>Ga0181537_10003573_pt1 | contig 13275 bp, 6 predicted proteins | sample PEATcosm2014_Bin_39_FD_119765 | JGI IMG/M metagenome (GOLD analysis project Ga0181537, IMG submission 119765) | Peatland microbial communities from MTU Mesocosm Facility, Houghton, MI, USA - PEATcosm2014_Bin23_10_metaG | ecosystem: Environmental > Terrestrial > Soil > Wetlands > Peat | place...
CGCTTGGACCTATAGTTTCTCCGCCATCACTAGAAACGGCAAACCGCACCCACCAGCCATAGTTGTGGGGATTATCCCGCCTGTCGTACCACATGATGCCGACGACGCCGTTTTTGTTTACTGCCACCACCGGCATCACGTCATCCGGCCCCCTGGCTGGTGCTGGCCAAGCGCGATCGTCATTCACGACTCGCGGCTTGGACCACGTCTTGCCTTTGTCTGTCGAATAGCTCAATAAGATCTCGCCTCGACCGGAGCGGAAGTCCGGCCAAACTACGTAGAGTCGGTCTCGAAACGGCCCGGTGCTGCTGTCCACGGCAATTACCGGTACGATGCTTGAAGTCGTTCCGATCTCACCGTAATTCATGTACCAATCGCTCACGACGGTGGCGGGATTATACGACTCGCCGCCGTCAGTGGAAGTAATCACCTTCAACCAAGAATTGGACGAATGATAAGGAGGCTTGTCGCCAACCTTGGCCAATTCCCGTTGTTCGCCAAAGACAGCGACGTAGGTCCCGTCGGACAGAACTACGCCATTACCCATCCCCAATGTCCAATGCGGAGGAGCAGAAAGGTGCTTCTGTGGAGGCGCAAAGTTAGAACCCCCGTCCCTCGAACTCTGAATCGAAATTCCTATTGGGATTGCGCGCCCCTCTTCGTCGCCCTTGTTTGCCTTTTCCAGGGTCTGTTCCATCAGATCATCGTGCCCTGTGCCATTGATATAAATTCGACCGCTATACTTTCCCGTCGTGGTATCGATGGTGATGTATTCCCGGTCAACCCAATCGATGTGCGAAGGTGGATCCCAGGTCTTACCGCCGTTTGCTGAGCGGTAGACGAGCACATCGTCCATTTCCGGCTTCACCGCAGGCTGAAGGTAAACGGAGTACGCCTTTCCGCCCGTGCCGAACCCACAAGCCGGATCGCCGGTTCCCATGACGCCACTATCCACAAAAAGACTTGGAGCCCAATGCGCTCCGCCGTCGTCAGAGAAATATGTGATTCCGTCTGACCATCGTCGCTGCAGCGGGTCGGGGAAAATCATGGAACATCCAACCAGTCGGTTAGGGTCGGAAGGATCTGCTGCCACGAGAACTTCCCCGTGATCTTCCTGTGCGCGCGCAATGCTGACCTGAACGTTCGGCGCCACCGTGATCTTCGGCTGCTGGGCTTGCACTCCTTGGCTGAGAGATAGCAGCGGAGTTAGGCCCAATAGAATGAGTCCCGTTTTCTTATTTGTAATTTTCATGGGGGTTCGTCTCCTTGCGCATAAATTGAGCATAAATTCGTTGTTCGTGAATGCCCTCTAGCTGACTTCGGGGACCCATCCGGTAAGAGCAATATGGAAATCCGGAATGCGCACGGGATTCTGGAGCTTGATCCGCAAAATCAACTCTCCTGACAACCCAGCCGGCTCCAGTGTCTGAGTGGTGCCGAGCGCTGGCGTGAAGTCAAAAGTCGCGCCCTCCCGTTCCTTGTGGTTGGCCGCGTTGAGAATCGTAGGCGTGAACTCCTGCAGCTCATTACCCAGACCGCTGCCAAATTTGGTGACTTCAAGCGTAATGGGACCGTAGATGGCGCCATGGGAAGCGTTTCTCAGCCGAACAGGCATTTCAAGCACCCGCGTGGCGGGGTCGTAGGACGCGGGGTCGAAGAGCAGTTCCACTCTGTCGAGCACCGAGACATTGACCTTGGCAAGTCGTTTCGGCGGGGGCGCTTTCTCTGGAACCGCATCGTCATCCGCAGTTCCGGTCACGCTACTCTTGGCTTCGTCCATCATCTTTTTGGCCACGGCAACCTGGGCCGTCTGAATCTGGAAGGTTCCCGTTCTGGCATCGGCCCAAAAAGGATGAAAGACTCCTTCCCGATCCGTAGTCAGCCCCATGTAGTCTCCGCCAGCTGGCCAGCGAGATACAGCGGAGATAAATGCAATCCGGGCTTCGCCCCTGAACCTCCAAAAGTTCGCTTGCATGGTCACATTCCCCTTGCCAAAGGGAGAGGAGGTTGCAGAGGATACGCGGACCGGCGCGGAAAACCTCTCGCCTCCATCCGCCGAAGCCGCGAAGTATTCGTCATATTGATTGTTATCGTGCTCCGTGGAATTACGCGTGTCGAACCAACTCACGCCCACGAGGCCATCTTTATTAACCGCGATTTCGGGCTGATACTGGCTCGCCCACTGCGGCACATTGGGATCGAGTTGTCGCGCCGGAACCCAAGTCTTTCCCCGATCATTGGAATAAGAGAAGAGGAGCCGGTAAGCGCCCGTGCGGTAATCGCTCCAGACGATGTAAATGCGATCGGTGAAAGCGTCGGAAGCGTCGACGGCGGATGCATAAAACGTCGAAAAGCCGGGGTCGTTCACTCGGTCGGGATTATGCTCCTGGGTATTCACCGCTACGGGTGCCGAGAAACTGAGGCCCCCGTCGGCGGACATGGTCAGCCACATATGGCTGGAATGAGCCGTCTTGCGCCTCTCCGGATCGAATTCGAAATCAGCGTAGGGAAGAACCAGGGTGCCATCGCGGAGCAATAAAATGTTTCCGCCAGTGTTGATGCCCAGAATCTTCTTGCCACTGACGGCATCCACCGGCCCAGTGAAGGTGCGCCCGTCGTCATTCGAGCGGAACACGCCGACGGTGTACTCCGGATATTTTCCGTAGAGGACCGACAGGTATATCTGCCCGGAATACCTTCCGAAAGTGCGATCCACCGCCATTACTTCGTGGTCGTAGGAATAGCCAAGGTTGAACGGCTTTTGCCAAGTCTTGCCGCCATCTTCGGAGCGATAAAAGAAGAGACCGCCGCGAGTATTGTTGTTATCATCCTTCACGAATCCCAGCACAGCGAAGTAAGCAGTGCCATGCAGGCCAAACGCAACCTGCGGATCGGCGCCGCCAAACTGCAACTGCTCCGGGAAAGAAGAGTCCACCCACGAACTTCCTCTGTCCGACGAAGCATAGGTCTTGCAGGCAAATCCGCCTTCACCGCGCTCGGTTGTAATTGACGCGCCTACTAGATTGTTGATGTCGCGAGGATTGGCGGCGACGGACAACTCCATGTGGGGAAAGTCGCCGTCGCGGCTGGCCAGCATATTCGGGCCTACGACAATGCTGGGCGTTTGCGAAATTTGGTTAACGGCCGGATCAGCCGCGAGCACATTCGTGCTAAGTAGGACCAGAGATGCACACCCCAAGGCGAACTGCTCGACTCCGCTCATGTTTAGCATCGCGCTGAGTGTGTCATTAGAGTTGCATATCCAAGATCGAGAGAGTAGCGCCGCAGTCTCGACGGCGCCAGCACCGTTAGTAGCGACTTACTGCGACAGACCACAAGATGGCGGCGCTCCACGCGAACCGGAGCGCCCCTCGCCACCACCCCCTCCTCAGTTAGAAAGTGAGTTTCAGAGACACCTGCATCGACCGTGGGCCACCAATCGCATAGAGAGGATTCACCCCGCCATAAGCACCCTGCAACGCCTGGGCGAGCGTCGAACTTACAGCTATCCCGTTGTTAATCGCCGAAACGCCATAACCGGGAGAGATTACAGGTTGGCCATTCACGACAGCGTAGTCGAGCGCGACCTGCTGCGTGCCGCTGTTCGATCCGCCAAAGAACCCCAGGTTGGGATGGTTCAGGAGATTAAACACCTCCCACTTGAACTGCAACTGGTAGTGCTCTGTTAGCTTAAAGGTGCGTCGCACTCCGGTGTCCCACTGCAGGGCAGAAAAGTTTCGCAGGCCATAGCGCTCGAAATCACCTTGGCGCGAGGGGAAGTAGAGGCCGTCGGGGTATCCCGACGCTGCCGGCGGCAAAGTGAACGCGGCTAGGTTGACGGCCTTGCCGCCCGGAAACTCGGAGCCATAGAGATACAATGGCACTCCAGGAACGAGGTCTGGCCGCTCGCAGAAAGTCGACTGTGTCCCGAACTCGGAACCGTAGATTTCGCCACAGACATCCGATGGCAGCGAGGATCGCGCCATTACGATATCGCTCAGTGCCCACCCGCCAAACGCTGCCGACGTGAAGTGGTTTTCCCTCGGAGTGGGAATGTTGTAGGTAAGGGCGGCGGAGAACGACTGGCGCATGTCGAACTCGGACGGCCCCTTGTTGATATTTGCGGTACTCTGTCCGTAAATGCCATTATCCGAGCCGTAGCCCAGCGAGTTCTCCGAACCATTGTCGATGGAATGCGACCAGTTATAGGACGCCATAGCGTCAAAACCGTGAGTGAGCCTGCGCTTGAACTGCACCTGCAACGCGTTGTAGTTTGACCAACCCGTGTTTACACCATAGATGTTTGCGTAAGCGCCACCCTGGGGACCAAGATCGTAGGCGTCCGCCTCGAGCGCCAGGCGCTTGCCCAAAGCGCCGACATACGAAATCGTCAACACCTGTGCTGACCCCAGCGACTGCTCGATCGCCGCGTTGAATTCGTGGACGTAGGGCGTCTTTAGGGTGGGGTTGTAAAGTACCGAACCAGCGTTCGGATTAAATACAATTGGAGGCGCTGCCGCTACATTGGCTGGGAACGGAAACGTCGTGTTGAAACCGAAGGAGGTGGCCGATATCGGGTATCCGGTCCAGCCGTAGACTAGCTCTCCCGCCGACTGGCCGATCAGGTTATAGAAGATTCCATATCCGCCCCGCACCACTAACTCTTTGCCTGGGGTGTTCGAGACCGCGAATGTTATCCCCACGCGAGGGGCGAAATCCGTCCACCGTGTGGGATATGGATGGCCGTAGGTTACATAGAAGTTGACGTCTGCGGGATTCGATTGCCCTAGGCCGGACGCGGTAACCTGCGGCAGTCCATTGCCGCGCATCATCGGAGTCTCCAAGTCCCAGCGGAGGCCGTAGGTTAAAACCAGTCGCGGTGTTACCTTCCACGTGTCCTGGCCATACGCGCTCACATTGTGGTCATGAACCGAACTGGGAATTGAGTCGAGAATTTGGTACTCCAACACTTGGCCTTGCGCGAGGTCGGTGAAATTGTCTGGAAGCGGTTCGGAGAGGTAGGAGAACGGAAAGAAGAACATTGAGTTTCGACGGTAATCTCCACCAATCTTGAGGTTGTGTTTGCCGATCGTAATCGACTGCGTGTCGACCAGGTTATAGGCCCGGGTCAGGCTATTATTCTGCTTTCCTATTTGGAAGAAATCATGGTGTGTGTAGTCGCACCCGCTAATGACGCACAGCGCAAACTGGCCGGTACTAAGCGAATAGTCGGAACCGGCAGGGAAGAAGTATGAATCCTCCGGTACTACTGCACCGCCGAAGGGAGTGAGGGTGCCAGTCGCAGCTCCCTTGTCCCGGCTGTAATTGAAGCGCAGGTCATTGGCCTTGGTGGGGCTTTGCACCCAGGTTAATCCCACCGTCGTGGTCGCAATGTGCATAAGGTTACTGTCGACTTCGCTCAAGGCGGCGAGTCCGTTGGATCCGCCACCGCGAAGAGATATTTCGGAGGGAGAATAGTTATAGCGACCGAATAGCGTCAGGTTGTGGCGAAGGTTTACATCGGCGCGTCCGCTATAGTCGTCCATCGTTCCCGGATCGGACCACGACGCCCTTTCTTCCGCCGTACCATTGCCGTAGTCTTGCCCGCCAGGCGTCGGGAGCGGGAACATATTGAACAACGGCTGCACGCCCGGAATCGCCGAAGCACGCATGGCCAGCGTGGGCACGGCAAAATCGCCGATCTCAGGTTTGCGGAGCCGCAACCCCTCATAAGAGAAGAAGAAGAACGCCTTGTCTTTAATGATAGGGCCGCCGAACACGCCACCGAAGTCGTTCTGCCGCAGCGGCGGCTTCACGCCGGGGACGCAGCCGTTGTCGGTGCATACGTGGTTGAAAGCGTCGCGGGCGTCGAAGATGTCGTTTCTCAGGTAGTCGTACGCGCTGCCGTGGAAGACATTCGTGCCCGAGCGCGTTACGATCGAAACCTGCCCACCCGGCTGGCGTCCGAACTCCGGCGCATAGGATGAAGTCTGTATGCGGAACTCCTGCACCGAGTCCACCGATGCCAGGCTGTTATATCCGCCGAGGACGTTGGTGGCGGGAACCGCGCCGCCCAGGGACTCGCCCATCAGATAGTAGGTGCTCAGGCCAAAGTTCGCGCTCACGCCATCGACGGTGATGTAGTTGGAATCTGCACGCTGTCCGTCCACGCTGAATTGCCCCATGTTCCCGCTCTGTATAGGTACCATCACAACACCAGGCGCAAGAAGGATGAGCGATTGGAAGCTCCTGCCGTTTAGGGGGAGGTTCTCCACCAAGTTCTGGTCCACCACCGTACTGACAGCCGCAGATTCGGTGTTGACGAGGGAGACCTCCCCTGTCACCTCCAAGGTTTCAATGCGTGAGCCAACCGTCATCGTGAAGTTCAGCACCAGTTGATCCTGGACCTGCATCTCGACATTGGGCCGCAACAACGACTCGAAACCTTCCTTCTCAACTCGCAGACGATATTTCCCAGGCTGCAAGTTGGGCACGAAGTACAATCCGTCCGCATTTGTTTTCGTCATGGCGACGAAACCCGTGTCAACGTTGGTGACCTTGACCACGGCGCCGACAATGACTGCATTGCTGTGATCAACTACCCGCCCTGACAGCGTGGCTCTCTCGGTTTGCGCATAGGCCACTACGGTAATCGCGCAGACCAGAATCAACGTGAGCAGAAGATTGTTCCGAGCGTGCATTGATGCACCTCCATGAGCGAGTATGCCCTGCGATGCCGAGACGTGTACCAAAGCCCCTGTCTAAAAATTGGATTGACGCTATCGGTTTCGCGAGAGTATCGCGGCAGAACGGAGTCTCACGGAGTTTCGAGGAGTCTCGAGGAGGGTCGACAGCGATGAGCAACCGACTGTCGAATTTTGAAAGCGATTTTGCCGACGTGGGGCTTTAGGGCGGCGGCTACGATCCGCCCGAGAAACATAGCGTCAGTGATCAAGCTGCCATGGATGGTTTGCGTCCGTGCCCAGAAACGCATAGAGCAGCTTCCGTCCCTGGGGTTTCTCGGCACCGCCAAATGGTTCAACCGTGACAAAAACTGTGTTGATGCTATGCAGCATGGAGGGCTCATCCACCTTCAAGGTCCAACGCCGTTGGCGGCGGTCATCTTTGTCCAACAGTCCCAAGCTTGCGGCTCGCCCGGGAGAAGACTCATTCGCTGCCCAAACCTGGTAGGAATATTTAAGGTTCTCATTGAGGTCGAAGGCGTAAAAAACCAGTGATTTGCCTTCGGTATAGAAGACCCGGCCGAATGCCTTGGTGTCCTTGCCGGAGCCGCCGGCGTCAATCACATCGACGATATGCAGGTTGCGCGCGCCCATAATATCGCGGATGTCGCGGTCCGCTTGTAGCAGTTGTTGCTCGCGCTCTCCGATCGCCTGCGCGGCACGGAGTTGTTCGGATAATTCCGTCACTCGTGTTTGGAGAGCGACCACCGTGGCCTCGCTCTGCACACCCGCAACTCGCGCTTGCTGCAATTCATTCTGCGCTGCAGTGAGTTGCTGACTGGCCTGTTGAAGGCCCGTTTGAAATACCGCCAGGTGCTTGTCCCAAGCTTCTTCAGAAGTCTCCTTCTCCAGTTCCGCCGCCAGCAAATCCTCCTGCAACCTATGAAGCGAGGATGCCTGTACTGTCAAAGCGGCCTGCGAGCGGGTAAGATCGGACGTCTTCTTCTCGTCCGCGCGCGACATCTCCTCGAGTTGGGCCTTGAGTTCGCTGTTTTCTTGCGCGAGCCGCCGCATCTCAGTTGCGTTGCTCTCCCTTTGCCTGGCGAGCGCCGCTTGAGAACTGTTGGAACTAAGCCGGTGGACCAGTCTCACGGAACCTACCATCAGTGCCGCAAGAACGACAATCGACATTCCAATAACCCCAAATCGCGGGAAAGTGAATACCGGCAACACATCTCGCCACCAAACTTTCCTGCGGGCTGTCGCTTCGTCCGAAAAACGCGCGCCGGCGTCCCGCATTCGGGCGAGGAATCTCTCCCGCAACCCATCCGGGATTTGAAGTGCGCTCAGCATCGAGAATCTGGAGACGCCCTTTAGAGCCAGAGGCATCTCCTCCTCGTTAATTTCGACAAACGTCCGATAATCCGCCATGCAGCGCGAACACGTCGCAGAGTGTTCGCGCCATTCCTGTAGCTCTTCTTCCGGGAGCAGACCACCGGCCGCAAGAGCGCTCAGTTCCTCGAAATATTCATGATTATTCATGTCTATGCTTCCGCCCGCGCAGCTTTTCGCGCCAACAGCGACTCCGCCTGCTGAGCGGGTTCGTCGCGCAGCAGACCTTTCAGTTTGCCGAGGCCCCGATAATAATGGTGCCGAACATTGCCGACCGATTCGCCGGTGCGTTCACTGATTTCGAGTATGGACAGGCCCTGAAAAAACGCCAACTCAAGAGTGCGCCGCTGGGATTCACTCAGCGTCCCGAGGGCCTGACGAACCAGCAGTCTCCGCTCGGCGAGATTCAGCGCTCCCGCGCTTAAAAAAATCTCATCCGGACAATTCTTTTCGGCAAGGGCAAAATCCGCTGTGTGTTCAAAACTTCGCACATTGAGATAACGTTTCCGGTTGAAGCTCCGATGATACGCGTATTGTAACAGCCACATCTTTATAGTGCCCTTGGCGCGGTTGAATTGTACCGCGTTGCAGTAGATTTCCATGAACACCGTCTGCATGACATCCTCCGCCTCGGCTACATCGCGCAGGATCTTGTAGGCAACATTAAAGACCAATCGATGATAACGATCGAAAACGACAGTCAGAGCGTCCCCGTCGCCGGCTTCAATGTGTCCCATAAGGACCTCATCGGAGAGCCTCTTCAGATGCGAAAAAGTCAGATCCTTTTCAGCCGATGCCCCGGCGATCATCGTGCGAAGCATGTTTGTCTCCCCCTCGGAAGAGCGGACATATTAAAACGAAGTGTTGTGTTTACCAAAAGAAAAAATAGATCCCAGCATCTAATTTTCGGATACTTGAAATTAAATTTAGTGTTGTCCTGCTTACGCGAGTGTCAACGGCGAGCCAGAGGGCTTGGGAGTAATCTTCGGATCGTTCCAGCTGGTTTGTGCAAAGTTTTCAGTTGCTGGTGGTACAAACGCAGTCTCCGACGGGCATACTCGTTCATAGTTTTTGTCCTCACATTGTTTGTGCGGATCCGAGCGAGAATGCGCGTCTATCGTGGATCATAGTCAGTGACGCAGCCCGTGTCGCTCCTCGGGCGCGCCCCGCGCATGCCTGTTCAGCACCTTTGACTCTCTTGGCGTAACTTCTCGGTACAAGTGGTTCGTTGACGGGGCACGCTACAGTTAGTGAGAAAGCCGACTGTCACACTTATGGAGTCAGATCGAAGGCAGCTGCGTGTGCACGCGATGCCGCGGCAGGACAGATCTTTAGCTTGATACGCCAAGCAATATCTCAAAGAGGGCTAATGCAAGGAGGCTTAATGCGTGGTTTGATTTCGGCACGATGTAGACCGCTGTTCTCGCTTCTCGGAGCTGTGGTGCTTGGCTTTGCCTGGTACGGATTCGGCACTGCGGCGCCGCGCGCGGCCGCTGCCAATTCAGAACACGGCAAACTCTATAAGCACGAGCATCTCTTGATTGTGCTGTCGAAGCTCCGTGGAGAGAAAGATGTTGTCGTATTAGTGGCCGCGCGAACCGGCAAGATCGCGGAGGCGGCGCAGGAGTTCGCGAGGTTGGGCGGCGACGTGCACTTCCGCGCCGACGATGTCGACTATCTGCGCGGCCGGCTTCCCGTCGATGCGGTAGAGAACTTTTCGATGTCGCCTAACGTCGAAAGCCTCGACATCGACGTCGACATTGAGCGATTCAATCCCGAGCAGGATTTTGCGCCGCCGGCAGAAAAGCCATCGTCCGTACCGCCCGATCCCGACACGCCACTCAGCCATCCCTATTTGCCGCAGAGCGACATGGACATTGTCGATTTTCAGGCGGGCCACGCCACGTATGATGGCCGCGGCGTGGGCATGGCAATTCTAGATGCGACGCCGGATATCCTCGCGCCGGAGTTGCAGCGGGCCACTTCGCTCGACGGGCAACCAATTCGCAAAATTTCTGAACTCCTCGCTTCCACCGATCCTCGCGATGACACTGACCCGATGTGGGTCAAGATGGACAAGCAGGTTCACGCGGAGGGCGGCAAATTCACCGTCGACAACATCACCTACACCGCCCCTGCCGATGGCGACTACCGCTTCGGTAATTTCAACGAGCGAGACCTCACGCAGCCGGCCTATCTGTATAAAGACGTCAACTTCGACGGCAATCCCGAAGGCAGCAGCGGCCTCTTCGCGGTTCTGTGGGACGAGAAAAGCGAAACGGTCTGGGTCGACACTGATCAAGACCACAGCTTCAAGAATGAACGCGCGCTTCAGGACTACGCCCGCCGCGGCGACATCGGAATCTTCGGGTCGAACCGTCCTCCCCAAGCGCGGCGGCATACGGTAGGTTTTGCCGTGCAGACCGATCCCAAGCTGCATTATGTTCGGCTGACACTGGGTGTTTGGCAGCATGTCACCGAAGTTTCGGGCGCAACCATTGGCAAGGGCTTTTACGGCGGCAGCTATGACGGCATCGCAGGCGGGGCGCAGTTCGTCAGCTACTTCACCGGAGCCAGTTCGCTGTATCGCCGGGTGGAATCGGTGATCGAGGCGGCCCGCAATCCTCAGGTCGACGTGATTTGCCTGGAGCCGGCCATAATGGACGAAGTTACCAACCCATTACACGACGGCAGACTTGTCGCGGGAGTGATCTTCGACCGCGTGACGGAAAAATACAAGAAGCCGCTGCTCTCGCCCGCGAACAACACCTTTGGAATGACCACGGTCATCGACGAAGTTTCCAGCCATGGCATCCTCGCAATCGGCGCCTATCAGGCTGGCGAGGCCTACCGGATCAACAACGGCGCTGAGGTTGCTCATCATGACAATTTGCATCTCGTCGGTTCCTTTGGCCCCTCCGGCAATGGATCGTTGAAGCCGGATTTTATCAGTCCTTCCGAACTCGTAAGCACGGATTGCGGCTATAAACCGGCCGACAAGCTAAAAGGTGTTTACGAACTGCCGCCGGGTTATGCGATCGCGGGCGGCACTTCAACCGCGGGCCCATCGGCGTCGGCAGCGGTGGCCTTGCTGATCAGCGCGGCGAAGCAGACGAAAGTCCACTATGACGAAGGGAGGATTCGTGCCGCAATCATTTCGAGTGCGCGCTTTCTCCCCGCATATCAGGCGTACCAGCAAGGCAATGGTCTGATTCAAGTGAACGCGGCGTGGAAAATGCTTCAGCAATTCGACAAGAAGTGGGATCCCGTAATCATCAAGAGCCGAGCGGCGGTGAAGACCGAAAACGCCCAGTATCTGGATCCTCCATTCGAAGGCCCGGGGATATTCGAGCGGGAAGGCTGGGCCCCGGGGCAAAGCGGAACTCGCACCGTGACGTTTACGCGGAAATCCGGAAAATCCGAACCGGTCACATTCCGACTCGAATGGGTTGGAAATAACGGTACATTCGAATCCGCGAACAGCATATCTCTTCCGCTGAACCAGCCCGTCGAGCTCCCCATAAAAATCCAAACCAAGGAAGCGGGCGTTTACAGTGCGATTCTTAATCTGAAGCGCGACAGCTACCCTGGTATCGCCTACCAGATCCTCAACACCGTCGTTGCCGCTTACGATTTTAATGAGGCGAACAATTTTTCCATCGAAACCAAGACCATGGCTGAGCGCCCCGGAACAGTCAGCACTTTCTACCGTGTTCCGCCGGGCACTCCGGCGTTGCACGTTCACCTGGCTGTTCCCAACAAGAAACCTACGTTGCGCGTCAACGGCTTTGCGCCCGATCGCGGCACCAAGCTGAAGTGGGATCTCATCGGGACTACCGAAAAGGGTTACCTCGACAAGGTTATTCTGGATCCCACGCCCGGGGTGTGGGAGATCGAGCTGTGGGACAACAATTTCGTCTTCATGCCCGAACAGATCGACTCCAAACCACTGGCACCGGTTCCCACGGATCTCACCATTTCGATCGATGGGCTGAAGCCATCCAAGACTGTCTGGACCGTCCCGCCAGTTGTCTCCGCGGCGCCCCGATCGGAGCAAATCGGCTTCACCAACTCGTTCGCTCCGGTCATCGCGGAGGCACATTCGTTCCCGCTCGGCAGTGCATATCGGGCTACCAAGACGATCGCCGCCGGGGAGCGACAAGTCTTCAACCTCAACCTGCCGGAGGGCGCGGAGAATCTCACCGTCCGCATCGGAGACGCTTCCAATCCGAATGCCGATCTCGATCTCTACGTTTTCCAAAAAGCCAAAGGCACGATGGTGCTGCGCGCGAAAAGCGACTCGAACTCGTCCACCGAAACAGTTCTGCTCGATCATCCCGGCGGGGGCGAGTGGAGCATCGTTGTGGATGGGTTCCGCGTCCCGGGCGGCTCGACGCAATACAAATACGAGGACGTTTATTTCCATTCCGCACTTGGGTCGGTCTCCGTCGATGACAAGGAGGAATTGAGGTCGCGCGGCGCGAATTGGAACGTTGCTGCCAAAGTCGCAGTGCAGGCGACTCCTGTGGGAGAGCGAGCGCTGATTGGCATCGTGCCGATTATTTCGCGAGCCAAGGAGGGCGAGCCGCAGCCGAGCCTGCCAGTTCCGTCACTCGCTCCTTCCGAGACCCCGTCTCCCTTGGCCGTCGGTGAAGCGCGAATAGAATTTGAGAAATCCCAGTGAAGCAGCGTGGGACAGTACGCTTTTTACGTTACCCAACATATTCAGCCTTGGGCTTGCAAAGCTGATGGCATGGCGAGTGCGAGCGGAAGGACGGAAGAGCCTTGGATCGCTGATTGCGTTTCAATTGGTTTGGCTTTGGATGTTTCTCCCGGTTTCCGTCCGGCTCCCTGCAGCAGGGCCGCGAAAATCGGTGGGCTTTTCATAGAACACCTCTGTGCGCCTGATCGACGCAGCAGATGCAAGTTGTTTGGGATGCCATCGCGCTTCATACCACACGATCCATCGCTCTTCACAAATGGCCCGGAGTGGCTATGACCCATTCGGGAATAACGGCGGATGTTCTGGGGGCAGGCCTTGATCGAATTCCGCAGGACAAACAAGGCGCGATAGCGGTAGTTTACTGGGGGTTGAATCGACGAGCGTATAAGTAAGCATTTTTGATGGTGTTACGAGCGTGGTGTTGTCTTACCCACGTAGGGTACTACGATGCCATGGCTGCAAGCCCCAGAGTCTTGA
>Ga0181537_10003574_pt1 | contig 13272 bp, 11 predicted proteins | sample PEATcosm2014_Bin_39_FD_119765 | JGI IMG/M metagenome (GOLD analysis project Ga0181537, IMG submission 119765) | Peatland microbial communities from MTU Mesocosm Facility, Houghton, MI, USA - PEATcosm2014_Bin23_10_metaG | ecosystem: Environmental > Terrestrial > Soil > Wetlands > Peat | place...
AATCGGCATGCGCCGAAACCAAATCAAGCGACCCGGCGGTTGAATTGGCCGATTGAGGCGACCGCTCGCTAGTTCCAGGAGCGCAGCCGGCACGCTCCGGGGGCAAGTTTTGACGACGAACACGTCCGCCAACCCGCCTCGGGAAGATAGCGGTTTTCCACGTTCTCCCCTGCGCTGACATGAGCGATAAAGCCGAAGATGAGCGCGGATGACTGGGACGTATGTTCCGCTGAGTGACCAACTTGCCGTCAATACCGCGCTCAGAATTCTGATCACCCCGGCCGGCAGTGACTCCCAACTCGGTGCGATCATTCTGCGGCCGCTTGGTAAGGCTTTCCAGCAGCAGTCTTAACGCGCCAACGTTCGCGTCCATCGCGGAACTGAGGTGGTGTCGCCGAGCGAACCAAATCGGATCAGTGTAAGTAAGCCAGACCTGTCCGCCGGAGTCTTGCCATACCAATATCTTCAGCGGCGGATCGATTCCGACGGTTTGATTGGATCGCATTAATCGCGTCCCACCTCTGGGACTACCGAATATCAGCAGTTCGGTCGGTCTAAGGGGCATAGCGACCGAAGCGGCCCCAGCCGCATGGTCTATTCGCGCAAAGACCGTGATTTCTCTTGCCTTGAGAGCCTTCTCCAACCGATCGACAGTCTCACTGACAGTATGGCTGGTTGCGATTGTCGCTAACCCATCTTCAGACACTGTGTTCGCCTCCAATTCCGTTAACAGTAAGCCGGCGACGGGAAAAGCACTGCGACGCTGGAGCAAGTACTTTCTGCGACTTGTCATCTAGCCCGAATGGCTTTTCCCCCACCAGGTAAATGTAGCTTCAATGCCTGATCTGACTCAAGGTCCTGAACTTGAAGAGTCCTCCTGCCACCGGCCGCGTCAGCCAATCGTTTTGCGGCTGAGGTTGCTGCGGAGGCGTTTGTGGCAGGCGCGAGACGCGAATCTTGGACGAATGGGTCGTCGCATGGATGAACCTACCGCGCTGCATGAAGTTCGCGAACCCGACGCCAAATCGCCAGCGTGTGCAGGTACGGAACCCATCGCTAGAAATATTCCTGCCGCAATATGACCGTTCAATACAGGCGGCGAATCCGTTGGTATAGGAAATCCCTCGAACCGGCCAATGAGCGAGCACAAAGAGCGCGGTGCAACGCGATGACATTACTTTTGGGCACTCTTAAGGCTCCGCTGATGTGCCCGTGTACCCGGTCACGTTGCAGACACTCGAGCAGCTCAAGATCGCCGTGGGATTGCCGGACGAGGAATTCAGTGATTTGCGGATGGCCGGTGATGTGCTGGCGTCACAGCCGAGGGAGATCGTCGTGGTTATCGCACTGGGTAACGTCGAATGGTAGTCCCCACGAGATGAAACCTTCCCTGGAACGAAGGCGTTGACTGGTGTCGTATCCCCGGGTAAAGCGCTGGCATCGATATTGTCGCTCGCGGCCACGCCGTATTCGGCTCGATTCCCCGGAGGCGGCTTTCGATGTTTAATACCGTGGAATCAATAACTTGGGAATCACGACGGGCCATGACCCGTTTGCACTCGCTCGCCATCGGGGTCGCCATTGATTACCTTATCGAACCAACACCCGCAGTTTCGCTCTTCGAAAAGCGGCAGCGGCGCGTCTACCGATCGAGTGGAGCGGCATTGTCGAACATCATCGAGCGAGGTGCCGATGAACCGGGACTCTCAATCCAGGCGCTGCCCGGCTTTGTATTGAGCGCATCGATTGAAGGCCAGATCGAATACCTGAGTCCGGATATTCTGCGCTATACGGGCAAACCGGCGCAGGACGTCCAATCCGATTGGTCCGCCTGCGTGCACCCCGACGATGTCGAGCGTTGCCGGAATCTCTGGACGCAGCTGGCGGCGTCCTCTGAGAGCATCGAGGTCGAGATTCGATTGCGCCGCCACGACGGCTCATACCGCTGGTTCCGTTCCGCGGTGCGATCGATCCGCGATAGCGCCGATCGGACGATCCGATGCTGTGCCGTCGCCTGGGATGTGGAGGATAGGGTCCAAGCACAGCAGGCCCTCGAGGCGCAGGCGCAAAGACTGCGGCTGATCGTCGATACGATTCCTGGCTCTGTGTGGCATGTGGGGCGCAGCGGTCTGGAATATCTCAATGGTTTCGTGACCGAGTACACGGGCAAACGGCCCGAAGAATTGATCGACCCCGGTTGGCAGGACGTTCTGCACCCTGACGATATCGAGTATTTCCGCAACACATGGCTGCAGACGGTCAACGAGGGAAAGCCACTGTCAATCGAATTCCGCCTGCGTCGCCACGACGGGATGTTTCGCTGGTTCCGCACCCAGGGCAAGGAAATACGGGGGGACGACGGCAGTGTCACGGGCTGGGTCGGCGTCGACATCGACATCGACGACGCCCGGCGCGCCGCAGAGGCCGAAGCACAGGATGCGCTGCGGCAATCCCAAGGCAGGCTCGCACGCGCGGCTCAGCTCGCGACAGTAGGTGAATTGTCGGCATCGATTGCGCACGAGATCAATCAGCCGCTAACTGCCATCGCCGCCAATGCCCAGGCCTGTCACAGCTGGCTGTCAAAGGATCCGGCGATCCTCGACAAGGCCCGCGCGACCATTGCGAACATCATTCAGGACGTGCACGGGGCGGCCGTCGTCGTCAAACGCATACGAGCGCTGTTCAAGGAATCCGCGCCGATGAAGACGCCGCTCAACGTCAATGAGCTCATCGAGGAAGTCATCCACTTCATGCACTACGAACTCGAGCGGCGCAGCATCCGCGTGGAACTGCAATTGCAAAGCCAGCCACCTTTGACGCTGGCCGACCGGGTGCAAATCCAGCAGGTACTGGTCAACCTCCTGCAGAACGGTGCGGATGCGCTCGAGCGCAGCGGCGAGCAGGCCATGATCCTGCTGATCAGGTCCCGAGCGGAGGGCGCCGACATGGTGGTCGAGGTCTTGGACAACGGGGTCGGATTCGAAGACGCGGAGCCGTTGTTCGATGCATTCTTCACGACGAAGGCAGATGGTCTGGGCATGGGACTGGCCATCTGCCGCTCAATCATCGAGACGCATGCCGGCAGGATCTGGGCCGCGCACAACGATCCAAGCGGAGCGGTATTTGGCTTCGCATTGCCCGTCATGGCACCCATTCGTCCGGCGGGCGGCTGAGAACGCCTGGCAATGGACGATCCAGCACAAGCGGTCGTAGCGGTCGTCGACGATGACCCGCGCGTGCTGCAGTCACTGGTGAATCTGTTGGAGTCCTCGGGCTACGCCGTGCGCCGCTATGCCTCGGCTCCGGCGTTCCTCGAGGATTCAATGCTGCGCGAGGTCGATTGCCTCATCGTCGACGTGGGAATGCCGGTGATGGACGGTGTGGAATTACAGCGGCTGGCGGCAGTGAAATATCCCAATCTGCCAGTCATGCTCATCACGGGGCGGCACGAACTAGGATCCGCCGGCGCGACGGCCGCCAACAATCGAGGCTTGTTTTTGAAACCCTTCGACGGCCTGGAGTTGATCTGGGCCGTGGCCGTCGCCATACGGGATGCGCGGCGAGGTTCAACGGGCGCGCCTGCTTCAGAATGAAACCCTGGCCCGCAGACCAATGGTTCTCGGGCGCCCGAGGTACAGCGCATCGCCCGGTTGGAACGGCGGGTAGCCGTTGGGACTGATGGCGGACACGATGCGTGCGTTGGTCAGATTCTGGCCATACAAACTCCATTCCATGTTGGCGATGACCCAGGTCGTCGCCGCGTTCAGCACCCGCGTTGCCGGGATGGAGCGGTACAGGCTGCTGGCGGTGTCGAATTCCGTGCCAACCTCGCTGCGATAGTTGTAATCGGCCGCGAGCTCCAGACGACCCGCCGGCAGGCCGAGCTCGTAGGCGCCATCGAGGGTCGCGATCGTGCGCGGAAAATACGGCACGCGCGCGCCATCCGGAGCATCGAGGGCGGGAATCGCGCCGTTGGCAGTCGCATCGGTGAAACTCGCCTCGAACCCTAACGTGAAGGCGTGGGATGCCCGGAAGCGGCTCTCCAATTCGAGCCCGGCGCTGTGCACGCCGCCGGCGTTCTGCATGAAGTCGTAACCGCAGGCAAGATCGTGCGTCGTCTGCACGTCTGACCATCGCGTGTAGAACGCTGTTGCATTCAGCATGAGGCGCCGCTCGTCGAACACCAGGCGCTGCCCCAGCGAATAGGTCCACAGATGATCCGGTCGGTAGGTCGCCGGCGTCCCGGTCAATCCCTGCGCCGCCAGCGCGGCGCCGCAAAAGCCTAAGGGCACCGGCTGGTTGATACCGCCATAGCGAAAGCCCTGTGCCGCTTCGATGTACACGGTGGCATCGCGCGTCAGGTGATAGGAGGCATTGAAGCGCGGATTGACGCCGTTCTCGGTGCTCTGGCCGGAGGCGGTTTCGGGCTCGCCCGGGGCCAGCGCACCCGAAATGCCGCCGGCGTACAGGGCGAAGGATTGATGCCAGTGGAAGTCGCGTAGCCCGGCGATCAGTTCCCAATGGTCGGTGGGGAGGTAGTTGATCTCGCCAAAGAGCGCGAGTTGCAGAGTCGTCGGGGTCTGCCGCCCGGAGTACTGGTCGTTCGGCTCGAATGCGCCGTAGTCGAGCGAATTGATGTCGAAGGCTGCGTCCAGTCCGCTGGTGGGAATGTCGATGATCTCCAGGCGGCGCTGGTGTTCCAGGTACAGCCCTCCCTGCCACTTCCATGGAGCTGTCCGTTGCGAAGAGAGTCGCAGTTCTTGCGAGAAGGCCTCGAGGCGGTTATCGATGATGACGCTGGATCGGGTCGTCTGCGGCAGTCCGAAATAGTACTCATCTCCATACTGAAAGCCAGCCACGCTGGCGATGTGCCGATCGACGTAGGAAGTCGATGAGAGCACGGCGAATGCCGCTGCAACGAAGCTGGCTGAGACGTTGAAAACCTCCAACCGGTCCTCATAGGACTCGGGTGTGTTGCTGTCGAATTCAAACGGGGCCAGGCCGCTATACGCATTATTGTGGCCGCCGGTGCGCACGGTGCCGTAGAAATAGCTGGCGTCGATCGTGAGCGGGCCCCCGTCATCGAGCCGCAAGGCCGCGCGCACCTGAGTGTAGTCGTGCCAATTGGCGTTGTGCACGCCGGTGCCCAGGTTATCGATATAGCCGCCATCTCGCCCATCCGACGCGCTGATGCGTAGTCCCAGCGCGTTATCAATCAGCGGTGCATTGAGCATGGCCCGTCCGCTCCGGCTGCCCGCCCCGCCCTCGGTGCCCGCGACCGAGGCCTCGAAGGTTCCGGTGAACTCGGTCGTATTCGGCTTCTGCGTGATGTAGCGGATGGTCCCGGCCATGGCGCCGGCGCCAAATAGTGTGCCCTGAGGACCGCGGATGAACTCGATGCGCTGCAGATCGAATACGCGGATATCGGGTGTGGCGCCGGCGAGCGATATGGGAACGTCATCCAGATACACGGAGACCAGCGGCTGCGTCTCGACATCCGAGGGGTTGGGGATTCCCTGGGAGTTGATGCCGCGGATCACGATGCTGTTCTGGCCGCCGCCCAGCTCGAGTACGGCAATACCGGGGAGTCGCCGGGCGATGTCTGCCAGACTTGTCATGCCTTCACGCTCGAGGCTGTCGTTACCCTCGGCCGTGACCGCGGCAGGCACCGATTGCAGCGACTGCTCGCCGACTCGACTGGCGCTGACCAGGATTTCCTCCAACTCGTTGTCCGTCGCGGCGGAGATGGGCGCGGCACCAAGGGCACACAGCGGCCAGAGCGAGCCGACCAGGAGCAACGTAATGCACCTGGTGAGCCGCGTGCCGCCGATCGTTAGCTCCAAAATATCGATGACCTGTTCAAGACGCGATGTGCCAGCCCGACGACAATCGCGGTGGGTTGATCGAATGGAATCCAATGATCTGCATGCCTGCAGGAACGAGGTGCCAATGTCTCCTGGCGAGAGCACTGTGTCCGAGCGGGCCACTACGCAGCCGGAGCGCCTGACGACCCCTTTGGCCGTCTACAGTCAGCTAACCGGCGATGTCTGGGATATCACACGATAGTCATTAACGTCAACGTCATGTGCCCGAGCGTAACCACTCTGCCGATCGGCTATTTTATTAGCAACGGCTCGGCCGCGCGCGCTGTTTCGCAGCTTTTGATGCTGGCCGTGGGTGTCACGCTGGTTGAGCTGCGATGACGGCATCGAGTGATTCCGAGAAAGCGCCTCAAGCCGCGCAGACCTTCCTCGGTGTGAAGTTTCAGGTCATCCCTGTCAGTCCGGCGAACTCGATTACGCCCCCGCAGATCGTCTGTTTCTTCGAATGGACCCGCAATACCGTCATGACAGGAGGTTCGGGCGAATTGAACGATCGCTTGGACGGGGTACTCCGTTCGGTTCGGGAGGAACATGGCTTTCGGGGAGAAGAATTCGAATCGCTGCTAATCGTTCCGCGCCCTCACAAGGTCAATCCCGAACGCATCTTGCTGTTCGGACTCGGCGATCCGGAGACTTTATCGGCCGAACGATTGACTCGAATTGGCAGGATGGCCGTGTTCGAAGCAACGCTCGCGGGCGTACCCACCTTCGCGTTCGCGCCCGATATCCGCGATGCCGGCGTGATCTTTCGAGGCGCCGAGGTGTCCAATCTGCTGATCACCGGCATGATTGACGCGCTACGCACCCTGGCGCGGCTTGCGGTTCTGGGTATCGCCGAGCCGCAACGACTGAAGGAAATCACGCTGCTCGCAGGTAAAGAGCACTTGCATACCTCTCAAGCAGGCCTCGAGCACGCCATCAAATCGGCTGGAGTCTCCACGTCGGTCGAACCCTAGCCTTGCGCTAACCGAGGGACCCATGACCCATATTGTCGAAGCCGAAGAATTCCGATTGCTGGACTCCGACGGCAGGCTCAGGGCGCGCCTCGGTCTCGACGGTTCAGCGTGCGTAAGTCTGTCGCTGCACACCGCGCAAGGGACTCTTCAGGTCCGACTCCACACCGATGACCAGGGACATTCCGCATTGCAAATCCAGGACACCGCGGGCGGGTCTCCCAGGGTGGACATCAGCGTCGATGCGATCGGTTGCCACGTACTGCTGGCAAGTCCTGCCAAGCAGCAGAGCTATCTTTTCCTCAAAGACACCGGAGCGACCGGACTCGTCCTGACCGACGCTTCGGGCGTGCGGCGGGCGCAGTTCATGCTGAGCCCCGAAGGCCGGGCGGAAGTGAGTGTCTGGGGCGCGGCGGAAACGACCGGCGAGGGGAGCGGATCGACGTGACTTAGGATCCGCTACGACGGTCGGATCATATCGCGCGCATACGCGAGGCCCATGCCGTAACCTCCACCATGGGTCTCCACGATGTTGCGCGAGCCGTCGTAGGTCTCATGGCGCGTCCAGTCGCGTTGCAGTTCCAGCAGCACCTGGATCCAAGAGGTCATTCGCGCCCCGGCCGCCTCCATACGCCGGAGCGCGAGCTCATGGCTCACGCCGGTCAACCCGCCGCAGGCGTCGCCGACGACGAACACCTCGAAGCCCGCGGCGAGCGCCGAAAGTACGGCGAACGATACGCATGCCTCCGTCAGCAGGCCGGACACCAGCAGACGGCGGCGGCCTGTCGACAATACCGCGGCGTGGACCACCTCGTCTTCCCAAACATTCATATTGCGGCGTTCGATCGACTTGGTGCCGGGGAGCACGGCCTGAACGGCCGGCAGCAGGGGCCCGCTGTAGACCTTGCTCGCTGATGTCGATACGACGACGGGCAGCTTGAAGTTGATCGCCGTGCGGGCTAGCGCCACCGTATTGCTCAGCAGCGCCTGCCGATCGGCCGAGCCCACGCCAAAGGCGAGTCCGGCCTGGTGATCGATCAGCAGCAATGCGCATCCGTCCGGCGTCAGCAATGGTATTGGCTCAGCCAATGTCGATCCCTCATTTTAATGCTTCCAAACCGACCGCTCGCGGGCTTTCACCGTCACAACCCTAATAGGGTCGCATCCACCATGACAGAGTTTCTTGAACGATAACGCTGCCTTCGGACTAGTCCTGCTGCCTTCCCGCGACCCCGGGCCCATGCTCATGCTCACCCAAAGGCGGCTCGGGACCCTGCGACGGTACGGCCAGACAAACAAAGCGGGTTCATGCAATCCCCGGCACGAGCCAACGCGCCAGACTCTCCTTTCTTCGAGCCGACACCATTCAATCCATCAGGAGAGACAACGCGATGACTACGTTGGCAGACGAGTCGGGGCCGGAGACCCTTGAGTGAACGACACAGCGGCCCCCGATTTGATCTTGCACAATGGGCGGATCACGACGCTCGATCGATCCAATCCCTCGGCTGATACCGTGGCCATCAAGGACGGTCGGTTCACCCACGTGGGCGTCGCCAACGAGATCGTGCCGCTTGCGGGACCGCGCTCGCGTGTGATCGATCTTAAAGGTCGAGGGGCGCTGCCGGGGCTCAACGACAACCATATTCATCTCATCAGGGGCGGGCTCAACTTCAACATGGAACTGCGCTGGGACGGTGTTCGCAGCCTTGCCGATGCGATGGACATGCTCAAGCGCCAGGTGGCGGCGACCCCAGCGCCCCAGTGGGTGCGAGTGGTGGGCGGATTCACGGCTCAGCAGTTTGTCGAGAAGCGCCTGCCGAATATTGCGGAATTGAACGCGGTGGCGCCCGATACTCCAGTGTTTTTGCTGCATCTCTACGATCGGGCGCTGCTCAATGCGGCGGCACTGCGCGCCGTGGGCTACACCAAGTACTCGCAAGACCCCGCCGGCGGTCAGATCGTGCGCGATTCTGCGGGCAACCCCACCGGCCTGCTCGTCGCCAAACCGAATGCGGGACTTCTGTACGCCGCCTTGGCGAAGGGTCCAAAGCTCCCCTTTGAGTACCAACTCAACTCCACCCGCCACTTCATGCGTGAGCTGAACCGCCTGGGTGTCACGAGTGCGATCGATGCCGGCGGGGGCTTTCAGAATTACCCGGACGACTATGCCGTCATTCATAAGCTGGCTGATGACGGGTTACTCACGATACGCCTGGCATACAACCTGTTCACGCAAAAGCCCAAGGCGGAACGTGAGGATTTCTTGAACTGGACGAAAACCTCGAAATACAAACAAGGCAATGATTACTTCCGGCATAACGGCGCCGGAGAAATGCTGGTCTTTTCGGCGGCCGACGCGGAGGATTTCCGCGAACCTCGGCCCGATATGCCGTCGGAAATGGAATTCGAGCTTGATGGGGTTGTTCGAATACTGGCCGAGAATCGCTGGCCGTGGCGACTGCATGCGACCTACGATGAGACGATTCGGAGGGCTCTCGATGTATTCGAGCGGGTCAACCAGGATGTGCCGCTTCAGGGTCTCAATTGGTTTTTTGACCACGCAGAAACCATTTCGGACGAATCGATCGATCGCGTCGCGGCCTTGGGTGGCGGCATTGCAATTCAACATCGCATGGCTTATCAGGGCGAGTATTTCGTCGAGCGGTACGGCGCCACCGCGGCACAGACCACACCGCCGATCGCCAAGATGATTGAACGCGGTATCAAGGTTTCCGCCGGGACCGACGCCACACGGGTTGCCTCGTATAATCCCTGGGTCTCGCTCGCGTGGCTCATCACCGGCAAAACTGTGGGAGGCCTGCGCCTCTATCCGCGGCGCAATTGCCTGGATCGGGAAGCCGCGCTGCGGATGTGGACCGAAAACGTCACCTGGTTCTCCAACGAGGAGGGTAAAAAGGGTCGCATCGCCGCCGGCCAACTTGCGGATCTGGTGGTGCCCGATCGCGATTTCCTCGCCTGCCCGGAAGATGAGGTAGCGGATATCACGGCACAACTTACCGTCGTGGGCGGCAAGATCGTCTACGGAGCGGGAGAATTCGCCGCTTACGATGAGAACGCGCCGCCGCCGCCCATGCCGGATTGGTCACCGGTGCGCCGTTATGGCGGGTACGGCGGTTGGGCGCGCAGCGAGGAGGACAGAGCGAGCTCCGCAGTAGCCCGCGTCTCGTGCGGATGCGCGCATCAATGCACGCTGCACGGCCACGAACACGCGAAAGCCTGGGGCGCCAATCTGCCGATCGATGACATGAAATCGTTCTGGGGTGCGCTCGGTTGCGCCTGCTGGGCGGTATAGGTATGCGGTAAGCGACCGCGTTTAGCTTGCAAATACGTCTGTTGCTGGCACTCTGTTGCTCACAACACAATTCATATTCTGATGGGATCTTTAATGCGTTCAATGTCAATCTTTGCCGCTCTAATCGCTGCCAGCTTGGCGTTTGTGCCTGGTGCGGGGGTATCCGCGCCCGCGTCAGACCCTGGCCAGCCTTCGAACTGGGCGGTAGGACCCCAGTATGACTCCACACACGTCTACGTTGCCCCCGAGGATCTCGACCGATTCGTGGCAAGCTTCGTCGGGACATTCGGTGGCACAGCCTCAAAAGCCGGGGTCACGTCGGTCACACCGACGCCGAGCGAAACGCTGCTGCGATTCATACTCTCGCCGGTGGGGACCTTGTCCATATTTGCCTTCAAGACCCCGATTCCCTATCCCTTCGGAGCAGAAAGGACCGGATACCTCGTGGTCGATCTGGACGCGGCGGTGCGTGCTGCCCAGGCTGATGGCGCTGACATCATCGTAGCGCCATTCCCGGATCCCATTGGACGGGACGTGGTGATCCAGTGGCCGGGTGGCGTCAACATGCAGTTGTATACGCATACGTCGCCGCCGTCATATGAGAAGCTGCAGACGATCCCGGAGAACCGCGTTTATCTCTCGACGGGCAAAGCGGACGAATTCGTGAGGGATTTCACGCGCTTCTCGCGAGGAAAAGTGGTGTCGGATGACTCGCGTGCGCCTGGAGTCGAAATTGGTCGGCCGGGCGATACCTACCGCTCGGTGAAGATGGAATCCCTGTTTGGCAGGATGAATATCATCGCAACCGACGGGCATCTGCCCTATCCGTATGGGCGCGAAGTGATGGGTTACGAAGTCGGCATCCTTGCAGACACGCTTGATAAGGCGAAAGCGGCTGGGGTAACCGTAGTCGTCGCTCCCTACGTTTCCCGCGGTCGCCAGGCAGCCGTTGTGCAGTTTCCGGGTGGCTACCTTGCTGAGATTCACGCCGAACTGGGCAAATGAACCCGACTCCGGTGTGATGAGTATCGGCTACCCGAGCGCGAGCAGTGGCGAAACGATCCAATATTTGTGTGTGCGTTGCGGCCGTGATTTTCATATTGATGTTCTTAGGGTCCGACATCGCGGCTTCTGACGAGGCGGAACAGCAGGCCGACGACATACCCGCGCGGCCGTCGATCATGTTCAACCGCTGGCAGGAGGATTGGTCGGTGCTTGCAGACCCTCGCGTGCCGCGCGAACCGCTCGATAGCCTGAAGTACATTCCCCTGGCTGCCGACGATCCGGAGTGGTATCTGTCGTTTGGTGCCAATCTCCGAGAGCGCTTCGAAGCGAACAATGCGTCGGGCTTTGCCACCGGGCCGAACCACAATGCCGACTATGACATCAGCCGCTTCGAAGTGTTCGCGAATGTGCGGTTAGGTCCTAATTTTCAGTTCTTCACCGAATTGCAGAGCGACTACGCCGGGCGTTTGAAATTCCTTTCCGCCAACGAGAGCGAGATTGCGGAACTGCTCGGGCTCACGGAACGCACCGTGCAGCGCGACTGGCGCAAGGCGCGCATGTTGCTCGGTGTCGCGCTGGGGTAATCTCGCGCGATCTTCCCCGGTCGTCGTCCGATGGCGCCTCGGCAAGCCGAGGGTCCGACAAATTGGAATATTGTTGCCGGACCTGTCGGGTTTGGCGGCGAAATTACGTGTTCACTAGGGAATACATGTAGTCGCAAGGCGCAGCCCGCGAAGATCGCCAGGAAGAAACGAAATGGGATAGGATCGGGCGTTGAGGAGGACCGGCGCCTGGAAGGTTCGGCCGCAAGATCATGCTTACAGAATCAATTCATCTTTGCGAGGGAATGCGCCATGAAAAAATGCCATCGCTCGATCGTAGTCTTGACCAAACTGGCAGTCGCAAACGCAGGGCCACCCAAATCGGCTCTCAGGGACTTACGCCATAGCCTGCTGCCGATGGGCGGGATGCCTTTTCTGTTCGCCCTGACGGCTACCCTGATTTACATCACGCCTGCATTGGCGCAGAAAGTGAAAGCGGCGCCTGATTCGGGACATCCAACCGCGGCGATCACAGTATCCGGCAGCAAGTTCGGCGACCTCGAGGCCATCGATGTGTACGTAGACACGGTTGATACGCTGCTATTGGTCTCCAACGCGACCGGAAGCTTCAGCGGATCGGTGACGATTCCGGTAACGGCAGGCCCCGGTACGCACTACGTCACTGCCGTCGGCCGCAAAAGCGGCGATGCGGCGCAGGTGGCCTTCACCGTTACCACGCCCTGGGCTGAGGTTGGGTTCGGCGCCGCGGGTTTGAGGTGGAATCCGTACGAAAACACGGTGAATACCGGCAACGTGCCTTACCTGGGATCGGTGTGGCAAGTCCCAACGGTCGCCGTCGATAGTTCACCGGCGGTGGTGAGCGGTCGTGTCTATGTCGCGACATACGGCGGCCAAGGCGTGGAGTCACTGGTCGCCAGCACCGGCGCAGTTATGTGGAGCACGCTCCCGAGCGTGCGGTTCGCGTCGTCACCGGCGGTGGTCGACGGGGTCGTCTATGTGGGTGCCTACACCGCCCAAGCCATGTATGCGTTGAACGCTACTACTGGTGCCATAATTTGGGGTACGGGAACCGGGAGCAATTTCCAGGCTGCTTCGCCGGTTGTGGTCAACGGCGTGGTATATGCGGGGTGTCAAGATGGCAAGGTGTACGCGTTCGAGGCCTCAACCGGGACGATTTTGTGGACCTATCAAACAGGCAGCTTCGTCTATAGCTCGCCGGCCGTCGTGGACGGGGTCGTCTATGTCGGGTCTGCTGATGACAATGTTTATGCACTGAACGCGACGACCGGCGCGTTGATCTGGAAATACGCGACCGGTAACAGCATCTATGGTTCGCCCGCGGTCGCCAATGGAATCGTCTATATCGGTTCTGATGATGCTTCCGTCTACGCGATTCACGCCATAAGCGGAACCAAGCTATGGAGTTATGTCACGGGCGGCGGTGTCGAGAGTTCCCCGGCCGTCGCAGGCGGGACGGTGTATGTTTCCTCCAGCGATGGCAACACCTATGCACTGGATGCTCATACCGGCGCGGTGCTATGGTCGGTGGCCAC
>Ga0181537_10003575_pt1 | contig 13271 bp, 16 predicted proteins | sample PEATcosm2014_Bin_39_FD_119765 | JGI IMG/M metagenome (GOLD analysis project Ga0181537, IMG submission 119765) | Peatland microbial communities from MTU Mesocosm Facility, Houghton, MI, USA - PEATcosm2014_Bin23_10_metaG | ecosystem: Environmental > Terrestrial > Soil > Wetlands > Peat | place...
ATTCCTCCCGGCCTGGGGTGCAGGCCTGGTTGCCCTGCTCCTCGCGGGCTGCACGACGATCGGGCTGACGAACCTGACGCCGTCGTCTCTGCCGGAGAACCCCTCCGGCATCTACACCTTCACGCTGCGGGTCGCGGCCAAGTCGAGCATGGTGATCCCGGAAACCATCACCCCGCACATTGTTGTGGGTGGCGAGAGCCGCGACATGCAGAAGAGCTCCACGGTCCCCGGGATCTACGAGTTCGACTACAAGCTGCCGCCGGGCCAGGACAGCATCGGCTACTATTTCCTCGTGAACTACGAGACGGTGGGCAACGGCACGCGCACCAACCGCCAGGCATACACGGGGATCGAGCACGCCGCGGTCGTCAGCCGCTACGTCGTCTCGCTGGAGGTGAACCGCGGCCCGGTGGGGGCCCGGATCGGCGTCCTCGGCCGGGGCTTCACGCCCCAGGACCAGATCGGGTTCGACGGCACGGCGGTGCGGACCGTCTACGAGTCGCCCACGTCGCTCGGCTTCTTCGTCCCGGCGCTCGCCCCCGGAAAGACCTACAGGGTCACGCTCTCGAGCGCGGCCGGCAACTCCGACGTCGGCACCTTCCGGATCGACTCGAGCGAGGTGACGGCCGACCCGGCGTCCCTGGCGCTTGCCCCCGGCCAGAAGCAGACCCTCACCTTCACGATCACGCACCCGGCGCCCGCGGGGGGCCTCCTCCTCGACGTGACCACCGACGTGCCCGAGAGCGTCATCATGCCCGAGGTGCTGGTCCCCGAGGGCCAGACGTCGGCCACGGTGACGGTCGAGGGCGGCAAGCCCGGAACCGGCAGCCTCTTCCTGAAGGGCTACGGCAACGGCGAGGTCACGGTTCCCGTCACGGTCACGGCGGCCCACTGACCCCCCGGCAATCCCCAAAGATTGTTTGAAAAGCCGCGCCAGCGCGGCAATCGTGGGAGCGTGGAAAACAAGGAAGTGAAGCTACCGTTCGAGGCGGCCATAGGGAAGCTCGAGACGATCGTCGAGTCCATGGAGACCGGGGAGGTGCCGCTGGCGGACCTGCTCGCCAAGTTCGAGGAGGGAAACAAGTTGCTGAAGCAGTGCGAAGGACGCCTCAAGGAGGCCGAGCTCAAGATCGAACAGCTGAAGAAGGAGCGCGACGGGGTCGTGTTCGCCAAGTTCGAGACGGAGCGCGAGGCCTGATGAGCACCGCCCAGCCGCGCCTCCTGGACGGGATCCGGGGCCCCGCCGACGTGAGGGCCCTCGCCGAGCCGGAACTCCCGCGCCTGGCGCAGGAGATCCGCGACGAGATCATCACCGTCACCTCCAACCGGGGAGGGCACGTCGGCCCGAACCTGGGGGTCGTCGAGCTCACGATCGCCCTCCACCGGGTGTTCGACTCGCCGACCGACTCCCTCGTCTTCGACGTCGCCCATCAGGGCTACGTCCACAAGCTGCTGACGGGCAGGGGCGGAGAATTCTTCGGGAAGCTGCGCCAGGGGGGCGGGGCGAGCGGGTTCCTCTACCGCGCCGAGAGCGAGCACGACGCGTTCGGAGCCGGCCATGCCGGCACCGCGCTGAGCGCCGCCCTCGGCATGGCCACGGCCAGGGACCTCAGGGGGACGAAGGAGCACGTCGTCGCCGTCTGCGGCGACGCCGCCTTCACCTGCGGCATCACCCTCGAGGCCCTGAACAACGTCGTCACCTCGACCAAGCGCCTGGTCGTGGTCCTGAACGACAACCAGTGGTCGATCGCCCGCAACGTCGGCGCCATGGCCAAGTACCTCAACCGACTGAGCACCAACCCGACCTACAACAGGATCCACCACGACCTGGAGAAGTTCTTCACGGGGCTGCCGCACGGGCACGAGATGAACCAGCTGTGGGTGAAGTGGAAGCGCGAGACGAAGGACTTCTTCGTCAACTCGAGCCTGTTCGAGAAGTTCGGGCTCCGCTACATCGGCCCGATCGACGGCCACAACCTCGAGGAGCTCCAGAAGAACCTCGAGTTCGCGAAACAGTGCGACGCCCCGGTGCTCCTCCACGTGATCACGCTCAAGGGGAAGGGCCTGGACGCGGCGCTCGACTCGCCCGAGAAGTTCCACGGCGTCGGGGCGTTCGACCCGGTGACGGGCGACGGGGTGAAGGCGAAACCCGGCACCCCCCCGACCTACCAGGACGTCTTCGGGCAGGCGATGGTCCGATTCGCCAGGGCCGACCCGCGCATCGTGGGCATCACCGGCGCGATGCCGAGCGGCACCGGGCTCTCCAAGCTGGCGGCCGAGCTGCCGGCCCAGTTCTTCGACGTGGGCATCGCCGAGGAGCATGCCGTCCTCTTCGCCGCGGGGATGGCCACGAAGGGCATGAGGCCCGTGTGCGCGATCTACTCGACCTTCCTGCAGCGCGCCTACGACCAGATCATCCACGACGTCGCCCTCCAGAACCTGCCGGTCACGTTCTGCATGGACCGGGCGGGGCTCTCCCCGAACGACGGGCCGACCCACCACGGCCTCTTTGACATCGCGTACCTGCGGTGCGTGCCGAACGTCACGGTGATGCAGCCGAAGGACGAGGACGAGCTGGTCGACATGCTCCACACGGGGCTCGGCCTCGGGTCCCCCGCCTTCATCCGCTACCCGAGGGGACCCGGCGCCGGCGTCAAGATCAAGGACCGGCCGGAGCGGCTCGAGGTCGGGCACGCCGAGGTCCTGCGCGAGGGCTCCAACATCGTCCTCTGGGCGCTCGGGCCCATGGTCCGCGACGCTCTCCTGATCTCGGACAGGCTCCAGGCGGAGGCCAACATCTCGGTGGGCGTCGTGAACGCGCGGTTCATCCGCCCGCTCGACCGGACCCTCCTTCTCAGCCAGGCCGCCGTCGTGCCGCTCATCGTCACGATGGAGGACCACGTGCTCGCGGGCGGCTTTGGAAGCTCGGTCCTGGAGGCCCTCCAGGAGGCGGAATGCCCCGCGGCCGTCGAGCGCATCGGCTGGCCCGACAAGTTCGTCGAGCACGGGTCGAGCGTGGAGTCGCTGCGCGCCGCATACGGCCTCTCGCTCGAGAGGATGCACCGCCAGGTGCTCGACCGCTGGAGGCGCCTGAGCGCCGAGCGGATCGAGGCGGACTTCTGAGGCCCGCGGCCGGCGTCAGGGCGCCGTGAGGGCCCCGACGAGGGCCTCGCGCGCCTCCATGTGCGGGTTGTGGCCGGCGCCGGGGATGACCACGATCCGCGCCGACGGGAAATGCGCGGCGATGGCGCCGTGGTCGGCGGGCCTCACGTATCCCGAGTTCCCGCCGGCGATGAAGAGGGCGGGGCCGTCGAACCTGTCGGCCGGGCCGAGCGGGTCGCGCTGGAGTTCCGGGAGCGCGGCCGTGATCGCGGGCAGGTCGACCAGCCACTTCCAGCCCTGCCCCACCCGCTCCAGGTTCGTCGTCAAGAACTTCCGGTCGGCCCAGCCCGGCACGAGCGGCTCCAGGCGCGCCTCGGCGTCGGCCCGCGAGCGAATGGCCGCGAGGTCGAGGCCGTTCATGGCCGCGAACTCCCGGCGCCTCTCGGGCCAATGGTAGTCCCTCGGGGCGATGTCGACCACGGCCAGGCGGGCCACCCTGGCGGGGCTGCGGCACGCGAGAAGCATCGCGACCTTTCCGCCCATGCTGTGCCCGACCAAGTGGACGGGGCCCACGCCGTTCGCGTCGAGCCAGGCCACGACGTCGGCGGCCATCGCCGCGTAGGACATCCCGGGGGCGTGCGGCGACAGCCCGTGGTTGCGCAGGTCGAGCGCGTACACCCGCCGGCCTGCCGCCAGCTCGCGCCCGGCGGTCTGCCAGTTGCGCGACGAGCCGAGGAGGCCGTGCAGGAGGACGATCGGGGGCTCGCCGGATCCCCCGAGGTCGCGGTGGTAAAGGGCGAGCGCGGCGTCGGGAGGGGACGGCATGGACGCCATCGTGGCGGCGCCTTTCCTCGCTCCAACATTGAATTTCGCAAACGTAGCCCTTCGAATGCCCCGGATGCCGGAAGCCCAGAAACTCACCCCGATGATGCAGCAGTACTTCGAGGTGAAGCGCGGGCTCCCCAAGGAGACCCTGCTCCTCTTCCGGCTGGGGGACTTCTACGAGCTCTTCTTTGACGACGCCGTCGAGGCCTCGCGCCTCCTCGGGCTCACGCTGACCAAGCGCCAGGAGCACCCGATGGCGGGCCTCCCCCACCACGCCGCCGACGCCTATGTCGTCAAGCTCCTGGCGGCGGGCAGGAAGGTCGCGATCTGCGACCAGGACGAGCCGGCGCAGGCCGGCAAGCTGGTCAGGCGCAGGCTCACCCGGATCCTGAGCCCGGGCACGACCCTCGCGGCCAGCCAGCTCGAGGCGTCCCGCAACCGCTACCTCTGCGCCCTCTCGCTTGACAAGCGAGGACTGCACGCCGCCTGGATGGAGCTGTCCACGGGGGAGTTCCGGGTGGCGACGGCGTCCTCGGTCGGCGACCTCCTCCCGGTCCTGGCGTCCGTCGACCCGGCCGAGGTGCTGGTCCCCGAGGGGGACGCCGCGCGCTGGGCCGGCGCCCCGCACGAGCAGGCGGCCACCCGGGCCCTCCACGCCTTCGTCGCCCCGCGCACGGTGACGGAGCTGCCCGCGTACCGGTTTGAGGCCGCCGCCGGCGCCCGCGCGGTCGCCCTGGCCCTCGGGGTCCTGAACCTCGAGGGCTTCGGGCTCGACGCCGACAACCCCGCGCTCGGACCGGCGGGGGCGCTCGTCGGGTACGCGACGGACAACCTCTGCGCAAGGCCGGAAAACCTGAGAAGCCTCCAGGAATACCGCAGCTCCCGCACCCTCCTCCTGGACCCGGCCACGCTGCGGAACCTCGAGGTCTTCGCCTCGGTGCGCGGGGGCCGCGAGGGGTCCCTCCTCGCGGCCATGGACGCAACGTCGTCAGCCGCAGGGGCGCGCCTCCTCGAGAGGTGGCTCGCGGCGCCCGTCCTCGACCTCGAGGAGGTGCGCCGGCGCCACGTCCTCGTCGGCGAATTCGTGGCCCAGCCCGCCCGCCTGGCGGCGCTCAGGGAGGCCCTGCGCGGCATAAGGGACGTCCCCCGCATCCTCGGCAGGCTCCAGAACAGGCTGCGCAACCCGCGCGAGCTGTGCGGGGTCCGCGACACGCTCGCCCGGGTCCCGGAGGTCCGCGCGGCCCTCGGGGCGCTGGGCCCGCGGGCGGCGGCGCTTCGGGAGCGGATCGACGAGCTACCCCGGCTGCGCGGGCTCCTCGCGTCGGCCCTGGCCGACGAGCCGCCCACGGACGTCGCCGACGGGAACTTCGTCCGGGAGGGCTACGACGCCGAGCTCGACCGGATGCGCGCCCTCATGAGCGGGAACAAGGCCTGGCTCTCGGACCTCGAGCGCGGCGAGCAGGAGCGGACGGGGATCCGCAGCCTGAAGGTCCGGTTCACGGGAAACTTCGGGTACTACATCGAGGTCACGAAGGCCAACCTGCACCTCGTGCCGGCCGACTACGTGCGGCGCCAGACGACGGTCGGCGGGGAGCGCTACGTCACCGAGGGCCTGAGGCAAAAGGAGCGGGAGATCCTCCATGCGGAGGAGAACGCGCTCCTGCGCGAGAGGGAGATCCTCGAGTCGCTGATCGGCGCGGTCCTGGCGGAGTCGCAGGCCCTCGCCTCCTCGGCCGAGGCGCTCGCGGAGGCCGACGTCCTCGCGGGCTGGGCGGAGATCGCGCGCGACGGGGGCTACTGCCGGCCCGAGATCGACGGGGGCGACGCCCTCGAGATTGCCGACGGCAGGCATCCCGTCGTCGAGCAGGGGTTCCGGCGGCCGGGCGCCGGGGGCTCCCCGGCCCAGGCCTTCGTCCCGAACGACACGGCCCTCGCCTGCGACGACGCCCAGATCGCCCTCATCACCGGCCCGAACATGGCGGGCAAGTCGACGTACATCCGCCAGGTCGCCCTCCTCGTGCTCATGGCGCAGGTGGGCTCCTGGGTCCCCGCGCGCTCCTGCCGGTTCGGGATGGTCGACCGGATCTTCTCCCGGGTGGGCGCGAGCGACGACCTCGCCCGGGGCAACTCGACCTTCATGGTCGAGATGAACGAGACGGCCAACATCCTGAACAACGCCACGGACCGCTCGCTCATCATCCTCGACGAGATAGGGCGCGGGACCTCGACCTACGACGGGCTCAGCATCGCGTGGGCCGTCGTCGAGCACCTGCACCGCGATCCCGCGCGGGGGCCGCGCACGCTCTTCGCGACGCACTACCAGGAGCTGACGCAGCTCGACAGGCACCTCTCGCGGATGCGCAACTTCTCGGTGGCCGTGAAGGAGTGGAACGACGACATCGTGTTCGTGAGGAGGGTCGTCCCCGGCGCGGCGGACCGCAGCTACGGCATCCAGGTCGCCAGGCTCGCGGGCCTCCCGGCGGCCGTGATCGACAGGGCGAAGGCGATCCTCGCCCGGCTCGAGGGCGACGACACAAGCGTCACCCTCCCCTCCCCGCAGGCCCGCCCGAGGAAGAAGATCACGGTCGCGCCCGCCGACCCGGGGCAGCTCGACCTCCTCTGAGGTCCCGTCCCTATGGAGGGGTCTCGAGGCCCGCGTCGGCCGCGACGCCGACCCTCGGCTGGCAAGGCGGCGGGCCTTCGGGTGGGGCCAGGGGTCCGAAGGCCTGCGGCCTAGACCTTCTCCCACGGGCGGATCCCCCCGCGGACGATGCGGAAGAGCGGGTGCGGGTCCGGGACCTTCGTCGCGCGGAACTGGCGCGCCAGGGCCGGGGCGCGCCGCCGAAGCTTGGCCCGCAGGTGCCCCCACTCGAACAGAAGCTGGCCCCTGGTCTCGGGCATCGTCCCCGCGAACCTGGGCCTCGCGATCTTCGTGGCGTCAAAACGGTAGCCCCTGCGGACGGCCTCGTCCGCGAGGCCCTTCAGGAAGGCCGCGATCGCCGCCAGCGGCCGCGGGTGGGCCTGGAACCTGGCCAGCTGCGGGTGCCTCGTGTACCCCTTGGTGCCCCCGGCGATCACCTTCTGCGCGAGCAGCGCCTCCCTCCACGCCGCGACGAGGCCCTTGGAGTCTAGGTAGCGGGGATGAACGGTCCAGAGTCGCATGCGGGGTCAGGACGCCTTGGGATCGGCCTGGCCGCCGTCCAGGACCACCTTCCACGATCCGTCGGCCTGGCGCCTCCAGATCGTCACGTAGGTGCCCGTCTCGACGAACGGCTTTCCCGCGGCGGTCCTGTCCCGGTACTCGTAGCGGCCCCACGTGTAGCCGAGGTCGCCCGCCTTGGACGCCTCCGCCTGCGACGGCTCCCAGGTGAGGGTCGCCGTCGGGGACATGTCCCCGTAGCCGGACTTTACCGCGTCGAAACCCTTCGACTTCTCCGAGAGAAGCTTCGTGTCGGGCGTCGCCACGGCCATGAAGGCTTGGTAGACGCCCACCTTGGCCGCGTTCGCGCAGAACGCCCTGTCCGCCGAGAGGAGCTGCGCCCGGACGTCCCCGGACGTCGCGTCCGCACGGACGGAGGCGGGAACGAGAGCGCACAGGGCCGCAAGAAGAAGAGGTGTCCTCATGGGGCCATTCCTATGCGAGGAGGCCCCGCCTTGGCAGCCAAAAAGCCGGTATCCCGCAGAATCATGGCGCCGCCGGAATCTAGCCCCGCCGTCGCCGCCTCGCCTTCGGGACGACCCCCAGCCGCGGGTCGCGCCTTGCCGCCATCCCGACCAGCCGCTGCGCGGACGGCTCGAAGTCATCGGCCGACTCCGGGAGGTAGAGCCACTTGCCGAGGACGGGGTGCGGCGCAAGCGAGGGGAACTCCGCGACAAGCGAGGCATGGTTCTCCCGCTCCGCGCAGGCCATCACCCCCCGCCAGGGCTCGTCCCTGGCGGCGAAGCAGAGCACCAGCCTGCCGTCGAGATAGGCCACCCTCGTCCCGAACATGGCCCCGAGGACAAAGCCCGGGTCCGACTCGAGGGGCTCCCAGAGCCACGCATGGGGATGGACGCGCCTCGCGCCGTCCAGGTCATCCCGGCGCATGGCGGGGTCCCCGCGGTCCCGAAGGGAGGGTCTCGGGCGTCCGCCTCATCTTATCCGCGAGAATCTCAGCGTCTCCGTGTCGGTCGGCTCGGAGTCGATGATCTCGCTCACGGCCGCGTCGAACGCGTCGGGCCAGCCCGGCTGCTTGAGCTCGAACCGCAGCGTGGCCTCGAGCTCCCTGTTCCACCGCACCCGGAAGGTGATCGTGTCGCCCGACTGGCTCAAGACCCTCATCACCGCGCGCCGGCCCCGCCCGAAGTCGTGGGGATGGTCGGGGTCCAGGATGAAGGCGGCGCCGCTGATCCTCCCGTTGTCGTTTCCGAGCTCGTAGCCGAACCCCGGCTTGTCGCCGCGCTCGTCGGACGCGCGCCAGCGCGGCGCGTCCGACGCGCGGGCGCCGGCGTTGTGGCACGCGGGCGCCGCCGCGAGGAGCACGGCGGCGACGGCGACCGCGAGGAAGGCCGCGCCGGGCCAGCGTGCCGGCGCCGTCATCGGAGCCACCGCTCCATCGCCTCGGGAGTGAAATTGCCCCAGTTGCCCCGCGTGCCCGGGAGGGGGGCGCCTGCCGTGAAGGCGGCGAGTCCCGCGGAGGGCACGAAGACCACCCGCAGGTTCACCCCGTCCCCGATACGGTAGGAAGCGCTCCTCAGCGACGCCGAGCGGTCCCCCGCTCGGGTCAGCGCGAACACGAGGGTTTCACCGGCGCGCTCAGCGCCGAGCCGGTAGTCCCCCTCGGGCACGTCGACCGTCCATGCAACCGTCAGGGTCCGGATTGCGTCCCCCAGGTCGCACCATTCGAGTCCCAGCCGGCACGTCCCGGCCGGGAATTCGGCGACGCCGCCGGACACGGCCGACGGTCCCGACAGGCTCAGGGTGCCCCCGGCGGCCTCGGCGGGGACGAGGATCCTGGCGCGGCCGTCCGCGAAGGCCGCGAGCGGGAGCAGCAGGATCACTAGGAAGCGCGCGGGTCTCATCGGGTCATCGGGGGATCGCCGCCGGCAGGGATCCAGGGGGCCGTTCCGGACCGGTACCGGGCGCTCGAGACCGCATGGACCTCCGATCGGAAGCCGGCCTGCGCCATGAAGGCGGGGTCGGCGCGACCAGCTTGAGGAAGAAAGGCTTCATTTCGCGGACGGCGTCCTCTTGCCCCACTCTAAGCACGGTTTCCGGCGGTTGGCCAGACCTAGTCGGGTATCCCCGAAGGAACCTTCCCGTCGCCGGACAGCTCAGCCGTGGCCCGCGACCGGGACGCACGGGCTTGAGCGGAGCACCCGGCGGCTGGAGGGGGGGTTGCGCGCAAGCGTTGCCTTCGGGCGGACGGGCCGGCGCACGAGCTCCCCGCCGCAGTTGGGGCAGACCCCGCCGAGCGTCACCGCGGCGCAGACACGGCAGAACGTGCATTCAAAGGTGCAGATGAAGGCGTCCGGGGAATCGGGGGGAAGGTCCCGGTCGCAGCATTCGCAGTTCGGTCTGAGTTCGAGGGCCATCGCTTCCCTTGCCTAACCGGCCCCGATGCAGCGACCTGACGCCGGCCGGATGCGGTTCCCGCATGCGCTGACCGGCTGGGCATCGGCTCTGGTGGGCATTGTCGGGGGCTTCTAAAGGGAGCGGCTTGCCCGCGGGGCGGTTCCTGCGGAGGGTCAGCCCTCCTGGTTCGCCATGAGCGCCTCGCAGAACGCCTCGGCGCTCGACTCCTTTGCAAAGCGGTAGATGAAGAGCCTCACCGTGTCCGAGGTTGCGGGGTTGGGGCTGTTGAACCGCGCCCCGTTGTCGGGCCCCCAGGCGGCGATCGAGACCTCGTAGGTGACGCTTCGGGCGGCAAACGTCATCGCGACGCGCAGAATGGACGACTTCCGAAGAAACAGCAGCAGGGGCGGGTTCAGCTCCGCCGGGATGTCCACGGAGCGGTCGCCCGCGACGATCTTGACGAAGGCCCCCTTGGATTCAACCGAGGGGTCGGGGGCCGCCAGGACACCCGCCCTCATGGCGAGCAGGACGGCGAACAGTGCGAGGGGTCTGGTTTTCATGGGGCGCTGGAGAGGGGGAAGCCGCGACGCTCGACAAGGCGCTCAGGTGGGCTTGGGCGACTCGCCGGCCCGCCCGCGGACCTCGTAGCGAAGCTCGACCATGCCATTCCGGTAGGCTTTGACCTTCGAAAGGTGAAGGGCAACGTCTTTGTCGAGCTTCTCAAAAAAGGTGATCCCGTCGCCAATCAGGATGGGAACCACGGAATACCAGACCTCGTCGGCCAGACCCAGCCTGAGGCATTCGCCGGAGACCACGCCGCCGCCGGCAAACCAGATGGAACGGAACCTGGGCCGCAGGCGCCCGTTGACGAACTGCGCGAGATCGCCCGAGTGGAACTCGACCGTGTCCCGGACACGCGGCAGCTCGCGGCTCGTGAGGACGAAGGTCGGCTTGTCGCCGTACGCCCATCCGAGCCCCTGGGCCTCAAAACGAAGCGCGGTCTCGTAGGTCCGCGACCCCATCACATAGCAGTCGATCGTCTTCAGGAACGCCTCGATGGATCCCGGGGCCATCACGTCCCCTCCCGGGAATTCGTCCGAGGTCTCGAGCCAGTCGACGCTCCCGTCCCTGCGAGCGATGAAACCGTCGAGGCTCGCCACCATGTGGATGGTCACGCGGGAGTCCGCCCTTGTCGTGCCGTCGCCCGTTGAAGCCGATGTGGGAATGGTCCCGAGTTAGCGGCGCCGGAGCCGGGGTCAAGACAAACGCCGCGCGGGGGTCAACCGCCTCAGCCATGTTTCCTTTTTTTCGTCCCGCGCCGCAGGAAAACATACGAGAGAGCGAGGACCCCAAGCGCGGCGACAGCCACGTTCAGCTCGGGCGCCCTCAACGCATGGGGGGCGCGGTGGAAATACGCGGACACGACCGCGCCCACAATCAGGAGGCAGGCCACGGCAACAGCCCAAACGACGACGTGAAGGAGCCAGGCGGCGTCTTTGACCAGCCAGGCCGCCGCGACCAACATCGCCGCCGCGGCAGCGAGTCCCCAGAGGATGCGCCGGATATCCGCGGGATAGCCCCAAACCATGTGGGCCAGACCGTACGCGAGCGCGACGGCCAGGGTGAAACGACCCGTCACGATCAGGACCGCCAGGGCGATGCCTCTGCCGACCGTGGGGGACGGGCTCGGGTTCATCTCCTTCGATTAGCCCCCGTCAGCGGGGGCGCAGAGTCCGCATCCAATGCTCGGTCAGGCACGTTTCCTGAAGACGGCCGCGTTCCTGAAGAGCGCCGCGTTCTTGAACGCAGCCAGAATCGCCCCCTTCACGACCGCTTTTTTCGCCAAGGCGAGCCGGATCACGGTACAACCGGACCGTCCCCAGGCGCCGCTCGCCCGGTCGAACACGCCGGGAGCCTTGTTGAGGAGATGCCGCTGCTGATCCGGCGTGAGTTTGACCATGCCCCATCCCTCCTCAGGGTACCCGAGCGTCGCGAAAACCCGCCCCTTGCACCGAAAATCGGGATGCCTCATGTGGGCGGATTCCACGGCGCCGGGCAGACTCAGGGCGATCGAGCGGAATTCGTCGGGTGTCATCGTCGGCTTATCATGCTGAAGTTGAGATTGCCTGCGCAGGCGTCGGCGCAACTCCGGGGACGCGCGTGGGGCGGCTGCCGGGACCGGTGCTGTCGGACCTCCGCGGCCATTCGGATAATTGCCTCGGCTTGCTCATTCAAACCAAATCTCAACCTCGTAGCCATCCGGGTCGGCGATGTAGGCGTATGGGAACCCGGGGGCAAACTCGCCGCGACGCAGCAGGCGCCCCCCGGCGCGTTCGACCTCGGCAACGGCGCGGTCGATGTCGCCGGGATTCACCAGCCGAAACCCGAAATGGGCGATGCCTCCGCTCGAGCCCGCCCTGGCCGGGTCCTCGGTAAAGCTGACGATGTCATGCCTGCCCGAGGCCCTCGTGTGGACGAGCCCCTGCCCGCGCCCGTACTCCCGAAGACCAAAGACCTGTTCGTAGAAACGGAGCGCGCGCCCAAGGTCCCGCACCGCCAGGTTGATGTGCGTAAGGCCGTGGGTCTGAAACATGATCTCCCCGAGTTTCCCGAGGGGCCTAGGGCTCCAATGATCCGCGGCGACGAGGAGCGCCCCCTGCCGAAGGAGGAGCCGTCACAGCCGGGGAGACCGGATCCGGTTGCCGGCTATTCATCGCGTCGGACGCATGCCTTGCGCACCAGGAACAGCAACGACGTGCCCACGATGCCTATGAAAGCCATAAGGACGGCGGCGACGACAAATATCGGGCTGTGCATCTCGCGGGCGCCCATCAACAGGGCGATCAGGAACGGGGTCGAGAGGATGGAAAGGCTGACGGCGACATTGCTCACCCATGCCCAGCGCTGCCCTCGGCCCAGGGCCGCTGCGCTCCAGAACATGTTGAAGCCGATCGGAAGCATGAGCACGCCGACCACCAGATGGTCGAGCAGGTACCCGGGTGCGATAAACGAGCGAAGCCTAGCGTCGTCAATCCTGCTGAGGACATGCGTCAAAATCAGCCGCGTGGCGTACAGATGGAGGATGCCGACAAGGATAACGAGGAGACCCAGAACCCGAAACGCCAATGCCGTGAATCGCAGTTGTGTCACCGGATGAGAGGTACCAGTAAGCTCCAAGCAACGAATCTGGACGACCGGCCGGAATCGGACCAAACCGACCTCAGTTATTCTGCACGCTGCCGGCAGACCGAAGCGTTGCACCTCTTCGAGAACCATGGAGCATTGCTGTGGGTCAAAGCCTGATGCCAGAGTACAATGCGGGATCCACGATCGTGGTGAATAGTGAACCCAAATCCCTGAGGCGCTTTCGATGAAACCATCAAAAAACGCGGCATGCAGCTCGAGTAAGCTTTGATCCACTTTGGGTGACAGATACGCGATTGCGGGGTTAACTGGGAAAAAGCCGATAGCAGAAAGGGTGATCTCGAACGGTCTGTTTCGCCTCGCAAAGGAGACGAGGAGCTCTTCAATTTTTTTGTCAGATACTTCGTCTGCCACGGCTAGTGAGACGTGGGGTCTCGTTTCCCTGATTACCGCCGATCCTCCCAAGGAAGCACACCGATCCGACAGGGTGCGAATTCGCTGCTCGCTGCCACGATCGAAGTACATTTCGACTGCGAAGGGCATATGGATTGAAGAAAGTCGAAGTGATCCGCAGCTAACGAAGGCGCTGAACGTGCACCGGACGTGACTTGCCTGAAGCGAAAGTAGGATCCAAAGATTAGTTGGG
>Ga0181537_10003576_pt1 | contig 13270 bp, 8 predicted proteins | sample PEATcosm2014_Bin_39_FD_119765 | JGI IMG/M metagenome (GOLD analysis project Ga0181537, IMG submission 119765) | Peatland microbial communities from MTU Mesocosm Facility, Houghton, MI, USA - PEATcosm2014_Bin23_10_metaG | ecosystem: Environmental > Terrestrial > Soil > Wetlands > Peat | place...
GCTTTGTTACTTGGTTGCTTTGTTGTTCAAACCTTGAGGTCAGCCGATAAACGCAGCGTGGACGGCTTTCGTCGCCGCCTCGCCCTTGGCCAGGTCAATGACGACGGAAATCTTGATTTCGCTGGTGGAGATCATGTCAATGTTAATGCCTTCGTTGGCGAGGGTTTCAAACAATTTGCCCGCCACGCCGGTGTGCGATTTCATGCCCACGCCGACGATGGACAGCTTGCCAATCTTGTCGGCGGTGATGACGTCGCGCAGGCCGATTTCATTTTTCAGGCCGCCGATGACTTTCAGCGCCTTGAGCAAATCCGCCTTCTCGACGGTGAATGAAATATCCGTCTGCGGCGTGCCGGTGCCGTGGCTGATGTTCTGGACGATCATGTCCACGTTCACGGTGGCGTCGCCGAGCGCCTTGAAAATCTTCGCGGCCACGCCGGGTTTGTCCGGCACGCCGACGAGCGTGACCTTGGCCTGGTTTTTGTCGAGAGCGACGCCGCGCACGACGACGCCTTCCATGCTTTTCGTTTCTTCTTTCACAATGGTTCCGGGGTTGTCATTGAGGCTGGAGCGAACCTCGAACACGACTCCAAATTTCTTCGCAAATTCCACCGATCGGCTCTGCATCACCTTGGCGCCGAGGCTGGCGAGTTCGAGCATCTCGTCGTAGGAAATCTCCGTCAGCTTCTTCGCCGTCGGCACGATGCGCGGGTCGGTGGTATAGACGCCGTCCACATCCGTGTAAATCTGGCAAAGGTCGGCCTTGAGCGCGGCGGCCAGCGCGATGGCTGTGAGATCCGACCCGCCGCGGCCGAGCGTGGTGATCTGGCCGGTTGCGGTCTCGCCCTGGAAACCGGCGACGATGACGACGTTGCCTTGATTCAAATATTCATGGACCTTCTTCGGCGTGATGTTGTGAATTTTCGCCTTGGTATGAACCACGTCGGTGACGATGCCCGCCTGCGCGCCGGTGAGCGACACGGCGGGAATGTTCAGCGCGTGCAGAGCGATGGCCGTGAGGGCGATGGTCTGCTGTTCGCCGGTGGCCAGGAGCATGTCCATCTCGCGTTCACTGGGCAGGGGAGCGATGTCCTTGGCAAGCTTGATGAGGCCGTCGGTCACGCCGCTCATGGCGGAAACGACGACGACAATCTTGTCGCCCTGCGCGTGGTATTTCGCCACGCGCGACGCGACATTCTTGATGCGGTCGGTGTTGCCCACCGAGGTGCCGCCAAATTTTTGGACGATCAGGGCCATGTTTTAGTTTATCGGAACCGTCAGGATGCCAGAAACAGGCGGACAATCAAGTCGCGGCATGTTGCTGGAGAAGATAGGCGCGGAATTTTTCATAATCCGCGCCCATGCGGTCGAAATCTTCCGGCAATTGAATCGCGGCGGTCATTGCGGGCGGGACATCGGGCGCAAAGCCGATGGTCTGCTCAATTTCTTCCGGGAATTTGGCCGGGTTGGCCGTTTCAAGGATCACCACCGGCAAATCATTGAGCGGCTCCGTCTTCAGCCAGTCTGCAAAACCAGCCCAGGCCACCGCGCCATGAGCTTCGAGCAGCAACTGGTATTTGTTCCAGACTTCGCGGATCGTCTCTCGCGTGCGTTGGTCGGAGATTGAACCGGAAAACAGGTCGCGTCGCATCGCGGCGAGGTCGGGCATCCGGTTGATTTTCCCCGTCTCGTCCATTTGACCGCCATAAACCGCCACGAGCCGGGCAAGGTTGCTCGGATGCCCGACGTTCATCGCGTTCGAGACCGAATTGCGCGACGGCGAAATCTTTTCGTAATGGCCGCTGGCAAGAAATTTCGGGAACGCGTCGTTGTCATTGACCGACGCGATGATTTTTTTCACGGGCAGACCCATCTGCTTCGCCACCACGCAGCCCATCATGTCGCCGAAATTGCCGCTCGGCACGGAGAAGACAACCGGCTCGCCCGGTTTTGCGAGTCGCGACGCGGCGTAAAAATAATAAACGCTCTGCGGCAGCAGGCGGCCGATGTTGATGGAGTTCGCGGACGAGAGCGGAATGTGCTTCAGCGCGGGATCGGGAAAGGCCTGTTTCACCATCGCCTGGCAGTCGTCGAACTTGCCGCTAACCGCCACGGTGCGGACATTGCCGGTTAGCGTCGTCATCAGCTTGCGCTGGCTCAGGCTGACTTCATCAATCGGAAACAGAACGATGACGCGGATGCCGGGGACGTTGTGAAACGCGTGCGCCACCGCCGCTCCCGTGTCGCCGCTCGTCGCGGTGAGGATCGTCAATTGCTTTCCGTCCTCCTGCAAAAATCTTCCCATCATGCGTGCCATCATGCGCGCGGCAAAGTCCTTGAACGACGCCGTCGGGCCTTGATCCAGCCGCATCACAACCACGCGGTCATAAACTTTTTCAAGCGGGATGTCGAAGTTGTAGGCGTCGCGGCAAATCGCAGCGAGCACGTCGGACGGGATGATTCCATCCGTGAATTTAGACAGCACGCGAAAGGCGATTTCGTGATATGACAGACTGGCGAACTCCGCTATTTCCTCAGTCGCAAGCTGCGGAAACTTTTCCGGAAAATACAGCCCACGGTCCGGTGCTTGTCCGCGCAGGAATGCCTCCCGCAAATTGACCGCAGGCGAGCGGTTGTTGGTGGATTGAAACAGCAAAGGCATAAAATCGTGGAACGCGAGAGGGGTGCGACTCCTATTCAAAATTTTCCACGCGCAGCATGACAGGTTTGCCTTTGATGACGGACAGCCTGCCGATTTTTTTCAATGCACCGCTTACTGCACCGTTGGTCGCGTAGTGCAGCATGAAGATCAACGGGACGCCCTTGCCCTCGTGGCCTTCGGGCTGGATGACGGACGAGATGCCGATGTCCGATTCACCGAAAATGGTCGCGATCTTCGCCAGAACGCCGGGCTTGTCCACGACGTTGAGCCGGACGAAATACTGCGAGACGACTTCCTCAATCGGCATGACCGCGCCGGAACATTCGTGCGGCACAAACGGCGGCAGGCGGTGCTTGGTGCCGAATTTCAAATCGAGCGCGGCGTCGGCCAGATCGCTCAGGACGGCGCTGGCCGTGGCGTCCTTGCCCGCGCCGCGCCCGTAAAAAAGAGAATCGCCGACAATGTCGCCGCGAACGAAGACGGCGTTGAAAACACCGTTGACACTTGCAAGCACGTGCGCATCCGGCACAAGTGTTGGATAAACGGAAACCTGCACGCGACAGCCGCTCTCCAGCTTTTTAACCATGCCGAGCAGCTTGATGGTGTAGCCGAGTTCGCCGGCGAATTTGATATCGAGCGCGCTGATGTGGCGGATGCCTTCGACATGGATTTTTCCCGGATTCACCCAAAAGCCGTGCGCGAGCGAGGCTAGGATGCCGGTCTTGTGCGCAGCGTCGTGGCCGTCAATGTCGAGGTCGGGCGGCGTTTCGGCGTAACCGAGTTTTTGCGCGTCGGCGAGGACTTCGGCGAAATCCGCGCCTTCGTGCTTCATGCGCGTCAAAATATAATTGCAGGTGCCGTTGACGATGCCATAAAGCGCGTTGATGCGGTTGCCGACAAAACCTTCGCGCAGCGACTTGATGATGGGAATGCCGCCGCAGACGCTGGCTTCGTAATATAGGTTCGCGCCGTATTTCTTTGCCGCCGCGAACAGCTCCTCGCCGTGGGCGGAGATCAGCGCCTTGTTTGCGGTGACAACGGGTTTGCCAAGCTTGAGCGCGGTAAGGATGATTTCGCGGGCGACGGTTGTGCCGCCGACGAGCTCGGTGACGATGTGGATTTCCGGGTCGTTGACGACGACGCGCCAGTCGTTCGTCATCAGCTTGTGTGCAATCGGGTAAGGCCGTTGTTCGTCAAAAGACTTCGCGGCGACCTTGCGGACGGCTACGTTCACGCCGATGCGCGAGGCCATGAGGTTGCCGTTGAGCTGGAGTGCGTGAAACACGCCGCTGCCCACGGTTCCAGCGCCGATGATGCCGAGGTTGACTTGCTGCATGAGGCGCACAGCTTGCCGCGAAAAAGGGCGGGGGACAATTCAATTTTGAGGTCAGACGGCGCGCGCCAGAAGTTCCTTCCATTTCCGCTGCCAGCCAATGAACAAAACCACGGCGATGCCGAAATGCCCGACGACAATGCCGAGGAGATTGTTCATGTTTTCGTTGGCGGGATCGCCAAGCGCGATGACGCCGGGCGCCAGCAGCGAAAGTTTTGCGATGGCGCCGGTGCTGAAAACTCCCCCCAGAATGAACGGCAAAATGCACAGGATGAAAAGCCACAGTGCGACGAAGCCGAGCGCGCGGCGGCGGAACCGCAGGCGGCAAAATTCCAGCAGCAGCGAGTAAATGAGAACGAAATCCAGGAGATTGCCGATGACGACGAGGTAAATCTCCCATGAACTGCCGAACGAAAAGGCAAATTGCGAAAGCAAAACGATGGCGGCGACACCGGTCAGCACGAGCGCAAGCAAAACCGAACTCTCCGGGAAGATCGCGGAGAAGTCTTTTATTCCCGAACGCAGGGCCTTCACGCGGACGCTTTCGGGCTGCGGGCTGACAAAGGCGAGGACAACCGTTGCCAGCAGAAGTGTTCCGCCGTGGACGGTCGGGAGCAGTGATTGGCCGTCAAAAAAATTTCCGCCGTTGGCCGCCGTCGGAAATTGCCCGCGCCAGATACCCCAGATCAAACCATTTTGGACGATGAGAAGAACGCCGAAGAGCGCGACGGTTTCCCAGCGGAACAGCGGCGGCTGGAATGGGTTCGCCGTCTTGCGGACAGCGGCCCGCCAGAGAAAGAATCCGACAAACGCCTGCAAGGCGATGCTGAGGAGAATCGGCGGGATTGGAACCCCGAAAATTTCCGGCATGCCTCTCCATTCTTGCAAGGAAAAATCGTTTCCCGAATCGCCGGAGTCGCGGAACAGGTTGGCGATGCCGTAAGTTGGCAGCAGAAAATTCGTCAGCATGTATTTGGGCATCGCGAACGACGGAAACTGGAAGAAAATGAACGCGACCAGAAATATGACACCGCCTTGCGGGCGCTGGAATGTCATTCCAACCAAAACTCCGAGCAGTCCGAAAAACAGCGCGGTGCTGAAGATTAAAACCTGCGATCCGAGCCAGAGTGTGATTGGCAGTCTGCCCAGCAGCACGATGACCAGTCCGATGGCCGCGAGAATGGCCGCCATGTAAAATTCCCTTAGCGGTGCACCGAGCCAGTAGCCGGTCACGAGCTGGCACGGCTTGAGCGGCGTCATCCGGTTGCTGTCCCAAAGCCCGGCTTTGCGTTCCTCCCCCAGCACGCGTGAAATCCGGCTGAACCCGCCGATGACCAGCACAAGGATTTCAACGCCAATCGTCCAGCCGTAAAACATCTTGCCCGCCTCCTGCGATGACCGGAACGAATTAAAATTCATCGGGTCGGCAAGATAGGCGATGAGGCCGGAAAGCAGGCTCGCCCCGACCAGCCCCGCGATCAGCGCCGCCGCCAGCACTCCGCCGCGATGCACGAGACGCTTCTGCGTGATGAAAATTGGATTATCAAAAAGTTTCACATCAGCTCCTTTGCACCGGATTGCAGGAAGATTTGTTCCAGGTCGTCGCCGGTGCCGCGCCATTCGGAAATGCGGACTCCCTGGAGGACAAGCGTTTTGAGCAGTTCATCCAGTGCGTTCGTGTCGCCGTCGAAATTAAACGTCGCGCCGAGATTTGTGTCTGCAAGATTTTTGACGTTCGCGGCCTTCAAGATTTCCAGCGCCTTGCCGTCGTCCGCTCGCCATTTGACGGACATCTGGCGCCGGCCCATTTTCTGCCCGAGTTCGGCGATCGTCCCAAACGTGACAAGCCTGCCGCGTTCCATGATGGCCGCCGTGTTGCAGAAGCCGGAAAGCTCCGTGAGAATGTGCGACGAAATCAAAACGGCCTTCCCCGCCTCGCGCAACTGGAGCAGAATCTTGCGCAGTTCAATCCGGCCCAGCGGGTCGAGTCCGCTGGCGGGTTCATCCAGCAGCAGGACTTTCGGGTCGGGCAAAAGGGTTTTGGCGAGCACTAGCCGCTGTTTCATTCCACGCGACAATTCCTCGCACAGCGCATTGATCTTTTCCGTGAGCCAGGTGAGTTCAAGGCATTCTTCAATCCGTTTCGTGCGGTTTGGCACATCGTAGGCGCGGGCGAAGTGGTCCAGAAATTCCGACGCTGTGAGCTGGTCGTAAGTCGGGCAGAAATCCGGCATGAAGCCGAGCTGCCGTTTCAATTCATCCGGCTCGCTGGCGGGTTCGTGTCCGTTGACCCTGACCGAGCCGCGCGTGCATTCCTGCAAACCGGAGATCGCGCGCATCGTCGTCGTCTTGCCCGCGCCGTTGGGGCCGATCAGCCCGCAAACCTCGCCCGCCCCGACCGTGAGCGTCAGGTCATTCACCGCCACGACATCGGGGAAATCCACGCGCAGGCACTCGATGGCGAGAAGCGGATTGGACATGAGCCGATTCTGGCCCCGTCATTTCAAAATGCAAGCGCGCTTTTGGAAGAAATTTTGCCCCTAAAAAATGAGCGCCGCCGGATACAATCCAAATTGCGGCAAACAGAAAAGCCCTATTCATCGGGGAGAGGGTTTGGGTTAGGAAGGATGTTGTTTCACATCACCACGTTCGTTTTGCCTTTGGTGACAAGCCTAATTCGCCGAAGCTGTCTGGCGTCGTAGAGGTGGACGAGACTTTTGTGGGCGCGGGTGTGGTGAATCACGAACAAGGTTTGTGCGCCAAACTCCAGTTGTGGCATTGATTGAACAAGGCGGCAAAATGAAAACTCGCGTGGTCGCCAGCGTCGGATATAGAAATCTTGGCAATGCGCTGGCCTTTTCCAAACAGCTCAATTTTCCCCGGCGCGGAAAAGAATTTATTCAGAGACGGAGACGAGCGTGTTCTTCCGGGTTTCCTCATTGACGCCATCCAGAATTCCCGCCGCCGCCGGCAGGATTGGACGCAAAATTTCCACGCGTGAATTCAAGCCGATGACGGTGTTGCGCGCTCCGACGGAAACCAACCGCCGATACCAGTCCACAAACGCCCGGCTCACGACGATCTCCTCATCCCGGCCGCTAAGTCCCACAACCGGCTGCGAAGACGCCGTTGCGCAGAGAATCTGCGCGGCAACGGCGCGCGGGGGGCGTTCGCCGTTGATGGTGCGATTCCAAAATGGCAGTGCCGCCAGCATTTCCTGGCTCAAAAGAAGCGCCTCGGCGCGTTGCGCTACAATGCAACCGTCGTCCGGCATCTGGCGGATGGCTTCGCGCGTCCAGTCACGAGCAAATTCCAAAAATTCAGGTTTGCTCAACGCAACTTCGCCACCGAGCCGCCACGCAACAACATTATGGGCGTCGGCCTGCACCAGAGCGTTCAATTGTTGCAGCGCCTCTATTGGCCTGTTTTGCGCAGCAAGAAATTTTGCATAGTCCAGTTTCAGTTCCGACAACCGTCCATTTTCGGACAACCCGGCTTGGAAGGCTTTTTCTGCCCCTTCAGAGTCACCCAGTTTGAGCAGGGCCATGGCCAGGCAATGACACGGCGCAGCGGTAAGGATTTCCTTGTTGATGGGGGCGAGGCTGCGCTGTTGGCGTTTCGCAAGGCATTGACGCATCTGATCAGCAGCTTCACAGAACCGGCTGAGTTGAAGATACGACAGCCCAAGTGAAAAATGCATTGTCGCCGTCAATCCGCCATTCATTCCGGCCAGCGGCGAGGTGAGAACGCGCACAACTTGGTCAAACCGTTTCGCCGCTGTCAGTCGCACACAAAATTGCATCAGCAATGTCTCGCGCAGCTCGGGAACGATTTCGGTTGCAGGTTTTGTTAAGAGAGTGTCGAAAGCCTCCTCGTAGCGCATCAACGCCTCGGCTTCATTTCCCGACCGGGCCAGCTCCAGGCCAAGATTCATCAGCAAGTGAGGTTCGTCCGGTAATTCCTCAACGGCTCGTTTCAGGAGATTAAGATTGCGTTCGATTTTGTTCCGGTCACGTGTCACTTCGTCCGTGTATCCATGGTGAATGAGCGTTGCGTCGCCAATGCGGTTCTCCAATCCCCATTCGCTACGTCGGACTTCAATGCTGCTGAAAACCTGTTCGTGGACGCGCCCGACGTAAAACAAACCCGGCGCGTTGCGGAAAAATCGCGGCACATAGGAGCAACCATCGGCCTCGCGGCCCACGTCCACGATCGGGAGACGCCACGCCATGACAGCCAGATTGTTCATGGCCAGTTTTAATTTATCACGGCCATCGGCGGATAATTCCTCGTCCGCATCCAGCACCAGCACCCAATCGCCGGCGGCATGTTCCAAGGCCGCGTTGCGGGCGGCACTGAAATCGTCGCACCAGGAAAAGACGTGGATTTTAGCGCCAAATTCCTTTGCAATTTCCACCGTGCGGTCCGTCGAGCCTGTGTCCACAACCACAATTTGCGATGCAATCTCGCGGACGGATTTCAAACATTGGCCGAGAAATTTCTCCTCGTTTTTAACAATCAAGCAGACTGACAAGTTGAGGGTTGAGGGTTGAGAGCTGAGGGACTCCGGCAGTTTGAGCCACTCCGGTCTGGCGCCGCCTTTGAGGCGCTGGTTCAAGAATTTTCTTGCCGGTTTCCAGCCCGGGGCGATGCTGCGGGCGTGGTCGGCACAAAGTTTGGCGGACTGGCCGTCGCCAATGGATTGCGCAATTTCTGCAAGCAACAAGAAGGCTTCCGGATGGAAAGGCCGACTGGCTAATGCAGACAGTGTGGCTTCCCATGCAGCCCGGAATTTTTTCTGGCGGACCAGTTCCAGGGCCTCGGCCAGATGGCCGACCAGGGCGCATGGCGGCAGGGTGATTTTACCCTTTGTGACCTTGCTGGTTTTTGTGGAAGACACTTGCTGCTGTGCAAGCTGGCCGGCACTCATGCCAGCACCGGCGAGTTCATGGATGCGCTGTGTCATGATTGGGGCGGAATTTTGCCAGGAACAAAATTGTTTTGCATGTTGAGCGGCAAGTTGTCCGCGTTGGTGGGTTTTATTGGGTTTGGCAAAAGCCTCGCGCAAGAACCGGCCAAGCGCTGCAACATCCGGTTCCAGCAACCAGCCCGCACCGGCCAGCTTCATGCCGCTGATTTTGTGTCCAAAAATCCGCCGCTCGGCAGGAATGCGCCACGCAAAATTGTCGCGGACAAAATCGTCCGCCGCGCCACCATCGGTGACAATGACGGGCAAACCGGCGGCCATGGCTTCGAGCGCGGGCAAACCAAATCCTTCACCACGATAAGGCAGCACCAGGCAGTCACACGCCGTGTAAAGACCGGGCAGGGCATCCGGTGGAAGCTCCTGGTTTAGATATAGGATTTCCGGCGCATTCGTCTGCAATTGCGCGGCGCGGATCTGCGATTCGAAGGTTTGTCCGGTATAAACCGTCTTGCCGCCGAAATCCTTGATGACGAGGCAGACGTCGTCCGACACCGTGAAGTTTTCCAGATAAGCTTTGAGCAGCAGATCCGGTCCTTTGCGGAAGATTGTTCCGCCGACAAAGAGAAATTTGAATTTCTTTTGCGTGGCCAGTTTCATCGGCGCGACCTGCGGATGAATTTTTTTCAGGTCCACGCCATTGGGCACGATCACCACCTTGTTGGCCGGCACACCGGACTCGACATAGACACGGCGGACGTATTCGGACGGCACCCAAAATTCATCAACATTGGCAGAATTCTCCACCCATTGTTCCGGCAGCGATCCGAATTCCCAAGGCTGAATAACGACAAGCTTTCCGGTTTGCGGGCGCTTCCAATCCGGTGGCCAGGCGTGGCGGATGGTGACGGCGGCATCCTTTGAAGCGACTGCAGAGATTTCACCGGCCAGATGCTTGAAATCAGGCGACGCTGATGCTCCGTTTGAAATTCGCTTTAAACAGATTTCGGCTGAAAATTGAAGCACGTTGGTAAATTCACGATTGACGTGCGACAGGCTGCCATGGTCGAGGAACGATCCGATCCAATCCACAACTGTGCCGCCAATTTTCAAGGACGTGGCATCGGTGGAACCCGCCTGTAAAATTGAGGCGGCCCGTTCGACATAATCCGGCCAGCACTGCTTCAGGAATTTGGCATCCGCCGCCGGGAGCCGGCCGGCTGTTGCGGCATTTGTCTCGGTCAAGGCTTCGCGGCAGAAAGCAGTCTTCCAACCCAGGTCCTGCATTTGGAACAGGAGGTTCCATGTGGCGGCAGCCGGATTGAGCTTTTGATGCAAGCCCAGTCCTTCGATGAAGGCGGACCGCCGGACGAGGAAGCTCTGAGGAATTGGTTCCAGGATGTTTTCGCGCGCCGGCGTTTTCAGTTTTTCCTCCAGATGGCGCGGCGACGGAAACACGATGGACACATCGGTTGACGAACGGATGATGTTCAGCATCGTCACGTCCCAGCCAGATGACAGCGGCGTGTTGCCGTCAAAGAACATGACAAACGGGGCGGGAGAATTGTCCACGGTCAAATTCAACTGCTCGTTCCAGGTCTGCTGTGGCTGGCGTTCCATTACGTGGAGACGCTTGATTTCATGGGCGAAATCCTGTGCAACGGCCATCGTATTCTTGTCATCCTTCGCCGCCAGCAGAAAGATTTCACAATTTAGGTTGCGGTTGGAGACCGGTTTCAACTGGTTCAAGCATTTGCGCAGCGAACCGGCATCGCGCTGGGGTGGCACCACGATCGCCAATTCCGGCTGCGGGCCATCTTTGTCGGCGCTTGAATTGCACAACAACATTGCCTTGCCGCACGAAAAGAATTCGGAAGCGGCGCGCGGGTTTTCCATCTGAAAAACGCCCTGCGGCCAGTGAATGCCGGCTTCGCCGAGAATGCGCGCGAAGCCCTGTTTGCGGAGCTTCTCGCGGTCGCTGGCCCCGCACATCGGCTTGAAGGAGTCGGCGAAGTAATAATCATCCAGCGGCAATGCCCCAAAAATCGCCAGTTCAGATTGCGTTGGAAAAGCGGCGGCCCGGCCAAGGATGGGGGTGAAGCCGCAATCCACATCCGCCAGAATGCGCTGCGACAATTCCGTCGTGCCGTCGAGCAGTCCCGGTTTGGTGGCGCGGAACGAGTGCCAAAGATTTTGGAACAATGCCACGCCCTCCTTAAACCGGTGTTGGCGTCGTATGGTTGCCTCGTCGAAACGAACCTCATCCAATACAGGCGTGACTGTGCCGTCCGGCTGACGGGTGTAGCCGAGCGTGGTGCCGACGGGTGCGACGAACGATTGTTCGACAAAGGCAGGCGAACGCAGGAAGGCATGGTAAAGATGTTCCGGCCGACCGAATGAGCCGAGATAATGCCGCACATCCAGCGATTCAAGAATTCGCGCCGCGGAACCTTCGCCCGTGACCAGATAACACCCAACCATGTGGGTCCGGTTTGATTCCAAATCGAAGATGCGCTTCAACTGCGCCTGAGCGGAGGCGTTGTAACCGATGTCGCACAGCCCGATGGAATCGCCCGATTCAAGCCATGGGCGGAGGTAGTCGAGAACCTTTCGGCGTTCTTCGGCGCTCTTGGCCTCGATGCGGCCGGCGATCTCCGGGGAAAAGAGGAATTTGGCCAGATGGAGAACCCGTTCCCGGGAATCGGTTTTTTCCTCGAGCGAAAATGGCAGATACCGTGCGCTCTCAGGCGATATACCGAAATGGGCGAGGATGGTTTTGACCGGCAGGGTGGAGCGACGCACGAGCCAGTCAATCACGCCGTCCGCCGTCAATCCACCCAGTGCCGCCAGGGCCGTGGCCTTGCGGTTGATGTAGAGCGGTTTTATTTCAAGGTCCAAACCGCGCACGTCCGCCTCGCGTTGGAGAATTTGTGCAAACAATTCACCCTCGCGCATAAATGCTCCGACCTTCCGCACGCCGCTGGCTTGATACTGGTCGCATGCCCAGGTGGCAAAGCGGGTCAGAACCGGACCGAGCAGTAGGGCGCCCATGCGTCCAAAACTTCCCTCGTCCGAGACTTCCGGGAAAGCTCGCGCCGCCAGCATGCGCAATGAATTTGCGTTGAAGACGGTATTTTGCCCGCCGAGCAGAAATTTTTCGCGCTCAAGGATCGTGTTGATCTCCTGGGTGGCCTGCTGGTAATGGCATCCTCGCACGCCGGCTTTGCGGGCACCGACCACGTCAGGCGCGGGATTGTCACCGATGTGAAGCATTTGATCGGCTTCAAGCTTCAGCGTCTTCAGTGCATGCCGGAAAAGGTTGCCCGTGCCCTTGCACAGGTCGGCGTCGCAAGAGGTCAGGATTGCATCGAAAATTGCCGGGTCGAATTGATTGGCTTGCAGGATCCGACGCAGATGGTCGGCTGAAAAATAAATGTCGGATACAATTAGGACCCGCAAGCCGCGTTGCCGGAGATAATGGATGAAGCCGGCCATGACCGGATTCAACATGCAAAGATCGCATTCCACACCGTGTTCGATTTCAACCCCTGCAGCCGGGTCTGTGACGATCGAATCCATCTGCTGGTAGATGTCGCGGATGTGAATATCTTCCAAGGTCGCATCCTTGAGCGCCTGACGTTCACGGGTTTTGTATTCTGCGAGACGTCGCAATGTTTCAAAATCATCGGCTGAAATCGTTGAACGCAGCATCCCCTTTTGCCGCAGGCGGCGGCCCACTTCACGAAAGGCATCAACGGGTTTTGCGACCAGCCGCCAGACAAGTGTGTCAAAAAAATCGAAGGAAACGGCGCGCACGCGACCGGCGCTCAACTCAATTAATTTGGCGGCCCGGCACAGCGACTCGTCGCGCTGCCACGATGACATCTGGTCCAAAGTGCAAATTTTATCGTCGGTCGTCATACTTTTCGGATTTGGATGGTGGGTCGATTGAAAATAGCGGGACTTTTCACCACCGGGTTTGGTTTTGGCGTGGACTGAAGTCGATCCTGCAGTTCAATAACTTTCAGGTAGAGTTCCAGGCGGTTGCGCTCAAGCATTTCCAAAAGCGGACTGGAAGTGAAAGGACGCAGCAGCTCCGTCAGCCGGTCGGCCCAAGGAGCCGTGCGGCTGTAAATAATGCCAAGACCCAATACAGCGGGGATGATTTCGAAACTAAGATCGGAACGTTGCGCAAGAAAATCCTCGATGGCCGTTCGAACGCCGTTGGCGGGACCGCCTTCGCGCAAGGCGAAACATATGCCGCCGCCACGCAGGCCTCCATTAATCATCCCGGAATTGTCAAGGGTGAGGCCATTTTCACATGAGTAAGGTTGACGAAATGGCAATGGGA
>Ga0181537_10003577_pt1 | contig 13267 bp, 14 predicted proteins | sample PEATcosm2014_Bin_39_FD_119765 | JGI IMG/M metagenome (GOLD analysis project Ga0181537, IMG submission 119765) | Peatland microbial communities from MTU Mesocosm Facility, Houghton, MI, USA - PEATcosm2014_Bin23_10_metaG | ecosystem: Environmental > Terrestrial > Soil > Wetlands > Peat | place...
GCCCAGGCGCATGACATTCCGCTCTTGCCGCTTTACGACAAGGGCTACACCAGCATCGGGTGCGCGCCCTGCACCAGCCTGCCTTTCGACCCCAACGATCCACGCTCCGGGCGCTGGTCTGGTCAGAAGCTTGAGTGCGGAATTCACATTCAGGCGAGTTGACGAGATCGCAATGGAACTGATCCTCGGATTTCTGATTGCCGGATTGATCGCCATGACTGGCGTTGGCGCGGGCACCATCACCGCGCCGATGCTGATCCTGTTTCTGCACGTGCCTGTGCCTGAGGCAGTCGGCACCGCTCTGGTTTATTCCGCTGCTGTCAAACTTGTCGTCGTGCCCATCCAGATCTGGCGACGCCAGGTTGTGTGGCGCACGCTCGGCGTTATGCTGCTCGCCGGGGTTCCGGGCGTCGTCATCGGCTCGATCCTTTTTCAGCGCATCGTGCGCACCCAGGGCAACACGCTCTGGCTCTACCTCGCTCTTGGCGCCATCATTGCATTTTCATCGGGGTGGCACATTTACCGGCATTTCCGTCCCGTCGTAGTTGGCGCCAACCGAACCGATCGCCCCTGGTGGCTCGCCCTCACCATGTTTCCCGTCGGCGCCGAGGTGGGCTTCTCGTCTTCGGGAGCAGGCGCTCTGGGCACAGTCGCTCTGCTCGGCCTTACCGCGCTTGACGTGCCGCGCATCGTGGGCACTGACCTCTCCTTTGGCCTCTGCCTGTCGCTGATCGGCGGCGGCATGCACCTCACGCACGGCGGGGTCGATCCCGTCCTGCTGACTAACCTCATCATCGGCGGCGTCGCGGGCGCGCTCGTCGGCACGGGCCTGGCGCCGCGCATTCCTGCCCGCGCGATGCGCCTCGCTCTCTCGCTCTGGCTCTTTGCTCTTGGCGTGCAGCTCTGCTGGCAGGCCTTTGCTCACCCCGGCTCCTGAGTGCGGCTTGCCAGCTTTGAGCTCCACTGGCGATACTCGCCCTAGCCCATTTCCGAAATCCAAAGCGATGCGAGCGAGAGTCAAATTTTGGATCGTGAATTCCATTTAGCCCGGCTGGTGCACAAGACCTGCATTTCCGAGTCAGCCGAGACCTACCACTTCGAGTTCGTCCTCGACGATCTTGAGTCCTTCCCATTTGTTCCCGGTCAGTTCATCTCCGCAGTGGCCGAGGATCGCACGGGCAAGGAACAGATTCGCGCCTACTCGCTGGCTTCTGCGCCCAACCAGAACAAGTTTGATCTCTGCCTCAATCGCGTCGAGGGCGGCTTCTTCTCTAACCGCCTCGCCGACCTGCCCGATGTGCCCGTCGGCGGCACGGTGCGCGTCTACGGGCCCAACGGCTTCTTCACTTTGCGCGAGCCCATCACTGACTCGCTTCTGGTGGCAACCGGAACCGGCGTCGCGCCCATGCGCGGCTTTCTGCAATGGCTCTTTCCCGACGATGGCCCCGACCGCAGCGACGGCAAAGATGTCTGGCTCGTCTACGGCACGCGCTATGAGTCCGAGATTTATTACCGCAATGAATTCGAGGCTTCCGCAGCCAGGCATTCCAATTTCCACTACCTGCCGACTCTCAGTCGCGAATCGGAAACCTGGACCGGCCTGCGCGGCTATGTACAGGAGCACGTGGCCCGCATCGTCGAGGAACGCGCCGCCCGCCTCGGCGAGCCTGTCTCCGGCCCTCCAGTTGACCCCGGCATTCCGCCCGCGCAGTTGCATTTCGGCATCAATGCCTACATCTGCGGACTCAACGACATGATCACAGCCGTTCGCGATCGTCTCAAAGCCTTCGGCTGGCACCGCAAGCAGATCGTCGTCGAGCGCTACGACTAAACCTCCCGAAATCTAATCAAATTTCTCGCTGCAATTTGCGATACTACCGATCATGAACGGCCCGCTCTCATCAAAACGCGGTGGCTCAGGATTCGCGCGCGCAATCGGCGTCGCTCTCGTCTGCTATGCCTGCGCGCGTCTCCTCGAGATCGTGCCCACTGCGGTTCCGCGCATGGCCATCGTTGCACTCGACGTGCTTTCGGCCATGACTTTCGCTTTGCTCGATGGCACACGCCGCTATGGCCTGCGCGGCATTCTCATCTTCGCAGCCATCTGCGCGCTCGTCGGCAACGTTATCGAAAACATTGGCGTCGCCACAGGCTTTCCCTTCGGCCACTACTACTTTGTCGAACTCATGGGTCCCAAGCTCTTCAACGTCCCTATTCTGCTGGGGCTCGCCTACATCGGCATGGCCTACGTCTCCTTGACGCTTGCCGAAACCGCATCGATCCGGCACGAGACGCCGCTCACAACTACGCGGATTTTCGCGGTCTCGCTGCTAGCCGCAGCCATCATGACTCCCTGGGATCTGGCGCAGGATCCGGTCTGGGCGACAGTGCTGCACGGCTGGGTGTGGCGCGACGGAGGTCGATGGTTTGGCGTGCCCATCTCGAACTATTGCGGCTGGCTCGCCACCAACTTCGTCATCTTTCTGCTCTTCTCGTTTTATCTGCGCCAACAGCCTGCTACGTCAACGCCCGCGTTTCATTCGTCAGCACGGCCGGCTTTGCTTTTCTATGCGCTTTGCGCCCTGGGAAACATTTGCCAAACGATTCCCCGAGCCATTCCCGCGACGGTTCAGGATCCGGCCGGAAAGCTCTGGCAGGTTGCGGACATTACGCGCGCCTCGGCGCTCGTCTCGCTCTGTGTGATGGGATCATTTGTGATGATTGCCTGGCTCGGAACAAGGCGACAAGCCATCGCCGCTACAGATTGAACAATTCCCGCAGGCGCTTCGTCTGCGCCCGGCTTACCGGAACCTCGGTCTGTTTCTTGTCGTTCATGCGCAGTTGATAGCTCGATTTGAACCACGGCACAACTTCGCGAATATGGTTGATGTTCACCACGAAGCCGCGATGCGCGCGCCAAAAAATCCCCGGATCCAACAGTTCCAAGAGCTCTTCGAGCGTGCGGCATTTCGACTGCCCTTCAAAGTGCTGCGTCACCACGCGAATCACGCCCTCATCGATCGCCGCGAAGCAGATCTCTGCCTGATCCACCAGCAGCAACCGATTCTGCGCCTGCACGATCAGCTTTGCAGGTTGCGCCGCGCGCCCCCCGCCCTGCTGCCGATCCAGCAGCTTAAGCAACGCGCCAATCTGTAACTCAGGCACTGCTCCCGTCGAAGTCCCCGCCATGCGTCCGCGCACCCGTTCCAGCGCCTGCCGCACGCGTTCACCATCAAACGGCTTGAGCAAATAGTCCACCGCATTCACGTCAAACGCGCGCACGGCATATTGATCGTAGGCGGTCGCGAAAACGATCTGCGGCATCGGCTCGGCATCGCTGCCGGGCTTGGCGCGGCGATCCATCAGCCGCTTGATCACTGCAAACCCATCAAGTCCCGGCATCTGCACATCGAGAAACACCACGTCGGGATGGTGTTCTTCGATCAGGTCCACGGCCTCGATGCCGTTTTCTCCCTGCGCCAGCACGTCAACGTCGCCGGCCTCGTCGAGCAGGTACTTCAGCTCGTCGCGGGCCAGTTGTTCGTCGTCAATGATCAGCGCGGAAAGAGTCATGCGAACCGGAAGCTTGATTGTAGGAAGGGAAGCGCGCCCGGTCAATGCGGCGTTCAACGACGATTGAACCGGCAGGCCTCGGAGATTCAGAACCCTGCGCGCACGCCCCGGCTAATCCCCCAGCACCCGTAGCCGCGCCGGCATGTGATCGCGCGACAGTTCATGGCCGCAGCGCGTGCAGTATTGATCCGATGCGCGCACCGTGCGGAAGCATGTGCCACAACTGGCCGTGAGCTGATAGTTGCATTGCGGGCAAAAGTGGAAGTCCCCCTGCACATGTGTGCCGCACGCCGGGCAGGCTGAAACCAGAGGCGTCCGCAGCAGGAAGTAGAGCACCGCGCCGATGCCGCCCGGCATCACGAAGCAGATCAGCATCCAGAATCGCGCGCTCATCGAGCGACGCGGCGCATCCTTGCTGATAAACCCAATCAGAAGAAAGTAAACAGCCGCGAGCATTCCCCAGGAAATGTTGAGGTAAACGCGCAAGCCGATCGGGGTCACATGATGCTGCTGTGTTGGGAAAATAAACCAGAAATAGTACTCGACCAGCACAAAAGCTGCCGCCGCTGTGGCAATCGACCACGCCGGAACCAGCCTTGCGTCTTCATTCACATCGATAGTTTGGGGTTCACGCATTTATCATTCCCTCCCTCGGAGGGGCCTTTTGGGGGTTTATTCAAGCTTAACTGCTCATTGGTATGGACGAAAAGGAGATTCGCGAAGTTGCGCTCACTCTAAGGTATCTGTGCTTCTCACGCGGAATCTATGACTTGCGCCGCACCCATCCGACGACAAGCGCTGACGCCAGCAGCCCCGTGCAGAGAAAGTAGCACCACACGCCGATTTCGCTGGCCAGGTTGGTTACGTGTTCTTCTTCAAGCAGCGTATCGGCCACCCACCACAATGGCGGTCCAACAATAAAAAACACAACCAGCATCGCCGCCATGGCGACCGCACGGTTCCGTTTGCGATCGGCCTTCTGTTCAAGCAATACGCCCAGCGATGCCATGACCACGCGGCGTGTTTTTTGCGCCACTTCACGGTCCCGGTCTGCATCTTGCCCGCCCAGCGTTGCAATCACTTCGCCATGAGGTCTCGCGTCTGTTCCCGTGGCTGGGGACGTACTCGTGACCACACCTGAAGTCATTACTCCGCCTCCTGGCGTCATATTTTAGCTTGTTCAAGCCTCGGCTTGATGGCGGCGAGTCCGCGATACAGTCTCGACTTCACTGTCGACAGCGGAGCCTTGGTGATCTTGGCGATCTCGTCGAGTGTCAGCTCTTCATGGAATCGCAGCACCAGCACCTCACGATAGAGCGTCTCAAGCTGCATCAGCGCCGTCATGACATGTTGCCGGTCTTCTCCACTAGCAAATCGATCAAACGGAGTGGGCTGGTTGTCGGCCACCTCAAAGTTCATCGGCCGGTCGTCTTCGCTGCCGCTCTCCACCAGTTCATCGAGGCTCGCCATCGTGCGCTTGCGCCGCTGATCAATCACCAGGTTGCGCGCAATGGTGAAGAGCCACGTCTCAAAACGCGCTTTGCCGTTGAACTGCCCTCCGCGCGTCAGCACACGCATCCAGACTTCCTGAAACATGTCTTCGGCCATCTCGCGGTTTCCCGTCAGAAACAGCAGATAGTGCAGCAGCCTGTGCTGGTAGCGAACGATCAGCTCATCGAGCAGTCCGGCTTCTTGCCGCTTGAGCCTCTCGGCAATGGCAACATTTTCCCGTCGAGCCTGCTCCTCAGCATCGGTGGCGGAGCCGGCTACAAACAACGCGCGAATCGCTGCGTTCGGACTCATCTTGCTTTATTAGACGATAAATCTCGCCAGAGAGCCGCGCAAAATTTGAGGGCAATCGCTGAAATTCCGATGCAGAGCCTCGAACTCCGAGCGCTCGGTGTCGATCTTTCGTTGCTGGTTCTTGAACTGAGAGTCAGCTCCAACTCAATCCATCGCGTGCAGCATATCGTAGGCCGACCGCATGTTCGGATCGCTGAGCCCCGTCGCTTTCAACTTCGCTTCAATGCGATCGTGGACCCCTTTGGCTTCAGGGAATTCCTGGTCGGTCCAGAATCTCCTGCTACGCTCGAAGTATCCCGTATCTCGAAGAAATTGAACGGCATAACCGTACGCATCACCCTCGGTGTCATCCAGCTCACTCAGCTTGAACGAGCCGTCCGGCTGATACGACTGCTTCAGGCACCAGTCCAGCATCTTCGCGATCTCGGCGCGTGCTTTCTGCTTTGTCGCTTCATCGAGAGTGGGCCACGCATAACGAAGAATTGTGACCACATCCCAGTTCAGGTGATTCTCATAGCGGCCATCAAAGCGAATGCCCGCGGGGAAATTCACTCCGTCGAGGTCGAGGGTATGCCGGGCGATCTGGTCCAGATGCGGCACCTGCCCATGCAGGTCAGACACGACATGAAACGTCATGGCCATGTCGTCCATCTTCCAGACTCGCCCCTGCCGGTCGATCAGCCATTGGCCCCAGTATCCGGTTGCAGGATTCTGCCACGCTGCAACGTAGTCGCGCATCGCCACGCCAAGCCGTGGGTCAAAGTTGTAAGGCACGTTCTTGATCTTGAACAGCAGGCGTGCCACCGCCGAGAACGTCTCGTCCAGTTCTTCACGATTAAACGTCCCGGTCCGCGTGAAATCGTCCAGCTTCGCCGAATCCAATTGCGCGTTCAGCTTCTCCGGCGAATTGATTCGATCGAGGAACGCCAGCGGATGCGGTGCCACGACATTGGGCTGATCCAGGCCGTCCTCAACTGAGTAGTAGAGCCTGAGATACCATACGTTGATTCCCATGCCCCAGCTTCCATCAGATGCTTGCTGCTCGGTCGCCTCCTTCTGTTGATCTGGCTCGTTCAGACTCTCCCGCAGGTCTTCGATACGGGCGCGCGTTGCCGCTCTATCCGGCGTGAAATTCATGCGCCAGCGAATCTCGCGATAAATGTGCATGGAGTACTGCATGCCTTGCCCCGCTGCCTGGCGTCGGTTGATCTCGTCGACAAGCGGGCGCAGTTCCGGCTCCAATTCCTTCACCCTCGCCAAGCGGGATGCGCGAATTTCGGCAAAATCCCAGTAGAATTCCGCCTCGTCCCACAGGCGGCTCCAGCGCGATTGACCCTCCACCCCCGAGGGCGCCGTGAATATGTGCGCGCGATAAATTGCGATTGCGATACCGGCCCGCTCGATCTGTGCACGGTTGAGATAACCCACGCCGGCAGCGATAAGCGCCACTGCGCCGACGACCAGCCAACGCCCGGCGCGGCTCCCGCTTGTTTTTCCAGAAAATGGATTCATCGCTCGCCAAGCTTTCTTTGCGCCACTCTCAAGCACTCTTCGACCGCTACGGCCGCCCGTTTCTCCCGGCCATCCACCGTCTGGACAAAGAAGATCCCCAGCAGGTGGTTCCTCCGTTGTGTCGGCGTCATCGCATCCCAGCCCGCGCGCGCCAGCGGCTGCCGCTGAAACGCCGCTCGCAAAATAGGCGGTGGTTCCATCTCGCCTTCCATCGCCAGCATCAGGCTCTCTGCAATCCTTTCAGCGCGGGCTTCGCGCGTTGCGGCTCCTTTGGCCTGGTCCACAAACTCCGCAATCCATTTACGCCGGCCCGGCGGCAGAGCTTCAAACCACTTCCTGAGCAGCCGGTCGCCTCCCAGCGCGCTCGTCAACTCTCGCGGCATCGAGTAAAGTTCCTCGTCCCGGTCCGGCTCGATGCTGATCTTCACCCTGTCGCCCGCTCTCACCCCTGCAGCGGCTTGCAGCTTTTTATACACAACCATCACGTGCCCTGCGTCTTTTGCGGCCAGCAGGGTCGTCCTAAATGCGAATCCGTTGATCTCGCCGCGTACGCGTCGGTTCTCCCATTCCGGCCAAGCCTTCTTCAGGTCCGCCTTGATCCGGGCCAGTACGAATGGCGGCCACGTGTCCGTCTTCTCCAGCACCACTCGAAACGATTTGGCTTGGTTCGGTCCCATCGGTATTTCGAACTTGCGTTGTTGTGGCAGTGCCTCTACTCCGACATCGACAATCTAAACTATCCATCATGGAAGTTCTCTACGGCGTGCATCCGGTCGAGGAGGCGCTCAAGGCGGGCCGCCGCCGCTTTGACCAGGTCCTCGTTGCTCGCGAACGTCACGACGAGCGCCTCGCCCGCCTCGTTGCCGCTTGCCGCGAAGCCGGTGTTCGCGTTCGCCAGGAGGCCCGCGAACAGCTCACTCAACTCGCCGGAACTGCTGCGCACCAGGGCGTCGTTGCTCTTGTCCGTCCGCAGGAATCGCTCTCCATCGAAGACCTTTTCGCGCCGCCCGCAGGTGCCGTTAACGCGGCTCGCCTCGTGCTCGCTCTCGACGGCGTCGAAGATCCGCAAAATCTTGGCGCGCTGCTGCGCGTGGCTGACGGCGCCGGAGTCGATGGCATCGTTCTCACTGAACGCCGCTCCGCACCGATCAGCCCCGTTGCCGTCAAAGCCAGCGCCGGAGCCGCCGAACACCTCCGCATCGCTCGTGTGGTCAACCTCGTCCGCGCCCTCGAAGAGCTGAAGCAACAGAACCTCTGGATCATCGGCCTCGACGAACGCGGTCAGTCGGACTACGACCAGTTCGACTTCACCGGCGACTGCGTCCTTGTCCTCGGTCGCGAGGGCGATGGCCTCCATGATCTGGTCCGCCGCACGTGCGACCATTTGTTGCGGATCCCCATGGCCGGCGGCGTCAGCTCGCTCAACGTATCAGCCGCGGGAGCCGTGGTGCTCTTCGAGGCGGCCCGCCAGCGTCGCGCCAAAGCAAACGGGGGCACCGGCGCTCGCTCCAGCGGCGATAAACCGTCCAAACCAAAGCAGCAGAAAGGTCTCGGTTCCTGAATGAAGTTTGCTTTTCTTGGGTTGCTGGCCGTCTCATTGGCCGCAGCAACCGCATGTGCGCAGGCTCATGCGCAAAATCCAATTCAAAATCCGCCCACTCCCCAATCCCAGCAGCCAACGCCACAACAGCCCGCCCCAGGCGGCAGCGGCAAAGTCATCTTCTCCCGCTCCACTGACGAGAACGGCAACACCACCGATGCAGGCTCGACAAATGATTCCGCGATTCAAAAAAGCGCCGAGCCCACCGCTGAAGACGCCGACCGTCTTGCAGTTACTTTCACCGCGCTCAATCTCGACGTCCATCTCCACTCTTCCGCGCATCAACTTGCTGTTCGCGCGCTGCTCACCGTGCGCAACGACGGCAAAACGCCCCTCGCCCGCATCCCGCTCCAAATCTCCTCCTCGTTGAATTGGGAGCAGATTCGCATCGCCGGCCGCAACGTCACGTTTCCCGTCGCTACCCTCAACTCCGACGCCGACCATACTGGCCAGCTTCACGAGGCAGCCGTGCCGCTCGCCCAGCCGCTTGCCTCCGGAGCGACGCTGCAGCTCGACGTCGCCTATTCCGGCGTGATCGCGCCCTCAGCGCAACGCCTGCTGACCCTCGGCACCCCCGAATCTCTCGCGCTTCACTCCGACTGGGACGAAATCTCCGATTCCTTTACCGGCCTGCGCGGATTCGGCAATGTGGTCTGGTATCCCGTCTCTTCCGTGCCCGTCATTCTCGGCGACGGTGCGCGTCTCTTCGATGAAATCGGCCGCCACAAGCTTAGCCTTTCCGGTGCTCGCTTCACCCTCCACCTCACCATCGAATTTCCCCACGGCAACCCGCCCACCGTTGCGCTCATCAACGGTCTGCCCGCTCCGCTCGCCGTGGCCGACGCCCACGGCCTCGATCCCGACCTCAACGGCATCGCCACCGCCTCCGTTGAAAATGCCACTCTCAGCTTCGAAGCGCCGAGTCTCTTCGTCGCTGTTCGCAAGGCCCATGCCGGCTCAAATCTCACAGCGTGGACCACCCCCGACAACGAAATCAACGTGCACGCCTGGCTCGACGCGGCCACTGCCGTGAGCCCCTTTGTCGAGCGCTGGCTCGGCCCCCGTCCACGCGTACAGCTCACGCTTCTTGATCTGCCCGACCCCGATGACGCTCCTTACGAAACCGGCGCTCTGCTCGCCGCGACTCTCCACGAGGGGCCTGCCGACCGGCTCGACTCTGGCCTCGTCCACGCGCTCACGCACGCTTACACGCAGTCTGCCGAGCCTCCGCTCCCTGCGTGGATGAACGAGGGCCTCGCGGCTTTCATTGAGACTCTCTGGATCGAATCCGTGCATGGACGCGACCAGGCCATCGGCGGTCTCGATGCCGATCGCGCAGCTCTCGCGCTCGCCGAGCCCTCCAGCCCCGGCGAAAGCACCGGCACGCCCCTCGCCCTCGCCATCGAGCCGATCTACTACCGCACCAAGGCCGCTTATGTTTTCTGGATGCTCCGCGATCTCACCAGCGACGAAGCGCTCAGCACCGCAATGCGCACCTGCATCGGCGCGTCGCCTGATTCAACGCAGCGGGCCGCGAGCGCCAACGACTCCTGCCCATTGCAAAAGTTCCTCAAGCAGCCGGGCATGAACCGCGATCTCTCCTGGTTCTTCTCCGATTGGGTCACGGCCGACAAAGGTCTACCCGACCTCGCCATCGACAGCGTTTTTCCCGCGACGGCTCCCGGTGGCACCTATCTTGTCGGCGTCAACGTCTCCAATGCCGGCTACGCCGCCGCCGAGGTTCCCGTCACCGTGCGCACCGCCAACAACTCCGCCACTGAACGAGTCTTCATCCCGGCGCGCGGCAAGGCCATCGAGCGCATCCTCGTTTCCGGCCCACCCACCCAGGTCCAGCTCAACGACGGCACTGTTCCTGAAACACAAACCAGCGTCCATGTCACCGACATCGGTCCGTCCGCGCCTGCGCAAGTGCCGTCCGGCTGCTCATCGAGCGACCAGCAACCCCCGCCGCAATAGCACGTCCGAGAAGCCTCCGACATTCAGTGCCCAACCCAACCAGGGCTCTCGTCCAAAGGCCTGCTGCACGCAGTGCTCTCCACCCAAAGTTCGATGCGCGTCTCCACCCAGCCTCGTACGATAGCCGAACGATGGAGGTCGCGCGCCAATCCGGTCGGCAGATGGGCGCGTGGGCGGCGACGGCAGTCGTCACCGGCGAAGCCATCTCGCTCGGCATCTTCCTGACCCCAGCCGCCATGGCACGTTCCCTCGGTTCGCCGGCGCTGCTGGCTGCGGTCTGGTGCGGCATGGCCGTGCTCACGCTTGCCGGGGCGCTCTGCTTTACCGAGCTTGCAGTCCGCAACCCTCACGATGGCGGCGAATATCTTTACCTCCGCCGCGGTTTCGGCCGCAACGTCGCTTTCCTTTACGGCTGGATGGCCGCTCTCGTCATGTATCCCGGCGTCGCGGCTTCGCTCTGCGTCGGCACCACTCCCTACATTCAGGCGCTCGTCCCGGTTCCCGGACAACTGGTGCCGCTGCTGCCCGTGCTTCTCCTTCTTGCTCTTGGTTCTCTCACCTATGCCGGAACGCGCCTCTTCAGCGGCGTGATGTCCGCGCTCAACTGGCTCAAGGTTCCCATTCTGGCCGGACTCGCGGGTTGGGCGCTCGTCTCGGGCCACGCAACCATGGCCAATCTGGCCCCTCTTGCAGTGCGCCGTCCCGGCTCCGATCCGCTGATCGGCGCCATTGCCGGAGCCACCATCAGCGCCTTCTTCTGCTTCGGCGGCTGGTGGGAGGCGGGCAAGATCGCCGGACAGGTTCGCAACCCCTCGCGCACTTTGCCCATCGCCTTCGCTGGCGGAGTCCTTGTTGTCACCGCCATTTATCTGCTCGTCAGCCTCGCTTTCGTTGCCGTCGTCCCTCTCGAACAGATTCAGACCAACACAGCATTTGTCGCGCAGTTCGGTCAGGCGCTCTTCGGCGCGGCGGGCGGTCGCGTACTCTCCGCCTGTGTCATCCTCTGCGTTCTCGGCGGATTGCTGGTGCTCAGCATGGCCGTCCCGCGCGTCACCTGTGCTATGGCACGCGGAGAGGCGGGCAGCGAGCCGCACGGCATCCTCGCCGCCTTTGCTCGCGTCCATCCCCGCACCGGAGTGCCCACCAACGCAGTCCTGCTGCAAACTGGCATGGCGCTCGCGATTCTGGTACTCGGAGCCTTCGATCGCATCCTGGCCTTCATCATTTTTTCGGCGGTCGCGTTTCTCGCCATCACCGTGGCCTCGCTCTTCCGTGTCATCACCCCGGTTCGACGCTGGTGGTTCCCCCTCGCGCCGATCGTCTTCATTGCCGGCAGCGGAGTGCTGGCCGCGATGCTCCTGCTGCACAGCCTCATCCCGTCACTTCTTGGAGCGGCCATCGTACTCACCGGCCTGCCCGCACGCTGGCTCCTCACGCGCACCAGCAAGGGCGGGGCAACTTTCGCCGCGCCTTCAACTGTGACAACCGACCCCGAGTCCCTGGTCCCTTAGTCCATCGTCGTTCAAGGAGATCCCCATGCCCCACATCGCCCTTCCCCCTGACCTGCCCGGCATCCGCGGAGCCATGGCCTTCCGCCCAGAGACCGCGCGCCCCCTCAATGCTCTCGTCGAAATCTTGCTCACCGGACCCAGCACGCTCACCAAAGGTGAACGCGAACTCATCGCCACCTACGTCTCATCGCGCAACTGCACCCACTACTGCCACAGCATCCACGGAGCCATCGCCGCCGCGCACCTCGGCGGCAACGAAGCTCTCGTCAAGCAGGTGAAGACCGACTTCAGCCAGGCCGACATCAGTCCCAAGCTCAAGGCTCTGCTGGTCATCGCGGGAAAAGTGCAGCAGGATGGCAAGCTCGTCACTGCAGCCGACGTCGAAGCCGCGCGCAATCTCGGCGCGACCGACCTCGAGATTCACGACACGGTTCTCATCGCCGCCGCCTTCTGCATGTACAACCGCTACGTCGACGGGCTCGCCACCGTGCAGCCCGACGATGAAGCTCTCTACCGCGAACGCGGACGCCGCGTCGCACGCGACGGCTACGTCACCGTCAGCGAAGAGTACTTAGCCAGCCACGCTCAATAGTCCCTCAGTCCCTCAGTCCCTGGTCCCTGGAGGTTTCCCATGCCGCACATCAATCTGCCCGCCGAGTTCCCCGGCATCAGTTCCGGGTTCGTCTTCCGTCCCGAGACCGCCAAGCCCATGCGCGAACTCGCGCACATCCTGCTCCACGAGCCCAACTCGCTCACTCCCGGCGAGCGCGAACTGATCGCGACCTACGTCTCCTCGCGCAACTGCACCACATTTTGCGAGCTCAGCCATGGCGCGGCCGCAGAGGCTCATCTGGGCGATCCCGCGCTGGTCAAGCAGGTCAAGACTGACTTCGCCCAGGCCGACATCACGCCGAAACTCAAGGCGCTGCTCGTCATTGCAGGCAAAGTCCAGCAGGATGGCAAGCTCGTCACCGCCGCCGATGTTGAGGCGGCCCGCAAACAAGGCGCCACCGACCTTGAGATTCACGACACCGTGCTCATCGCCGCCGCTTTCTCCATGTACAACCGTTACGTCGACGGCCTCGGCACATGGCAGCCCACCGACCCCGCAATGTACGCGCAGATGGGCCAGCACCTCGCCGACATGGGCTACCGCGAGCCCTCTATTCGCCAGCCCGCCACCGTCTAGCTCAAATAGAGAGGGGCGGCCAACGCCGCCCCCACTCCCTGCTCCCTCACTCTTTTTGTCCCTTAATCCCTTAGTCCCCTAGTCCCTTAATCCTTCTTCTCC
>Ga0181537_10003579_pt1 | contig 13265 bp, 7 predicted proteins | sample PEATcosm2014_Bin_39_FD_119765 | JGI IMG/M metagenome (GOLD analysis project Ga0181537, IMG submission 119765) | Peatland microbial communities from MTU Mesocosm Facility, Houghton, MI, USA - PEATcosm2014_Bin23_10_metaG | ecosystem: Environmental > Terrestrial > Soil > Wetlands > Peat | place...
GAGGTATGGAGTACCCGCCACGCTCCGCGGGAATGCGCGCTCGTCAATAGCCGGCCGGGCACCGGCGTCGATAGCCGCACGCAACTGCTGACGGATCCCATCGGCCGCCGCGGTGCGAACTACCGGACCGAGCGTAATGGACGGATCCAGCGGGTCGCCCAGCCGGTATTGCTGGATCAACTCAATGCACCCGGCGGTGAAGCGGTCGTGGATGCTCTCATGGACGTAAATCCGCTGCAGGCCACAGCAGGACTGGCCGGAATTGAAATACGCGCCATCGACGATATTCTCTATCGCGTGTGCCACGTCGGCATCGTGCCGCACATACACCGGATCGCATCCGCCAAGCTCAAGCCCCACGCCAATAAAGCGTTCGGCCGCGACCCGCTGCACGGCGTGGCCCCCGGCAACGGATCCGGTGAATGCGACAAAGTCGACGCGGCCATCGCGGATTACACGCTCGGTATCGGCATGCTCCATTTGCAGCACCTGGAATACTCCGGTGGGCAAGCCAGCGGCAGCAAAACATTCGGCAAAGCGTTCTGCGCAAAGCGGCGTCTGCGCCGAGTGCTTGAGCAGGACGACATTACCAGCCAGCAACGCCGGCACTACGCTATTGACAGCAATCAGGTAGGGATAATTCCAGGCCGCCACCGCCAACACGACCCCAAGCGGCTCGCGACGAATAAAGCGGCGAAAGCTCGGCAGCGGAGTCGGTTCCACATCGGCCAGTGCCGCCACGGCGATGCTCGTCATGTAGCGGGCGCGCCCGACCGTGCTGCGAACCTCGCTGGGAGCAAAGCGAATGGGTCGGCCCATCTGCCAGCTCAGTTCTTCGGCAAATTCCGTGGCCCGCGATTCAAATTCGCGGCAGAAACGTTCCACGATGGCCGCCCGTTCGGTGACCGGAACCGCCTTCCAGAGCGGCTGTGCACTGCAGGCGCGCTGCAATGCCAACTCGATCTCGCCAGGCGAGGCGGCCGGACGCTCGACGTACATGCGCCCATCGACGGGACTGATGCACTTCATCAGATAATCTCGAAGTACCGCGCCAGCTCCCAGTCCGTCACAGCGCGCCGGAACTGCCGTTCCTCCCACTCGCGGCTGGCCGCAAAATGAGCGACGAACGGTGCGCCAAATAATTCCTGCGCAGCTTTGGAATGTGCCAATCGATCTGCTGCTTCACCGAGTGTCCGGGGCAGCTGTCGCTTAGTGGGTAATTTGCGGTCATACGCGTTGCCGGTAATTGGCTCATCCGGCTCAATCCTGTGCTCGATGCCCCACAGACCCGAACCGACCGCCACGGCAATTGCCAGGTAGGGGTTGATGTCGGCCGCGGCGATTCGGTATTCCACGCGTTGGCTTTTGCGCCCTCCCTGGATTACCCGCAGCGCACACGTCCGATTCTCAATACCCCACGTGGCTGACGTCGGGGCCCAGAATCCTGGCACCAGTCGCGAGTAACTATTGACTGTCGAGGCGACCATCGCGAGCAGCTCCGGCATCAACTGCTGCTGACCGCCTACAAACCACCGCAGCTCATCCGAGATCGTGCCCGGCTTGCCTTCATCGTGAAAGGCGGCCGAACCATCTTTGCGGACCAGCGACACATGCAGGTGACCGCTCTGGCCCGGCAGTTTTTCCGACCACTTGGCCATGAAGGTCGCCATCAATCCGCGACGCTGCGCGAAGACCTTGACAAAGGTCTTGAAGAGCGCGGCGCGGTCGGCCGCCTCGAGCGCTTCGGTGTAGTGCAATGCCGCTTCGATCACGCCGGGACCGGTCTCGGTATGCAGGCCTTCAATCGGCATCCGCATGTCGGTGGCCAGTTGCAGCAACGCCTGGTAGAGCTCAGCGTGCACCGAGCTACGCAATACTGAATAGCCGAAGTAGCCGGGCGTCATATTTTTGAGCCCGCGATAGCCTTTCTCGCGCACACTGTCGGGAGTCTCGTTAAAAAGGAAGAACTCGTATTCGGCGGCTGCTGATGGGGCGTAGCCCATACCGGCAGCCCGCTTTAGTACGCGCCGCAGTGTCGCGCGCGGACAAACGTCTTCGGCGGTGCCTGTGAATTCGCCCAGGAAGAGCAGCATATTGCCTTCGAACGGCAACGCCCGGCAGGTCTCGGGCAACAAGCGAACCTGCGCATCGGGGAAGGCCGTGTGCCAGCCAGTAAAAGTTACATTGTCATATTGTTGGTCGTTCGAGTCCCAGCCCAGCACGACATCGCAAAAGGCAATTCCCTTATCCAGCGCAGTAAAGAATTTCTCGCGATCGACATATTTGCCACGCAGGATCCCGTCATTGTCGAAGATCCCGACCTTTACGTGCTGCAGATTACGCTCCTGAACAATGGCGCGGGCCTGCGCAGTCGTACGCACCTCATCAGGCTGCATGCATCTGACTCCTTAAATGACGGCGGTTCCGGCGTTTTGAATAGACGCCGCACGCCGTAGCGAATTGCCGTATACCTTCGAGGCAAATATCCGCCAATGAAGCCGGTCTGGCAATATGCGGGGATCCCGCTTACTCAGGGTGATGCCAAAATCGCGACGGCTTGTTCCCACAAAGTATCGGTTGCCGCCGCCACGACGCGGCCGTCAGAGCCGGCCCCTAGAGGTTTTCCTTGCCAGTCGCTGAATTTCCCACCCGCCCCCTCGACCACGGGAATGAGCGCCTGAAAGTCATGCGGCTTCAGCGCTGCCTCAATGACCAGGTCACAATGCCCTGACGCCAGCATGCCGTACAGATAACAGTCCCCGCCAAAGCGGCGCAAGGCGGCCCGACCCGTGAGCCGGTCAAATCGCTGGCGATCCGCGGGGGCAAACGTGTCGGCGGTCGTGGCATAGACCCGGGCTTCCTCGATAGCCCGGCAATCGCTGGATCGCACTTCGACGCCATTGAACCGGGTGGGCAGACCCTCGCATCCCAGCCAGCGCTCATTCAGGGCGGGCGCCTCTATTACCCCGAGCACTGCCTTGCCACGAAGCAGCAAAGCGATTAGCGATCCAAAGACGGGGAAGCCGGTGATGAAGCTTTTCGTACCGTCGATTGGATCGAGAATCCAGGTAAATTCCCCGCCGTCCTCTGCTGCGAATTCCTCACCCTGTATGCCGTGCGTCGGGAAGGCGGCGCGGATCATGCGACGCATCTCAGTCTCGATGGCACGGTCAGCAATCGTGACCGGGCTGTGGTCGATTTTCTTTTCAACAGCGAGTGGCATGCGAAAATAGCGGCGGGCGATTTCTCGGGCAATATCAGCGAGCTGCCCGGACAATGCCAAGGCCTTGGGAAAATCCGGGTGCTCAGCGAAACCCATGGACCTGAGTATAATCAGCAGCCACCTGCTGCGGGAAGGCCAGAATGGTGGATAAGGACATCTTAGAGACCATCGCCGCGCTCCCGTGCTGGTCTTCGCCGATCGAAGTCGATGTCTTGGCCGGTGGTCTCACCAACCGGAATTTTCGCGTTAACGACCGAGACGGGCAATCATTCGTCGTACGTATCGGGCAAGACATACCCGAGCACGGGGTGATGCGTTTCAACGAGCTGGCGGCGGCGCGCGCCGCTTACGCGGCCGGCATCACTCCCGAGGTGATTTACGCCAGCAAAGGCATTCTCGTCAGTCGTTTTATTGACGGTTCCGTGCTGACGCCCGCGCAGGTACGCGATCCGCACATGCTCGAACGCATAGTAGAGCTGCTACAGCGATGCCACCACGAGGTTGCGCAGTACTTTCAAGGGCCGGCGCTTATCTTTTGGGTATTTCAGGTAATCCGCGGCTACCTAAGCTTACTTGAGACGCGCTGCGGCGGACCGGCCGGCCTTGAGCTTAGGATGATGGGCGCTCGAGCAATGCGGCTCGAGCAAGCCGTGGGCCCGGTACGGATTGTATTCGCCCATAACGACCTGCTCGCAGCCAATTTGATTAATGACGGTACACGACTGTGGCTGATCGACTGGGACTATGCCGGTTTTAACAGCCCGTTGTTCGATCTGGCCAATTTATCTACTAACAACGAGCTGTCGCTGGATCTTCAGGAAGCGATGCTCAAGCAATACTTCGGCGAGCCGATCAACTCCGAAACGCGGCGCGGATTCGCGGCCATGCAATGCGCCTCATTACTGCGTGAGACCCTATGGGCGAAGGTTTATGGGCTGACATCGACCATAGCGTTCAATTACCGCAGCTACGGCGACAACTACCAGAAGCGATTCGAGCGCAGCTGGCTGGATTTTGAGCAACTCTATGGCTGACTTTCCAACCCAGGCGCGCGCCGTAGTGATCGGCGGCGGTATTGTAGGCTGCTCCACGGCCTACCATCTAGCGAAGCTTGGCTGGACTGACACGCTTCTGGTCGAACGTCATAAGCTGACTTCCGGTTCGACCTATCACGCCGCCGGGCTGGTCGGGCAACTACGTACCAGTGCCAATATTACGCAGCTGCTCGGACACTCGGTGGCTCTGTATCGGTCCCTGGAGGCGGAGACAGGCCTCGCCAGTGGCTGGAAGATGAACGGCGGCTTGCGCTTGGCGTGCAATGATGCGCGCTGGATTGAACTGAAGCGCCAGACTAGCAGCGCGCGCTCATTTGGTCTTGATATGCACTTACTGTCGCCAAGCGAAGCGCGGCAGTTATGGCCGCTAATGGAAATCTCGGATTTGGTCGGCGCGGCATTTCTGCCAACCGATGGTCAAGTCAATCCAAGTGACATTACCCAGTCGCTGGCGAAGGGAGCGCGCCAGCGCGGCGCCAAGCTGTTTGAGGACACGACCGTACTTGGTGTCGAACTCGATCATGGCCGCGTCACGGCGGTGCAGACTTCTCGAGGACGCGTGGCCTGCGAGGTCGTTGTGAACTGTGCCGGCCAGTGGGCGCGGCAGATCGGTCAACTGGCCGGAGTCAATGTGCCGCTGGTTTCGGTGCAACATCAGTACCTTATTACCGACACCATTCCGGGTGTGACGCCCGGGCTGCCGACGCTGCGCGACCCAGATCGGCGGACCTACTTTAAGGAAGACGTCGGCGGCCTGGTGATGGGTGGCTACGAGCCCGATCCTCGTCCTTGGGCGGTGGCGGGATTTCCGGATAATTTCAATTTCCAGCTGCTGGCGGCTGATTGGGATCACTTCCAGCCGATGCTCGATCAGGCCATGGCTCGGGTGCCCGCGCTCTCGCAAGCCGGTATCAAGGAGCTTGTCAATGGGCCGGAGAGCTTCACGTCGGATGGTAACTTCATAATCGGACCCGCAACGGAGGTACGTGGCTTTTATGTCGGTGCGGGATTTAATGCCTTCGGCATCGCTTCCGGGGGCGGCGCGGGACAGGTGCTGGCGCAGTGGATCGTAGACCGTGAGGCGCCATGCGATCTTTGGCCGGTCGACATCCGGCGCTTCGGCCCACCGCATGGCGATATCAACTGGGTGCGGGCACGAACGCTCGAACTGTATGGCAAGCATTACGCGATCGCCTGGCCCGGAGAGGAACATGCCGCGAGCAGGTCGTGGCGGCGCTCGCCACTTTACGAGCGGCTGCAGGCCCACGGCGCCGTGTTCGGCGAGAAAATGGGATGGGAACGCCCAAACTGGTTTGCCGCTGCCGGCGAATCAGCCCGCGACGAATACAGCTACACGCGACCAAACTGGTTCGCGGCGGTGGCGAGGGAACACGTCGCTACGCGCGAGCGGGTGGCGGTCTTTGATCAGACTTCGTTTGCGAAATTTCGGCTCGTCGGTGACGACGCGGAAAGGGCATTGACATGGATCTGTGCCAATGACGTGTCGCGTCCGGCGGGAACATTAACCTATACACAGATGCTTAATCGCCGCGGCGGTATCGAATGTGACCTCACGGTGGCACGAGTGGCTCGTGACGATTTTTATATCGTAACCGGAACCGGCTTTGTGACGCATGACTTCGACTGGATAAAGCGGCAGATTCCCGACGGGTTTGACGCGCGGCTGAGCGATGAGACGTCGCGGTACGCGGTACTGGCGCTGATGGGGCCGGCGGCCCGACGCGTTCTTGAGCGCTTGACACGCGACGATGTCAGCAACGAGGCATTTCCCTTTGGCCATTCGCGCCGCTTGCACGTGGCCGACACGCCGGTGCTGGCACTTCGGATCACTTACGTGGGCGAACTAGGCTGGGAACTTCATCTGCCTGTCGAGCAGGCAGTGACCGTCTACGAAGCGCTGTTGCACGCGGGTACCGAGTTTGGCATCGCAAATTCGGGCTATCGTGCAATCGAGAGCCTGCGGCTTGAAAAAGGCTATCGCGCCTGGGGCGTCGATATCGGCCCGGATTACACTCCCTTGGAAGCCGGCCTGGGTTGGGCGGTCAAGCTCAGATCCAAAATCCCATTCCTTGGCCGGGACGCGCTGGAAAAGCAGGCACAGCTACCGCTTAAAAAATGGCTGTGTGGGTTTACTTCGGACGATCCCGCAGTGATGCTCTTTGGCCGCGAAACCATTTACCGTGACGGCGAGCAGGTTGGATGGCTTGCCAGTGGTGGTTTCGGCCACACGCTTAAAACCAATATCGGTTACGGATACGTGCGTCATCAGCCCGGCCTGAGCCGCGAGTACTTGTTATCTGGAAATTACGAACTCGAAGTGGCGACCGAGCGGATTCCGTGCCGTATTCATTTGTCGCCGCTTTACGACCCGAAAATGGAGCGCGTGCGGTCGTGAGAGGATCGAGCCGTATCGATATGTGCTCCCGAAAATAGCTGAACGGACGAATGAAACTTGGCATCATGCATGCGGCGAATTGATTAATGGAGATGGCTATGACAAACGCTGCCAAAAACTCGAGTGCGCCTTTACACCGGGCCGCGAACCGCGATCTATTGGTACGCCTGGCAAAGGGAGCCGTAATCTGCGCCGAAGGCTATGTCTTTGAGCTGGAGCGGCGCGGGTACCTGCAGGCCGGTGCCTTTGTGCCGGTCGTGCTGACCGAGCACCCCGAAGTGGTGGAGCAGCTGCACATGGACTTCGCGCATGCTGGTTCCGATGTCACGTTGGCGCTGACCTACTACGTGCATCGGGAGAAGCTTCGCGTCATCGGCCGTGAAAAGGACTTGTTGCCGATGAACCGCAAAGCGCTTGCCATCGCCAAAAAGGTTGCCAGAAAGACGGGTACGCTCTTTGCGGGCGATATCTGCAATACCAATATCTATGACCCTTCGGACCGCAAGGCGCTCAAGGAGGTGGCAAGAATATTTGAGGAACAAGTCGGCTGGGCGGCTGATGCGGGCGTCGATTACATCGTTGCGGAGACTTACTCGTGGGGAGGCGAGGCATTGCTGGCCCTCGAGGCAATCAAGAAGTACTCCAAAGTTCCTGCGGTAATTACGATCACCCAGCATCGGGAGGAAACGACGCGAGAGGGCTGGAGCGTTGCGGAAGCCTGCCAGCGGCTTGAGGCGGCAGGCGCTGACGTCGTTGGCCTGAATTGCCATCGTGGCCCGCATACGATTATGCCTGCGCTCAAGCAGATCCGAGCGGCGGTCAAGTGTCATGTCGCCGCTCTGCCGGTTCCCTATCGGACTACGGCCGAACAGCCTTCCTTCATGTCGCTGACGGATCCATGTTGCGCGAATGCGCGAGCCTTTCCGGTTGGGTTGGATCCGTTTGTCTGCACGCGTCAGGAAATATTTGAGTTCGGCAAGGCCGCTTATGCGTTAGGCGTTCACTACCTGGGCGTCTGCTGCGGGGCCGGTCCGCACCACATCCGGGCGTTGGCAGAAGCGCTGGGTCGCCACCCGGCGGCGAGTGAGTTCTCTGCGGATATGTCCAAGCACGCGTACTTCGGGACTAATAGACGGATCAGGTCCGTGCAGCGCGAGTATCGGGACAAGCTGTGAAGCTGCAGATTGTCGCCACCGATCGCGAAAGGCGCTGCGGAATAGACCGCGCTGTTTGCTATCACTACCCGGTTCCCAAACGGCGATACCGCGAAGCCTGTATCGCTAACCGTAATTTGGGCCGCTAATCCGGGTTCTCGCCGAGTGCCGCCTCGGCGGCTGCGATCGCGGCCTGCCGCGCTTCAATAAACCGCCCTACCGGCGGCCCTTTGAAGCGTCGCTGCTCAAAACCAAACCAGATAATAGCGGTCACTACCAAAAATCCGATGGTGAAATTGAGCGCAAGCTCGTTCGGTGGCTGGACGCCAATAATCAGAATCAGCGCCATCGAGGCGATCGCGAGCACCGCAGCAATCGAATAGCCCGCCCTGCCCATGTTCCAGGGACCCATATGCGGCCATTTAGGCCCTGCAAACGCAACTAGTCCGGCCGCAATGGGTACAGCGCAGGATAGAAACATGAAGATTACAGTGCAGGACACCACCACGGTGTAGACCGGAGTACCTTTAGCTTCACACCATTTCGCGCCCCATACGAATAGCAGTGAGAGTCCAGCAGTCGTCCAGATCGCGGCAAGCGGCGTGCGGTGTCGTGGCGATACCTTGGCCAAATGCTTTGATGCCGGAAGTCCGCCATCGCGCGCGAATGCAAAGATCATCCGCGAGGCCGAGGTCACTGTCGCCAGGCCGCACAGCAACTGCGCCAGGAAGATCAGACCATACAAGAAATCACGCATCGCTAGCGGTACGCGCTGCTCCATTCCCCAGAAAAAGACGTTCCACCCTTGCTTGGCCGCCTCGTCCATATTTGGAATCATTAGTAGAAACGCGACGAGGAATAAGTAGCCAAATGCGCCTGACCAGAGGATGGAGGCGAGGATGGCGCGGGGGACGGCCAACGTTGCGTGCCTTGTTTCCTCCGAGGTGTGAACCGAGGCGTCATATCCGGTGATGGTGTAGATTGGCAGCAGCAGACCCAGCAGGAACGCCCACCCGAGGGACACACGCGGCCACACGTCGCCTCCGCTAGGTCCCGAGTAGTTTGCAAATCGCCACAGACGGGTCAGATCAAAATGACTCGTATAAGTAAGGCAAACGATTGCGAGCAACAGCGAGGTGCCGAATATCAGGTACCCGGAAAAATCGGTCAGCCGGGCCGTCGCCGATATTCCGTACGCGTTGATCAGCGCTTGTAGCAACGTGACTACACTCAGGTAGCTCACGAGGCCCAAAATTGAATCGCTCAGGTGCAATTGTGGTCCGAAGGCACCAATAAAGAAGGTGTAGCTGCCAACGTTGATGGCCCCGAGTACGGTCACCAGGCCCAGCAAGTTGAACCAGGCGGTGAGCCAGCCCGTGAACCGGTTTCCGAGAATCGAACCCCAATGGTAGAGCCCGCCCGCGGTTGGGAAAGCCGACGCAATTTGCGCCATCGCTAGGCCAAAGCACGCAGAGAGCAGAACTCCGAGCGGCCAGCCGAGGCCAATGGCGGCGCCGCCCACCCCACTGGTGGCCTGGGCCAGCGAGGTAATGCCGCCGGCAAGAATGCAGATAATGGAAAATGAGATTGCGAAGTTCGAAAAGCGGCTGAGCCGGCGCGCCAGTTCCTGGGCGTAGCCGAGGCTATGCAGCACCCTGGTGTCATCATCCAAGGCTGGATCTGCGACGGTCCGTTCAGACGCTTCCATTCCGGGTCTCCCGTATGGTTTTTTTGCCAGAGTCGCGGCCGCGATTTGCCAGCGTGCGCAGCGGTCCGATGTGCTGCTCGTAGTTTCGCCAACGATCAACAGAGGACCTATTGATTTTCTGTCGCACCTGCCATTTGCTGGCCGTAGTGACGCTGCGGCCGGCAGCATAAAATTCAAGGCAGCGTGGGTCCCACGGCAGGCCGATGAAATCCACCAGCCGTCGGCTCCAGACCTCAGGCTCATCAATCAACGTTTCATATTGGATTTCGAGCAGTCGGTCTGCGGGCAGCACCGTCTGCCAATGCGCGATTATGCGCTGATACTCCGCATAATAGTGCGCCAGGTCTTCAAGATCATTGGCGTAGGGTAGGGCCATTGAAAAATTCTGGAAGTAGATGGACAAGCAGGTATCAACGGGATGACGCCGGACGTGAATGATGCGTGCTTCGGGCAGCGCGGCGTGGATCAGGCCCAGATTCATAAAATTCGCCGGCATTTTGTCCACAACCCGTACCGCGTTCGGCGCCAGTCCTTGTAGCAACTCGAGGTAGCTCTCGCCGTACATTGACACTTCGCCGGGACGCGTATTGGATTTGATCGCGGACGGCTCGTAAGCTGCCGCTGCAGCGTTCCAGTACGCAAGCTCTCCTGCACCATAGCCCGCGGGGTGTGAAGCCAGAATCTGCTCGATCAGCGTCGTGCCAGAACGCGGCATCCCGATTACGAAGACTGGGCGTTGCGAGGTAATGCCCCCGGAACGCTTACCGTCCAGCCACATCGAATTATAAAGTCCGATTTTTTGGTCTACGAGTTGGCTCAGCCGTTGCCGGTCGTACTTTAAGCCGTACTGGCGGACCAGGTTGTTGGCGCGCCGGTAATTCGCAAAAGCCTGTTCATAATCCTGCACATCGTCGTAGTACTTTCCGACCGCGAAGCGCAGGCTGATCTCGTGCCGGACGGGTAAGTCCTTGCCGATCAGACGTTGTGCTGCAGCTAACCATTCGGCATCGGCGCTACCCATTTTCCTGAATCGCGGAATACCTGCCCAAGCGACCGGTAAATCAGGATCGATAGAAAGTGCCTGCCGAAATAGCCGCTCTGCGTCTGCGAAGTCGCCTCGGTCCGCAGGGAACTCCGCCATGAACGTAAGCGCCTCAGCATTGTCGGGCGCAAGCTCGACAGCTCTGCGGCAGCTGGCCTCAGCCTCATCTGACCGCCCCATTGCACGCAAGGTCATGCTGAGCCCGATAAACGCCGAGGCGAAATCCGGCTTCAATACAAGTGCCTGCCTATAGCTCGATTCGGCCTCGGCAAGCTGCGTCAGATCCATCAATGCGTTGCCAAGATTGTTGTGAATCTCTGGGAGGTTTGGCTGAATTTCCAGCGCACGCCGGAAGCAACTCACCGCTTCGTCGAGTCGCCCGAGATCGCGCAGCGCGTTGCCCACGTTGCCGTAGACCGCCGGCTGGTCCGGCGCGAGTTCGATTGCCCTTCGGTAGCAGCGCACAGCTTCGCCGGGGTGGCCCATCTGCATCTGCAGACTGCCGAGCCTGTTGTGAAGTTCTGCCAGATCTGGCCGCAATTCGAGTGCGCGCTGGTAGGCGACATGGGCCTGGTCAAGTTCGCCGGAATCGCGCAATGCGCCGGCGAGCGCAATCTGCGCTTCGGCCATCGTGGGATTGAGGTGTAGCGCCCGACGGTAGCCCGCGACTGCGTCCGCGCGGCGACCGATTTTCATCCAGGCATTGGCAAGGCTTGCATGTGCTTCGGCGAAGTCCGGCCGCAGCTGGATGGCCTTGTGGTAGCTCGCCAATGCTTCGTCGGTATTGCCGAGCGCTAGCAGCGAATTGCCGAGGTTGCTATGCGCCTCGGCCATCTCGGGCCTGAGTCGCAATGCTTTGCGGAAACTCTCCAGTGATTCCACGTGCCGACCCAGATCCTGAAGCGTTGAGCCCAGTGCATCGTGCGCCTCCGCAAAACCCGGACGCAGCTGGATCGCCCGCCGATAGGCATCGGCGGCCGCAGCGGGCTCGGCACTGTCCTGCATTGCGTTGCCAAAATAGTAGTGCGTCTCCGGATCCTCCGGCAGCAGCTGAGCAGCCCGCTGCAATTCGCGCACTGCCGGCTGGCGCTGCTGCACTAATGCGGCACCACGGATCTTCCAAAGCGGGCCGTACTCCGGGTACTGGCGGAGAAGTTCTCCCGCCCGATGCGCCACTTCGGCGAATCGCCCGCCGTTCATCAGCATGGCGAGATCGCGCAGCTCCGCAGGCGGGGGCAAGTCTGCCGGCGCGGGGCCCCGGGCCTGCGACCTAGCCTGCGCCGGCTCCGGAACCTTCCCGCAGCAGTTCTTGTATTTTTTCGAACTACCGCAGGGGCATGGATCATTTCTTCCGGGTTTCACACGTGGTTGCCGAGCTGGTTCTTTAAGTCCTAATTTAGGGCCACTGCCATGTTGCGGCCTGTTCAGTCGATGGTCAAACGGTCGCTTTAATTGCCTCGCGGGAAGGCACTAATGACTGCATGCGCCAGCCAATCTTCGGCGAAGGCCTCGATCAGTGGCGGCAATACAGACCGCAGTTGGTTCGCTTCGCGACGCCTTCGGCGATGCGCCGCGCCGTTACCGGAAATTGTTCAGGCCACCTTTGCCTGTCCAAACAGGCTGGCGATCAATTCCTCGCCGATCGCAAAGCCGATGGACGCGCCGGCGCCGGTGGTGACGACTGCAATACGGACCGACGCTTCCGGAGCGTCGATCAATACCGGCCGGTCAGGGGCAGAAGCGATCGTTCCTGCCCAGCGCTCGATCGTCGGCGGCGGCTCGATGCCGAGCGCCGCGCGGAATTCATCGAGGATTAGTGCGTCGACTTCCTCGTGCAGGAATGGATCTGGGTTTGCCGCGTAATGGTGACTGTCACCTACAACGAGGCTGCCATTGGAACTTTGCACCACAATGAGGTGGACGCCGTGCCGGAGATGATCCGGCTGTTCGGCGCCGAGGCGCGCCTTGAGCGGCACCGCTTCGGCCAGACTCGCATAGCCAGGGTACCGCGCCAGCCCGAGGTCGGACATGACAGTAGCCGGCAGCCTGAAGCCTGGATCGGCGAGTCTGAGCATCTGCAGTTTGCAGCGACTGAGCGAGTACGAGGCCAGCCGCTCCGGATACAACGCCGTGAAGTCATCGCCGGGACAGACCACAACCCGCTCCGCATGCACGATGCCACGCGACGTGCGGATGCTGGGAACATCTACGCCGAGTACTGCAGTGTTGCGCAGATAAGTGACGCCGCAGTCACTGGCAAGCCACGCCGCCAGGCGTGGAATCGCTTCTCGGGACTCAACCCTAAGTTCAACGGTGCTTTCAAGAACCGCCGCCATTTGCGGTGCGACAATCTGTGGACAGCGGCGTCGCGCCTCGGCCAGGCTCAGGAGGCGGCAGCCGGCGGCCATCTCTGTCCTCATGAACGCCTCAAGGACTCGCAGCGACTCAGGCCGGCGGACAACCATCCATAGCCCTGAGTGAACAATCGGTATATCGGCTGACTCGGCCACCTCGCGCCAGATCTCACAGCTTCGCCGCGCGCGCGCCCACATCGATTGGTGCCCTTGGCCGGTCACCGCCACGAACCCAAAATTTCGTACGGAAGCGCCATTCGCCTGCGCATCCCGATCAATTACGATTACTCGCAAGCCGCGCCGCGTGCCAGCC
>Ga0181537_10003580_pt1 | contig 13264 bp, 9 predicted proteins | sample PEATcosm2014_Bin_39_FD_119765 | JGI IMG/M metagenome (GOLD analysis project Ga0181537, IMG submission 119765) | Peatland microbial communities from MTU Mesocosm Facility, Houghton, MI, USA - PEATcosm2014_Bin23_10_metaG | ecosystem: Environmental > Terrestrial > Soil > Wetlands > Peat | place...
CGGGGATTTCGGCGGGCTGCCCGCCGCGGAGTCGTCGGCGCGCGCGCTCGGGAAAAAGGACAGGGCCGAGCAGATCGAGAACGCCGCCACGGCTATATACACGGGTCGCTTGGTGCGGATTTTTTCCATGCCGGCCCCGGAGCACGTACCATGCGCGTTTCCGTATATTCAGGCGTCTACCGAGTAAATTCTGAGGGCAGATGCGTATACAAATCATCAAAGCGTTTATGCTATATATATTATAGCCCTAAGTCGTGCCTGCCGCCCAATTCCCGATACGGACTCCGGCAAGCCGCGGAGCCTCGCGCCTAGTGGTGCTTTCGCCCGAGCAGCAGGGCCAGGGCGACGAAGAGTCCGATCCAGGAAAGCACGAGCGCCCCGATGAGAAGGATGTTGAACCGGCGGCTCTTCCACGGGGTTGGGGCGCGCAGGCGCTGGTCGCGGTGCGTGACGTGGACCTTGTCCAGGTGGTCGAGCTCGCGCTTCATGTCGGCGGCCGTCTGGTAACGCCGGCGCGGGTCGCGCTCCAGCGCGTGGAGGATGACCTCCTCGAGAGCGGGGCTCAGGTCGTGGTTGACCTTGCGGGGGGCCTCCGGGTCGCCCGAGACGCGCGCATTCATGACCACGTAGGGGCTCTCGCCCTGGAACGGCGTGGCTCCCGTGACCATCTCGTAGAGGATCGCCCCGAGGCTGTAGATGTCGCTGCGGTGGTCGCCGCGGCGGCCGCGGACCTGCTCGGGAGATATGTAGTCGGGCGTCCCGAGGGCGGGCGTCAGCCCGACGAAGGTGAGGCGCCGGGCGGTCTCCACCCGCGCGATCCCGAAGTCGAAAAGGCGCAGGCTCCCGTCGGCACACACCATGATGTTCTGCGGCTTGAGGTCGCGGTGGGCGATGCCGTTGACGTGGAGGTACTCGAGCGCGTCGCATATCTGGCTGGCGTAGGTCACCGCCTCGTCCTGGGTCAGCACCTTCCGCTTCGCCATGACCTCGGCGAGCGTCTTGCCCTCCAGGAATTCCATCACCAGGTAGGGCCTGCTCTTCTGCCCGTCGACCTTGATCACCTTGAGTATCGAGGGGTGGTTGAGCCGGGATCCGATTTCCTCCTCGCGCTTGAACCGCTCGAACCCCGCGATGTCGCTCTCGAGGATCATCAGCGGCACCTTGATCGCCACGCCCTGGCCCGTCGTCCGGTCGTTGCCCTTGAAGATCGACGCCATGTTGCTGCGGGCCACGAGGTCGGTGATCTCGAAGCGCCCGTCGAGCAGCATGCCCGGGCCCAGCTCGCCGGAGCCGGTGGCCGCCGCCGCCGCGGCGATTACTGCCTTCCTCGGCGTGACGTCCGCGCCGAGCGCGACGCGCGCCGTCTGGGCGACCTGCTCCCAGTTGCGGACCTCGATCAGCTGGAGGGAGATGTTGTCGTCGCTCCCGCGCTTCTCGGCGAGCGCGACGAGCTCCTTGCAGGCATCGTAGGGGTGCGAGCGGCAGACGATCTCGCGCATCTCCTCGTCGAGGACGCACGCGTGCAGGCCGTCGGTGCACTGCAGCACGAAGTCCCCGTGGCTCAGAAGCTGGGTCGCGAAGTCGGGCTGGCAGAACGGCTCCGATCCCAGGCTGCGGGTGAGTTCGCTGCGCTTGGGGCTGACCATGGCCTGGCGCTCCAGGAGGAGCCCGAGCTTCACCGGCACGGAGGTGGACACGTGGTCGGTCGTCAGCCGGCGGATCGTCTTCTGCCGGATAAAGTACGAGCGCGTGTCGCCCACGTTCGCGACGCAGACCGCCCCGTCGCGGAAGATGGAGGCCACCAGCGTCGTGGCCATCCTCTGGCCCTTGTGCCCCGCGACGACCTTGTCGTGGACCGCCACGCAGGCCTGCGTGAACATCCGGCGAAGGAGCGCGTAGGGCTTCATGTCCGAGGGCGCCGCCTGGAACTCCGCCAGCGCCGTGTCGACGGCGAGGCGGCTCGCGACCTCGCCGTTGTCGTAGCCACCCACCCCGTCCGCGAGGATGGCCACGCTCCCCTGCTTCTCGCGGGTCAGCGGGTCAGGCGACTCCCAGAAATCGAGCCAGTCCTCGTTGATGGGCCGGACCGGGCCGGTGGTGGTGAATCGTGCGTAGCGCAGGCGCATGGGGTCGGGAAAAAAAATGGCCCCGCCGCGCAGATGCGGGCGGAGCCATGGATTGTCATGCGGCCCTAGGCCGCGTCAATGAGAGACCTAGGCCGGCTTTGCGCTGAGGAAGATCTCCTTGCCCTTGGCCTTGCTCTTGCCGGCGAAGTAGATCCACCCGTAGATGCCCCACACCGCCGCCACGCCGAGAGCGATGTACGGCTCGTGCCAGCTCATGCCGGAGACCGAGAACGGGCCGATGAGGTAGAACAGCATGCAGGTGAAGTTCGCCAGCAGCCCGAATATCGGGACCAGCATATGCTTGATCCCGTTGAACATGTGGTGCTCGCGGAAGGCCACCATGGCCACGATGCAGGTGGTCATGTAGAGCAGGAAGGTCCCGAAGTTGCTGACGAGCGTGATGATCACGAATGAGTTCGGGATCCACGTGTAGGTCGCCGGGCTCAGGATGCCGAAGCTGTACCAGAAGTTGTGCTTGTCCAGGGCCGCGGGGGTCGTCCCGCCGAGGTAGGTCGACACCGTCACGATCCCGAGTATGATCGAGATCACGGCGAGCACAAAGATCGAGCGGTGGGGCGTCAGGTTCTTGCCGTGGAGAAGGCCGAAGTGGGAGCCGACCTCCTCGTCACGTCCCATGGCGTAGGTGACCCGCGCGCCCGTGTTGAGGCAGGCGAGCGTCGTGCCGATGAGGGCGAGGAACACCGTGGCCGCCTGCACGAGCATGAAGGCCTTGCCCGCGGCGAAGGAGCCGAAGAGCCAGGTCCCGGTGATCACCATCATGTCGCCGATGGGGGCGCTGGAGCCCGATGCCTGCGGCAGCGTGTAGCCGCTGTTGAGGAGGTAGTTGGCCGCGAAGTACTCGAACAGGTAGCAGATGGCTCCCTGGATCGTCAGCGAGAGCAGGATCGCCCAAGGGAGGTCCTTCTTCGGGTTCTTGGCCTCCTCACCCATCGATGTCACCGACTCGAACCCGACGAGGATCAGGATCGCGATGCACGCCTGGATGAAGACGTAGCTGAACTTGTGGGCCCCGATCACGGACTTGGCCGTCGGGTGGTAGTTGAACTGGGCATTCCCGTTTGAGTCGGTTCCCCAGCCTCCCACGTAATCGACCGTGAAGGGTGCCGCCTTCTCGAGGGCAACGGCGTTTCCATTGGCATCGCCGGGGACGGGGTTGCCGTCCTTGTCCTGGGCGTCCTGCTGCTGGTAGGCGGGGGTGCCGTCGGCGTTCTTCGTCGGCTTTCCCGCGGCGTCGAGGACGGGCACCGGGGCGCCCTTGTCGTCGAGCACGTTGGTCTGGGCAACCTGGTAGTTGACCGCTATGCCGTTCGACAGGTGGTAGCCCGTCGAACCCTGCTTGTGCTGCAGCCGGTATGCGATCGCGATCACGCCGAACACCACAAGCGCCGATATCTGGATCACGTTGATCGCCACGTTGACGGCCGTGCTCCCCGCGACGCCCCTGAAGGCGATGTAGGAGACGCCGATCGTGAAGACGATGCAGAAGAGGATCATCAGCAGCGGGCTGTTGTACGTTCCGCTGAAGGTGTCAGGCATCAGGTAACCGGCGAGGTAGCCGACCAGCATCGCGGTCACCCCGACCATCAGGCCCGGGTAGACCCAGTAGTACAGATGGCTGGCCCAACCCGTGAAGAACTTGGCCACGCGCGCGAACTTGAACGCCTTGGTCTTGGAGAGGAACGCCTGCTCGGCATAGTAGTACGACGAGCCCGCGCCGGGATACAGCTTGGAGAGCTCGGCGTAGCTGATCGCCGTCGCATAGCAGAGGGCGAGCGAGATCAGGATGCCGGCCCACATCGCGCATCCCGCTCCGGGTGCGCCGTAGAGCGCCTGCTCCTCAAAGGTGAGCCAGAGGAATGCGCCGGGGGCTATGAGGGCCATGGCGTTGACGGTCAATCCGGTGAGGCCCAGCGTGGGCTTCATCGTGGGTGTACTGGTCGGTGTGGAGGTTGGAGCAGACATAGGTCGTGGGTCTTGGGCTATTTTTCTTCGGGGCAGTGGTTTGGTTGAAGCAGGCGGGACTGCGTTGGACTCTCGAACGATGGTTTAACGCGGATTTAATGTCCGCGTGAGCGACATAGCCGCTTGTATGCCAACGAAACCAATAACTTGGGATTATGCCCGGGCCCCGGGCGCATAGAATTGTAATATATTTGTGTTAAATTAGTTAACATACAAATCCACGCTGCTGCGCGCGCTGTCGCCTCCCCTTCCGGCTGATGCAAATTGATTCCCGGACCCGCCGGAGTGCCGCCGAAGCGGCCGCGCATTTGCATTAACAGCGCCCTCACGCGGCCCCGACGGCCGCAGCGGATGCTCAGAGCATCTGTCCGACACGCAGCTCCGGTATGTCGGAGCCGCGCCATTCCGTTTTCGTGAGCTGGAGGGCGGCGTCGCCGGTGGCGACGACGAGCGGCGAGACCGAGAGGATCTCGCCCGGCTTTCCGCGGCCCGCCCGGGCCGACGCCGAATCCGGCTCGGCCCACCAGACCATGAGGCGCGCCGGTCCCTTGTCCGTGAACGCACCGGGATACGGGTCGGTGACGGCGCGGATGAGGTTGAAGATTTGCCGCGAGGTCTGCGTCCAGTCGATGCGGCCGTCCTCGGGCTTGCGGCCGCCGAAGTAGGTGGACTGCGACGCGTCCTGCGGCGTCTCCTTTGCCGTTCCGGAAAGCAGCGCGTCGATCTGCCGGGCGAGGACGCGCCTCGCGCACGGGAGCACTTTTCGGAACGCCTGCTCGGCGGTGTCCCTGGGCCCGATGTCCACGCCCTCCTGGTCGACGATGTCCCCGGCATCGGGCTCGCGCACCATCCGGTGGAGCGTCATCCCGATCCGCGGCTCGCCGTTGAGCACGGCCCAGTTGATCGGCGCCCGGCCCCGGTACTTCGGCAGGAGCGAGCCGTGCATGTTGAACGCGCCGAGCGGGGCGAGCGCCAGGACCTTCGTGCTGATCATGTTCCTGTAGTAGACGGAAAGGATGAGGTCCGGGCGCATCGCCGCGATGCGCTCGACCCATTCGGGGGTGCCGACCTTTTCCGGCGTATAAACGTCGATCCCCTTCTCCCGTGCGGCCAACGCCGGGGTCTTGAACCATATCTTCTCGTTCGGGTTGTCCTCGTGGGTGATGAGCGCGATGACATTGTCACCGCGCCCGAGGAGCACGGAAAGGCAGTCGTGGCCGACCTCGCTGTAGCCGAAGAAGAGGATCCTGGGGCCGGCCATGCGCCTATTCCGGGGCCTCGATCACTTCCCTGACGAAGTAGCGCTGGCGCACGCGCACCACCTGGTACGTGCGCCCGACGTATTCCCCGATGAGCCCGATGCCGACCATGGTCACGCTGATCAGGAAGAAGAGGATGCCGAAGAGCGTGAAGAGGCCGCCCTCCTCGGGACCGAGGATCAGCCTGCGAAGCGCGAGGATGATCATCAGGAGGAAGCTCCCCGCCGCGCAGGCCATCGAGACCATCGTGAAGGCCTGCAGCGGCGCCAGCGAGAACCCCGTGATCAGGTCGAAGTTAAGCCGGATCAGCATGTAGAGGGAGTAGTTCGACTCCCCCGCATGGCGCTCCTCGTGGCGGACGCCGACCTCGGTCGGGTTGCCGGAGAAGCTGTAGGCGAGCGCGGGGATGAAGGTGTTGTTGGCGCCGCTCCGCACGATGGCGTCGATGATCGGGCGCCTGTAGGCCCGGAGCATGCACCCCTGGTCCTGCATCTCGATCGAGGTGGTGGCCTTGCGCACGGTGTTGATGATGCGGGAGGCCGCCGTCCGGAAAAGGCTGTCCTTCCTGTTGATGCGGAAACCCCCGACGTAGTCATGGCCGACATCGATGAGGAGCAGGAGCTTGGGGATCTCCTCCGGCGGGTTCTGCAGGTCGGCGTCCAGCGTCACGATGACCTGGCCGCGGACCCTCTCGAAGGCGGCCATGATGGCCATGTGCTGGCCGTAGTTCGCGTTGAAGTCGATGATCCGAGTCACCGCCGGCCGCAGCAGGTATTGCTCCCTCAGGAGCTCGAGCGAGGTGTCCGCGCTGCCGTCGTTCGTGAAGAGGACCTCGTACGGCTTCCCGAGGGCGTCCAGCACCGGGTAGAGGCGCGAGAACAGGACGGGCAGGTTGAGCGCCTCGTTGTAGACGGGGATGACGACGGAGATCTCGGGGACGACGCTCATGCCTTGCGGTGGCCTTCGAGGATGGCGGTGAGCGCGCGGACGACGCGGGCGACGTCGGAGCGCTCCATCGCGGGGAAGAGCGGCAGCGTGAGGATGTTGCGCCCCGCGTATTCCGCGTGCGGGAAATCGCCGTCCCTCCAGCCCAGCCTCCGGTAGAGCGCGAAGAGGTGGATCGCCGGGTAGTGGACGCCGGTGCCGATGCCCGCCTGCTTCATCGCCTCCATGACCTCGGCGCGCCGGACGCCCAGGCGTTCCTCGGGGAGCACGACCTGGAACATGTGCCAGTTGCTGTCGGTGAAGTTCGCAGGCGGCAGCCCGATCCCGAGCGCCTTCGGCCCGGGGCGGTCAAGCTCCTCGAAATAAACCCGCGCGAGCTCGCGCCGCCGGGCCGTGAAGGCGTCGAGGTGCGGCAGCTGGCCGAGGCCGATGCGCGCCGCGATGTCGGTCATGTTGTACTTCCCCCCGACGAGCTCCACCTCCATGCCGTCGTGGCCGGTGCGGACGACGCCCTGCAGGCGGTACTGCTCGGCGAGCCTCGCCTCGCGCTCGTCGGTCATCACGAGGCACCCGCCCTCGGAGGTCGTGATGTTCTTGTTGGCGTGGAAGCTGAACGAGACGAAGTCGCCGAAGGAGCCGATCCGCCTGCCCTTCCAGGTGCTGCCGAGCGACTGCGCGGCGTCCTCCACGACCCTCAGGCCGTGGCGCTTCGCGATCGCATTCAGCCGGTCGCGGTCGACCGGCAGGCCCGCGAGGTCGACCGGGATGATCGCGCGGGTGCGGGGCGTCACGGCCCTCTCGACGGCGCCGAGGTCGATCGTGCGCGTCGCCGGGTCGATGTCCACGAAGACGGGCCTCGCGCCGACGTCCAGGACCACGTTGCTCGTCGCGACCCAGGAGAGCGGGGTCGTGATCACCTCGTCCCCCGCCTTCACGCCGGCGATCCGAAGCGCGATCTCCATCGTGCAGGTGCCGGAGTTGAACACGCGCACGGGGCGCCCCCCGAAGAACTCCGAGAGCCTGGCCTCGAACGCCTTGACCTGGGGCCCGGAGCTCAGCCAGCCCGAGCGCAGCACCTCGGCCACGCCGGCGACGGTCGCGTCGTCGATCGTCGGTCGCGTGAAGGGTAGGAAGGGCTCCACCGGCCTGGGGGCCGGGGCTACTGCGGGCGAGGGCATTGCGGGTGGGATACTGGGGCCTGACACCAAATCCTCAAGGCTGGTTGCTGAAAAGATAGTGGTGCGCCCCGGTGGCCACCAGGTGGTAGTGGAAGGCCGGATCCGAGAAAAGCTCCACCGTGTCGCGGATCCTGGCGACGGCGAACACCCGGCCCGGGCCGGACCACTCGGAGCGGAACTGCGCGTCGTCGATGAACCGGGCCTTCTTCTGTGCAGGGTCGAGGAACTGGAGCTCGAGCTCGTCGGTGTAGTTGACGAGGCCCACCTCTCCACGGGAGTAGTAGGTGAAGTCGTGGAAGAACGCGTGGTAGCAGTACACGCGGTCGCCGGGCTTCACGAGGCCCTGCGCGGCGATCGCCAGGTCCTTCGTGCTGCGCACGTCGATGAGCGGCATCGCGAAGAGGAGGACGCCGAACATGAACATGAAGGTCATGGTGAGGGCGACGACGGCGCCCCGTGCGGCGGCCGATCCCCCGCGAGGGATGAGCGCCCTCATCCCCCCGACGCACAGGATCGCCGCAAGGACGAAGGCGAAGGGCCGGAGCTCCGCCGCCTGGCCCGGCTCCCGGATCATCCCGGGGCGAAGCACGGCGACGCAGAGCGCCGCGGCGATCAGCCCGCACAGGAACCCGAAGATCCGCAGGCCCGGCTTCATCCGCTGGAACGCGTCGGGCTGCGTCAGGATGTCCGCCAGCCAGCGCCCCGCGACCACCGCGATCGCCGGGAACACCGGCAGGATGTAGGTCGGCAGCTTCGACTTGGAGGCGCTGAAGAAGAGGAAGATGAACCCGACCCAGATCGCGAAGAACCATGCGGTGGCGTTCTCGCGTCGGCGTGCCCAGCCCCCGGCCAGGGAGTCCCGGAACGAGGCCCACAGGAACCCGGTCCACGGGAACAGCCCGAGGAGGAGGACCGGGATGAAGTACCAGAACGGCTGGTTGCGGCCGTGGCCGGTCTCGAGGTAGCGCTGCCAGTGCTCATACACTATGTAGAAGTGCGCCCATCCCGGGTTGCGCTGGGCGGCCAGGACGTGCCACGGGGCCGCGATCGCGAGGAAGATCAGGAGGCCGCTCGGCAGGTGGAGGGGCCGCAGGCGCCTCCACTGGCCGAGGAGGACGAGCCAGAGGAGCATCACGGCGCCGGTGATCAGGAACCCCATGAACCCCTTGGTGAGGGTCGCGAGGGCGGCGCTGACATAGAGGCCGTAGAAGAGGAGGCGACGCCGCGGGCCAGGCTCCTCGCCCACCCCGAGGATGAAGCAGAAGAGGGTCGCGGCCATGAACACCGACACCGCCATGTCGAGAAGCACCAGGTGTCCCAGGGCCAGGTACAGGAGCGACGTGCCAAGGACGATGGCAGACCAGAATCCCGCTTCCCTGCCGTGGAGCCTGCGCGCGGCCGCATAGGTGAGAAGGATGCCGCCCACCGCGATGAGGGCCGGGGCGAGCCGCACCGACCATTCGCTTGGCCCGAGGACCTCCTCGCAGGCCGCCACCGCCCAGTACATGAGCGGCGGCTTCTCGAAATACGGCACTCCGTTCAGGCGCGGCGTCACCCAGTCCCCGCTCGCGACCATCTCCCTCGGGACCTCGGCGTAGCGCCCCTCGTCCGGGTTTTCGAGCGGCGCGCTCCCAAGGCGCCACGCCAGCAGCGCGCCGAACATCACCGCCAGGAGCGCCAGGTCGCGGCCCCACGGGATCTGCGGGGCGGGCGGGGTCGGGGCCGATGGACTCACGCCGAGGTCCTAGAAGCCAAAGCGTTCCCACGCAAGTCTCGGGGAGCCCCGGGGACGGCGCCCCGCCCTGTTTTCAATTGAGCCCGCCCCCCGCTTCCGGTCGAATCCCCGCGCCATGCCCGTCGCCACCCGGACCTTCTCCTTCATCTGCGGCCAGGACGACTTCCTCGTCGGGCGCATGGGCAGGAAGCGCTTCGACGAATTGGCCGGCGAGGCGGCCGACGAGTTCTCCCGGGAAATCGTGAACGGCTTCGCCGGGACCGTCGGCGAGGTCGAGGCGGCGGTGAACCGGTTCCGCGAGGCGGTCCTCACGGTCCCCTTGTTCGGCGGCCGCCGGACCGTGTGGCTGAAGGACGTCAACTTCCTGGCGGACACCGTGACGGGGACCTCGGAGACGACGCTCAGGTGCGTCGAGGACCTCCAGCAGGTCCTCCAGGCCGTCAATCCCGAGGAAACGGCGGTGCTCATCACCGCGGCGCCCGTCGACCGGAGGCGCTCCTTTCCCAAGTGGTGCGAGAAGAACTCGGACTTCGCCCTGGCGGACGGGGGCGACGACGGGGAGGGGCTGGCCGCTGTCGTCCTGGCGGAGGCGGGGGCGGCCGGTGTCACGTTCGGGCCCGGGGCCCTCGAGATGCTGCTCTCGAAGGTCGGCGCCAACACCCGCCTCCTTGTCGAGGAGGTCCACAAGCTTGCGGCGAGCTCCCCGGAGGGCGCCGTGATCAGCGAGGCGCTGGTCGCCGAGATGTCCCCGAACGCCGCGAAGGGGGACTTCTTCGAGTCGGCGGACGCGTTTTTCAGCGGCGACCTCACCTGGACGCTCGGGGCGCTCCGGAGGCACTACTTCGCGGGAGGCGACGCGCGGCCGATCCTCGCCGCGCTCCAGAACCGCAACCGGATCCTCATCCAGCTGCGCGCGCTCGCGGACGCCGGCGACGTGCGGATCGGCCCGCGGGGGGTCGACGGCCTGCAGCGGGCGGGCGCGGCCCACTCCGGGAGCTACGGCGAGGCCGCCGCGGAGAAGAGCTCCTACAACGTCTTCACCCAGAACCCCTGGTACCTCGGCAAGCTCGCGGGCTCGGGCAAGCTCCCGACGCTTCGGCGCCTGATCGACAACCAGCGCGAGTTCCTTAACGCGTTCGAGGAGATCATCCGCAGGCCCGACGGCCAGGAGGAGGTCCTGCGCGACATGGCCGTCCGCTGCCTCGCTCCGGGCTAGAGGCGAAGGAAAATCCCGCGGCGGTAGAGGAAGCCGCAAAGGCCCATGCAGAGCGCGGTGCTGACAAGCGCCAGCGCGAGCCCGCTCGACCCCGCCCAGCGCGCGTCCAGCCAGTTGGCCACGTCGCCGCCCACGATCCGCTCGGAAAGCTTCCAGAAGTCCGCGATGTTGCTGATCAGGTAGATCGCGATCGAGTTCGTGCCCATCCAGACGAAGGGCATGGCCCAGCCGCGCACCTTCCAGATGTCGACCACCGTGTAGAACGCGCCCAGGAGGACGAGGCTCCATCCCCCCGCCACCAGCACGAACGACGACGTCCATATCTTCTTGATGACCGGGAACTGCAGGCCCCACGCCTCGCCGAGGACGATGAGGATTGCGCCGCCGGCCGCGAGCAGGAGCGCGCGTCGCCCCTCGGTGCGCGAGGTGTCGCGCAGCAGGAGTCCAGCGAGGACCCCGAGCAGGCAGGTCGCGACCGCCGGCAGCGTGCTGAGGAGCCCCTCCGGGTCGTGGTCGCCGTCCCACTTCCTGAGCGGAAGGAACCTCTGGTCGATCCAGTTGGCGAGGTTGTGGCCCTCCGCAAAGTCCCCCGCCCCGAACCCCGGCACCGGCACGAACGTCATCAGCGCCCAGTAGCCGACCAGGATCCCAACAAGGGTGGCGACGAGCGCGCGCGGGCGCAGGTAGATATAGAGGAGGCTCGCGAAGAGGTAGCAGAGCGCGATACGCTGCAGCACGCCCATCAGGCGGATCTGCGCGAGGGGCGTCGCGAACCCGCCGTAGTAGAAGATCCCGATGACGTACATGAGGGCTGCGCGCCGGAAGATGCGCCGGAACGCCCCGGCGCGGCCCTCCGAGGCGACCAGCCGCCCCAGGGAGAACGTGAGGGCGACGCCGACCATGAAGACGAAGGTCGGGAAGATCAGGTCCTCGATGTGGAAGCCCGCCCACGCCACGTGGTCCAGCTGGACGTGGAGCCAGCGGCCGGGGGGCCCCGCGCGCAGGTGCTCGAACGCGGCGTCAAACGCGTCCGCCCCGACGATGAACATCATGTCGAAGCCGCGGAGCGCATCCAGGGAAAGCAGGCGCTGGGGGGGTGCGGGGGGAGGCGGGGTGGTCATCGCGGCGCCAGGGGCTCCGGCAAAGGAGTACCCCGGCCGCCACCCGGCATCAATTCGAACCTTTGGCGGCCCCGCCGTCGCTTTTCCGGTGGCTTTCACCCCGGGGGGTTGTTTACTGGACGGCCTTCCGTGAAAGAGCCGTCCGATCCCGTGCCCCACGAACCGCTCCCGAACGTCCTGGCCGAGCGCTACGCCTCGCAGGCGATGAGGGACGTCTGGTCGCAGCGGGGCAAGGTCCTCCTCGAGCGGGATTTCTGGATAGCGGTCATGAAGGCCCAGCGCGACCTCGGGGTCCCGATCCCCGCCGAGGCGATCAAGGACTACGAGCGCGTGAAGGCGAAGATCGACCTCGAGTCGATCGCGAAGCGCGAGCGCGTGACGCTCCACGACGTCAAGGCGCGCATCGAGGAGTTCTCCGAGCTCGCGAAGCGACAGTTCATCCACCTCGGGCTCACGAGCCGCGACCTGACCGAGAACGTCGAGCAGCTCCAGATCTTCAAGTCCCTGAAGCTCGTCCGCATGAAGGCGGCCGCCGCCCTCCTCGTCCTCGCCCGGCGCGCGGAGGAATACCGCGACCTGATGATCACCGGGCGCACGCACAACGTCCCGGCGCAGCCGACGACGCTCGGCAAGCGGTTCGCGATGTCCGGCCAGGAGATGCTCCTGGCGCTCAGCCGCATCGAGGGCCTGATCGACCACTACCCGGTGCGCGGGCTCAAGGGAGCGGTGGGCACCCAGCTGGACCAACTGACGCTCCTCGGCGGCCGGGCCGACAAGGTCGCGGACCTCGAGAGCCGGGTCCTGCGGCACCTCGCGATCCCCGCCTCGCTCGCGAACGTCGGCCAGGTGTACCCCCGGAGCCTCGACTTCGAGGTCGTCTCGGCGCTCCACCAGGTCGGGGCGGCCGCCGCGAGCTTCGCGACGACGATGCGCCTCATGGCGGGGGCGGGCCTCCTGACCGAGGGCTTCCAGGACGGGCAGGTCGGCTCGTCCTCGATGCCGCACAAGGCCAACGCGCGCAACTGCGAGCGGATCTGCGGGTTCTCGACCGTCCTTGGGGGCTATGTCTCGATGACGGCGACCCTCGCCGGCGACCAGTGGAACGAGGGGGATGTCTCCTGCTCGGTGGTGCGCCGCGTGGCGCTGCCCGACGCTTTCTTCGCGATCGACGGGAGCCTGGAGACGCTCCTCACGGTGCTGGAGCGGCTGGAGGCCTTCCCGTCGGCCATCGCCGAGGAGAACGAGCGCAACCTGCCCTACCTCGCCACCACCACCATCCTCATGGAGTCCGTGAAGCGCGGGGCGGGGCGCGAGACCGCCCACGAGGCGATCAAGGAGCATTCGCTCGCGGCGGTGAAGGCGATGCGAAACGGGACCGGCGGCGCCCACCTCCTGGACCGGCTGGCGGGCGACCGCCGCATCGGCCTCGGGAAGAAGGCGCTTCTCGCCATCCTCGCGGAAAGCGCCCGCTTCGTGGGCTCGGCGCCCAACCAGGTCGACGCCTTCGTGGCCGAGGTTAAGCCCATCGCAAAACGGGTAAAGGGGGCGGCCGAATACCGCCCGGTCAGGCTCGTGTAGCCGCTTCCAGGGCCCCCAGAAGTTTTCAATTGCGCCGCCTCGCGGGATGCGCTTTCTTGGACCCTCACTGTCCCGACTAATCTCTTATCACTTTTCAAATGGCTGAACTCGTAGGAAACGTCC
>Ga0181537_10003581_pt1 | contig 13264 bp, 14 predicted proteins | sample PEATcosm2014_Bin_39_FD_119765 | JGI IMG/M metagenome (GOLD analysis project Ga0181537, IMG submission 119765) | Peatland microbial communities from MTU Mesocosm Facility, Houghton, MI, USA - PEATcosm2014_Bin23_10_metaG | ecosystem: Environmental > Terrestrial > Soil > Wetlands > Peat | place...
CCGCCGGCGGCGCGCTCGATTACGTGCAGGCGCAGGAAGACATGCTGGCGGCAGCAGCGGCGAACCTCAAGACCCAGCCGCAGGAGGTCACGCAGAAAATCGCGCAGGTGATGGATAACGTGCGCGCGCTGGAAAAGGAGCTTGGCCGTTTGAAATCGAAGCTGGCGGCGAGCCAGGGCGGCGACCTCGCGGCGCAGGCGCAGGAGGTGAAGGGCGTCAAAGTACTCGCCGCGAGTGTCGATGGAGTGGACGCCAAGGCCCTGCGCGAGACGCTCGACAAGCTCAAGGACAAGCTGAAATCCTGCGCGGTGGTGTTAGGCGCGGTGGAAGGGGGCAAGGTGTCGCTGATCGCCGGTGTGTCCCCCGACCTCACGGCAAAAATAAAAGCCGGCGAACTCGTCAACTTCGTCGCGCAGCAGGTCGGCGGCAAGGGTGGCGGCAGGCCCGACATGGCGCAGGCCGGCGGCACCGAGCCTTTGAAACTTCCGGGCGCCCTGGCGTCGGTTCCCGATTGGGTCGCCGGGCGTCTTTGAAACGCACGCGCGGCTGATTTTTCTCGCCGGCCGCCACTCCCATGCTGAACCGGCTGCTGCAGGATTTCAAGGAGGGCGCGCGCAGCGGCTTGCACGCCCTGGCTGGGCGTTTCCTGAATTCATCTGCCTCCACGGTCAATGCGAGGCTGGAGGCGGCCGCGGCGCAGCACCGCGCGGGCGACCTCGCTGCCGCGCGGTCGGCATATCTCGCCATACTCGAAACCGATTCCGGCAATGTCGACGCCCTGCAATTGCTCGGCCTCGTCGCGCACCAGCAGGAGCGCCATGACGAGGCGGTGATGCTCATCACGCAGGCGATTGCACTGCAACCGAATGTGGCCGCTTATCACGTCAATTGCGGACTCGCCCACATGGCGCGCGGCGAAGCCAAGCTTGCGATCGAATGCTACGTGAAGGCGGTGCAGCTGGATCCGCTCGACGCCAGGGCGCATTCGATCCTGCTGTTCGCGCTGGTGTTCGGTGAAGGCTTCAAACCGGCAGATGTGCTGGCGGAGCACCGGCGCTGGCAGAAACGGCATGCGAACTTTCCGCCGTTGCCGCATCCTAACGGGCGCGATCCCGCCCGGCGGCTGCGTATCGGTTACGTATCGCCCGATTTCAAGAATCACGTCATCGGATTTTTTGTCGAGCCTTTTCTCGCGCATCACGACCGCGCCGCGTTCGAGATTTTCTGCTACGACAACGCGGACCAGCGCGACGACGTGACCGAGCGCTGCAAGGGCTACGCCGCGCACTGGCGCGAAATCGACCGGCTCGACGACGACGCGGTGGCGGCCATGATTCGAGACGACCGCATCGACGTGCTGATTGACCTGGCCGGGCACACCCGCGGCGGACGCCTGGGGGTGTTTGCGCGCAAACCCGCGCCGGTGCAGATGACGTATCTCGGCTATCCGATGACGAGCGGCCTCGACAGCATGGACTATCGCGTTTCCGACCGCTTCTGCGATCCGCCCGGCATGACGGAAGCGCATTACTGCGAAACGCTGCTGCGCCTGCCGGCGAGCCTCGTGTGCTACCGGCCGCCGGATGACATGCCGGAAGTCAACCCGCTGCCCGCGATTGCGAACGGCTACGTGACGTTCGGCTCGTTCAACGTGCCGGCGAAGATCTGCGGTCCGGTCGTCGAATTGTGGGCGCGGCTGCTAAAGCGCGTAGAACACTCGAAACTGTTGCTGGCGCCGATCCCGCCGGGAATGGCGCGCTCACGTATCGCCGATATGTTCGCCGATCAGGGAATCGGTCCGGAGCGATTGCAATTCGAGCCCAGGATGGCAACGGTCGCCTACCAGGCGCTGCGCCACCAGGTCGATATCGCACTCGACACGTTTCCCTGCGGAGGCGGCAGCACCACTTGCGAAACCTTGTACATGGGGGTGCCGCTGGTGACGCTAGCCGGGCCTACTTTCGCCGCGCGCGTGGGGACCAGCGTGCTGTCGAGTCTCGGCTTGCCGGAACTGGTCGCGCAAACGTTCGACGAGTATCTCGCGATCGCGGCAAACCTGGCGCAGGAGCGCGACCGGCTCGTTGCGTTGCGCAGAAATTTGCGCACGAGCATGCGGCAATCGCCGCTCGCCGACGGCCCGCGCCTGGCGCGCGAACTCGAAGCGCTTTACCGGGATGCATTCGCCAAGTGGTGTGTGGCGCCCGCTTCCGCTAACCACCCGGCGACGTTGCCGGACTGAACAGCGGGTTGCGGGCAGCGCTGCAGTTGCGGCAAGTTTTGCGCTAAGCTCCGGCTTGCCGTTTTCCTGTTTCGGAAGGTGATCTCAATGGCGAGCTACATCATTGCGGAAGTGGATGTGCACGACGCGGCGGGTTTCGAGGAATATCGCAAGCTGGTACCAGGCACCATCGCCCAGTACGGCGGCCGCTACATTGTGCGCGGCGGCAAGAGCGAGGTGCTGGAAGGCGACTGGACGCCGAAACGCATCGTGATACTGGAATTTCCGGATTTCGAGCGCGCGCGCGAATGGTGGGCGTCACAGGAATACGCTGAGCCGAAGAAAATGCGCCAGCGTACGGCGCGGACCAACCTGGTCCTGGTCGAGGGCTATGCGCCGCCCGCGTGACGCCGCCGGTATGACCGAATCGCCGAAGAAATCATCGCGCCTGCGCCCGGGATTTACCCCGGATGCATTCAACGCGCGCGGGCCGGGGACGCTGCCGGGGCTCATCGGGCTCGAAATCCTGGAAGTGAGCGAAGCCAGGGTGGTGAGCCGTCTCATGCTGCGGCCGGAATTGCTGGCGCCGAACGGTTACCTGCACGCCGCGGTGGTGGTCGCGCTGGCGGACACCAGCGCGGGCTACGGCACGATTGCGCATCTGCCCGAGGGCGCGCGCGGTTTCACCACCATCGAGCTCAAGACCAATTTTTTCGGCACTCTGCTCGAAGGCGAGCTTGCCTGCGAGGCGAGCGCGATTCACATGGGCCGCACCACCCAGGTATGGGACGCGGTGGTGAGCGACGCCGCGAACGGCAGGAAGCTCGCGCTGTTCAGGTGCTCACAAATGGTACTTTGGCCCAATCCAGCCAAGAGCTAGCCGCGACGAACCCTTCTAACAGAGCTGCGGCTTCAGCTCTGCGCTTCGTGTTCGGAGAAAAACGCGATCAGCCGCCGCGGCAGCCACGTGAGGTTGCCGGGAAAACGTCCACTGACGAAGCCGCAATGTCCGCCGGTCGCCGGTTGTTCGAGGCTGACGCTGCCGGAGACGTCGACCGGGCCGGGCAGCGAGCTGGCCGGAATGAAGGGATCGTTCTGCGCGTTGAGTATCAGCGTCGGCACGCGGATCGCGGCGAGCCCCGGCTTGCTCGAAGCGCGCGACCAGTAATCGTCGGCGTCGCGAAATCCGTGCAGCGGCGCGGTGACCACGTTGTCGAATTCGTAGAGCGTGCGCACCCGGCGCATGGCGCCTTCGTCAAAGGCGTCCGGAAACTGGCTTAGTTTCTGCAGCCCTTTCTGCTTCAGCGTGGACAGGAACATCCGCGTGTAGAGCATATTGAAGCCCTGCCCGAGGTTGTGGCCGCCCGCTGCCAGGTCGGTCGGAGCGGAAATTGCGGCCGCCGCCATCACGACTTCGCCGGCGTGCTCGCGCTGCTCGCCCAGCCATTTGAGCAGGACGTTGCCGCCGAGCGAAACCCCGGCGGCGAACAGCGGCGCGCCGAAGCGCGCCCGCAGGCGGCGCAGCACCCATTCGACTTCGTCGCTGTCGCCGGAATGGTAGGCGCGCAGTTTGCGGTTGGGTTCGCCGCCGCAGCCGCGAAAATGCACCACCACGCCGTTCCAGCCCTGCCGTTCCAGCGCGTCCATCAGCGACAGCGAATAGTGGCTCCTGGCATTGCCCTCGAGTCCGTGGAACAGCACCACCAGTGGACGCCGGGCATGCACCGTGATCCAGTCGAGGTCGATGAAATCGCCGTCCGGCGTATCCCAGCGCTCGCGCTGATAGCGAACGTCCGCCCGCGGCGCAAAGCGCGAGGCGTAAATGCTCTGCAGGTTGCCGCCCGGCAGCCAGGCCGGCGCTTGGTAGGGGTCAGGCGTCAATGCAGCACCGCCGGTTTGGTTTCGCCGCGCGCCGGCGATTCGGGCGCGGGCGAGGCATGGTGCAGCACCATGCGCCAGCCGGCAGCGGTGCGCTGATAAACGTTGGTCGCGACGACCACGCCGCGCGATTTCGATTCACCCGTCACTGCGATGTTTTCGTGAAGGCTGTGGATGGCAACCATGACCGCGTTGATATGGGACTGGTTGGACAAGCGCACCCGCATGCGGGTTCCGGACGAGAAGATCTGGCGCCAGCCCTCGCGAATCGCTTCCGGTCCCGCCAGCCGCATGCCGCCGGGGTGAATGCAGACGATTTCCTCATCCTCGGCCCAGACTTCCATCATGGCTTCCAGATCGCCGCGCTCCAATGCCTCGTAGAACGCCGCTTCGGCGTCGTGCGCAGTGGGGAACAGCGATTTTTTCAAGGCCGGTTTAACGAAACGGAAACAATGCCATGTTAGCGAAAGCGTGGCGGCTGCGCCAGCCGCGCTTTGAGTCATCCTTACCTGCACCGCCTCGCAGTGGCCGCGGTCAACAACAGACCTGCCCGGGCTGCCGGTGCTTTATAATTGGGCCATATGGCCGAATTCAGCAATCCCCTGCCCGGCGTTCCCGCGGTCGAGTCGCCCTTCAGGGAACAGATCTTCGCGTCCGCCGATGCCGAAACGCAGCGGATCGCGCGCGACCTGGCGAATGACGGCTTTGCCGTTTTCGATTTTCCCGATCCTGATTTCGATCGTGTGGCAGACGCGATCAAGGCCAACCTGCATGGTCGCTACGACTGGGATTTCTGGCACAAATCCGGCCACGCCGTCGGCGCCGGCCTGCGGCTGCAGGACGCGTGGGCGTTCGACAGCAACGTCAAACGCCTCGCCTGCAACCAAAAAATCATGGACCTGCTGAGCCTGTTGTATGGCCGGCGCGCGTGGCCGTTCCAGACACTCAATTTTCCGGTCGGCACGCAGCAGCACTATCACACCGATTCGGTGCATTTCAGCTCGATACCCGAGCGCTTCATGTGCGGCGTGTGGACTGCCCTCGAGGACATCGATGAGGACCGCGGGCCGCTCGTGTACTACCCGGGCAGCCACAAGTGGCCGATCTACAGCAACGAGCACATCGGGTTTTGCGCCTCCGGCGCCACCACGCCGCTGACGCAGGAAACCTTCGAACCCATGTGGGAGGCGCTGGTCGCCCGCTCGGGCGTTCAACCGCGTCATTTCCTGCCGAAAAAGGGCCAGGCGCTGATCTGGGCGGCGAACCTGCTGCACGGCGGCAGCCGCCAGAATTCGGCGGCGCTCACCCGCTGGTCGCAGGTCACGCATTATTACTTCGACGACTGTGCGTATTACACGCCGATGCTGTCCGACCCGTTTTTCGGGCGCATCGCGTTTCGCGAAATGACCGATATCGTCACCGGCAGGCCGGTTCCCAACAAATACGTCGGCAAGCCGATTCCGGAACACTTCATCGCGGCCACCAGGCCGCGGGGCGCGGCGCTGCCCGAAGGGTTCGACGCGGACCTGTACTACGCCGCCAATCCTGACGTGAAAAGGGAGGGTGTGCCCGCCGACGTGCATTGGCTGAATTACGGCCGCGACGAAGGCCGGCCGCTGCGGCCCCCCAAACCCAGCCTCGCGTTCCTGAAACCGTGGGTCCGCGGCATCGCCAACCGGTTGAAGTAACCGCCCTGCCGGTCAGCTGACCAATGTTTCCCATGAATACTTCGTTGGCACGGCGGGCACGCGAATGGCTGGGTTTCAGTTCGAACGACCTGCATGCCTGGGCTGCTCCGCTCAACGACGAGGAGTGGTTCGATGCTATTGATACCGCCGCGCGCTCGCCGGAGCAAGGACGCGCCGATATGCCGACCGTACCGGATGCCGGCGCGCAACTCCGCTTCACCGGGCGCAGCGGCACCGAAAATCTGCGGCAGGCGTTTGCCTTTTATCAATACTGTCTGCAATACGTTTCCGCCCATCGCGAAATCGGCTGGCGTGACCGCATTCTCGACTTCGGTTGCGGCTGGGGCCGCATTGCGCGGTTCTGGTTGCGCGAGTTCAAGCCGTCGCAGATCTGGTGCATCGATTGCCTGTCGGACGCGATCGAGCTGATTCAAGCTACGCGGCTGCCAGTCAATATTCTCAAGAACGATCCGTTGCCGCCGGTGGCCGGCCTGCCGAAGCGATTTCGCCTCATTTATGCGTACTCAGTATTTTCACATCTTTCAGAGGCGGTGGCGTTGCGGTGGATCGATTATTTCGCGGATCGCCTCGCGCCGGGCGGCCATCTCATCTTCACGACCATGGGTCTTGAATACCTCGCTGTCCTGCGTGGTCTTCGGGCGGCGCCACCCGAAGACTTCCATCAACGGCGCACGATTGAACTCGCGCCCGGACAAGATGAACTTGAAGCGCGCTATGCGGCGGGAGAATTCGTGTTCTTCGGCACCGGCGGCGGCGTCGAAACGACCGATGACTTCTACGGCATCGCGATGATTCCGGAAGCGTGGCTGTCGAAGCTGAACCGCAACGGGCTGGAGTTTCGCAGCGCCAGGCAGGACATTGCGGGGATCAACCAGACTGTCGCAGTGATGCAAAAATCCGCGTGACGGTTAGCATATTATTGCGCCATGCAAATGCCCGAATTGTCTCCAAATAAAATAATTCGCACCGATTCTAGCCGGCAAGCTTGGGCGCGTGGGAGTGGGGATCGAGTTGGCTAACGCCCGGGCAAGCCCTTTGATCCAGACGTTGATGGAGAAATTCAGAGATCCGGAAGTGCCGGCGGATCTGTCAAGATATACCTGCGGCCCGGTCGACTTCGAGGATTTTCTGCAGTCCGGTGCCGAGGTCTATACGGAGTTGGATCTGGCGAGCCGGAAGCACAGCGGGCGCGGTTTGCGCGAATTCAATCGCATTCTGGATTTTGGCTGCGGGTGCGGGCGAATTCTGCGGTTCCTCGCCGGCGGGCCATCCGCGCTTCACGGCTGCGATATCAATGCAAAAATAGCCGGATTCGCGGAGCGATCGGTACCCAACGCCCAGGTCTACCAGAATTCCCTCATGCCTCCCCTCCGGTATGGCGACGGAGAATTCGAGCTCGTCTACTCGTTTTCGGTTTTCTCTCACTTGACCCAGCAGGTCGAGAATGAGTGGTTAAGGGAATTGGTCCGGATCGGCAAGCCAGGATGCCTGTATCTGCTTTCGGTTCACGGAGACTGGGTCATCGACGCAACGCTCGGTGAGGAAGCGGATAAAGCGCGGGCTGAAGGCTTCCATATGCGCAAAGTATACGAAAGAAGCGGCGCCGATCTCGATTTCCCGGAATACTATGAAGCAAGCTACCACACCTCGGAATACATCCGCCGCGCCTGGAGCCCTTATCTGGAAATTGTGGATATCGTCAAAGGCGATAATCCGTCCCGCTATCTTTGGGGCGATTTGCAATTTGAACCGATTGGCACTGTGCCCGGATTCCGGCCGATGGGCCAGGATTTGGTTGTGGGCAGAAAGCGCGCCTTGGATTGAGGCCGACAGCCGATCCAAACCGGATTTTTCCTTGCCCCCGAAAATTGTTCTGGAATGAACATCAGTGAACGCCACTTCCGAAAATCGACTCGCGTTCCTTGACAGTCTGCGCGGCATCGCGGCCGCGTGGGTGGTGCTTTATCACATGATCTATATTCCCGTTCCCAATCTCGACGTCCCCGCCTGGGCAATGCCCTGGGCTTCCATCGGTGGGATAGGCGTAACGCTGTTCTTCATGGTGAGCGCTTTTTCACTGTGTTACACGATGCCGTTTCACCAGCGTGAACTCAATCCGTTGCGCTCGTTTTACATCAGAAGATTTTTCCGGATCGCGCCGCTGTTCTATGTATTGCTGGCATTTACCCTGCTGCGGGACAAATTTGTCTACGGCAGCGTGCATGATTCGGCCACTATCGCAGAAAGCGTTCTATTCCTGTTTAATCTGATTCCCAACAAGCAGGCGGGGATAGTCTGGGCGAGTTGGACCGTCGGCGTCGAGATGGTGTTTTATTTGTTCTTCCCGCTGCTTTACCTTTGGGCGAAGGACGCCTTCCGCGCCTGCATATTCGTTCTCATCGCACTTGCGCTCGCGATCGCCTTCAAGTTTTCCTTCGCCTACGATTCCGCCGCCACCGCGAATTTCTTCCAGATGTCGGTCCTTCGGCACCTGCCCATTTTCGCTCTGGGAATTGCGGTTTTCAGGTTCTATGAGCAGTTTGGCCGGCGCAAGGATGTCCTCCTGCATCTGGCACTGCTTGTCATCATCTTGAGTCTGTTCTGGGCGTCGGCAATCGCACTCGATACCTCGTTCGGGGATGCCTATTATTTCCAGGGGCCCTGGTTCGCGGCGCTGTTGCTGGGGCTCGCGTTTTTTCCGCTTTACCTGATCGTCAACAAGGCTACGATGTTCCTCGGAAAGCTCAGCTATTCCCTGTACCTGATTCACCCGCCATTGATCTTGTTTATGATACCCATTTATCGGCAAGTGTACGCGTGGCCATTGCCGCTCAGTCTCAAGTACGTTGCGGCAGTGGCGATGACGTTTGCCGCGTTGGTATCGCTGTCCTACATGAGTTATAGATTTATCGAGGCGCCGGGAATCAGAGTGGGGAAACGGATCGCGCGGGACCGCCGGCCGTCGCCGGCGCTGGTGGCCGCGCAATCCGATATTCGCAATTAGTCTTCAGGGAGAAGGCCGGACAGTCGAAACAGCCCGACAGTCGCCAGGGATTCGAGTCTGTTTTCTGCTACCGTTATGCGTACGGAGGAATTCAGGGGCAATGTTTTCTTTTTTGAAAAAACGCAGCAGCCAGGAACATTCGAAGCGATTCGAGCGCGACGGCTTTCTGGTGCTCGAGAAGTTCTTTACGCCGGCGCTTTGCAATGGTATCGCGAATGAAGCCGAGGACTACTACGCCCGGCACAATGCCCCGGTCAGCCGCGTCGAGCGCACCATGAACATGCACCAGGAATCTCCGTCGGCGCGCGAGGCGTTGCGGGATCCGGGGCTCGTCGACGTCCTGCGCGCGCTGCTCGGCAACAAGCCGTATTTTCTTCAATCCATTTACTTCCATCGCGGGTCGCAGCAGGATATTCACAGCGACTATATTTACATGAGCACGGACCCGTCGTTCCAGATGTGCGGAGTATGGATCGCCTGCGAGGATGTTTCCGCCGCGGCCGGCCCGCTGACTTACTACCCCGGATCGCACAAGATCCCCATCGATTCCATTCCGGTCTATTACGAGCGCAACATCGGGTCGGTGCGCGCCGAGATCGAGCAGAAGCGGGCGGAACTCGAACAACGCTACGGCGAGCGCATCCGCATGAGCGGGGAATCGATTCTGGGTTGCTACTTCTACGACCGCTGGCTGTCCCAGATTGGCGAGTCGCTAAGAAATGGCGGCTATCAGCCGGTGTCTTTTCTGCCCAGGCAGGGCGATGTCATTGTCTGGCATGCCAACCTGGCGCACGGCGGCAGCAGCATCACCGATGGCGAGCGCAGCCGCAAGTCCCTGGTTGCGCACTTTCTGACCGAAGCGGTGGACAAGTATTACGACATGAACTACGTGAACCACGGGCACTACATCGATCTCGGTTCGATCGACCACAAACGGCCGGCGGTGCTTCAGGTACGGAGTTGATCGCCGGAGAAATGGCGCGACGTCAAGTCGCAACGATTATTCCGCTTCTCCTTCCGCCAGTTCGCCGAGCGCCGGCCGCGGTGCCCACAGCGCCTGCGCCAGCCAGCGGCCAAGCCTGACTCCCGGCTGCTCCACAAACTGATACGACAAACCGGCGACCAGGGTGGTGACGACAACCGAGATCAGCGCCAGGCTGATTCCAACAGCCAGGGGTGCGCGGGCTGTGAGGCTCGCCGGAATCCACACTAACAGAACCTGCGACAGCACAAACAGCAGGAAGAAGTGGTAGAGATAGAAACTGTAGGAAATCCTGCCATAGGTGCGCGCGACGCGGCTGTCCAGAGCCGCGAACAGCGCGCGCTCTTTGCCGTACAGCAGCGCGGAAATAAAGATGAAAGCGCCCGAGGCTTCCACCACCCGATTCAGCATCAAGGGTTGCCCGGTCAAAGCCAGCGGCAGGAATATCATCGCCAGCGCAAGCCCCATGAGCAGATTGGCCTGGAGCGCGCTGCCAATGCCGCCGATCAGCCGCCGCCCGGCCGTGGGTACCATCAGGCCCAGGTAAAACACGAAGAGCTGTGGCGCGGCGATATTGTTGCTGAAGACGACACCGGCGGCGATCAGCGCGGCCAGCGCGGCGAGATCGAGCGCTGGTTTGCGGGCCCGGCTCAGGAGATGCAGGAACGGAAGCGCCAGTGCCGCGAGCATTTCCACTTGCAGCGTCCACGCCACCGGGTTCAGCACGCACCCCAGCAAAAGTTCGTCGCGCCACCAAATGCCGTAGGTGAGCATGGGGTGATACCAGCGGTACCACTCCGAGGTATTCGGAAAATCGCGCGGCGCGCCGACCCATAGCCAGTAGCCCGCAATCGCGGCGATGCACAGCAGCAGCGCCGGATACAGCCGGAACACGCGGGCCGCGAGGAAGGTAGCGAACCGCACCGGCAGGCGAGGGTCGCGGCGGTCCAGCGACAGGCCGAGCACGAATCCGCTGATGACGAAAAAAATGGTTACGGCGACGTTGCCGTTGAACGGGATCGCGAGCAGCCGCGTCCAGAACGCCTGGGTGCCGTGCACATCCTGGATCGAATATTCCCAGATGTTGGTTATGCCGTTGACCGAAAAGACGATCAGCGAATGCGACACCGCAACCATCATCGCGGCGACACCGCGCAGCGATTCGATCCTGGTAGCAAAGCCCGGTGCCTCTGATTCACCCATCCGGCGATTATATACGCGCCGATCCGGTCCGCACGGCAACGCAGCGGGGCGACAGCCCGTGCGGCGCACCAAACAGGCTCGCGGCAATAAGCGGCTATAATTTTCCCCATGGAGATTCGGGCCACCACGCGTGCGGAACACGATGCGATGCAGGCGCCACGCGCGGCCGCGGGCCCGGCCATCGCGGTCGTCATACCCAGTTACAAGGTTTGCGGCCATGTGCTCGGCGTGATCGGCGGCATCGGGCCGGAAGTGAGCCGGATTTACGTGGTCGACGACTGCTGCCCGGAGGATTCGGGCGGCGTGGTGGAGCGCAACTGCGCGGATCCGCGCGTCAGCGTGCTGCGCAATACCGAGAACCTGGGAGTCGGCGGTGCGACCATGGCGGGCTATCGGGCCGCGCTTGCCGACGGCATGGACATCATCGTCAAGGTCGACGGCGACGGCCAGATGGATCCCGCGCTGATTCCGGAGTTCGTCACGCCCATCACGGCCGGCGCGGCGGACTACACCAAGGGCAACCGTTTTTTCGACCTCGAGGAGATCGGTGCAATGCCGAAAGCGCGCCTGCTGGGGAACGGCGCGCTGTCGTTCCTGAACAAGCTGTCGTCGGGCTATTGGGATATTTTCGACCCTGCCAACGGCTATACCGCGATTCATCGCGCAATCGCGCAGCGCCTGCCGCTGGCCAAGATAAGCCAGGGCTATTTCTTCGAGACCGACATGCTGTTCCGCCTCAATACGCTGCGCGCGGTGGTGATGGACGTGCCGATGCACGCCAAATATGGCGACGAAGTCAGCAACCTTCGCATCCGCCGCGTCGCCGGCGAGTTTCTGTTGAAGCACCTGCGCAATTTCCTGATTCGCGTGTTCTATAACTACTATCTCAGGGACATGTCGCTGGCGTCGATCGAACTGCCGCTGGGCGCGGCGTTGTTTTGCTTCGGCGCGATATTCGGCTCTTGGCACTGGCTGCAATCGGTGGAATCCGGGATTCCCGCCTCGGCCGGCACGGTCATGCTGTCCGCGCTGCCGGTCATTATCGGCCTGCAGTTGATCCTGGCTTTCCTCGGGCAGGACATCAGTTCAGTCCCGCGGCGCCCGTTGCACCGGCTGCGAGGGAAAATCGCGAAAGCCGACACCGGCTCGGAAACCCGCGATGCCGACTGAGGACAAAGCCTGGACCGAGTATCGCGAAACGTTTGCCGATGTCTATGACGATTCGAACTACGCGAGTCCGCTCCAGGCATCGGTGATGCGCGCCAGCCATCGGTTGGCGGAAAGGGCGTTCGGCGGGACAGATCGCTTCGACCAGGTGCTGGAAATCGGCGCCGGCACCGGCGAGCACCTGGCGTTCGTGCGCCACCAGTTCAACCGCTACCTGCTGACCGACCACGATCCCGGGACCATCGAAGTCGCGAAGCGAAAGCTCGCCGGCGTGCACGCGGGCAAGGTTGAATTCGGGGTGCAGGCCGCCGATGCGCTGTCGCATCCCGACGCTGCGTTCGATCGCGTCATTGCGACCCACGTCCTCGAGCACATTTTGCAGCCCCATCTCGCGTTGAAGGAATGGGCGAGAGTGGTGAAGCCCGGCGGCGTGCTGACGGTGCTGATTCCGACCGATCCGGGTTTCGCCTGGCGCATGGGCCGCAGGCTGGGGCCGCGCAGGAACGCCATCGCGCGAGGGATTGCCTACGACTACGTGATGGCGCGCGAGCACGTCAATTCCTGCAATAACCTGATCGCGATCCTGCGCCATTACTTTCCCCAACGTCGCGAGGGCTGGTGGCCGTTCCCGGTGCCCTCGATGGACTTGAACCTGTTCTTCGTTTTTCACACCATCGTCAGTCAGTCTTCCAATCAGCCTTCCAGTCAGCCTTCCAGTCAGCCTTACAATCAGCCTTGAGGTGAGCCATGATCACGTATGGGGCAGCAGCGCTTTGCGTCCTGGGCTTGGCGATCGGCCAGATCCTGTTCAAGCTCAGCGCGAACGCGTTGGCGCAGGATGGATCGGTTTTCGGGTTCCGGGTGGCGGCTGCGTTTTTGGCAGCGGTATGCCTGTACGGGCTGACTTCAGTCGCCTGGGTTTGGGTGTTGCAGAGGGTGGAGCTGGCCCGCGTGTATCCGATCATGGCGCTGGCCTTTGTCCTGGTCCCGATCGGCAGTTACCTCGCGTTCGGCGAACGCTTTCAGCCGCAATATTTCGCGGGGGTCGCCCTCATCGTGATCGGAATCATCGTGACGGTGCGAGCCTAGCCGCGATCGCCGAG
>Ga0181537_10003582_pt1 | contig 13260 bp, 13 predicted proteins | sample PEATcosm2014_Bin_39_FD_119765 | JGI IMG/M metagenome (GOLD analysis project Ga0181537, IMG submission 119765) | Peatland microbial communities from MTU Mesocosm Facility, Houghton, MI, USA - PEATcosm2014_Bin23_10_metaG | ecosystem: Environmental > Terrestrial > Soil > Wetlands > Peat | place...
ATTTGGGTCGATTATTGCAATCCATTTACGGAACACCATTCTACTACGCGCCTCCGCCGTTTGAAACGACCTGGCCGCTCACCGGCGAGCACGGCAAAGTTTTCCTTTTGCAGACCTCCACCAACCTGTCAGATTGGGTCACGATTACCACGGTTACAAACAACGGTCAGGACCTGAGCTACAGCGATCAAGTTCTCCCCGGCACGCCCCAGCGCTTTTACCGCGTCTCTCCACAATAATTGGCCCGCAAATGAAAGCCGGGTCATCGTTGGCAAAAGCCCTTTCTTCCTTGGTTATTTCGTTGTGAATCCTCCCTTTCCCGTTCGCGCGTTCCGATTTTTTCGCGGTTAAATCCGCCAGGCCAAACCCGTCCAATTGACAGGGCGGGTTGTGCGGATTATCGTCCCTCCATGTTGCTGACCGGCGCGCCGCCCATTACGCGGGCCGATTATGAGGGAATGCCGGAAGGGCCGCCCTATTTTCAGGTCATCGAAGGAGACCTCGTCATGTCGCCATCCCCCCGGACCGTTCACCAGATCATTGCCGGCAGAATCTATTCGTTGATGCTTCGATTTTTGGAAAAACACCCGCTGGGCGAGGTCTTCATTACGCCGCTCGATGTTTTCTTGAACGATGTCAACGTCTATCAACCGGACGTGATTTTTGTGTCCAGCCGCCGAAAATCGATCATCACGGAACAGGGAATCGAAGGCGCGCCGGATTTGGTCGTGGAAATTTTGTCGCCCGGCACCGCCCGTTTTGACAAGGGTTCCAAGCGGAAGGTATATGCGCGCACCGGCGTGAAGGAATTGTGGATGGTGGATCCCGGAGCCAAGACTATTCAGGTTTATCTGCTGGCCGGGGCATCGGAAAGCCCCGCCGCCACTTACGGCGACAAGGCCACGTCCGATAGAACGCATCCGTCACATTCCGCCCTTCCGTGCGCCTTCACACGGCCACGACATCCACTCGCGGGGAGAATCCAAGCCGGTGCAGCAGGCTTTCGCAATCCTCCCACGCCAGGCCAAAAACACGGACATCCGCGACTCCAAGCCGCGACACCACGGCCGAGAGCGCTTGCGCGTCCCGTTCCTCGAACTCGCCGTCCATCATCGCGTTCTCTGCCCAATCCACCAACTGCGTAAGCGTGATTTCATGGTGAAGATACGCGGCGATTTTGTCCGCAACGATTTTCTTCGTGATCGTCATGGTGCTATCTTACACCTTTTGGTGGCCTTTATCCACCGGATATTTTTCATGAATCTCCACCAACTTGCCCTGGTCGTCGTAAACCTCCTGCCAGAATTTTAACGTCTGCTCGTTCGCGTCAACCTCCTTAACGTAACGCGCCCGCCAACCCAGCCGCCCGGTCACGTCAAAACGGTACCGGCGCCCGCCCTGCGGCAACTCCTCCCATTTTCCAAACTTGTTTTCGTTTTGTTGGCGTGTGCTCATGCTTTGCCGGCGCGCTGCCAGACTTGTAACTACTCTGGCGGCTGTTCCTGATACCGCTGCGCGATGGGCATCCGGCGCCCCACGCCGAAAGCCTTGCTCGTCACTTTCAATCCCGGCGCCGCCTGCCGCCGCTTGTATTCGTTCACGTCAATCAACCGCACCACCCGTTGCACCGTGGCCGCCGCAAAACCCGCCGCCGCAATTTCCCCCGGCGTCTTCCCCTGCACCACGTACCCGTCCAGAATCGCGTCCAGCACCTCGTAGGGCGGCAGCGAGTCCTGGTCCGTCTGGTTCGGGCGCAGTTCCGCCGACGGCGCCTTCGTGATCGACGAAGCGGGAATGATTTCCTTCGCGCGGTTGATCCATTTCGCCAGCCGGTAAACCATCGTCTTGGGCACGTCGCTGATCACCGCCAGCCCGCCGCACATGTCCCCGTAAAGCGTGCAGTAACCCACCGCCAGCTCGCTCTTGTTGCCGGTCGTCAGCAGCAGCGACCCGAACTTGTTCGACAGCGCCATCAGGATGACGCCCCGCAACCGCGCCTGGATGTTTTCCTCGGTCGTGTCCTCCGGCCGCCCGGCAAACGCCGGCTGCAATTCCTGCTTCAACGTGCCAAACGCGGATTGAATGGGAATCACCTCGTAACTGATGCCCAGGTTTTGCGCCAGTTGCCGCGCGTCGTCCAGGCTGCCCGGCGATGAAAATTGCGACGGCAGGGAAACGCCGCGCACGTTCTCCCGGCCCAGCGCCTCCGCCGCCAGGCACGCCACCAGCGCCGAATCAATCCCCCCGCTCAACCCCAGCACGGCGGACTTGAACCCGCACTTGTGCAAATAATCCCTCAGCCCCAGCACCAGCGCGTCGTGGATGTTTTGCTCTTCCGGACGCCGGATGCGCGCGACGCCCGCCTTCGCCTCCGTGTCCACCATCACAAAATCCTCCGCGAACATCGCGCCCTGCGCCATCAGTTCGCCCGCGCCGTTGAACGCCAGGCTGCCGCCATCGAAAATCAATTCGTCATTGCCGCCCGCCTGGTTGCAGAACAGCACCGGGCAGCCGGACTTCAACGCCATGCTTTGCAGCATCCGGTAACGCGTCTCCTCCTTGCCCGCGTGCCACGGCGAGGCCGAGACGTTGAACAAAATTCGCGCGCCCGCCGCCGCCAGTTCCAGCGGCGGGTTGTTCCGGTAGCGCCGTTCCGGCCAGAAATCCTCGTCGTTCCAGATGTCCTCGCACACCGTCAGTCCGAGCTTCCCGCCGTCGAACGGCACCGGCTGGTTCTCCCGCGCGGGCTCGAAATAACGGTCCTCGTCAAACACATCGTAGGTCGGCAGGAGCGACTTCGCGCGCGTGGCGGCGATTTTTCCCTGCCGCAGCAACGCCACGGAATTCGTGACCTCGCGCCCGGGCCGTTTGTGGTTTTCGCCCACGTAACCCGCCAACAGCGCGGTCGGCCCGGTCGCGGCCGCGAGCTGTTCCAGCACCGCAAGGTTTCCGGCAATGAAACTTTTCTTCAGCAGCAAATCGCGCGGCGGATAGCCCGTGACCGCCAGTTCCGGAAACACCACGATCTCCGCGCCGGCCTCGACGCCGCGCCGGTACGCCGCCAGGATTTTCGCCTGGTTCCCGGCGAGGTCCCCGACGGTCGGGTTGATTTGCGCAAGGGCAATTTTCATGGCGGGCCGTCTCCGAAACGGTCACTGGCTCAAATACGTCTTCTTCAACGAGCCCTTTTCCGTGACGACGACGGTGCCGGGCCGGATGTTGTGCCGCTGAAACCAGCCCTGCGGCGTTTCCAGCACAAACTCGACGTCATCCGTGGCCGACAGCACGGCGTTCGTGTCGTGCGGCTGCAAATCGTGGACCTCCAGGATCCGGCCTTCGGTGTCTATATATGCGGCGGAAAGCGGCAGCACGCAGTTCATCATCCAGAACGACGCCTGTTGCGGATGATCCATCACGAAAATCATGCCCTCGTTTTCCGCCATGTTGGTGCGGAACATCATGCCGGTTTCCTGCTGCATCGGCGTCAAGGCCTGCTCCGTCGTCATTTCCTCGGGCCCGATCCACAGCTTGATGGTGTCCAGCTTCGGCTGCGCCGCAGTCGGCAGGCCCGCGTATGGCGAAGCCGCGGCGGCTGCGGCCGGCGGCGGCGTGGATTGGTTGCAGCCCCCCGCCAGCGCGGCGGCGATTAGCAGCATGAGGAAACGGTCCCGTTTCATTCGCACAACACTGCTTGAACCACCCCCTCTTTTCAACCTTCTTCCGCCCAACGGCCTCCGCAATCAACTACGCGCCGACCCTCGCCTGCTGCGTCAACCGGGACCGTTCCCGCTCCATCTCCGCCCGCACCTGCGCGATCTTGGCGCGGATCAATTCCCGGTTTTCCTCCCGCGCCTCGGCCAGTTCCTTTTCGAGCTCGCCGATGCGTCCCTCATATTCGCGGGTGCGTTGCTCGATGTGCTGCTCAACCCGCGTCAGCCGCTCGTCCACCACCTGCATCTTGAGGGCCGCCGTCCGCTGCGCTTCCAGCAATTCTGCCCGGTCCGAAACCAGCCTCCGCACCGCGCCGCCCCTCAGCCAACGGGCAAATTCCCCGATCAGTCCCCGCCGCACGGCCTCCGACGCCTGGCCAGCGCTCCGCTCCGCTGATTCCGCCCGGCGCTGCCACGCCTGCGCGTTCATGGCGGCCGGCGCCTGGATATGCACCACTGGCACAACATCTGTCGCCGACCCGGTTTGCGCCGCCGGCGACATCATCACAATTTCGCCGGTGCTCGAAAGAGACACTCCGGCGGCGACTCCTGCCGCACCGGGTGCCGGCGCCAACTTTGCCGCCATCCGCGTCCGCCGCGCCAGCAGCACGAATCCCGCAACCGTGAAGAATACTCCGCCCACGAGCAATCCCGCGAGCCACCGGATGTTGTTCATGCCGATTTGGCCCACCAAAGTTTGCCAGAATGTCGCCAACGTCGGCGGTGCTTCCGCCTGGCTGGCCGCAGTCTCCGCGGGCGGCGTCGCGTCGCCGGTTGGCGTGGCAGTCGCAACCGCCTGGCTCGCGGCCATGGGAGCCGAGGACGGCGCGTCGAGATTCAAATCGCCCGCCACGGGGTAATGAAGCGAAACCATGACCGGCACAATTTGAACATTGACGACGCGGCCGGCGTCGCGGGTGAAAATATAATCCACCGTCGCATCCGGGCCCTTGCCGATGGTTGGCAGCGTGATTCGCTTTCGCAGCGGCAGATCGCTCAAGGCATTGTAAAAGCCCGCGCGCTCCAGGTGCGACAGCGTCGTCTCGCGGGACAGCTTGGGATCATCCGGCGTCGTGTTGAAATCGCCCGCCACCACCACCGCCTGGTCGGCGTCCGGCGATTCGCGCAGCACCTCCACGCGCTGAATGAGCTGGCGGGCCGCGCTTTCCCGCGCCGTCTGTTGCGACGCGCTCTCCCGTTCCCGTTCGTCCGGCAGCGACCCGTCGCTGAGTTGAACCCCAAACACCCAGAGGTTCCGGTTCTCAAGATGAATCAGCGCGGACGCAAATCCGCCGGGTGCGACGGCCGCCGGGTCTTCCCCCTGCCAGGTGTCCCAAAACGGATCCGACGCCTTGGCCTTCGACAAAATCGCCACCTGCCGCCGGCCGAGGTCGCCGGTTTGCGGGTCGCGGAAGGACGAAAAGACGGCGACCTGATACTCGGCCGGTTTCAAGGCCTGCAAAATATCCTCGCAATCGAGCAAATCCTGCACCTGTTCCAGCACAATCACGTCGGGGTTCAGTTCCTTGAGCACACGCCCGGCCTCCACCACCGTTTTGTCGGCGACATCCGGCGCGTCATTCCGGGGCAGCAAATTCCAGGTGACCACCCGCACCGGCTGGGCCGCCACGGTGAACGCCGGGAGCCACACGCAGAACAGCACCGCGCCAAGACGCGCGACGTCCCGGCGTTTCATCCGCAGCTTCTCCGGTATCACGCAGCTATCTCAACCCGCCGGCTTTGGCCCTGTCAAGCCCTCGATTTGTTTTGCGCATCCCGGCGGGCATGAGGATTTGAAATTCTCCCAACAACAGAGCCGTATAACAAATGGTGAACGGAGCGCGGCGTTTACGCCGCTTCAAATTTAAACCGTGAAATGACGGCCGGAAATCAGCGGCTTTGCCGGCATCGAAGCGGGCTGGAGCCCGCGCTCCCGGAGTTGTGCGAGGGCTCGTGGCGACCGTCCCGCGTCACGGCTGCAATTGTTCCAACTGCGATTGGATGAGGTTGTGCATCCACTCGATTTCGGCGGGGGAGAGGCCGGTTTTCCTCAGGTCCACGGAAAAGGCGGTGAACCAGACCTCGCCATCGGGTCGATAATGGAGCTCGCGGGTGATGTGCTTTTCCAGGTTGGGCATGTGGCCGGTGCCGTAAAAAATGGCAATGGAACCGGCGGCGGGAACCAGGGCGGATTCGGTTTTGAGGTCGTCGATAACATTTTGGTTGCGCGCCTCGATGAGGATCTTGAGCAGGTTCTGCATGTCCGGCGGCAGGCCGCGAAGCTGCGAGAAATCACCCTTCATGCCGCCAAGCGCCTCGATGAGCATGTATTTCGTGGTCGCCTGCATCTTGGGGTCGGAGCCGATCATCTGGACGCCCCATTTGGCGATGGAACCGAGGAACGAACTGCCGTCCATGATTTGCAGGAGGGCGTCGAAGGTGGGGCTGGAGCGGCCCTTTTCACCGGGCGCGGCGGCCGGGGCGTCGGGATCATTCAAGAGCAGCCGCTGGATTTGCAGGACGGAAAGGTCGCTGTTGAGAAAATTCGTGCGGTCATAGTTTATGGCGTCCAACTGGAAGACCAGGCCGAGGGACGCGGCCAGCGCGGATTGCATGGAATAACCGGCGTTGGTGTCGCTGCCGTCGGCGGGCGCGGTCGGGGCGACGGGCTTCGGAGAAGGCCCGCCCGGCTTCAACGCATGGTGCGGATGAGTGTCAGTGTTGACGCCCTCGTAGAGCACGATGGTCTGGGCGTCGAGGTGCTTCTGCAAGGCGTGGTAGTAAGCCGGTTCGCCGATGTGCGACGTGCCGGCCAGCCAGTAGGTGGGACCGGCGCCGGCCTCCGGGACGAAGCGGCGCACCGCAATCTGAAGCTCAATGATGTTGCTGTCCGGATGAACGAGGCGGATATACGGCTGAGGGTCGGGAGCAGAGAGATTGGTGGATGCGGCAGAGGCAACCTCCGCGGCGTTCGTGGCCGGCGTCCCGACGTCGGCGCCTCGAACCGAGATGGCAGCTATTATCGAAGCCAGGGCGGAGAACACCACCAACGCGCGGCGAATTCGGCACAGAAACTGCACAAAAGCAGCATACGCGGAGACATGACCCGTGGCAAGGTATCGCGGGTTGGCGCGTCGGTCGGCGGGTGGCGGGATAGTACGGAACGCGCGTTTCCGTATTTTTGGCGGTGGAAGAAAAGGGCCTCTGGTGGTAGGTTCAGCTCATGGCTTTTACACCGGGTACTGTGCTGCGTTGGCTGGCGACCACCTTTCTGGGCGCGTCCGTGGGAATGGTGATTTTGGGCGAATCGCTCCTCAAGGAACGGCTCCAGGCGGAGGCATTCCTTTATTACTGGCTGGTTTGCATCGTCTTCACATTCCTGACGATGGTGGTTGCGCTGGTGGATTTTTGGATGGTCCGCCGGCGGCTTCGCCGCGAGCAGAAGGACCTGGTGCAGGACGTGCTCCGGATCCTCGCCCAGGCGGGCGGTGACACGGAGGAGCAGCAGCAATGGAAAGAGGGGGACTTTTAGTTTGGAGAAATTTCGTTCATAATCCGGAATCTTGCGTAGAACATCTGGTCGGGAATAGTTACGAAATTCCGTTTCGCGGAGCGAAAAAAGTACGGAGGACGCGGATTATCATTGTATTTTGCGGGGAATCCGCGTAAGGTTTCAAATCAGCAGGCCATGATTTCTGTTGTTACGGGCACCCAGCCGACGGAGACGCTTTCCGAGAATAAGAAGGCAGCCTTGATTCGTCTGTTGGGCGACGACGACCCGGCGGTTTACCAGGTGGTGAGGGAGAAAATTCTTTCCTATGGACAGGAAGCCCTTGCTTGGCTGCGCCCGCATACGTTGAGCCACGAACCGATGCTGCGGCGCCATGCGCAGGAGATCATCCGGCACCTGACCCGGCAGACGGCGGACGACCGGTTCCTCGCGTTCTGCCTGACGGAGGGAAACGACCTGAACTTGGAGCAAGGCGCGTGGCTGCTCGCGCGAACACGTTACCCGGAGATCAATGTCGAGGCATACCAGGCCTTGTTCGACAGTTTTGCCGGGGAACTCCTCGAACGCGTGGATTTGCGCGGGGACGCCGGCGAAATCCTCTCGGCCTTCAACCAATATGTCTTTGAAGACCTGCGCTTCCGGGGCAACGAGGAAAATTATTACGACCCGGAGAACAGCTACCTCAACCGCGTGGTGGACCGGCGCACCGGCAATCCCATCAATCTGTGCCTCGTTTACCTGATGCTGGCGCGGCGGCTCCGGCTGCCCATGACCGGCATCGGGCTCCCGGGACATTTCATCTGCCGCTACCAGTCCTCGCAGGAGGAGTTTTACGTGGATGTCTTCAACCGCGGCAAATTGTGGACGAAGGCGAATTGCATCCAGTACCTGGTCACGCGGAACTACAACGTCCAGGATGACCACCTCGCGCCGGTGAGTTCACGGCGGATGCTGGCGCGGATTTGCAGCAACCTGCACCAGGTTTATCATCAGCAGGGCGTGGCCGCCGAAGCGACGCGCCTGCAACGCTACCTCGTCGCGCTCGCCAAATAAGCCCGCCCGGCTTCCGGAGAACCTCCCGTCTGTTCAATTGGGTGTTTGCCTGTGCTGCCAGCGCGCCACGTAGGGATCAACCCGCGCCAGCAGGAAATAAGCCCAGTGTTGTTTCAACCGGCGCCACCAACTGCGCGACTTGCGCCACGCCTCCAGTTCAATGCGCCGGGAATGCGCGAGAAAATCCGCAAAACAGTCGCGCGCGCTCGAGGCGAGTTCGCGGTCGGGAAACCGCAGCATCAGTTCGTAATTGATGTGCAGGCTGCGCGGATCAAGGTTCGAGGAGCCCGCATAAACGATGTCGTCGATGAGGATGAGTTTCGCGTGAAGAATCTGCGGCTCGTATTCGTAAATCTCCACACCCGCCCGCAGCAGCCGGCGGTACAGGCTGCGCCCGGCGAGTTGCGACAGATAAACATCCGATTTCCCCGCGAGAATCAATTGCACCTTGCCGCCACGCCGCGCGGCGCGCCCAAGTTCCCGGCGCAGCCGCCACGTCGGCAGAAAGTACGCGGAAACAATCTGCACCATCCTCGCCCCGGCCAGGTCCTTGTGCAGCGCCCCCAGGAACGGGTTCCGGCCGCGGCCCGGCGCGGACAACAACAATTCGGCTTCACCGGTGGCGACGCTGCGCTTGGCCGGCGAACGCCGCAGCCGCGCAAACGGCTTGTGCTGGAAATCGGCGCGCTCGAACATCTCATCAAATGCCGCCGCCAATGGCACCGCCAGCGGCCCGCGCAGGCTAAGTCCCATGTCCCGCCAGCCGGACTTCACGCCGTTGCCCTGATATTTCGTCGAGATATTGAAACCGCCCACAAACGCCGTGGCTTCGTCGCACACCAGCATCTTGCGGTGGTCACGAAACCACAGCCGCTTCAGGAGCACGGGATTGAACCAGCGCACCTCGCCGCCGGCCGCGATCAACGCGTCCCAGAAGCCCGCCCCCAACATTTGCGAGCCGAACGCGTCGAGCAACACGGCGACCTTCGCGCCGCGCTTTTGGGCGTTGACGAGGGCTTCGCGAAACTGCCGGCCCAGTTCGTCCCCGGAGTAAATGTAAGTCTCGAGCCGCACGGAGGCTTGCGCGGCATCAATCGCCGCGAGCATTGCGGGAAAAACCAAGTCCCCGGAGCGCATCCACTCATAACGATTGGTTTTGCGCGCCGAGGCCATGCATCAGCCTATTCCGGCCCGGAAAAAATTGCAATGAACGCGAGATGGCAGGCCGCCCGGGTTCCGGGTATATTCCGTAAAAATGCCGCCGCAACAAAATCATTTCCCTTCCGCCCGCGCTTCGGGCATGAATTTCGGCGTGCGAAAGTCCGCCGGCCTGTTGGCCGTTTTCTTCTGCCTCGCGCTGGCCGTGTGCCCGGCCCGCGGCGCCACGACGAAGGTTGACCTGATTCTCTCCGCGGACACCGCGCGCCCGGGCGACACCGTCACCGCCGGCATTCGCATGAAGATGCAGCCGGGCTGGCACACCTACTGGCGCAATCCCGGCGACGCCGGCATCGCCACCGCCGTGGCCTGGATGCTTCCTCCCGGCATCACCGCGGGCGACATTCAATGGCCCGTTCCGGAAAAGCTCATCACCCCGCCGCTGACCTCGTATCTCTACAGCAACGAAGTCACGCTGCTGGTGCCGCTGAAAATTGCGCCGGGCGCGGCCGCCGGTCCCGTCGAATTGAAGGCCGAAATCAAATGGCAGGAATGCAGCGACCTCTGCGTCCTCGGCCAGACAGAAGTCTCCGCCAACCTGGTCATCGGCGCGGAATCGAAACCCTCTGACAACGCCGCGGACATCGAACTTGCCGCGACGAAATTGCCCGGGACCGACGCCCATCTCGCCGTGAGCGCGCATTGGGAAAAGGAGGGCGAATCCCGGCCGATGATTCTGGAATGGCCCGCCACCAGCCCGGCCGCCGAAGCCGACTTCTTCCCGTTCGAAAGCGACAGCTACGATGTGAAGGGCGAAACCGAGCGCCTTCCGGACGCTTCCGGCCAAATCCGGCTGCGCAAACTCGTCAGCAAATCCGGCGACGCCTGGCCCTTGAAAATTGACGGCCTGCTGATGACCCGCGCCGACAATGGCGGCGCCTGGCTTGGCCGCGCCGTCAGCCTCACGCTGCCCGCGCTCGCCGAAGCGCCCACGCCCGCAACGGTTCCTTCGACGCCGCCAAGCGATTCGCTGCTGATTGAACTGGGTCTCGCATTTCTTGGCGGACTGATTCTGAACATCATGCCGTGCGTGCTGCCGGTGATTGCGCTGAAAATCCTGGGCTTTGTCAATCAAGCCGGGCAATCGACCGTGCAGACTCGCAAGCTGGGTTTGATTTACGCCGCCGGCATTCTCGTTTCGTTTCTCGCGTTGGCTGCCGCGGTCATTGGCGTCAAAGCGCTCGGTCACGCGGCGAGTTGGGGGATGCAATTCGAGGACCCGCGTGTTGTGCTCGCGATGACCGCGCTTGTCACGCTCGTGGCGTTGAATTTGTTCGGCGTCTTTGAAGTCAACCTGAGCGGCCGCACGTTGCAAGCCGCAGGCGGTCTGGCGGCGAAGGAAGGCACGGCGGGCGCGTTTTTCAACGGCGTGCTTGCGGTCGCGCTGGCCACACCCTGTACCGCGCCGGTTTTGGCCGACGCCGTGGGTTTTGCATTTGCCCAACCGCCGGCAACCATCGGTCTTTTTTTTCTCACCATCGGGCTGGGTCTGGCCACGCCGTACGTGGTCCTTTCGTGGCAGCCCGCCTGGCTGAAATTCCTGCCCAAACCGGGCGCGTGGATGGAGCGTTTCAAGATCCTCATGGGTTTCCCCATGCTGGCCACGGCGGTCTGGCTTTTCACGCTTGCCGCGCCGAATTACGGTGCCAACGCCGATTGGTGGTTTGGATTCTTTCTTGTTCTTGTGGCCCTGTCGGCCTGGATATGGGGCCAGTTCGTCCAGCGCGGGCGCATGCACAAACTCACGGCCGCAGTTATCAGCCTTGCAGTTCTTGCGTTTGGCTACGGATACGTCCTGGAGAAGCAGCTCGACTGGCGTCATCCGCCCACACCGACCGCGGCCGATTCTCAATCTGGCGACGCACCGGCGGGCATCAATTGGAAACCATGGAGTCCTGCGGCAGTCGACGCGGCGCGCGCTTTGGGCCGGCCTGTGCTCGTTGACTTCACCGCCAAATGGTGTGTGACCTGCCAGGTGAACGTGAAGCCCGTTCTCGATTCCGCCGCGGTCCGCGCGAAGCTCAAGGAAATTGACGCGATTCCGCTGCTCGAAGACAGCTATACAAAAAGCGCCACGGTCGTCGATGAATTGAACAAGTATGGCCGCGCAGGCGTGCCACTGGTCCTGGTTTACCCGCGGGATCCCAGAGTCGGACCGGAGGTCCTGCCAAGTTGGCTCACCCAGAGCATCGTGCTCGATGCCCTCGACAAAGCCGCCCCGCGCTGAGGCCGTCTCACTAATCTTGAATGGAGCGCGGCGTTCACGCCGCTTCGCCTTTCGATTGCAAAATGACCGTCTTAAAGCGCCCAAGGTGTGGACATTGAAGCGGGCTAAAGCCCGCGCTCCAGGATTGCTGAAACCACTTTTGACCCTCCTTCGCTCGTAAAGACCAAAAAAGCGGGGCCGAAGCCCCGCCTTGAAATTTTAAAAAAAGCGCTTAGTTGCTTTCGGGCGGCGACGCCGCCACCACGTTGACGCGCTTGCTTTCCTTGTCGAAACGCACCTTGCCGTCCACGAGCGCAAACAACGTCCAATCCCGGCCCGTGCCCACGTTCTGTCCCGCGAAAAACTTCGTCCCGCGCTGGCGCACCAAAATGCTGCCCGCCGTCACAAACTCCCCGCCGTAACGCTTCACGCCGAGCCGTTTGCTTGCGCTGTCCCGTCCGTTCCGGACGCTGCCCTGACCTTTTTTATGTGCCATAACGCCTAAATCTTGATGTCTGTAATCTTCACCACCGTCAATTCCTGCCGGTGACCGACCGTGCGATGATACCCCTTGCGGCGTTTCATCTTGAACGCGATCTTTTTCTCGCCCCGGATGTGTTCCACCACGTCCGCCAGCACGCTCGCCGCCGCCACCGTGGGCGATCCCACCGTCAGCTTGCCGTCGTTGTTCACCAGCAACACCCGGTCGAACGTCACCGGTTTCCCGGCCTCGACATCCAGGCGCTCGATCTCCAGCCGGTCGCCCGCGGCGACCCGATATTGCTTACTGCCGGTTTCCAATACAGCGTACATAAATTCAATTCTTCCCCATCAAAGGGGCGGATAAATAAGCAACATTGGCAACCGATGTCAACTTCTCATTTATGCCAAAGGTCTTACTCGGTGACTGATAAGCACTTACTATACCGACTTTTTCGGCTCCCGCCAATTCTTTTGCAAAAAATTTATCAAAAACCCCGCCGACCCCGCCATTTAATTTATCGGCAATCGCCGCCCGGTCCATTAGCCCCAAAACCGACCGCGCCCGCCATTCGCAACCCATTATATTTCAAAAACTAACGCAAACTGGCTTCTGCGGTCAATCCCCCGTCCCCGCTTCGGAATGATGGGTGCAGGCTTGGTGGCTTGGCGTCCTGACGTTTCAATCAGGCCTCCCTTTCGTGAAAATTCGTGTAATTCGTGTCTCTCCCTGCCTTTTCCCGATCCGCACTCCGCACTGCGAATTCCGCATTTGACCGTCCCGCGTATTCCCAAAAAAAATCGATGGTGGGACAACGCGGGACCAGGCGGGACAAGCGGGACAAGCGGGACAAGCGGGACCACGAAAACTCGCATTTCGAGCCACCGAATTCGCAGATTCCACTGATGGGAATTTTTTTCCGGCCCAACTGTTCTCCTTCCCCGTCCGCCTTCTCAATTTTGCATTTTGCATTTTTAATCCGTCCTTCTCCCCCTTCCTTTCCCGCTCTCAACCATGAACCCTCAACCCTCAACATTTCCAAGCCCCCCCCCTCCCCCCTTCCAAATAACCAGCCTTTAGC
>Ga0181537_10003583_pt1 | contig 13259 bp, 13 predicted proteins | sample PEATcosm2014_Bin_39_FD_119765 | JGI IMG/M metagenome (GOLD analysis project Ga0181537, IMG submission 119765) | Peatland microbial communities from MTU Mesocosm Facility, Houghton, MI, USA - PEATcosm2014_Bin23_10_metaG | ecosystem: Environmental > Terrestrial > Soil > Wetlands > Peat | place...
AACAGCAGCATCGCGGAGAACTTCATCCGATCGGCGAAGGCCCCGGCGATGAGCGCCGGTGTGATGATGGCGAACGTCATCTGGAACATGACGTACACGGTCTCGGGAATGGTCGGCGCGAGCGGCGAGACCGACAGGCTGTTGCCCGCCTTGGCGGTCGCGAACGTGAGCCCGCGAAACAGCGCACGGCTCGTTCCGCCAATGAAGCCGTTGCCCGGCGTGAATGCCCAGGAGTAACCGATCAGCCACCAGAGCAGCGTCACCACGCAGGTGCAGGCGAAGCTCTGCATGAGCGTCGCCAGCACGTTCTTCTTGCGCACCATGCCGCCGTAGAACAAGGCGAGCCCGGGAACGCACATCATCAGCACCAGAGCGGTCGACGTGAGCATCCAGGCGGTGTCGCCGGCGCTGATCTTGTCGGCCGCGACCAAGCCGGTCTCTACCATCGGACTGCACCGTCGACTGCGCTCATCATCCGCTCCCCACGACCCCCAGGTTGGGTGCGGAGGGAAGCACTCCCCGTGCCAGGAAGGACGATTTCAGAATGATCAAGCGGTTAGCGCGAGGCGGAGCGCGTTGCGCGCACCACTTTGGGGCAGATAGAGCGGCGCTCGTGCATCGATCGCGCGCGGGCCGGTGGCGCCACAGGCAGGCGCCACGGGCGGACCGTTGCGCGCGGCGGCCTAACTCGCGCGCGGCGCGCGCGGCGCCTCAGCGCTTGTGGCGCCGGATCAGCCGCTGACGCTTGCGGACCTGGCGCGGTGTCAGCGTGTTGCGCTTGCCGGCGTAAGGATTCTCATCGCCACGCAGCGCCAGGCGCACGGGCGTCCCCTGCAGCCTGAACGCCTTGCGATAGACGTTCACCAGGTAGCGCCGGTACGCGTCGGGCAGGTGCTCGGTCTGGTTGCCGTGAATCACGATGACCGGCGGATTCTTGCCGCCCTGATGGGCGTAGCGCAGCTTGATGCGCCGGCCCGAGACGAGCGGCGGCTGATGACTCTCGATCGCCGCCTCGAGCACGCGCGTGAGCTCGGGCGTCGGCATGTCGCGCATCGCGGCCGCATACACCTCGCGCACCGAGGCGAGCAGCTCGCCGACCCCGGTGCCGTGGCGCGCGGAGATGAAATGCAGCGGCGCGAAGTCGGCGAACTTCAGGCGCTGCTCGATCTGCTGACGGATGAGATCGCGCTGCTCCAGGGGTATGTGGTCCCATTTGTTGATCGCGATCACCAGCGCCCGGCCCTCCTCGAGCACGGTGCCCAGGAGACTCGCATCCTGCTCGGCTACCTCGTCGTGCGCGTCCATGACGGCGACGACGACGTGTGCGCTCGCGACCGCCTGCAGGGTCTTGATCACGCTGAACCGCTCGACCGCCTCCTCGACGCGCGCGCGCCGGCGCATGCCTGCGGTGTCGATCAGGGTGTAGCGCACGCCGTCGCGCTCGAAGGGCACCCATACCGCATCGCGCGTGGTGCCGGGCTGATCGAAGGCGACCAGGCGTTCCTCGCCGAGCCAGCGATTGATGAGCGTGCTCTTGCCGACGTTCGGGCGACCGATGACCGCCACCTTGATGCCGGTCGCCTCGATGGGCGCCTCGACGTCGACCCGCAGGCCCGCGAGCGCCGCTTCGATGAGCTCGAGCACGCCTTGGTCGTGGGCGGCGGCGATCGCGTGCGGCGGCCCCAGCGCGAGCTGATGAAAGTCCGCGAGTGCCAGGTCCTCATCGAACCCCTCGAGCTTGTTGACTGCGAGCAGCGTCGGCTTGCCGCTGCGCCGGGCGAGCTGCGCGACGAACTGATCCTGCGGCGTGACGCCCGCGCGGCCATCGACGATCACGATGAGACGATCGGCCTCGGCGATGGCGCGCTCGGTCTGCTCCACCATCAGGCCCTCGAGACCGCCCGGCCGCTCGATGAGACCTCCGGTGTCGATGACGATGCAAGGGACCTCGGCGCGGCGTGAGAAACCGTATTGTCGGTCGCGCGTCACGCCCGGCAGATCCATGACGAGCGCGTCACGCGTGCCCGTGAGCGCGTTGAACAGCGTCGACTTGCCGACGTTCGGGCGCCCGATCAGTGCGATTACCGGGAGCACGATCGCGCCTCGGTTCTGCGAGGCCGGACCGCCGCGCCGGGCACAGTCCCTCCCTAGGAGCCGGGCGGGCTCGCCGCGGCGGGGGTCGCAGCGGCCGCCGGCGCCGCGGCGGGCGCGGCGCGGAAGGCCGCGAGCGAGCCGGCGTCGGTGAGCACCACGACCGTGTCGCCCGAGGCCGCCGGGGCGGTGCTGATACGCACCTTGCCGATGCGCTCGCGCGCGACGAGGTTACCCGTGCGCTTGTCGAGCCAGTGCAGATAACCCTGGAAGTCGGCGACCGCAACCGCGCTCGAGGTGACCGCCGGCGCCGAGAGGCCGCGCCGCTTGAGCTTGTCCGAGTGCCACAGCTCCGAGCCGTCGCGCTGCCGCATCGCCGTCACGACGCCGTCCGATTGCGTGACGTAGAGATTGTCCTCATCGACCGCAAGCCCGTGATAGCTCGACATCTCATGCGCCCACCAGATCTGTCCGGAATCGAGCGCGAGCATGGCGGTGCGTCCCTGGAATCCGGCCGCGAACACGTTGTCCCCAACCACATAGACGGCCGAGTCGATGTCGACCAGCCGGTCGAGCTCCGTGCGCCCGTGCGGGGAGGCGAGCACGGTGTCCCAGACGGTATCACCCGTCGAGAGATTGACGGCCATCACCTTGCCGTTGTCGAAACCGCTCACGGCGATTTCCTTGGCGATGATCGGCGTCGCCGTGCCGCGCAAGCTCAAGCGCGGCACCTGCTGCTCCACGGACCACAGTTCCTTGCCGCTTTGCGCATCGAATCCATGCAGGCGCCCGTCGACCGAGCGCATCACCACGGCGCGCTCGCCGATCGAGGGAGCCGAGAGCAGTTCCGAGTTGACCTGAGCGCGCCAGCGCTCGCGGCCCGTGGCGGCATCGAGCGCAACGACGGTGCCCTTGCTCGAGCCGACCACCACCATGCCGAGAGCAGCCGCGGGCCCGGCGGAGAGCGGCAGCTTGAGTTTCTTCAGCCACACGGTGCGCCCGGTATCCAAGCCCACCGCAATCACTTCGCCCTTGTGCGAAGCGGCGAACACCACGCCATCGGCAATCGCCGGACCGAGCCCGAGTCGCAGCTTCACCTGCTTCTTGCCGGCGCCGGCCACCTTCTCGCCCCACAGGTGCTTGATGGGCAATGTCTCGGGGAACTTGACGAGCTGCGCCGGTGGCTCGACGTCTTTGTCCTTGCTGCAGCCGGCGCCGAGAGCGAGTGCGAGCAGCGCCAGCGCGGTGAGATACGCCCGCATCAGGGCTTGCCCTTGTTCGCCATGGCGGCGGACGGTGTGAGCGCGGCTGCCGCGACCGGCGGCGTGACCGGGGAGACGCCGAGATCGGCGATCTTGAGCACGATGATCGAGGACTGCGGGCTGCCATCGGGTCCGGCGCCGAGCGCCGCCTTGTACTCGCCGACCGCGCGCGCCACGTCCTTCTGGGCGGCGTAGGCATCACCCCGCACCTCGTGGTAGTCGACGGCGAACGCGGCGCCCGGATCGTCGGCGAGGGTCTTCAATGCCTCGTCGGGCTTGCCCGCGTCGATCTCGACCCGCGCGAGGCGCAGGCGCGCGATGCGCCTGAGCCCGGTATCCTTCGAATGCTCCATCACGTCGGTGAGCGGCGCGACGGCGTTGGCGTCCTGCCCCGCATCGACCGCGAGCCGCGCCAGCACGAGCTTCGCCTGATCGGCATAGGGAGAATTCGGATATTCCTTGATGAGCGACTCCGCAACGCGGCGCGCATTGCTGCGATCCTCCGCCGAGAGCGCGGACGCCATCTGGGCGAATTCCGCATCGGCGGCCAACGCACGCTGGGTGCGATGCTCCTGGTAGAACCGGTAGCCGAAGACGCACAAAAGGCCGACGGCCACCGCGCCCACGATCGGCGGCCCGTACTCGCGGGACAGCCGCTTGACGTGCTCGAGTTGTTCATCGTCCGTCAAATACTCGCTCATGGATGCTCCACCGCCTGGACCCCCTTCAGACCCAACAAAGACCCCAGGCGTTCACTCACCTGCTCGAGCGGCCATTCCTCCTGCGCGCGCTCCTCACGCAGCGCCTTGAGGGCAACCACCCCCCGCGCCACCTCATCGTCCCCGAGCACGAGCGCCCAGCGCGCACCACTGCGGTCGGCGCGCTTGAACTGCGCTTTGAAGCCACCCCCGCCGAGGTTCACCTGCAGCTGCAGGTGCGGCCACGCCGCCCGCAGCCGCTCCGCGAGCGCAAAACCGGCGATCTCGCTGTGCTCGCCGGCGAGCACGAGGTACACCTCAGGCCCCTCGCGCGGCACCAGGAGCCCCTGACGCTCGAGCAGCATGATGATGCGCTCCTGCCCCATGGCCCAGCCGATGCCGGGCGTGCTTAGGCCGCCGAGCTGGGCCACCAGTCCGTCGTAACGCCCGCCGGCACACACCGTGCTCTGCGCGCCGAGCAGATCGGTCGTCCACTCGAACACCGTGCGCGTGTAGTAATCGAGTCCGCGTACCAGGCGAGGCTCGACATGATACTCGATGCCGGCGCTCCTGAGGTGCGCGCACAGCGACTCGAAGTGCGCGCGCGACTCGGCATCGAGCGCCTCGAGCAGCACCGGCGCGCCGGCGATGATGCCCTGCATGTCGGGATTTTTGCTGTCGAGGATGCGCAGCGGATTGCCCTGCAGGCGCCGCCGGCTGTCCTCATCGAGTGCGGCCTCGCGCTCTCCGAAATACGACAGCAGGCGCTCCCGGTAGGCAGCACGGGTGGCGGGCGTGCCGAGCGAGTTGATGAGGAGCGTGGTACGCGTGATCCCGAGGCGCTTGAGGATTTGCGCCGACACCAGGATGAGCTCCGCATCGACGTCCGGCCCCTCGAAACCGAACGCCTCGGCATCGATCTGGTGAAACTGCCGGTAGCGCCCCGCCTGCGGCTGCTCGCGGCGGAACATCGGACCCATGCACCACACCCGCAACCGCCCTTCGCGCAACAGATGGTTCGAGATCACCGCGCGCACGATGCCGGCGGTCGCCTCGGGACGCAGCGTGATGGCATCGCCTCCCTGATCGATGAAGCTGAACATCTCCTTCTCGACGACGTCGGTAAAATCGCCGATCGAGCGCTTGAAGAGCTGCGTCTGCTCGATGATGGGGACGCGAAATTCCTCGTAGCCGTACGCGGCAAACACCTCGCGCGTGATGCGCTCGAGGTGCTGCCACAGCGCGATCTGCGCCGGGAGCACGTCGTGCACGCCTTTGAGAGGCTCGATGATCGTGGCCACGCAGGACTCCGGAGCTTCAGCCGTGCGGCGGCGTCGCGCCTGCGGTGGCGGCGGGAGCGCTCGACCGCCGCAGCACTCCGTCGGCGCCCGCTTCGAATCGCGCCACATCGCCGCTGACGAATTGCCGGCCGATCGCGACCGCGTGGTCATTCACCTCGAGCTGCACACCGCTCGCATAGCCGAGATACACCTTGAGCGGCGCGAGGCCCGCGATGGTCTTCACGCTGTTGGCGTGACCCTGACCCGAATAGACGCGACGCCCCGCCGCATCCAGCACCTCGACCCAGGAGTCGGCCGAGAAGGAGAGGCGCAACCGCGCCGGCCCGGCGCCGCGCACCGGAGCGCCGGCCCCGGCGCCGGTCGCGCCGGCGAGCGTTGCGGCGGCCGGCGCGGCGGCCGCAGCACGCATGCCCGGCGCGACATTGGGGAGGGCGTCACCGGCGTGCGCCGTGCTCTGCACCGCGCCCCCCGCGCCCGGCGCGACGGCGGCTTCATGCTCCGGCCCGACCCCGGCCTCATCGGCGTCCGCGGCCGCGGCAGCGCCCCCTGCGCCGCTCGCCGCCTCGCTGCGCGCAGTCCCGCCCGCCGCCGAGCCCTCGGGCGAGGCCGCAGCAGCAGCCGTCGGCTCACTACCCGTCGCCGTGACACGCGCCGGCGTCACCGTCGACGGGCTGCGGCTGCGCCACGGCCGGTACCAGAGCACGGCGGCCGCGCTCACCACGATGAGCAGCCCGAGCAGCGGAATCAGCAGGCCGACGGGGGCTTGAGCGGAGCCGTCCGTTGCGTTCTGCACACGCATGACCGGCGGACGCGGCGCAGCGGGCGGCTTGTCCGCCCCCATCGCCACCTCGCCCGTGGTGACGCCGAGCGTGCTCGCGTACTTGCGCAGATACCCCTTGGCATAGACCGACGGCCCGATGCGCGCATAGTCGCCGGCCTCGAGTGCTTCGATCACCCAGGCGTCGAGGTGCATGTCGTCGGCCGCCTTCTGTGTGCTGATGCCGCGGCGCTCGCGCTCAGCTTTGAGCCGCTCGCCGATCGTCGGATCGCTCATCGAGCAACGCCGGCGCGCAGCGACTGCGCCGGTTGCGAGTCGGGAAACTCGACCTGCAGGCGCCGTCCATAGCTCGCGGCGCCCGTGTTGTCGCCGAGCTTGCGCTCGGCGAGAAAGCCGATCCAGAGGATCTCGGCCGTGGCGGGATTCACGGCCAGATAGCGCTGCACGTCATCGAAGGCCGCCTTGGCATCACCGCGTTGCAGCGCGAGATTGCCGAGCTGCAGCAGCGCCTCGGGCATGTTGGGGCGGATGGTGAGCGCGCGCGTGAAGTAGCGCTCGGCGTCGACGACATCGCCCGCGCCCTCGACACACACCCCTGCATTCACGAGCGCGACCTGCGGGGTCTGGTAGACGGGGTTGCTGGCCACCTCGAGCAGGAGCTTCTCGCCCGCCTTGGTCTTGCCGTTGCGGCACAGGAAGCCCGCGTAGCTGTTCTGGATGTCCGGATTTTGCTTGCCCAGGCGCGCGGCCGACGCAAAGGCGCGCTGGGCCTTCGGGTTGTCCTTGAGCTGCTCGTACACCAGGCCCGCCGTTTCCTGCACCAACGCATTGTCGGGCGCCTCGGTGAGCGCCCGCTCGATGCGCTCCTGGGCGCGCGAGAGATTGTTCTCGCGCAAATACTCCTGCGCCATCTTCATGTTCGCGACCGCCGCCTGCTCCGGGTCGGGCTTGCGGCTGCGATTCGGCGGCTGATACGGGGCCGGCGAGCTTTTACACCCGGCCAGCATCGCCACCGTCACCAGCAGCGCGAGTGTGCCTCGCATCCAAGATTGTCTCATCGGACCTCCACGGGCCGCGCGCGCGCGGGGCTCGCCTCGAGCTTGGTGCCGAGCCGCACGAGCGTGCGATCACGCACCCGACCGGCGAGCTGCCCGCACGCGGCGTCGATGTCATCGCCGCGCGTGCGGCGGATGGTTGCAATCACCCCATGCTCGTTCAGCGTGTCGCGGAACTGCACGATGGCCTGCGCCGGCGATGAGCGATAGCGGGTGCCCGGAAACCGGTTGAAGGGAATGAGATTGAGCTTCGCCGGCCGCCCCGCGAGCAGCCGCGCCAGCGCGCGCGCCTGGGCGGGGCGGTCGTTGATGCCGTCGAGCATCACATACTCGAAGGTGACACTGCGGCCGTTCTGGCGCTCGATGTAGTGCCAGCACGCGGCGAGCAGCTCCGCGATCGGATGCTTGCGATTGATCGGCACGAGCTCATTGCGCAGCTCATCGTCGGGCGCGTGCAGCGAGACGGCGAGCGCGACGTTGCACTCCTCGGCGAGCTTGTAGATCTGCGGCACGAGCCCCGAGGTCGAGAGCGTCACGCGCCGGCGCGAGAGGTCATAGCCGAGATCGTCGAGGAAGATCCGTATCGCCGGGACGACGTTGCGATAGTTCGCGAGCGGCTCCCCCATGCCCATGAAGACGACGTTGGTGATGGCGCGCCCGTCGTTGAGGCCCCGCCCATCGCTAGCCGGGTCCGCGAGCTCGCGCTGCGCGAGCCACACCTGGCCCACGATCTCGGCGACCGTGAGGTTGCGATTGAAGCCCTGCTGGGCCGTCGAGCAGAACGTACAGTCCATCGCGCAGCCGACCTGGCTCGAGATGCACAGCGTGCCGCGATCGGGCTCGGGAATGTAGACCGTCTCGATCCCCTGCACCTCGTCCATGCGCAGCATCCACTTGCGGGTGCCGTCCGCCGCGCGTTGAGCAGTGACGATCTCGGGTACGCTCACCGTCGCGATCGCCTCGAGCCGGGTGCGCAGCTCCTGCTTCAGATCGCTCATATGCCCGAAGTCGCAGATCCCGCGCTTGTAGATCCACTGCATCAGCTGGCGCGCGCGATAGGACTTCTCGCCGAGCTGCTCGATGACGAACTGCTCGAGCTCGACGCGCGGCAGCGCCAGCAGATTCACCCGATCGGCCACACTCAGCTCCATGGATCAGCGGCCCGCGCCATACGCTAGCGCGTGCGCGCGCAGAGCTCAATTTCGCTGAAGAAGTACGCGATCTCGCGCGCCGCCGTATCGGGCGCATCGGAGCCGTGCACGACGTTCTCCTCGATGCTCTGCGCCAGATCGGCGCGGATCGTGCCCGCAGCCGCCTTCTTCGGGTCGGTGGCACCCATCACCTCGCGATTCTTGGCCACCGCGCCCACGCCCTCGAGCACCTGCACGAGAACCGGCCCCGAGGTCATGAACTTGACGAGATCCTTGAAGAACGGGCGCTCGCGGTGCACGGCATAGAAGCCCTCGGCCTGCGGCAGCGACAAGTGGATCATGCGCGCGGCGACCACCTTGAGCCCCGCCTGCTCGAGACGGCGCAGTACCTCGCCAATCAGGTTCCGTCCGACTCCGTCCGGCTTGACGATGGAAAGCGTGCGCTCGATGGCCATGATCACCTCGGGGTTGTCCAGGAAGGGCCGGCCGCGAGCCGACAAAGGCCGCGAAGTGTACTGGAGCCCAGGGTTCCAGGCAATGCGCCTAAATAGCCGAAGTCTCTGTAATTACTCGAAATTTCAGACGTTGAAGCTTTCGCCGCAGCCGCACTCGCCCTTCGCCTTGGGATTCTGGAACTTGAAGGCCTCATTGAGGCCCTGCTTGACGAAATCGACCACCGTGCCGTCGATCAGCGCCAGGCTCGCCGGATCGACGACCACCTTGACGCCCCGCGCCTCGAAGACCGCATCCTCGGGCCGGATCTCATCGGCGTAATTGACGACGTAGGCAAACCCCGAGCATCCCGTCTTCTTGATCCCGAGACGCAGCCCCAGGCCGCCACCGCGCTTCTCCAGATGGGCTCGAACCCGCTCCGCCGCCGACTCCGTCAACTGGATCGCCATGCCGCTATGCCCTCCGGTGGGATGAATCGCTGCTTACATAACACGGAGCGCCGCCCGGCGCACGGAATCGCCGCACTGTTTTTGCGCGCCGGTGCGGAGTGTCCGCATGCGCCTCGCATCGGGGCTCCGCACACCCAGCATGGGGGCTCCGCAGCGCCCTCTCAATGGCCCTGCCTCGAGGGCGCCGCCAACGGGGTCGTCGCCTCCCGCCCCGTCGCCTCCCTCACCGCCGACTCCCGCTCCTCTGGCGAGCGCCCCTGCGCCGCCCGCGCTTCCATCCACCTCGCCGCCGCCCGCGCCACCGCCGCCCAGGCATCCTCGACGATGAGCAGCCGGCCAAGCTTCTCGACCGGCACGTCGAAGCGCTCGCGCAGCGCCGCGGCGCTCTCGGGCAGGCGCGCCTCGGGCGCCCGCCCCGACGCCTGCTCGGCGACCCACGCCGCGATGGCGATCACATGCGGACAGCCGAAGGCGCGAAAGCGCGCCCGCTCGATACGCTCACCCCCCCGGTCGAACTCGACGTCGAACTGCACCCACGTACCCTGCGTGGGGTGTCCCGCCGCCCCACGCACGCAGCGCGTGCCTTCGAGCACGCCGGCGCACGGGGCCGCCTCGAAGTAGCGGCGGGTGAGCTCGCTATAACTCATGGAGGAGCGTAACTCGTGGATCCGCATGACTCATGGAGCGGCGTAACTCATGGACCCGCGATGCGGCGCAGGTGCTCGACGGCGTGGCGCACCACGACGATCGCGCGCTCGATGTCGCGCTCCTGCGAGAAGCGACCGAAGCTCAAGCGCAGGCTCGCCTCGGCAAGCCGCTCATCGCGGCCGAGGGCGCGCAGCACGTAGGAGGGCTCGGCCTCGCTCGAGGTGCACGCCGAACCGGTCGAGACCGCGATCGCGGGCCGTATCGCCGCGAGCAGACTCTCTCCCTCGACCCCTTCGATCGAGACACTGAGGATGTGCGGGACGCTGTGCTCGGGGTCACCGTTCACCAGCACCCCGCCGATCGCCTGGAGCCCTTGCAGCAGCTGCGCCTTGAGGCGCGCCACGCGCTCGAGCTCCGCCGCCGGGCCCGAGCGCGCGATCGCGAACGCCTCGCCCATGCCGACGATCTGGTGCGTGGCGAGGGTGCCCGAGCGCAGACGCCGTTCCTGGCCACCGCCGTAGAGGAGCGGGGTGAGCTGCACCTCGCGCCGGCGCGACACCACGAGCGCACCGACACCCTTGGGTCCATACACCTTGTGTGCCGAGAGCGAGAGCAGATCGATGCCCCAGGCGTGGAAATCGACGGCACACTTGCCGACGCTCTGCGCCGCATCGACGTGCAGGCGCGCCTGCGGAGCCGCGGCGGCACAGGCCGCCGCCACCGCGGGAATGTCCGTGATCACGCCGATCTCGTTGTTCACGTGCATCAGTGACACGAGCACCGTGTCCGCACACACGGCGGAGGCCACCTGCGAGGGCGCGATGCGCCCGCTGCGATCCGGCGTGAGGAAGGTGATGCGAAAGCCGCGTCGCTCCAACTCGCGGCACGCATCGAGCACCGCCTTGTGCTCGGTGCGCGCCGTGACGATGTGGCGCCCGCTGTCCCGGTAGTAGTGCGCGATGCCGAAGAGCGCGAGATTGTCGGCTTCGGTCGCACCGGAGGTGAACACCACCTCATCGGGGGCCGCACCGACCGCGAGCGCCACCTCGCGCCGCGCCCGTGCGACATGCTCACGCGCCGCTTCTCCATAGGCATGACTCGTCGAGCCGGGATTGCCGAAGCAGCCCTCCTCGGTGAGGCACTCGTTCATGCGGGCGGCGACGCGTGCATCCACGGGCGTCGTCGCCGCGTAATCGAGGTAGATGGGGCGCCCCGCAGCGGGGTCATCACTCACGGCGGCCGCCCGAGGCTGCTCATTCGGAGCCTCTCTGAGTACCAGGCGGCCGGCGGCGGCCCTGATTGCGCCCCTCCTGCACGGCCGAGAGGATGCCCCGCAGGATGTTGAGCTCGTTGGCATCGATCTGTGCGCGGTTGAACAGCCGCCGCAGGCGCTGCATCAGATAGCCGGTGCGGTCCTCGAAGCGGATCTCCGCCATCACTTCCTCGAGATGCCGGTAGAAGAGCTCGAGCTCCGCACCGCTCGCGAGCGGCTGCTCGAGCTGCACGCGCGAGGCGGGCTGCTCGCGCGCGAGATAGAGCTCGTAGGCCATGAGCTGCACCGACATCGCCAGATTGAGAGAGGAGTAGGCGGGGTTGGCCGGGATCCGCACGAGCACGTTGCAGGCACCCAAATCCTCGTTCGACAGCCCGTAGCGCTCGGGACCGAACAGCAGCGCCGCGCGCGCGACCGGCGCGAGCGCGGCGATGCGCGCGGCGACGTCGCGCGGCGTCAAGATGTCCCAGTGATAGGAGCGCTCGCGCGCCGTGGTCGCGGCGACGAAGGCGCATTCAGCGAGTGCCTCGGCGAGCGTGCCCACGGTGCGTGCGCCGTTCAGCACATCGTCGGCCCCCGCGGCGAGCGCGAGCGCCTCCGGGTGCGGAAAGCTGCGCGGCCGAACCAGCACGAGGTCCTCGAGCGCCATGTTCTTCATCGCGCGCGCCACCGAGCCGATGTTGCCCGGATGACTCGGCTCGACCAGGACGATGCGAACTTGAGCGGTCATGCTCTGTTATTCTACCGCCACCCTATGCAACCCCTCCTCAACATCGGCATGCGCGCCGCGCGCCGTGCCGGCGATCTGATCGTACGCTCGCTCTCCCGCCTCGACTCACTCAAGGTCGACACCAAGGGCCGCAACGACTTCGTCACCGACATCGACCGCAAGAGCGAGGCCGAGATCGTTGCAACCATTCGTAAGGCGCATCCCGACCACGCCGTGCTCGCCGAGGAAGGTGGGCGGAGCGGTGAGAGCGAGTTTCTCTGGATCATCGATCCGCTCGACGGCACCACCAATTTCCTGCATGGCTTTCCCACCTTTGCGGTGTCGATCGCGGTCGAGCATCGGGGCCGTCTCCAGCACGCCGTCATCTACGATCCCATGCGCCAGGAATTCTTCACCGCCTCGCGCGGCGAGGGCGCGCAGCTCGAGGGCAAGCGGATCCGCGTGAGCGCGCAGCGCTCGCTCGAGGGCGCACTGATCGGCACGGGTTTTCCCTACCGCATGGCGGCCGAGCACATCGATGCGTATCTGGCGATCTTGAAGCGCATCATGATGACGGCCGCCGGCGTGCGCCGGCCGGGCGCGGCCTCGCTCGATCTCGCCTACATCGCCGCCGGACGCACCGATGGGTTCTGGGAGTTCGGGCTCTCGCCCTGGGACACCGCCGCGGGCGCGCTCATCATCCAGGAGGCGGGCGGACGCGTCGGCACGCCGATGGGCCTCGAGTACGCGCTCGGGCCGAACATCATCGCCGGCAGCCCCAAGGTGTACGAGGGACTCATCGAAGCGATCGGCCCGCTCACGCCGGAGGCCCTGCGCGTGTAGAGCGCGCCTCGAGCGCGGCTGCGGGGTCCGCCGTCTTACGTGCGGTCGCGCGCCGGCTCACCGAAGGCGCCGGGTCGGCCGACGTCGGGCGGCGTCGCCGCGGGCACCCGCAGCTTGCTGTTGCGATAGCCGTAGAGCAGATAAATGGCGATGCCGACCGCACTCCAGATCACCAGCCGCAGCCACGTGGCCTGGGGAAGCGATGCCGCCATGTAGGTGCAGAACCCCACGCCGAGAATGGCCGTCGGCCAGACGTAGGGCACGCGAAACGGGCGCGGCAGCTCGGGGCGGGTGTAGCGCAGCACCAGCACGCCGATGCACACCACGATGAACGCGATGAGCGTGCCGATCGAGACGAGCTCGCCCAGAATATCGATCGGCAGCAGTCCCGCGAAGGTGGCCGCGAGCACCCCGGTGATCACGGTCGAGATGTGCGGGGTGCGAAAGCGCGGATGCACCGCGCCGAACATCTTCGGCAGCAAGCCGTCATGCGACATGGTGAGCCAGATGCGCGCCTGCGGGATGATCATCGTGATGATCACCGAGGT
>Ga0181537_10003584_pt1 | contig 13250 bp, 7 predicted proteins | sample PEATcosm2014_Bin_39_FD_119765 | JGI IMG/M metagenome (GOLD analysis project Ga0181537, IMG submission 119765) | Peatland microbial communities from MTU Mesocosm Facility, Houghton, MI, USA - PEATcosm2014_Bin23_10_metaG | ecosystem: Environmental > Terrestrial > Soil > Wetlands > Peat | place...
ACCGGTTTCGCGATGCCGGTCTGGGCGTTGACGGTCGCGAGGCCAGCCTGGCTGAAATTGGTCTGCGAGTAGATGTAGAGGTTGGTCCCATCGGATGCCGGCAGCCAGACGTTGGTGCCGGGGTACGTGACATAATTGGTCTGGTAGACCGGTTTCCCGGTGGTGATATCGTGCGCGTTTACGCCTCCGTAATAGTTATCCTGGGCAAAGACCAGGTTGCCGACCACGAGCGGCGGGTAAAACGCATAGAAGTTGCCTCCGACCGGCGCGGTCGCGCTCGTGCCATCGGCCGCGCTGAACCATTGCAGGCTGGTTCCGATCGTCCCCGGCGGCGCCCCGATGAAGAATACCTTGCCGCTCGCAAAGGTCGGTGCGCCAATGCCGATGACGCCTCCGGTCGATTTGTTGATCTCCTGCATCCAGACTTGGCTCGCGTCGAACTCTTTCAAGGCGTACAAGCGCTCGGCGCCGAATGTGCCCGGTGACGGCGCCAGAGAAGTGACATAGAGCTGGTCGTTCCCGGTCACCACCATCGACACCAGCTCGCTGCCTGGCACTGCGGGGCCGCCCAGTGGCTGCACCCAGCTCCAGCGCAGGCCGAATACCGACGGGTTGAGCGTCACCGGCACGTAGCCGGTGTGCGCGTTGTTTCCCTGATACGTCGTCCAGTCGCCGGCGCCTGCCATTTTGGTGAGCGGCGTGAGGCCGGTATGCGTTATGGTCGCCGGCGTCGAGAATTGGTAGCGCACCAGCGGAATCTGCCTGCCGTCAGGCAGCGTGAGTGTCGCGGTCGCGGTGTCGGAGAACTGCAGCGTGACGTTGCCTGCGTTCGCCGTGACCACGCTCGGCGACTGGTAGGTGCCAGTCAGTGTCTGCCCGTTGCCGTATTGCTGCCACACGCCCTGGAAACCGTTCCCGCCACCGAGTGTTCCGGCGGCGAGATACCAGACCGGGTTGCCCGAGGTGTCGTACATGTAACCCGCGAAGTACATCTGCCCGTTCTGCACTTCGATGGCAAATCCGCGGCCGCCTTCGTTCGGGTTCAACCACCAGCCGGTTTGCGGGTTGCCCGACGGCTGCGTGGATGACGCTCCGCCGGGGACAATGTCGAAGCGCCGGATCGGGATGGTGCCGCCGGGCCAGGTGAGCGTGCCCTGGTTATTGGAGGTGAACGTGATCGAGATCGTGCCGAGCGAAGGCGCCACGTTCGGCGACTTGTAGCTACCGGTCAGCGTCTGCCCTCCGTTGTAGGTCAGCAGCGCGCCCGAGTATTGTGTATTCGAAGTCATCGGCCCGGTCGAGGTTACCCAGGTTGAGCGACCGCTCGCGTCGTACAGGAAACTCGCCACCAGCATGGTAGCGCCCTGGATCTCGATGACGAAGCCGCGGCCCGGCTCCGCCGGGTTCCACCAGTAACCGGCTTGCGGCACGATGTTGCCGATCGCCTGCGTGAACGGTGCCGAGGTCGCGGGGCCATTGGCTTGGTCGCCGGCATACGACGCGGTGATGACATGCCCGCCCGCCGGCAGCGCGCTGGTGGTGAACACCGCTTGCGCGTTGCCGCCGACCTGCGCAGCGCCGATCTGGACACCGTTATCGAAAAACGTGACGGTACCCGTCGGCGACGAGCCGCCGGCCAGGTTGGCGGACAGCGCCAGGTTCTGCCCCGGCGGACTCGGGTTTTGCGACGATGTCAGGGTGACGGTCACCGCGGCGAGTACTTTGATCGAGGTGATGTCAGACGTGCCGGCCGGATAGTTGGCATCGCCCGAATACACGGCCTTGAGGTTATGCGCGCCTGTACTCGCGATGGTGACCAGCGTCGAGCCCTTTCCGCCTGTTACCGTCGCAGTGCCGATCTGGTTACTGCCGTCGTAAAACGTCACGGTGCCGGTCGCCGAGGCAAATACCGCCGCGGCGCCGGAGTTGTTGTCGTAGACAATCCCGGTGACCAGGAAGGGTTGGCCGGAGGTTTGAGTCAGCGACGAGACAAAACATTCCACGCCCTCGTTGACGCCCGCCTGCACCCTGACATTGTAGGAAGACGCCGCAGGATAATTGCCGCCGCCCGGGTAACTGCACTGGAGCTGGTGCACGCCGGCTGTGTTCCACGTCTGGGAGATGCTCGCGCTGCCATTGTTGAGCGCGGCGCTCGCGAACATCGCGCCGTTATCGAGAAACTGCACCGTCCCGGTGAGCGGAGACGCGGGAGCGGGCGTGCCGGTCACCGTGCAGCTGAGGCTGACCGCCTGCCCGACATTTACGAAATTCGCGCCGGCGCTGAGAGTCGCTGTTGTGAAGTTCGACGGCGCGCCGATCTGCACCTGCCCATAGGCGTAGGTCTGCGCATACGTTGCGTTGCCCAATTGGAACGTCCCGATATAACACGTGCCGGGCGCCAGGCCGGAGATGGAAAAGTTGCCCGTCCCCGGGCCATTGACGATCTGGCCGGTAACCGAACATATCGACGGCGAGGTCGAGTAGACCGTTGGCGTCAGCCCCGAACTCGCTATTGCGGTCCCCGTGCCACTGTTACCGACGGCAATGTTCGGCGGCAGGGTCAGCGTGATCGACTGCGCCAGCCCTACCTGAGCAATGACGGTGATAGCGCCGCTGTTCGTCGCCGGCAGGTATGCCGCGTTGCCTTCCTGCGTCGCGCTGATGACGCACACGCCGGCAGCAATTCCCGTGACGACGGTGCCGGAAATTGAACACACTGTCGGTGTCACGCTGGTCAGCGTCAGCGGCAGGCCGGAATTCGAGCTGGCGGCGAAGTAGCCGGTACCGCCCACCATAACGTTCAACGAGTAGTTGTACGATATGGTCTGGACCTGTTGCGCCGAGCTGGCGGTGATCGGCATCGTGACGTAGAGATAGCCCGCGGCATTGGTGGCGTCGCCGTTTTCCTGAATCGTGACCGAGCAAATGCCGACACCTTGCGCGACCAGGTTGCCGTTCTGCAATGCGCATACCCCGGCGGGGTAGGTGCTGTATCCGGTTCCCACGTTCGCTGAAACCGTGGCGTTCGCCTGCACGCTGTCGCCGACCGCCAGTGTCGGCGGGAGGTTTGGCACTATGACCGGTGTCGGCACCGCGACGCCGGCAGTGGCCGATATGCCGACATAGGCGTATTGCGCGACAAACGTGGAATTGCCGGCTTGAAACCCCTGGATTATGCAGGTGCCGACCGCCGTGAGCGTATAAGTCGAACCCGTTAGCGTGCAGACGGCAGGGGTGGTAACTGTCAACGCAACCGGCAAACCGGAACTTGCATAGGCAGAGACCGTGCCGGTGTTGCCGGGGTGGGGCGCTAACGCAGTGAAATAGGTGAAATTGACTGTCTGCTGTGTGGTGGCCGACGCGGCCAAGGCCGGGGCCGTCACGGCAAGGGCAAACAACGTGAGCGGCAGCGCGGCGGCGCAGCGCAGCAGGTTCAACAAGCGCGCAGTAGGATTGTCGGCGCTAACCAAAGTGTTTGCCTCCCTGCATTGCGGACGGGCTCTGGCGGCCCTAGATTTCATTGTACGCAGAAATGCAGGCAATCAGATATGAATGTCACCGGCTGGACCGACCACCGCCACGGTTTCCTGCACGCGTGTCCAAAGGAAACCGTGGTCTGTCCCGGAATGTCCTCATCGAGGTGGGCGGTACTTTCTGATGTTCTACGCTCTGGATTACTTCCCCGAGGTCTACCGCCGGTCAAAGCATTTTACGGCCTCTGGCGCATCATTGAGCGAGCCTCGCGAGCCCTACCAGAGCTGGCACAACTATCGAATCCTCGTGGGTGGGCCTGACGACAAGCCACACGTCGAGCCCGTTGCGCGGGCATTCCGTGGATAGTTCGGTCGTTAAAAAAGCGCGGATTTCCACAAAACCCGACCCTGGCCCCTTTAGTTCGCTCCAGAGGATAAAAGCTGTCAGGCACGGTTTTATACAGAAAATCCGGCGCTGGCTCTTTGATTCCCACGCCCGAGGGATTTTCGGAGGAAAACCACGAAACCTTTTCGACAAAACCGTGGTCTGTCCCTGATTATTCTGCTGCTAAATTGCCAATAGTGGCTTCAGAGCTTCTGCAGCAACATCGCCCTTAAAGAAGCCTACAGTCGCTATACATAGCGATTTCAGCGGACACGCTGGCATCTTATTCAATAAACATAGAGTTACCTCTTCAAACTGCCAGCTTCCAAGTCGTGGTGTTGCACCAACGCATGTGCCTACATAACTTGAAAGGTTCTCCTTCAGATCTCGCATGTCGTCTTTCGCCATGGCTCTTACCGCTTTTAAATATACTATAAATACTCCGTTTCTATCTTCATCCAGGACCTGCTTATGAGAGTTATAAAGCTTGTCGAATGCATCTACCTGTCCAACTAACAAATAGGCTTCCGCCAAATTTTCTAACGCTGAAACATCGTCAGGATAGATTGTCAGCAGTGACTTGAGCACTTCAATTGCGCTCAAAATGTCTCGCATCTTTAAGTAGCACAGCGCTTTTACGTTAAATAGCCTTTTATTCTGCGGGTCAATAGCTAGCCCCGCGCCAACAAACTCCAGAGCGAAAGAATACTGCTGAGATGCAAAGTAGGAAGAAGCTTTCTCGATAATTTCGAGAACTTTTAGCCTACGATCCTGATTCTGATTGGTCTTCGCTAATTCGTCTATTTGCTCCTTTGCCACCATTTGCTTCTCACGGACCGCATTGATTTCAATCTCCAATTCACTTCTTACCGATCGCATTTTCGCCAAATCCTCGATGTATTCAGCCTTTACCGATTGAATACTCTTTAACCCAAAATATCCAAACATACCTCCAATTAAACCAATAACTGCCAGAGAAATGGTTATTCCCAAGTTGATAATCTGTAAATTGGAGGCGTAAGCTTCCTTTAGTAGGTCTTTCTCTACCCGATAGTTAATTTGGTCTCGTCTCAGAATTTCAATGTCTTGCCGCACAGTTTTCAGCTCGATTCCAATTTGTGCGAACTCTGCTACCGTTTTATCTGATGGGGGCGCTGCGGAATTTTGCGCTGCGGAAATTTCGGCGCAAACAACGAACATGAAGAGGATTAGTGCACCGATAATCTTATCCATGATTCGCCTCACCGGTTAGGAAATAAGAGGGGCCGAGATCGATAATTTCGCAACCAATCCGGGCGCAGAAACTTTTTTCGATTGTATCCCCAAACGCTATGATTGCGTCATGGAACAACTAGATTGCGTCGTCATCGGCGCCCGAGGTTGCGGGCGCAGCACGCGCGGGCCGCCGATCCTCAGGCTGTCGCGGTCTGCTTTTCTTTGTCGGTGCGCCGCACGCGGACTTTCACGTCTACCTGCGAGCCGAGCCTGTTGAGCGCTGACATGAGCCGGTCGACGGTAAAGCGCCCGAGGTCGGCATTGCGGATACGAGAGAAATCCGCCGCCGCGATCCCGGTGCGTGCGTGCGCCCCACGCACGCTCAGGCCGTCGCGATCGAGGATCTTGATGATTTCCGCGGCCAGGATTGCCTTGAACTGCTCTACGTCCGCGTTATCGTGCCCCAGGTCGCGGAACACATTTCCGCTTCCCCGCAGCACTTCGATTTTCTTGTCTTTCATCGCAACATCTCCTTCAATCTTTTCAAACGATCCTTTATCAGGTCGATTTCGTGTTTGGGTGTCTTGATGCCCTGCGTCGATTTCTTCTGAAATGCGTGGACGACCCAAAGCTCTTCGCCAAGCTGCACGGCGTAGACTACCCGGAATGCATCGCCCCTAAACGGCAGCGCAATCTCGAACACGCCCGCGCCCATCCCGTGCATTGGTTTTGCGATGTCGGCTTTCCCACCTTCGGCGGCGATAGTCAGGGCCGCGAGGCAGATCGTCCTGGCACCTTCCGGAAACGCGCCGAATTCCTTCAGCGCCGCCTTGATCCACGATATGGGCCGTGTCTTGCGGGTCATTCGCTTTACCTGTTAATGTTGTCATATTTGACAACATTTGTCAATGGCATTGCTTCTCCTGAATTCATTCTAATTGCAGTCAGAAACGCTATGATCACGCCGTGGAAAAAATAGATTGCGTCGTCATCGGCGCCGGCGTAGTCGGCCTGGCATGCGCCCGGTCGCTTGCGCGCTCGGGCCGCGAGGTGGTGGTGCTGGAAGCCGAGGCGGCTTTCGGCACGCACACGAGTTCGCGCAACAGCGAAGTGATTCACGCGGGGATTTATTATCCGCAGGGCTCGCTGAAGGCGCGGCTGTGCGTCGAGGGCCGCCAACTGCTCTATGCCTATTGCGCGGAGCACGGTATCGAGCACCGGCGCTGCGGCAAGCTGATCGTCGCGACTGCCGACGCGCAGCGCGCGGAGCTTGACGCGATTCACACGCGGGCGCGGGACAACGGTGTTGGCGATCTGGTGCGGTTGTCGGCGGCGGCGGCGCGCGAGCTGGAGCCGGAGATTGTGTGCGTGGACGCCCTGCTCTCGCCTTCGACCGGGATTATCGACAGCCATGGGCTGATGCTGGCGCTGCTGGGCGATGCGGAGGACCGTGGCGCGATGCTGGCTTTTGCCAGTCCGCTATTGCGCGGGCGCATCGGGGCGGATGGCATCGAGCTTGAGGTCGGCGGGGAAGATGGCAAAGGCGCACCGACGACGATTTCTGCGCGCACGGTGATCAATTCCGCGGGGCTTTATGCGCAGCGGGTCGCCGCCGCGCTCTCGGGCTTTCCCGCGCGGCACCTGCCGGCGACGCATTACGCCAAGGGCAACTATTACGCGCTCGCGGGGCACGCGCCGGCTTCGCGCCTGGTTTATCCCGTGCCCGAGCCCGGCGGCCTCGGCGTGCACCTCACGCTCGACCTCGCGGGTCAAGGGCGCTTCGGCCCCGACGTGGAATGGCTGGAGGGTGAAAATTTCGATTACCGCGTGGACCCGCGGCGCTCCGAGCTTTTCTACGCGGCGATCCGCGGCTATTGGCCGGGGCTGGCGGACGGCGCGCTGTCGCCCGCTTACGCGGGCATCCGCCCCAAACTCGCGGGGCCGAACGCGCCGGCGGGGGATTTTGTGATACAGGGCCCGCAGGTGCACGGAGTGCCGGGGCTGGTAAATCTTTACGGGATCGAGTCGCCGGGGTTGACGGCGTCGCTGGCGATTGCGGAGGTGGTGGGGGCGTTGGTGGCATCCTAAGCTGGCGAAACTTGTTTCGCCTGTTTTCTCCTTCCGCACCTTAGGGGCTAGCCGTTTACTTGAAGTGTTGACAAACCGGAGATCAATGAGAAAATCCCCTATGTTGCTATTCCCATAGGGGCGTTCTCAGGGAGATGAAAAAAATAACAACTCACACGTTGCGGATTGCGGCGGCCACGATGGTGCTGCTGGTCGCCGCCTGCGCCGCGCCGCCAAAAACCGGTGAGATCGCGGACGCGCGCAAGATGTTTGATGGCGCCATGCTGCCCGACGTCGCGGTCAATTCGTTTTCGCATACCGAGCAGCTGTTTCCCGTGAGGGTGGTGGCCAAGGGCCCGGTGGCGCGCCCGCTGCCGGTGAGCGCGACGCCGCTGCCGCCCATCAAATTCACCTCCAACGGCAAGCCTTACGACTTGTACGATTACCTGTCGGTGAATCGGGTGGTGGGGATAATGATCGTCAAGAATGGCGAAGTGAGGTTCGAAGACTACGAACTCGGCGTGGACGCTTCCACGCACTGGATCAGTTTTTCCGTCGCCAAGTCGTTTGCCTCTACCCTGGTTGGCGCCGCATTGCAGGATGGCTACATCAAAAGCCTGGACGACCAGCTCACGCAATACGTTCCGCAGCTGAAAGGCAGCGGCTACGACGGTGTTTCGGTCAAACAATTGCTGCAGATGTCCTCGTCTGTGCGCTGGGACGAAACCTATACCGATCCCAAGTCGGACCGCCGCAAACTGCTGGACCAGCAACTCACTAACACACCGGGCAACGTGCTGGCCTACATGCGCACCTTGCCCAAGGCGGGACCGCCCGGCAGCATCTGGAACTACAACACCGGCGAGACCATCGTCGTTGGTTCCCTGCTGGAAGCCGCCACCGGGAAACCGCTGGCGGAGTACCTCTCACAGAAAATCTGGGCGCCCTGGGGCATGGAAAGCGATGCCATGTGGTGGCTGGAATCGCCCAACGGCAGCGGCATTGCCGGCAGCGGATTGTTATCCACCCTGCGCGACTTCGCGCGCTTTGGCCTCTTCGTGCTCAATGACGGCGTGATCGACGGCAAGCGCGTAGTGCCGGCGGGCTGGTTCGCCGAGGCGGCCACGCCCAAGATGATAGGCGGCAAGCTCACCGATTATGGTTACTTCTGGTGGCCCATCCCCAAGGGCGACCCCATACACGAAGGGGCGTACCAGGGCAGGGGGATATTCGGGCAGTTCATTTACATCAATCCGCGCGAGAACCTGCTCATCGTGGTGCTGAGCGCGCGCGCCAAGCCGACCGGGTATTTTGTGATTACCGACAATGATTTCTTTGGCGCGGTGGCAAAGGCGCTGCGCTAACAGTAGTGGCGGAACAACCTGGATTCCCGCTTTCGCGGGAATGACGCCGAGTAAGCCGTGCGCCGTTCTACCCCCTTCCCCAACCTTCCCCCCTCGAGGGGTCCCGTTGGGACCCCGAGGGGCAGGGAACGATCCACCCCCATCCCAACCTTCCCCTGGCTACGCCAGGGGGTAGTTGACGCTTCCACCTGCGGTGGAACGAGGGGGAAGGGGCTAAGTGGATTCCCGCTTGCGCGGGAATGACGGCATGGAAAGTAGTATCGTAGCCGTCCCATGACCACTTCCCAACCCATTCTCCGCTCGTCAGCGCTGCGCGCAGTCGAGACGCGTGCTGTTGAACAGGGCATCACGGATCTCATGCAGCGCGCAGGTCTCGCCGCGGCGGAGTGCGCGCGGCGGATGCTTGGCGACTCGGCGAAGTCGGTGCTGGTGATGGCGGGGCCGGGCAACAACGGGGGGGACGCGTTCGAGGCGGCCTGCCATCTCAAGGATTGGTTCTTCCGGGTGACGGTGTTTTTCAATGGCGACGCCGCCAAGCTGCCACCGGATGCGAAGCGGGCGCACGCGAAATGGGTGGCGCGCAACGGCCACACGATTGCGTTTCCGCCGGACCCGTACCTGAAATTCGATCTCGTCGTCGATGGCCTGTTCGGCATCGGGCTCACGCGCGCGCCGGTGGGCGTTTATGCCGACGCCATCGAGTACGCGAACCTGCTGGGCGCGCCGATTCTCGCGCTCGACGTGCCGTCAGGCATCAATGCCGACACCGGCGCGTTTTACGGCAAGGGCGACCGCGCGGCGATTTGCGCGGCGCGCACCATCACTTTCATGGCGCTGAAACCGGGCCTGCTCATGCTGGACGGCGTGGATTGCAGCGGGGAAATCGAACTCGCCGACCTTGGAGTGAGCGCAAACATTGACGCGGTAGCTGCAGGCCGGGGCGCGGACCAGGGCGCCGGCCGCAGCGTGGGCACAGACCTTTTTTCCAAATACCTGCATCCGCGCTCGCGCAACGCCCACAAAGGCGACATGGGCTCGGTCGCCATCATCGGCGGCGCGTCGGGCATGACCGGCGCGGCGTTGCTCGCCGGCCGCGCCGCGCTGAAACTCGGCGCGGGCCGCGTGTATTGCGGGCTGGTGGGAGACGGCGGCGAGGCCGGCTCCGCCCCCAACCCGGCGTTCGACCCGGACCAGCTGGAACTTATGCTGCGCCCGGCGGGTTCGCTGTTCGAGCCGGGATTTGTCGATTCCATGGTGGTCGGGCCGGGCATGGGCCACTCGGTGGAGGCGGAAGACCTGCTGTGGCGCGCTCTGGCGGCGCCGGCGCCGCTGGTGCTCGACGCCGACGCGCTGAACCTGATCGGCCACGACCCCGCGCTGGCCAAGGCGGTTGCGGGGCGGAGCGCGCCGACGCTCATCACCCCGCACCCCGGCGAGGCGGCGCGGCTCCTGGGCCGGACGATCGCCGAGGTGCAGGCCGACCGCATCGCCTCCGCCCTGGAGCTGGCGAAACGGTTTAATTGCACGGCGCTGCTGAAGGGGGCGGGGAGCGTGATCGCCCTTGGTGAGGCCAAAACCGCTGCCTCGGCAGCGGGCTCGGCCAAAGGCGGCCGATGGTTCATCAACACCAGCGGCAACCCCGGCATGGCAAGCGCCGGCATGGGCGACGTGCTCTCCGGCATGCTGGGCACGCTGCTAGGCCAGGGATGGGACGCCGAGGCCGCGATGCTCGGCGCCGTGCACTTGCATGGGTGCGCGGCGGACGCCTGCGTGGCCGAGGGGCGCGGGCCGGCGGGGTTGACGGCGAGTGAGGTGACGGAGGCGGCTCGGGGGTTGTTTAATAAATGGAATCAGGTGGTTAGATAGTGCGTTCATCCCCTCCCCCTTGAGAGGGAGGCCGGGGTAAATCTCCCCGGCCTCCTTCGGAGGCACATAACGTCCCCTCCCCCTTGAGGGGGGAGGGTTAGGGTGGGGGTGATCGTTTTCTAACTTGATTCTGTGCCTGCTCTTCACCCCCATCCCAACCTTCCCCCCTCAAGGGGGAAGGAGAGAACTGAATGGCGCTTCGCGCCATGAGCTTCGGATGCCCATCCCAACCTTCCCCTGGCTGCGCCAGGGGGTAGTTGACGCTTCCACCTGCGGTGGAACGAGGGGGAAGGGGCTGATTAGAAATGGCCTGGATTCCCGCTTGCGCGGGAATGACGAGCGCGGAAAATCCCCCTATGGGCGGCCTCCTCAAGCCCAGACTCGAAACACGTCAACCCCCACCCTTCCCCAGCCGTTTGTATTGCACTGCCATATTGGAAATGTCTGGTGTAACATCGCGGACACAACGGGAGCTAGCCCGTTGCAACGCAGGACCGTAGAGGGAGAAGAGCGCACCGCCTATTGAAGACGGATGCGACGCGCGGTCTGCAGCGACCGGGAGAAGGATTGAAGCCGACTGACATCGCAGCACCCGAATACTTCCACAAAGTAGTCGATTGCCAATGGGCTTGCCCGGCCCATACCCCTGTTCCCGAATATATCCGGCTGATCGCCGCGGGGCGTTATGACGACGCCTACATGGTCAACTGGAAGTCGAACGTGTTCCCCGGCATTCTCGGGCGCACTTGCGACAGGCCGTGCGAGCCGGCGTGCCGCCGCGGACGCCTGGAGGCCAACGCGAAAGAAGAACCGGTCGCGATCTGCCGCTTGAAGCGCGTCGCCGCCGACTACAAGAACGACATCCGGCCGCGCCTGCCCACGGCGCCGAAAAAGAAAAACGGCAAGCGAATCGCGCTCGTCGGTGCGGGCCCGGCGTCATTAACGGTCGCGCGCGACCTGATGCCGCTCGGTTATCACGTGACGGTGTACGACGGCGACCATCGCGCGGGCGGCATGATCCGCAGCCAGATTCCGCATTTCCGGCTTCCGGTGTCGGTGATCGACGAAGAAGTCGGTTACATCGTCGATCTCGGCGTGGAGACCAAACTCGGACAACGCATCGACAGCCTCAAGGGGCTGCTTGCGGAAAATTACGACGCGATTTTTGTCGGCTCCGGCGCGCCGCGCGGGCGCGACCTCGACATCCCCGGCCGCCAGGAAGCGGCGAAGAACATCCACATCGGCATCGACTGGCTCGCCAGCGTGTCGTTCGGGCACATCAGCAAAATCGGCCGCCGCGTGATCGTGCTGGGCGGCGGCAACACGGCGATGGATTGCTGCCGCTCGTCGCGCCGCCTCGGCGGCGAGGATGTGAAAGTGGTGGTGCGTTCGGGCTTCGACGAAATGAAGGCGTCGCCGTGGGAGAAGGAAGACGCGATGCATGAAGGCATCCCGATCCACAATTACCTGGTGCCGAAAGCTTTCCTGCACGACAAGGGGCAGTTGACCGGCGTGAGTTTCGAGAAAGTCGCGGCGTCGAAAGACGCCAGCGGCCGCCGCCAGTTGCTGCCGACCGGCGAGCCGGAAGTGGTGTTCGGCTGCGACGACGTGCTGGTCGCGGTGGGACAGGAAAACGCTTTCCCCTGGATCGAGCGCGACATCGGGCTGGAATTCGACAAGTCGGGCCTGCCGGTCTTGGACAAAGTGACAATGCAATCGACGCTGCCGAAAGTGTTTTTCGGCGGCGACTCGGCGTTCGGCCCCAAGAACATCATCTGGGCGGTGGCGCACGGCCACGACGCCGCGATTTCGATCGACCGCTTCTGCAAGGGCGAGGACGTGAAGCTGCGTCCGCCGCCGATGGTCAACCTGTTGTCGCAAAAGATGGGCATCCACGAGTGGAGCTACGACAACGACGTATCGAACGACGACCGCTTCAAGGTGCCGCTCAAGGACCAGAAGATCGCGTTGAAAGACATTCGCGTCGAAGTCGAGCTGGGCTTCGACCCCAAGCTCGCCTACGCTGAAGCCGGGCGCTGCCTCAACTGCGACGTGCAGACCGTATTCTCGGAAAAGATCTGCATCGAATGCGACGCCTGCGTCGACATCTGTCCGATGGACTGCATCAATTTCACCCATAACGAGGACGAGCCGGACTTGCGCCAGCACTTGCGGGTGCCGGCGTTCAACACTTCGCAGGATCTTTACATTTCGGGCGACCTCAAGACCGGGCGCGTGATGGTGAAGGACGAAGACGTGTGCCTGCACTGCGGGCTCTGCGCCGAGCGCTGCCCGACGGGGGCGTGGGACATGCAGAAGTTTTTGCTCGAGATGGCGGACGCGGGCGCGTCCTGCGAGCCGAAAAAGACGCGCACAGCGGCCGATGTTAAAGCACCGGCGAAGGCGGCATGATGAACAAAATCGAGGCGGTCAACGATTTCGTTGTCAAGTTCGCCAACATCAACGGCTCGGGCTCGGCGTCAGCCAACGAGCTCTTCGCGAAATCCATCATGCGCATGGGCGTGCCGGTTTCCCCGCGCAATATTTTTCCGTCGAACATCCAGGGCCTGCCGACCTGGTACGAAGTCAGGGTCACCGAGAAATGCCACCTCGGCCGCCGCGGCGGCGTGGATCTCATGGTGGCGATGAACCCGCAGACTTGGAAGCAGGATGTGGCCGAAATCGAGCCGGGCGGGTATCTGTTTTACGACAGCACCAAGCCGCTGCCGCCCTCGGCGTTTCGCGAAGACATCAACGTCATCGGCATGCCGCTCACGGAAATCTGCAACGCGGCCTACACGGATGCGCGCGAGCGGCAACTGTTCAAAAACATCATCTACGTCGGCGCGCTGTCGGCGCTGCTCGACATGGACGCCGACG
>Ga0181537_10003585_pt1 | contig 13249 bp, 13 predicted proteins | sample PEATcosm2014_Bin_39_FD_119765 | JGI IMG/M metagenome (GOLD analysis project Ga0181537, IMG submission 119765) | Peatland microbial communities from MTU Mesocosm Facility, Houghton, MI, USA - PEATcosm2014_Bin23_10_metaG | ecosystem: Environmental > Terrestrial > Soil > Wetlands > Peat | place...
CGAGGAATACCGCGAGCTGAGCCACCAGCCATTGCATCACGCTCATCAGCGCACCGGCTCGATTTGCATGCGGGTGTGAAGCCCCGGCAAATCCAAACTGCGCACCAGGCTCCCGCCGGTCTCATAGACGTCGAGCCGCTCGCCCGCTTGAACCAGCAGCAGGGGCTCGGTGGCATGAGTGAGCGCAATCGAGGAACCGGGACGTGCCAGCCGCAGCCGTTTGACTCGCGTCTTGTTGCCGGTGTTGTACACCCACACCTCGGTCGCCGGATCCTTGTGCGTGCCCTCGTGCGCCTGCGGTTGCATCAGCACATACAGCAGCTTCTGTTCATCGCCGGCGACGATCTGCCAGCCGCTGGGACGCCAATGCTCCGCTGCGTCGGCGGGGGCAACCAGCGGCCAATCCGGCAGGACCTTCACCTCCTCGCCGCGCATATCGATGGGCTGAACGCGGCCATGCATGCTCGGGAAATAGCGCACTCCGCCGACCAGCGTCGAGGCGGTGAACAACGGATCGGTATCGAGAGGGTTGAAGGCCTTCGACTCGCTGCGGCCGCTGACCGCGCCGTTCGGATCGAGACGCACGCTCAACATCGTGCCGCTCGAGCACAAGGTGGAGAACCCCCGCGTTCCCGACGGATACACCAGCGAACAGCCCGGTATATCGACATCGCCGAGCACCTGGCGCTTTATGAGATCGACCACGGTCACCGACGAGGCCGGCGTGAAATTGAACACCAGCGCCATGCGCTGATCATCGGTGAACGCAATCAGTCCCTCCATGGCGGTGATCAGCGCACGCTTCGCGCCCGGCAGCACGATCTCGCCGACCGGATTGAGCGTCTGCGTGTCGTAAACGGTGATGAAATCCGTGCGCGTGCCGCGCGAGCCGCGCGACCACACGGTATCCGCCACATACAGCTCCGGACGCTTGTCGGGGACCAAGAGCGTGGCCGAATCGTGCGCCTGCAACTGCCCCTTGACTTCGCGGCTGTCGCTGCCGACGTTGCGCAGCTCGATGCGGTCGCCCGCGTAATTCAGGAAGCTCCAGCCGGTCGGATATTTGCCCGGAAGCGTCTCGACCCTGGGTATCGTTTCGGCCGGCAGCGGCGTTGGAAAATCGACCGCGGCGGCGCTCATCGCCGCCGCGCCGGCGCCCGTGGCGGCGACCCACGCCAAGATAATCGCTCTCATGATTAAGCCTCTTTTCGCATTATTCTCGAATCTCGAGTCCCGGCGTCATGCGCGCGCGAAGCTGCAATGCGCATGTGAGGCTGGCTGCCTTCTTGGCGTGAAGTGTACGTCAACGGCGGCAAACTGAATACTGCTACGCGTTCCCCCGTATTTTCATTGCCAGCAGGTATATTGATCGCATGAATGCGGCGCAACTTGCCTTCTACCTGGCGATCGGCTTGGCCGGCGCCGCATTCCTCATTGGTGCAGTCCGTGCCGCGCGGCGCAGCACAACGGTGCGCCTGCCCAAGCCCATCGAAATTTTAATTGGCTTCGTCACGGATTTCTTCGACACTCTGGGAATCGGATCATTCGCGCCCACCACCGCAATTTACAAATTGCGCGGCATGGTTGCCGATGAACTGATCCCGGGCACTCTGAATGTGGGCCACACACCCGCGGCCATGGCCGAAGCGCTGATCTTCGTCACGGCCATCGTGGTCGATCCGTTGTTGCTGGTCACGGTGGTCGGCAGCGCGGCGGCCGGCGCCTGGCTCGGCGCCGGCGTGGTCGCGCGCCTGCCGAGGCGCGCGATTCAATTCACCATGGGAGCCGCCCTGCTGATCGCGGGCTCGGTCTTCACGGCCGTCAATCTCGGCACCCTGCCGGGCGGAGGTACGGCGATGAGCCTCGGCGGCTCGAAGTTCGCGGTCGCCGTCGGCACCAATTTCGTTTATGGGGCATTGATGAGCGCCGGCATCGGACTGTATGCGCCCTGCATGATCACCCTGGCGCTCCTCGGGATGCATCCGCTCGCCTCCTTCCCGATCATGATGGGGGCGTGCGCCCTGCTGCAGCCCGTCGCCAGCCTGCGTTTTTTTCAGACCGGCAAGTTCGCTTGGGGACCCTCGCTCGGCCTCGCTTTCGGCGGCGTCTTCGGCGTGCTGATTGCCGCCTACATCGTCAAGACGCTGCCGCTGAAGGCGCTGCGCTGGCTGGTGATCGTCGTCATTGCGTATGCCGCATTCGCCATGCTGCGCTCGGCCGCGCGCCGCGGGAAATGAGCGTGGACGAACAGCTGTCCGTGCAAAGCGTGACCGGCGTCGATCTGGCGCTGAACATCGCAGGACCGGGAAGCCGCAGCTACGCGTTTGCGATCGACTGGCACATCCGCCTGCTGATCAGCGCCGCCTGGTTGCTGTTCGCCGTTTACGTGCTGAATTTGCACGCCAGTCTCGAATCGCTGGATGCCCTGGTGAGCGTGTTGCCGGCCGCCGTGATCTATTTCTTGTATCACCCCATTCTCGAGGTTGCGATGCGCGGCAGAACGCCGGGCAAGCGCATCGCCGGGATCCGCATCGTCACCCGCAACGGCGGCACGCCCGCGGCCACGGCGCTGCTGATCCGCAATATATTCCGCCTCATCGACTCGCTGCCGGCGCTGTATGTGATCGGCTTGATCGCCTGTTTCGTCACGGCCAACCGCGTGCGGGTCGGCGACATGGCCGCGGGCACGCTGCTGGTGTTCGACGACACCACGGCCGCGGAATCCTTGACGCGCCTGCAAACCCTGGCGGGGGCATCGGCGCTGCCGCTCGATGCCTTGGAGCTCGTGGATCAGGTTCTCGAGCGCTGGCGATATCTCGGCACGGACAACCGCAAACAGATCGCCGCCGCGCTGCTGGCACGGCTGCAGCCGGGCGCTGATCCGGTGCAACTGGCCGCTCTCGATGATTCGGCACTGCATGCGCGCTTGACGGCGGTGTTGCGTGGCTGATACCGACATGCGCGCCTGGATCATTGCCCGCGCCGGCGCATGGCGCGGCCTGGTACGGGGCGTCACGGATATGCGGCTGCAGCGGCGCGCGAGCGTCGAGCAGGCCCTGGGCGCGCTCGAGTCTTATCGCGGCGTGGCGCGCGATCTCGCGACGGCGCGGCGCCTGCTGCCGAACAGCCGCACCACCGCCGGCCTCGAGGCGCTGTATGCGCAGCTGCACGCGTTGATCAGCCGCAAACCTCGCGCAAGCTGGGCCGGGCTGCTCGACTTGCTGCGAGTCGATATTCCACAAGCCGCGCGCGAATTGCGGTCGCGAATGCTGGCCATGGCGTTGTTGATGGCGGCGGGCGCGGCCGCGGGCTGGTGGCTGGTTGCGACATTCCCCGGCCTGATCAGCCTGTTTGCCGGACAAGCAATGATCGAACACGTCGAGGAAGGTCATTTATGGACGGAAGGAATCCTCAACATCCGCCCCTCGTCGGTGTTGTCCATCGGCATTCTCGCCAACAACATCTGCGTCAGCGTGCTGGCGTTTTGCGCCGGGATTTTCTTCGGTCTGGGCACATTTTATCTCGTCGCCTTGAACGGCATGATGCTCGGGGCGGTGTTCGCATTCGTGGGCCGGCACGGCTTGGCGGGGGCGCTCTTCACCTTCATCGCCGCCCACGGTCCGGTCGAACTGTCGGTGATTTGCATCGCGGGCGCGACCGGCACTGCGTTGGGCGAATCATTGATCCGGCCGGCGCTTGCCACGCGCCGCGACTCCTTTCAGGCCTGCGCCCAGCGCGTCGGGCCGCTGCTCCTGTTGTGCGCCGGGCTGCTGGTGGGCTGCGGATTCATCGAAGGTTTTATTTCACCGGACCCGGGCTTTCCTCTCGCGAGCCGCGTCGTGATCGGTGTGTCGTATTGGTCGCTGATGTGCATCTTGATGAGCGGCCGGTTGTTCCGGGATCCTGCGCCGCTCCGCGCGATGCGTGCCTGAGCTCGCAATGCGCGTCTATACGCGCTTCACCCGGCGGAAATTCGCATACGCGGCAAATACCGCCTGTTCGAGCCGCTCGGGCTTGGCGACCAGGGCCGGCGCGCCCAGGGCGTTCAGGGCGCGAACCTTGCGTTCCAGACCGGCGCAGTACTCCTGTGCCGCGAGGCTGCGATAGGGATCGAGCCAGTGGTGCGCCGGCGAGCGGGCCATCGACTCCGCCGCGGCGCTCGACAACCCGGCAATGAACGGCAAATGTTTGGGCAGCAACAGGCGCACCGCCTGCGCGAGCTGACTTGCGACCGTCGTGTCATCGACGTCTGTGAGCAGGATGATGAGACTGCGCTGGCGCACCAATGTCCGCACCCGCATCGCCGCGAACAAGGGATTCGATTCCGTGCGTTCGACGCGCGCATTGGCGAGCACCTCGCGCAGACGCGCGACTGCGGGTGCGCCGCGGGCCGGCGCCAGCACCGCGAGAGGCCGATCGGCATAAACCACGAGTCCGACCAGGTCGTCCTGTCCGGCGGCATGCTGTCCCAATCGCGCCGCGACGTTCACGTAATGCCCGAAACGGTCGAGCGAGCCTGCGCGCAATGCGCTCGCGCGGCCGGCGTCGACGAGGATGACGATTTCCAAGCGGTGGTCCTGCGCAAAATCGCGGCTGATCATGCGCCCGGCGCGCGCCGTCGCCTTCCAATCGACGATTCGCGGCGGGTCGCCGGCGCGATAGTCCCGCAGGCGCAACACCTCGGCGCCGGTTCCTTGTTCGAGACCGGACTCGGCGCCGGCGGCTGCAATGCCGCTGACTTCACCTTTGCTGTGAAAGAGGTCGGGCTGCACTCGAACCTCGAGGCCCGGCGCCAGCACCTTGGGCCACCACGCGAGCCGCAGAGGCCCCGCAAGCCGCGCGCGCAGCACCGGCCACGCGTAGCGTCCCAGCCGCCTTGGGCTCACGGGCAATTCGACCGCGGCCGGCTCACCGGCGACGATTGTCAGTGACACGATGCCGCCGTCGATGTCGAAGCTATCGGGGGCGTTCGGCGCCAGTTGAATGCAGAGGCGCCGGCGCAGCTGCAGCGTGCACACAAATCCAACGCGGCTCGAGCGGCCGAGAAGAAACCGTTCCGGCGGCTCTATTTGCAGCGCCAATCCGCTGCGCGATACGACCCAGGATTCGTAGGCGAGCCCGAGCAGGAGCAGCGCGGCCGGCAGCAGCCACACGCCCTCGAGCACGGGTTCGGCGCTCCAGCCGCCGAGCACGGCGAGCAGCGCCATGAGCACGACCAGCAGCAGTGAATTGCTTCGCAGGCTCATCGGCTTTAGCGCGGCACCGGCACCTGCTCGAGCAGACGCTGCACGATCGCCTGCGTGGTCACTCCTTCGAGCATGGCTTCCGGAGCCAACACCAGCCGGTGCGAGATCACCACCGGCAGCATCTCCTTCACATCGTCGGGCGATATGAAATCGGCGCCGCGCAGTGCCGCACTGATGCGCGCGGCGCGCAACGCCGCCAAGGCTCCGCGTGTCGACAGACCCAGGGTGAGATGCGCGTGTTGCCGCGAAGCTTGTGCCAGATCGAGCACGTAAGTCAGCAGTTGCGGAGCCATGTGCACCTGGTCGACACAGGCGCGGGCGGCATCCAGAACGGCGGGCGACGCGATGGCTTCGGATTGCCCCGCCGGCTGCACGCCGAGCGTCGCGTACTGCGTCAAGACCGATTGCTCATCCTCTCGCGCGGGATAGGTCATATCGATGCGCAGCATGAAACGGTCCAATTGCGATTCCGGCAGCGGGTAGGTCCCTTCGAAGTCGCCGGGATTCTGCGTGGCGATGACCAGGAACTGCGGCGGCAGCGCGTAGGTTCTGCGTTCGACGGACACCTGCCTCTCCTCCATGGCCTCGAGCAGCGCCGACTGGGTCTTCGGGCTCGCCCGGTTCACCTCATCCACCAACAGGACGTCGGCAAACAGGGGGCCGGGACGAAACTCGAACTCGCGTTTCGCGGCGTCGTACACATGCACGCCGATGATGTCGGACGGCATCAGATCCGCGGTGCCCTGCACGCGATTGAAAGTCCCGCCGAGTGCAGCCGCCAGAGACTTGCTCAACAGCGTCTTCCCGAGTCCGGGCGGCCCCTGCAACAAGACATGCCCGCGGGCCACGATGGCGATCGTCAGCGAGCGGATCACCGCCGTCAAACCGATGACCGATTTGCCGAGCGCCTCCTGCAGGCGCTGTTCCAACGCTTCCAATGCCGTGCTCATTTGATTTTTCCTTGCAACTGAACCAGTAGATTTTGTACCCGCCGCACATCGATCGCCCGCCCGGCCTGTGCCCGTTCGTGCAGCCGGCGCAATTCGACGAGGTCGCGCGCCGACACCTGCGCCTGGGCGGCGAGCCATTGCCATTCGGGCGTTCCGTCCTGGATCAATCCCAGGCGGGCGCGAATCGTATTGAAGAAATTGCCGAGCAGCCGCGCCGCAGCCGCAGCCGGCGTCAGTGTCGCCGCGAAGAACTCGCCGCTGCTGCTGACGAAGGCGGTGATGTCGGCCGGGCTATCCGTTGCGATCCGGCTGCGCAGCCGCTGCACGCCGAGCACGAACACGAACCACAGGAGGACGATCCAGCCCAGCGTACTGTGCAGGCGCGGGTCGGCGAAGAAGGCCTTGGAGTCGTAATAAGTGACGACGCCTTGATGCGCGTCGTCGAAAATGACTGCGCCGTCCGGCTGCCGCGACCAGGCGATCAGATTCGACAGCAGGCGCGCGTTATCTTCCGCGCCGAGCGCGCGGTTGCTGAAAATGCCGGAAACCGCAAACGTGATCACGCGGCCATGCCCCTGCGCGCGCAGCCAGATCGCCGCATCGCCCGTGGCTTTGATTTTGCCGAGCTCGAGCACTCCGGCATGATCCATGGGCGTGGCGCGCCAACGTGAAGCGGGAAACTCCGACGTCACCGCGATGCTCCTCACACCCTGCGTCAGGGGACTCTCCGCGGTGGGCTCGAGCGTGCTCGATTGCGGCATCACCAGTGACGCCAGCCGCGCTCCGATGGGCTGGTGTTTGCCCGTCGGCAGAGGCCCGTCGGGCACGACCACACTGAATTCGAGGCGCGTCAGGCGGCCCGCCTCGTGCAGCAAGCCGGAAGTTCCACTGAGTGCCCACGCCGGCGTGTCGTCGAGCGCGAGCAGCACGATCAGCGTGTTGCCGCGCTCGACCCAGAGGTCGAGCATCGACGCTTCGCGACCGCCTGCCGGGAGTTGGTGCGGCAAGGTTGTCAGCAACACATTGCCCGTGCGGCTTGCCGCGAGGCTCCCCGCGAACAATCGGTTGCCGCCCGGGGCAACGCTGTCCTTCAGCAATCGATCGTAGCGTTCATGCAGCGCAGTCACGGGTATGCGCTGCGACTCGAGCCAGCGCCAGGCCGCTTGATATCCGTTGGGGCGCAGTTCCGTGCTGAGCGGCAGCTCCGGAGCAGCCTCGGGCGATGCCGGCTTGGGCAGGAATAGGATATAGAACAGCGCCAAGGCGGCGAGGGCCAGCCCGAGCGTGATCAGCCGCTCCTTCAACGCACGCTCGGCGAGTCCGGCAGTTCTGCGAGCAAGGTGCGGCCTTGCTGCAACACGCTGCGCAGATGTTCGGGCGAGGCGCCTCGGGCGCCGTACAGAACCGACTCGGCCGTGCCTGCGACGGCGGCAAACGCGGCCCTTTGCGATTCGCTGTCGAAGCTGCTGTCCGCCACCAGTTCGCGATGAGTCAAGGCGCGCTCCGCTTTGAGCCGTCCTGCCTGCAGCAGACGCCTGACCAGCAGGCGCAGCAAGGCGCTCAGCTGATCGGCGGGCGCAACCGGCTCCCCTGCCGGGCTCGCGCCGGTGGAATCACCCTTTACGCCGACGCGCGCCGCGGCCGGCTCGGGCTTGGGTCCAACACCCAGGCCCGCGGCCTTGAGCTCGTTGAACACGACCCAACCGGCGACCATCAGCAGCAACCCGATCAGCGAATACAAGATCGCATGCCACAGGGTTGCCGACTGCTCGAGGTTTGCCAGCCAATGATCCAGCCATGAGAATGAATCGGCGTCGTGGCTCTTGAGCCATGAGCGAAGCCACGCCGTAAATGCGTCCCACCATGACTTCGGCGCGGGATTCTGTTCCCGCGCCAGCGTCGCGAGTATTCCCGGAAGCGCCGACACGTCGGGCGCGCTCGCCGGCGCCGCGCCGCGATAGCCGGCCTCGAGCGTCACCAAGTCGCGCAACGAGTCGCGATTCAGGCGCTCGCGCCACCCTTCGAAAAGCGTCCGGTCGAAGTTGAGCGCCTGCAGCGCCGCCTCGAGCCCCGGGCATGCGGCGTTCAGAGCCTTGATTCCCACTGCATTGCCGGCCGTCTCGGCGCAGGCGCGCACGGTGTCGATCGGCGCGGCGGCCGCGGCGGAAATCCCGGCGAGCGCGGCGAGGAGCGCGGCGCCCACGCTTAAGGCGGATCGAACGGGCGCGATCACCGCGGCGGCAGGGCGTTCACCCGGCCGGCGAGATCGGCGCCTTCTATGCGCAGTTTGAAGTCATAGTAAATTGCCACCAACGTCGCCGAAATCAGCGGCAAAATGAGCGTCGCGCCCACCAGCGACACGAGTTCCGTGAGTCCGGCCCCCGCTACGCTCGCCGCACCGAAGCTGTAGGTGATGACACCCGCCACAGAGCCGATGATGACATAGAACACGATCGCGATGAGGAGCATCACTCCATAGACGGTCGCGCCCCGCCACCAGTTGCCGTTGGTCAGATTCCAGCTGGTGCGCACTGAGGCGAACACACGAAGATCATCGGCGAGCAGGGCCACGTTGGTGAGAAACAAGCGGCCCATGAGATACACAACAACCGGCGTCAGCAGCAGGATGATGGCGACCCGCAGCAGCGGCGAAATCTGAGCTCCGGTGGCGAAGATCAACCCGCCGGCGATGGCGGCGACCAGCGCGATGGCCGCCCAAAACACGCCGAACACCAAGAACATCAGCAGAACCCGGCCCAACAGCCGATAGCCGCGCACCATCGATTCGCGCGTCGACTCAGGGGTCCCCTGGAATTCGCTCGATAACTGCAAAGTTACCGCATTGTAGAGACCGATCGCGGCAATCCCGCACACGAGGTAGGGCAGCCAGAAACTCGCCGACAAGTACATCGCGAGCAGCTGCTGCGGATTTTGCCCCGCGGCTCCGAGTTTCACCCGAAAATAAAAGGTCGGAATACCGACCAGCAGTTGAGCACCCAGAGCCAGGGGCCAGGACTTGGCGAATCCCGTCCGGAACAGCCTGATCGAGTCATCGAGCGTGCCGCCGATGCCGCGCGGCGCGGTGGGTTTTGTGAACACGAGATCCTCCCGGGAACGGTTCTTGGCCGTTGCTGATCGAAGATTAACACGCGGGGCGTACGCGCTACACTTGGTCCATGACCATCGCCCTACGCAAAGCCGAATTCGCCGATGTGCCGGCGATCGAGGCGCTGATCGCGCGTTCCGCCCGCGGCTTGAGCGCGCCGTACCGTCCGTCCCAGGTCGAAGGCGCCCTGCGCGGCGCATTCGGCGTCGATACGCAGTTGCTGACCGACCAGACATATTTCATCGCGGAACAGGACGCACAGCCGGTCGGTTGCGGCGGCTGGAGCTATCGATCGACGCTTTTCGGCGGCGACGCGCGCCGCGACCGGGATTCCTCGCTGCTCGATCCGCGGCACAGCGCCGCGAAGATTCGCGCCTTTTTCGTCGATCCCGCCCACGCGCGCCGCGGCATCGGCACTCTGCTGCTCGAGCGCTGCGAAAGCGAAGCACGCAGCCATGGCTTTTCCGCGGTCGAACTGATGGCGACGTTGCCCGGCGTCAAACTCTACGCCGCGCGCGGCTACGTCGGCTCGAGCATGGTGCAATTCGACGTGGGCAATGGAGAAACCATCGAATTCATTCCGATGCGCAAGCAGCTAGTCGCGCCATAATTTCCGCCAACCCGCAAGACCCAGATCGCGCATGGTGCGAATGTTGCGGCGGTAAATCTCGTCCGTATCGGGCACCGCCGCGATCGCGCGCTCGATGCTGGCCTCGCGCAACACCTGCAGCATGGGATAAGGCGATCGATTGGTGCAATTCTCCACATCCTCGGGCCCGGTGCCGGCGAATTGATACTGCGGGTGAAAGCTCGCGACCTGCAGCTCGCCTTCGAGTCCGAGTTGCGCGAGCGTGGTGTCGCAGACATCGAGAAACTCGTTGTACTCGATGAAGTCGGCCAGCACCCGAGGATGGATCAGAAGAGTGGTTTCGCAGGCCTGCGGGTCCGCCGCCTGCAGGGCGGTCAGTTCGAAACACAATTCCTCGAGCAAGCCCGCCGCGGAGCGCTGTTCGCTGACACGGAAGCGCACCCGCCCGGCGCGGTACACGCCCTCCGCGAATGGACAGAGGTTGAGGCCGATCACCGAGCGTTCGAGCCAGCGGCGCGTGGCGGCGATTATTGCTTCGTTGTCAATGGGTGATTCCCGCCGCGAAGTAATCCGCCGCGAAGTGTAATCGCCTGCGTTCTAGTATCCTAATCACTGCTTCAGTCACCGGCGAGCCCCGACGATGCCACAGTCCATTCCGGCCACCCTGATCCCGGGCGATGGGATCGGTCCCGAAATCGTTGAATCCGCAGTTGCGGTACTGCAGGCGCTCGGCGCGCCGTTCGAATGGGATATCCAGACCGCGGGGCTCGAAGGCATGAAGAGCGCCGGCGATCCCCTGCCCGTCAACACCATCGACAGCATCCGGCGCACGCGCCTTGCCTTGAAGGGCCCGCTCGAAACTCCGTCGGGCGGCGGCTATCGATCCTCGAACGTGCGCCTGCGCGAGGAATTCAAGCTGTACGCAAATCTGCGCCCGGCGCGCACGTTGATCCCGGGCGGCCGCTTCGACAACATCGATCTGGTCGTGGTGCGCGAAAACTTGGAAGGGCTGTATATCGGCCACGAGCATTACATCCAGATCGACGATGACCCGCACGCCGTCGCCATGGCGACCGGCGTGAACACGCGGCAGGGCAGCCGCCGGCTGCTCGAGTTCGCATTCGAGCACGCCGTCGCCACCGGCCGCAAGAAGGTTACGATCGTGCACAAGGCCAATATCATGAAGGCGCTCACCGGGATTTTCCTGGAAACCGGGCTGCAATTGTATGAACGCAAATACCGCGGCCGCTTCGTTCTGGACACCGTGATCATCGACGCGTGCGCCATGAAGCTCGTGCTGAACCCCTGGCAGTTCGATGTGCTGGTCACGACCAACCTGTTCGGCGATATCCTCTCGGACCTGGTCGCGGGACTCGTGGGCGGACTGGGCATGACTCCGGGCGCCAATATCGGCGCCAATGCGGCGATCTTCGAAGCCGTGCACGGTTCCGCGCCCGACATTGCGGGCAAGGGGGTGGCGAATCCCACCGCGCTGCTGCTCGCCGCCGCGATGATGCTGGAACACTGTCACTTGCCGCACATGGCGGCGCGCCTGCGCACCGCCCTCGACCGGGTGTTGAACGTCGACAATGCGAAAACGGGCGACCTGGGGGGCCATACCAGCACCGCCGATTTCACCCGCGCGCTGGTCAAGCGCATTGCCGGAAACTGACGCAGCCTGCATGGCCGGCGCATCCACCATCATTTCCATCCGCGACGTGGTCAAGACCTATGCGACCGGATTTCAGGCGCTGAAGCTCGTCAACCTCGAGATCGAACGAGGTGAGATTTTTGCGCTGCTCGGGCCGAACGGCGCCGGCAAGACCACGCTGATCAACATCGTTTGCGGCATCGTCACCGCGAGCAGCGGCAGCGTGACCGCGGACGGCCATGACATCGTGCGCGACTATCGCGCGGCCCGCACCAAGATCGGCCTGGTGCCGCAGGAATTGAGCACCGATGCCTTCGAAACGGTGTGGGCCACCGTGTCTTTCAGCCGCGGGCTGTTCGGACGCGCGCCGAATCCCAAGTTCATCGAACGGTTGCTGCGCGACCTGTCGCTGCTCGACAAGCGCAACAGCCGCATCATGACCTTGTCCGGCGGCATGAAGCGGCGCGTGATGATCGCCAAGGCCCTGTCGCACGAACCGCAGATCCTGTTCCTCGATGAGCCCACCGCCGGCGTCGATGTGGAACTGCGCCGCGACATGTGGACTTTGGTGAGGGGTCTGCGCGACACGGGAGTGACCATCATTTTGACCACTCATTACATCGAGGAAGCCGAAGAGATGGCCGATCGGATCGGCGTGATCAACAAGGGCGCCTTGATGTTGGTCGAAGACAAGGCCGGATTGATGAAGAAGCTCGGCAAGAAACAGCTCACCCTGCAGCTCAAGGAGCCGCTGCAGCGGCTCCCGCCCGAACTCGAAGCGTGGGCGCTCGAACTGAAGAGCGGCGGCCAGACCCTGGTGTACACGGTCGGCAGCGACAGCGGCAGCATCCTCGCGTTGCTCAAGCGGCTCGGCGACCTGTCGATCGTCGTCAAGGATCTGCAAACCCATCAAAGCTCGCTCGAGGATATTTTCATCAAGCTGGTGAGCGAACGCGCATGAGCCGCTCCGCGCCGCAGTTTGTCTTCAACCGGCACGGCGTGTGGGCGATCTACAAGTTCGAGATCGCGCGCGCCATGCGGACTTTGGTGCAGAGCCTGGTGACACCGGTCATCACCACCTCCCTGTATTTCGTGGTCTTCGGCGCGGCCATCGGCTCGAGGCTCACCACGCCGGGCGGCGTCAGCTACGGCGCATTCATCGTGCCGGGCCTGATCATGCTCGCGCTGTTCACGGAGAGCCTGTCGAACGCCTCGTTCGGCATTTATTTCCCGAAATTCACGGGCACGATCTACGAATTGCTGTCCGCCCCGGTCTCCTACGTCGAGATCGTGGTCGCCTACGTGGGCGCCGCATCGACCAAATCCGTGGTGCTCGGCCTGACCATTCTCGCCACGGCCTCGCTGTTCGTGCCCATCAAGATCCTGCATCCGTTTTGGATGATCGCCTTCCTGCTTGCGACCGCCTTCACCTTCAGCCTGTTCGGATTCATCATCGGCATCTGGGCCAAGGGCTTCGAGCAATTGCAATTCATTCCGATGCTCGTCATCACGCCGCTCACATTCCTGGGCGGCGCGTTTTATTCGATCGACATGCTGCCGCCCGCCTGGCGCGCCTTCAGCCTCTTCAACCCGATCGTATACCTGATCAGCGGCTTTCGTTGGAGCTTCTATGGAACCGCCGACGTGAGCGTCGGGATCAGCCTCGCCATGACCTTGGGTTTTTTGGGCATCTGCCTGGCGGTGGTC
>Ga0181537_10003588_pt1 | contig 13239 bp, 17 predicted proteins | sample PEATcosm2014_Bin_39_FD_119765 | JGI IMG/M metagenome (GOLD analysis project Ga0181537, IMG submission 119765) | Peatland microbial communities from MTU Mesocosm Facility, Houghton, MI, USA - PEATcosm2014_Bin23_10_metaG | ecosystem: Environmental > Terrestrial > Soil > Wetlands > Peat | place...
CACCACGCTCGAAAACGCCGGCGTCCCCGTCGTGCGCCTCTTCAAGCTCAACGAAGGACGCCCCAACGTGCTGGACATGCTCAAGAATGGCGAAATCCATCTCATCATCAACACGCCGGCCGGCCCCGTCGCGCGCCAGGACGAAGTCCGCATCCGCACCACCGCCCTCTACCAACGCGTCCCGGTCATGACCACCCTCGCCGCCGCGCAGCCCACCCTCCGCGCCCTCCGCTCCCTCAAAACCAAGCCCCTCGGCGTCAAATCCCTCCAGGAATACCACGCCGGTTAGCTAGCCGCCGCGTCTCCATGCTCCCCTTCCCTCCATAAGTCCCATTCGTCCTATTTGTCCCATTCCCCTGAAACCAGACCCGATTTCCCAACGATTATCCTATATAACCTAGATAGCTTATCTTTTTAGGCTACGCAGCCGATTTAGGATTTCCAGAGCTACCGCCCTTTCTCTTTTTCGTGCGAGAACAGGGGCATGTCAAACATCCTCCTGGTTCTTTCCTACGTCGCGAAAGCAGCGGGCTTCATTGCCACGCTCAACGCGATCCCCTACGTCACGCCCTCCACGGGCATCGTCATTTTCTTCGTCGCCTCGCTGCTGAAGGACACGGTCGACCGCATCGGCGACTTCCTCGACAACGGCAAGTCGGACTGGCGTGTTTAACCCTGCTCCCGACCCGCGCTGGTTTGTCCGAGGCTTATCTCCTATTGCCCTGACCACATCACGAACCTCCCGATGCCATCACCGTCCATCCCCATCAGCCCGTCGAACGAAGAAATCTGCGGCCGTCGCGCGGGGACTATCGCCACTGGAAATTCCAGGACGTTTTTCCTCCCCGGACCCGTCCCCAAGCGGACCTCGCGCGGCGGTTTTGCAGCCCACTCTTTCCAAAAACTCCAACCATGATTTATTATTACCGCGACGCCTTGGCCTTGTTGCTGATGCCGGTGCTGGCGCAGGAAGTCCCCACGCCCGATCCCGAACATCTCTCCTCGTGGCTGATCGATGCCGCCGCGCTGGCCGCGATTCTTCTCGTCTTCCTGAAGGTGATCGACCATTTCAAGCGGCGTCCGTCGCTCGAACAGGAGCTGGAAAAATTATTGCGCCAGCTCCGCACCGAGCTCAACCAGTTGCGCCACGAGCAGACGGAGCATCTCACCGAGGTGCGCAGCCGGGTCGAGGGCGCGCACCAGCGGGTCGATCTTCTCACCCACGATCTCAACAACAAGCTCCAGCGCCTGCCCGGCGAGATCGTCGATCTCCTGCACAAGACGGGCGTCCTGAAAGGGTAAAGGTGAAAAGGAAAAGGGTAAAAGTTCTGCAATTCCCTGCCGCCCTTGCTCAAACCTCATCCTTTTTCCCTTAACCCTTACCCCTTTTCCCTTTATGAACCCAACCACCGAACCCGAAGCTCCCTACACCGATCCTGAAGCGCTGCTCCAGGCCCGCGTCCTGAAAATCCTGAAGCCGTGCCTGAGTTACTGGCTCGATGAGCAGACGCTCTATCTGACCCTCAATCTCTCGCGGCCGGCGGTGACGCGCGCGCGGCTCGAGGCGGCGCTGCGGGAATTGCGGGACAAGGCGTATCTCGATTTTCGGGTCGACCCGTTGTCGCGCTTGACCGAATGGCGGCTGACCCCGTCGGGCCACGCGCTGGCGCAACCGTTATGAAGGCAAAAGTGGAACGGAAAAAGGTGAAGGGAGAGAGCGTCGCGCGCAGTGCGACGGCTACCGGGGGAGAAGGTGCGCGAAATGAAATTTCGCGGGGGCAGGAGGCGTTCCCAAGTGAAACTTGGGAACGAGGGGAGGCTGCACCGGCGCAAGGGCCTGCGCCGGCTACCTTTCGCGGAAGGGCGGCGACCGCGCCCAAACACCCGAAGATGAGTGCGGCAATGAGGGAGAGGTGGCGGAAGGTGCGGGCGGGGATTTTGCCGAATCCGAACGACAAGGTGAAACCGCCGGTGCGATCGGTGAATCCGCTGTTTGATCTGCCGGAAGAGCAGCGGGCGAAGCTTTTCGCGTGGCTGCGGGAATGTCCCTACGACGACGCGGTGCAGCATCTGTTGCGCGACCAGGGAATGCCCGAAGCGACGCGCGCGCAGTTGAATGATTTTTTCCAACACGAAGCGGAACAGCATTGGGAGAAGAGAATTTCGCGGGCGGCGCAGGAAGCGAACGCGCTGGTGCTGTTGGCGGAGAAGAGTCCGGCACGCTTTTCGGCGGGGATACTCGCGGCGCTGGGACAGGAAGCGTTCCGGCAGATTGCGAGCGGCCAGGTGGAACCGGCGGCGATGGGGAGACTGGCGACGCTTTTTCTGAAGGCGCGGAGCGATGAGCGCGCGGACCAGATGCAGGAATTGAAGCGGGAGAAATTGCGGCACGAGCTGCAGGGGCAGATCGATCACGCGCTGGAAAAGCTGGCGGAGGAAGTGGACCGGCATCCGGTGGCGCGGGAAGCATTTGAGGCGCTGCGCAAGGAGCTGGCGACGAGCATGGAGGAGGGGATATGAAGAAGACAATTTTGACAGGAAAACATGAAGGACATGAAATACATGAAGAAGGCAGGGGATTTGGGGCTGAAGGAACAGGACTTATAGGACCTATAGGACGAATGGGACGAAGGCAGGGAAATCCCGTTGAAAAAAGATCGGCGGTGCTGCGGGTGGCGCGGAAACTGGAGCGGAAGCGGTCGGAAAAGGAACCGCCGCGCATCGATTCATTCGCGGATTTCCTGGCGCAGCACGCGCGGGTGAAGAGCGGGCCGGGTTACATCCCGTATCATTTCGCGGGACGCGAGGCGCTGCGGCCGATCGTCGAGCGGCTCGACTTGATCCTCGCTTCGGGCGAGACCGACGCTTCGCTGGCGATTTGCGGCGGCGCGCAGTTCGGCAAGACGGTGCTGATGCTGAATCTGCTCGCTTATCTCGTCGCGGTGCGGTTTCGCAACGTCGGTTATTATCTGCCCGACGACGACCTGGTTTCGGGCCTGGTCGACGGGAAGTTGCGGCCCGATGTGCTCGACCAGATTCCGTGGTTGTCGCGGTTGATCGCGGTGGGCAAGACGCTGTCGCCGTCAGGCCGCGCGGTGAATCGCAAGGGCGCGTTTCTTTGCACCGACGGGACGCGGACGGCGCTGGCCTTCATGCGCGGGCTGGGAAAAATCCCGACCTCGTTCTCGATGGACGTAGTGGTGCAGGACGAGAAGGACGATCTGCCGGAGGAGCACGCGCGTTTCCTGGCCGGGCGGATGACGGCGTCGAATCTGCGGTTGACGCTGCTGATCGGGACGCAGCGTTATCACGGCGCGGGGCAGAACCTGGCGTTCACGGAAGGGACGCAGCATGTCGGACTGCTGGCGTGCCCGGGCTGCGGCGCGCGGCATAATCCGGAGACGTTGTGGCCGGGAATTTGCCGGCTGGTCGTGGACGGGAAGCCGTCGGGGGAATGGCCGAGGTTGACGGTGGAGGGGCATTTTGAACTTAGAGCGAAGAACGAAGAACTTAGAACGGGGGACGGGAAAAGTTCTACGCTCTACGCTCCAAGTTCTCAGCTTATTCCTTTCTCCCCCGGCCAGGCCTACGCGCTCTGCTGTCCCGATTGCGCGACGGTTTTGGATCGCGAGCATCCGCAGTGGCACGCGCAGGCGCCGGAGCGGGAGGCGTTGCGGCGCTGGAGTTACCGGCTGTCGCAGTTGCTGATTCCCGCCATCGACCTGGAACAAATCGTGGCGGCGTGGCAGGAGGCGATTCGCGACCCGGAACACATGACGGTGTTTTGCACCGACCGGCTGGCGCTGCCGAAATCGACCACGCAAACGCTGACGCCGGGGGTGCTCGAACAAGCGCGTGGCAAATACGGGTTGGAGCTTAGAACGAAGAGCTTAGAACGAAGAACGGAGAAGGCAGGTGAAACTGGGGATACTGAAAGTTCTACGTTCTACGTTCCAAGTTCTACGTTTCGGTATGGCGGCCTCGACATGGGCGACCAATGCTGGTTCGTGGCACGGGCGGTGGAGGAGAAACCGCCGCACCAGGCGAGGCTGTTGTGGATCGAGCCGATCGCGGCAGAGCGCGTGCGGACGCGCGTGCCGGAGCTTTTCCGGCAACTGGGACTGAGCGCGCTGTGCGTCGACGCGGGGCCGTTGCGGGACCTGTCGCGCGATTTGGTTTTCATCCTGAATGGGCTGGATGAGGCGAGCGTTGCTTCATCCGATGATGCCACGCGGAATATTTATTTTTCGCGGCGCGGAACTGATGGGAATGGGACTTATGGGACACCTAGGACGGATGGGACGGCGGATTTTCTGAACTGGCACGCGGCCTCGGAGAAATGGCGCAACGTCCGCTGCGCGGCGGTGGAGTTCACGCAGCGCGAGGGGCAGGGCTTGCGGCACAAGCTGGGGCGGACGCAGGACGGGCGGCTTTATCCGCTGCTGGCGGCGCATCGCGACGAGACCATCGAGGCCGTGGTGCAGGAATTATTGCCGCCGGACGGAGCGCATCCGCGTTTGCTCGAACGGGCCGATGGCACGGCGGAGCAGATTCCGACGCCGCGTTTTCTTTTGCCGACCGCGACGGATGAGACGCGCGCGGTGCTCGATATTTACGAGAGGCATTTGCTGGCCGGGGCGCGGCAGGAGCGGAGCGCCGATGGCCGGTCGCTGCGCTACCTCGACAAATGCGAGAACCATTTTCTTTTGGCGACGGCCTACGCGGCACTGGCCGAGTTGCTGGCTCCGATGCGGTCCGAGGCGCGGACGGCACCGCCGGCGTTTCGGGCGATGCCGCGAGCACGGATGCGGCCGCTGCGGGGGGTTGTCGGATGAAAAAACTTAGAACTAAGAACGTAGAACTTAGAGCTTCTCTCAGTCCAAACGTTCTTAGTTCTGCGTTCTAAGTTCTTACTTCAAATTTTATGAGACCTTCAACTTATCTCCACAATCTTCAGCTCTCCACGAATTGGCGCGCCCAGTACAACCCGCTGCGAGGCCTGACCATCGCGCAGTTGGTCACGATGCTGGAAGCCGCCGAGCGGGGAAATTACGCGCGGCTGCAATGGCTTTATCGCTTTATTGAAAAGCGGAACTCGACCTTGCGCGCAGTGTTGCAGCGGCGGCAGGCGTCGATGACCCGGCTCGACTGGGACATCCGCCTGCGCGACACGAGCGCAGTTGCCGCCAATTCGAGGACGCTGGCGGCGCGGCAGGCGGCGGTGCTGCGCGATGCGTACGAGCGGCTGACGAATCTGCGCGAGGCGGTGACGTTTCTCGCGCTGGCCGAATTTCGCGGCTACGCGCATGTGGAACGGCACTTCGACCGGCAGGGTCGCACGATTGCGCTCAAGCCGGTGCCGCAATGGTTCTGGGCGCGGCTCGGGCCCGATGCGCCGTGGCAATACAACGCGCTGGCGCGGCCGGGCCTGCCGATGCCGGACGATCCGGTGCTCGACCCGAAGCGCTTTATTTTTCGCGAGACGGATGCGCCGGTCGATGAGGTCGCGGTGATCGCGCATGTGCGGCAGAGCCTGAGCCAGAAGGATTGGGACGGCTTCGTCGAGACCTACGGGCTGCCGCCGCTCTTCCTGGAATTGCCGCCCGATATTCCCGCCGAGCGCGAGGCCGAGTACCAGGCGCAGGCGGAGGCGATCATCGGCGACGCGCGCGGGACGGTGCCGCACGGCACGCAGATTCACACGGTCGATTCGGGCGCGCGCGGGCAGAATCCGTTCGCGGAGCACCTGCGTTACCAGGACGAGATGATCGTGCTGGCGGCGACGGGCGGCAAGCTGACGACGCTGACCGAGTCGGGTTCCGGCACTCTGGCGGGCGGGGCGCATCAGAAGGCGTTCGACGACATCACGGAGGCGGAGGCGGCGCTGGTCTCGGAGATTTTGCAGGAGCAGTTCGACCGGCCATTGCTGGAAAGAATTTTTCCGGGCGAACCGCAGTTGGCTTATTTCGAGCTGGCCGCGACGCGGTCGCTCGACCCGGCGGATGTGATCGCGCAGGCGCTGACCCTGGCGCGGGCCGGTTACGAGATCGATCCCGCCGAGCTCAGCGAGAAGACCGGTTATCGGCTCAAGCTGCGCAATTACGCGCTGTTGCCGATTCCGAAACCGCCGGTGCCGGAAGGGAAGACGGAGCCTGATCCGGTGGAGGAGGAGATTTAATTTTTAATTTATGAATTCACCAACAACATTTTCCCTCGTTCCCAGACGGAGTCTGGGAACGAGAGAGGAAAATTCCGTTAATTCCGTCAAAAAAATTTCCCAATGAACTCACCAACTAACTTTCAACCCGCCCCCGACGGCTGGTTTCATATCGCGCCGCACGGCACTTTTCCGCACCCGAACGGTGCGCTGCAGGTGATCGATGCGGAGGCGTGCGAGGCCATGCTCGGGACGTTCAACGAGGAGGCGCGGCAGGCGAATTTTCCGGGGCTGCTGGTCGACTTCGATCACTTCTCGCACGATCCGGCGCAGCCGACGACGGCGGCGGGATGGATCGGCGCGCTGGAGCATCGCGACGACGGGCTTTACGCGCAAATCCGCTGGTCGGACCTCGGGCACCAGGCGCTGACGGGCGGGCGTTACCGGCTCGCGTCGCCGGTGTGGAACCGCGCCGATTGCGACCAGTGGACCGCGCCCGCGCCGGATGGCCGCGACGTGGTGCATCTGCGTCCGCGCCGGCTCGACCGGCTCGCGTTGACCAACGATCCGAACCTGCCGGGCTTGGCACCATTGAGCAACCGAAAGGAAAAGGGAGAAGGGGAAAGGGAAAAAGGCCCGACACCAGAGCCGGCTCCCGTTGCTCCTCCCTTTTCCCTTAACCCTTCACCCTTACCCCTAATACCCATGAATCTACGAAACGAAATTCTGCAACAACTTCACCTGCCCGGCACGGCGACCGACGCCGACATCGCCGAGGCGCTGCGCGGCCAGGCGGCGGAGCTGGAAAGCCTGCGCAATCGCTGCCTGCGCCTGACCGAGACGCAGGTCGAGAGCGACCTGGAACGCTTTGCCGACGTGATCACCAATCGCGATGTCGTGCGGGCGCAACTGGTCGCGAACCGCGACGGCACGCTGGCGTTGCTCAATGCGCTGCGCCAGCCCGAGCCTCCCGCGCCGCTGCATCAGCCGCGTCTCCATCGACCGAACCTGCAACTGCTGAGTCCGCTCGCGCCGGAGCCTGATTCCGCCACGGCGCGCCGGGTGGCGAATCGCGCGCGGCAACTGCAGAGCCAGTTGAAGATCGGCCATCACGCCGCTTTTCGCATGGCGGAGGGGGAGGCGGCGGAGACGGAGGTCGCGTGAAGGTCTTTGTGCCGGTCCACCTGACGCCCGATTGGATCACGCGGGACATCGCGCGCGAACGCGATGAACGCGAAGCGGGCCGGGCGGTCGTCCGGACCAAATATATTCGTCCCAAACACATCAGCATCCGGCAATTCATTGCGCGGTCTGAAAAATTGAAACAAACATTATGAGTCAATCAAACACCCAAGAAGGCGATCTTCTGCTCACGACGGGCGAGGATCTTTCCACCTACGCGGACGTGCTCGTCGCGCCGTATAACAGCTCCGGCCTGCTGGTCGTGACGCGGCCCGCCGCCAACAACGATTACGCGCTTTACGTGCTGATTTACGGCGCGCCGCCCGCGGGCCAGGCGACGGTGCGTCCGCTGAGTCCCAGCCGGACGGTGCGCGTGACGGCGAAGGGCGCGGGCAATCCGGGCGACCTGCTCGTCCTGGCCGATGGCGTCACCACCGCCGCCGACAAAGGCAAGGTGCGCTCGAAGGCTGGGCTGACGGGCGGGTCGGGGACGTACCGGCTGGTGGGCGTGGCCGAGGAGGCGTTCGTCGACGGCCAGCTCGTGCGGATGCGCCCGACGTTCGGAACCGTGACGGTTTAAGTGAGTCGAGCGACAGAAAATAGTTAGAGGTCCTTCGACGGCGCCGGGACAAGCCCGGCTTGCTCAGGATGACCGAAATTTAAAAATCAAAAATATATATGCCTAGTTTATCCGCAATTACTTCAAGTCCGATGCTGCGGGAGTTCGCCCAGGGCGCGGCGCAGTCCGCCGTGCAGCCCGTGGCCGATTTCCTCGCGCCGACGGTGGAGGTTCCCACCAGCATTGGCCGCTACAAAATCTACACGGAAAAGAATCGTTTCGCCCCGCCGGACACCGCCCGCGCGATTGGCGGACGCGCGACCGTGCTGAGTTTCGACGCCGCCGATGCGACCTATAACTGCCAGCCGAACGCGCTCGACTTCCCGATCGATTTTCTCGAACAGATCGAGGAAGCCGCGCTGACCAACGCCCTGATGGAGGGCGCGACGATTGTGGCCGAGGTGGCCGCGTTGTGCCACGAGCAGAGCGTGATCAATACCGCGCTGGCCGCGACGACCGCCGGCGCGCTGGCCAAGACCTGGTCGGGCTCGAGCGGGAGCGATCCCATCGACGACATCGACGCGCAGATTCTCAACGTCATCAAGGCCGCGCGCTACGGTTCCCTCATGGGCGTGGGCGTGCTTTTCGGCGCCGGGGCCTGGCGTCTCTTCAAGAATGCGCCCAATGTGCGCAGCCGATTCGTCGCGGCGGGGGATTATGCGATTCCCAACGTGACGCCGGCGGAGGCGACGAAGCTTTTCGTCGGCAACCCCGAAGTGCGCACGTCGTACATGGTGGTCGACACGACGAAGGAGGGCCTCGCGCCGAACATCAGCTTCCTGCTCGATACGTCGGTGCTGATTTTCGCGCGGTTGCAGAATCCGACACGGCGCGATCCGTCGTTCATGAAGACGTTCCGGCTGATGGGCAACTACATGGTGCCGGGATCGTATCTGCGCGATGACGGGCGCGTGGAGGTGGCCAAGTTCGACTGGAGCGAAGCCGTGGCGATTACGAACAGCACCGCCGCGCAACTCTTAACGGTCAGCTAGGGAAAAAGGAAAAGGGTAAAGGGTAAAAGGCTACTGACCATGAAACTACTTGTTCCGCCGCGCGGCTTTCAGGCTCGCAACCAGGATGGCAGTCAATTCTGCTGCTTCCTGGGTGAGGTCTTGAAGCATCGCGACGGGCAAGTATTCGGCTTCGGCAGCGAGGCCGAGCCAGAATTGAGTTTCATCCGCCTCCTCAAGCGCAATCTGAAGTTTGGCGCAAAATTCCGCTTTGGATCGGGCGACTTGCGCGGCGCGATAATTGGCTGCGGTGCTGGTGCCGCTTCGAGCCAACTGCGACGAGATGGTTCTTGCTCCCGCGTTGTGGGGCAGGGCATCCGCCGCTTTCAGGCATCGAAGCGCGAATCGGCGCGTGCGACCTACCAAATCGATCATGCGCCTTTCTACCTTTTCCCTCCCTTTCTTCAAACACCTACTTTTTTATGACGATAACGACTTCATTGGTCCCGCCTTTTTCCCTTTACCCTTTAACTTTTACCCTCTCCTTCCATGGCTTGGATCACTCCAGCTGAGTCCGACGTTCTCACCGTTCTCTCTGAAACTGAACTCTCCACCTACCGCGCGGCGGCGACGGCGAGCGGCCAGGCGGACCCGGTCGCACCGACTTTGGCGCAGGTGGTCGATATGGTGCGCGGCTACGTGGGCGCTTACAAACCGAACACGCTGGGACTGCCGGGGACGATTCCGCAAAAGCTGCTGGCGACGGCGCTCGACCTGGTGGCGGTGCGGATTCCGCAGCGCGTCGGCGTGCCGCCGAAGGACGTGCGGCAGATGGCGGCGAATCGCGCGGTGCGTCTGCTGGAACAGGTCGCCGCCGGAACTTTTAATATCGAAGAGCCGGATAGTCCGACGCTGGAAACGACGGAGGCGCCGAGGCCCAGTGTCGCGGCGAGACATCGGCATTTTACGCAGAGGAGCGAGGAGGGGGTGTGAAAAAAGGGAAAGGGAAAAAGGAAAAGGGTAAAAGGCGGGAAGCTGCATTGCTTCCCGGCGCCTTTCACAATGCCTTTTCGGTTTCCCTCCTTTTTCCTTTTACCCTTTACCTTTTACCTTTTTCACAATGAGCATTCTAACATCTATCCAACAAGAGGTGGCCGATTGCCTGCTGGCCGATCCGTTTTTCGCGACGATTCCCGTGCTGGTGGAGTTGCCGCGCGATGTGTCGTTCGAGTTGCAACTGAGCGTGGCGGCGGCGGCGACCTACGGCGTGGTGCGGGTGCCGCAGGCGCTGGTGAATGCGCCGACCGCGCCGGGGCCGTACTTCGATCCGGTGGAGATCGCGGTGCGGTTTTGCGAGAACGTGCCGGTGTCGGACGGGCCGCATGCGCTGGAGGTGGCGGAGACGGCGCTGGCGTTGCTGCATCTTTTTCGGCCCACGACGATCAACGAGGTGATGGTGGCCGCGCCGAACGCGCTGCGGGCGGTGAGTGAGCCGGACGTGGTGGCGTATGAGATCGCGGTGCGGACGCAGGCGGGGGCGGGCTACGCGGTGCCGCAGCTCGACGCGCCTTCTATATCGAGCGCGGGATCGGTTTCGCCGCAGACAGTGACGCTTTCGAGCGATCAGCCTGGCGCGGCGATCTATTATACCCTGGATGGTTCGCAACCTGCGCCGCGCGGGCCGACTTCCATTCTATATATAGAACCGTTTGTGGTGAGCGCACCTTCTCTATTAAGAACGCGGGCGTGGCTGGCGGGATATATAGCGAGCGCGGAGGCGCGGGCGAGTTATGGGTGCTTTTTTTGACGGAATTAACGGAATTTGAACCAAATTTACGGAATTATTTATGAGAAAGGCAGGGAACCAGGACCAAATTACCAAATTCGCCAAATTTCCAAATTTACGGAGTTTTATGAGAAAGGCAGGCAATGGAGTTTGGGAACGAGTGAAGACTGTCTCGTTAGTTAATAGGACCGCCCTGCCACATCATAGCGCAACCTGTGATATTCAAGGCCACAACCACGACCAGAATGACCATTAACCAAAAAAATATCCTTTTGGTCGGAGCCGTCATCGTGATTAGAAAATGGAATATATAGAGGCAGTAGCAAACCCACACAAGTTGTGAAGAAAGAGGCTCCTTGTAACTACCACCGAGGAACAAGGCATTGTAAAGCACAACCAAACCATCGGGATAAAGAAGAATGACCCAAGGACTTATGAACATAAATGGAACGATTGGTCCTAGAACGAGGCCAAACCACCAAGCAAGTCGAATTAATCCACTAGGAGCGTATGTGCGAGTGGGAAGCGTTTCCCCGGGTTCCATAGGTCGCATCAGTAATCTTTGTATAGCTACAAGGAGGCCGAAAAGCGATTGGGAAAATAATCGGCGCGAAATGGAATTTCGCGGGGAGCAGGTGACGTTGCCAAGTGCAACTTGGGAACGAGGGGGCGAATAGTTAGAGGTCCTTCGACTGCGCCGAAACAAGTTCGGCTTGCTCAGGATGACATAGGAAAAATATATGCCAGTAACACGAACAACTTTACTTAGCGGGCCGGCGGCGGCGACGTTTAACGGTCACACGTTTTTCGCGCGGGACGGAATTTTGGTGACGCCGGCGCTGGAGGTCGAGGCGGTCGATTCGGACGCGCAGGGGGTGCTCGATGCGACGGTGACGGGCGGGCCGGTGACGATCAAGTTCACGCCGAGCGCGCCGTTTGCCGACTTGATCGCGCTCTATCCCTACACGCCGGGGACGCCGGGGATGCCGCTGTTCGGCGCGACGGACACGCCGCTGGTGCTGGTGGCGGCGAACGGCGTGCGGCTGACGTTCTCGGCGGCGGCGATCACGCAAATGCCCGACCTGGAGTTGAGTTCGCGCGGGACTGTCGCGGGCGCGGTGACGTTCCTGGCGCTGGGGGCGCGGTCGCTGCCGATCACGGCGGCGAATCGGTTGGTGGCGATTGACACGGCCGGTTTTCCGGCGCCGCCATCCACGCCGCCGCAGCTCGCGGATGATTTCGAGATCACCTGGGGCGGCGCGCCGTGGCTGAGTTTGCGCGCGCGGGACGGAGTGAAGGTGCATTTCGCGATGAAGACGAGTCCGGTGGTTTCGGATGCGAACGCGCTGCTCGACTTGACGCTCGACGCGCTGGCGGTCGAGGCGCGGTTTACGCCGGCGTCGCCGGGCGGCCCGATGGAGTCGGATATTTTCGAGGCGCTGGGAATGGAGGGCGGTTTGCCGGGGCGGTTGCTTTCGGCGAACGCGCAGACGCTCCAAGTGGCGGGCGAGCATTTGTGGCTGGAGTTGCTGCTGGCGCAGATGACGCGGGGCGCGCTGGCGTTCGATGCGGTGCACGGGCGCGTGGGGGAATTGGTGTTTACGGCGGGGCGGGCGTTGCTCGGCGCGGAGGCGGTCGCCGAGACACTCGTGACGCTGACGGAGGGGGAACCATGAGGAGCGAAGAACTCAGAACGAAGAACGTAGAACTGGAAACAGATTTGCGCGCGCGGACTTTCCGCAAGTTCTACGTTCTACGCTCTAACTTCTTAGCTTTAATCATATGCGAATTTCATTGAACGGGGTGTGGCTGACGAATGACGGGATGACGGACCTGCAGAGCTGGACGGATGCGCACGAGGTGTTGCTGAACGGCAGCCAGGTGGTGCAGGACGCGCAATTTCTGCGGGCGGTGTCGGCGCAACCGCTGGCGCGCGGCAACGAGGTGAATGTGCTGACGTTTTCGGTGACGCGGCAGCATGTGAGCGTGGCCGAGGCGGCGGCGTATGCGCTGACGGCGTTCAGTTCGTTTCCGGGCGGCGGGACGGCGACGATCATCTGCGGGGCGAGCGGGGAGACGCTATTGACGTGCGCGTTTGCGGCGGTGCTGGCGGAGATGCCGAAGTGCCGTTTTCGCGGGACGCGGTCGGACGCGACGTTTGTGCTGCGGGGCGGGTTGATCGCGATGGGCGCGCCGCTGGCGGCAAACGGGGTGGACGGCGATTCGTTCGGGGTGGTTTACGGCTACGCGCAGGGCGGGACGGTCGATGGCGGGAATTTCGCGGATGCGCTTTCCCCGGCGGGGATGGCGCTCGATGGAGGTCTTTTCGCCTGAAACAAATTAGACGGAATTTACGGAATTATTACCAAATTTACGGAATTTTGTGAGGATTTTTGAATCCGTTAATTTGGATTTAATCCCGTTAATTCCGTCAAAAGAAATGCTTATTTATGTCTCAAAAAATTCAAATTCGGCGCGGGGTTGAGGCCCAGCGCGGGTCGGTGACGCCGGACGCCGGGGAGCTGCTTTTCACGACGGACGAGCA
>Ga0181537_10003590_pt1 | contig 13237 bp, 12 predicted proteins | sample PEATcosm2014_Bin_39_FD_119765 | JGI IMG/M metagenome (GOLD analysis project Ga0181537, IMG submission 119765) | Peatland microbial communities from MTU Mesocosm Facility, Houghton, MI, USA - PEATcosm2014_Bin23_10_metaG | ecosystem: Environmental > Terrestrial > Soil > Wetlands > Peat | place...
CCCGCAAGATCAATCATCCCAGCGAAGTCATGAAGAAGGGCGACGAAGTGGAAGCCACCGTCCTCGAAGTGGACCGTCCGAACCAGCGTATCGCCCTCGGCATGAAACAGCTCGGCACCGACCCGTGGGAAAACATCGAGAAGCTCTACAAAGTCGGCGACCTCGTCACCGGCAAAGTCACCAAGCTCGCCAGCTTCGGCGCCTTCATCGGCCTGCAGCATGACATTGACGGCCTCGTGCATATCTCGCAGATCAGCGAGGAACGCGTGGACAAAATCAAAAACGTGCTCAAGGCCGGCCAGGACGTCTCCGCCCGCGTCATCAAGATTGACAAAGGCGAACGCCGCATCGGCCTGTCCATCAAGGCGGCAAATTATTCCGACGAACAACTCAAGGAAGAGCAGAAACTGCTCGACGCCCTCAAGCCCGGCGAAGACCTCGTTGCCCTGCAACACGCCTTCGACGCAGCCGACGAAGCCCAGAAGTCAGAATGATGACATCATTGGAAGTTTGAACAAGCGGGCGGGCTGGAAACAGCCCGCCCGTTTTGCCTGTAAAGCCCTTAAAAAAGACGGTTTCCTGGGTAGAAGTAGGACATCCGCTGTCCTGCAATAAGTCACGTTTGCCCTGTAAATAAGGCCTTTCGTGCCTGACCTGAGAGGGAGCAGGAGTTTTTAACTCGTTGGCATTGGCTATGCTTATTCCCATGGCAACAGTGTATGAGCGCACAGAATCCGTTTCAGATACCATCATGCTTTAAACTCGATATTGAGTATCAGCGCCGCGAACGTTTCAAAAAAACCGTCGTCACCGCCGTGATCGTCAGCGTCGCCCTCGTCATTGGGCTTTTGATTGAAGGCTGCGTCAACGAAAAATCCCAGGCCGCCGGCCCCGCCAACGGCCCCGCGCCCACTTCCAAAGTTTTGCCCGATCAGCAAACCGAACCACCCATTTCTAAAGCATCCAAAGCCACTCTCCCGACTCCTCCCTTGCAACCTTGTCCTGTTGCAATGGTTCCGAAAACCGCCACGCCGGTTGCCCCCCCTCATACAACCGGCGGGGCGGTTTACTTGGTTAAATCCGGGGACACTCTGAGCCACATCGCTAAAACCTGCGGCACCAGCGTCAAGGCCCTCAAATCGGCGAACGATCTGGCCAATGACCGCATCGTCGTCGGCGAAAAATTGAAGATTCCTGCGGCGTAAGATTTTACCTAAAAACTATTCGGCAACGGCGGTCTTACTGGCCGCCGTTTTGTTTTCTCTGTCGAGTTGCAGAAAATCCGCGTAGCGGCTTTCATTAGAAAGCCGGAAAACATGCTTATCGTTTTACGCAAACTATTTGAAAATAGCCCAGCCATTTATGGCTGGGTAAGGGCCAATCAATCCATTTAAAGTCCCCCAGGGACGAAAGAAAGTCTCCGGCGGGAATGCCGAAGCTGAACCACGTTATGGGTTACTTCAAGCAGGAAAAGATGATTCGCGTCAATCGCAAATCGTATATCGCAAATGAGGGATGGAGCCAACGACTGGACTTGAACCAGCGACCCGCGCTTTACGAAAGCGCTGCTCTACCAACTGAGCTACGTTGGCAACCATGTGCCCGGCGCAAGGCCGGAATGCCAGACACTATTATATGCGGGTAAAACAGAGCGGCAAGGAGTTTTGCTGGCCGTTCAAATCAATTTTCCCGTGGTAGGACCGCGCTCCTGCGCGGCCGAATGCCAATTGTAGGCTTGATTCCCTGACTCCTGTCGGCAATTTTTTGTATAGTTGCTATGGGTTACAACTACTATATCGCGTGCAAATCTTGCGAAAAGTTTATCGATGTGGGCCGTTGGCGTATCTTTGGTGATCTCCAGTTTCCGAACGTGAGTCAAAATATATTTCCTGGTGCGGGCAACGTCGCCGCTGTCTTGGTCGATGGATTTTCTCTTCGTGAGCGCCTCCGTTCGATGGATGATCCATTTAGCCTTCGGTGCAAAGGAGAACCCGATTTCGAAAAACTGGCGGGAATTTTGGGTGAGTTTTGCGATCAGCATCCAACTCATGAGCTTTATTTTATCAATAGTAGCGGCGACTTCCCATGGAGCGCATGCAATCAATATCCTTGGTATGAATGGTCTGAGGTCATTGGACCAAACACGAACATTACGAATGTGGATTTGCCGAAGAATCTTATGAAAGATTTACATTTAGAGTCGTGGACTGAAATTGAGAAGCACCTTCTCCAGTCACGCCGTTACAACCCCGCGACTTTTCTAGGTGATATTGATCTTGTTAAGCATGGCTTCGAGAAGGTTAGGTCTATGAACAAATCCCTATAGCGAATGCTAAAAGCTTTAGCGTTCTGCTTTTTGTCATCCCTATATTTGAATTTTCGTCACTTGCCGCTTTTTCCATCTTCTACCCTCGCTAAAAATAGGGGTAGTGACGAACTAACGATTTTTCTGGAGGTGAGATAAAATCCGGTGTGTGAAAAATGCACGGACATTTTGGAGATACGATTCATTCCGGAAACCGACCGGACCGCCGCAAGGTTTTGGAGTGCGCCAGTCCTCTGGCGCTTTGGTAGGCAACGTCGAGTCTATTCTGTTTATTCTGTCTAAACCCCTGTTCTCTCTCTGCCTCGGCTTGGCACATTTACTACGTTCAACGTGGCTCGACGCGGCATCAATTCGTGTCAATTCGCGTAAAAACCTCTGCGACAGAAAAGGTCGAAATTGCAAAACGAACCCAATTTGCAATGCAAGTTACTATCAATCAAAAAGATATGCAGATAAACTGCCCAAAACCATGATAAGCCAAACTCATTCCCTGCGAGGACGCGCGACAGAAATTTCCCTCATCCAAGGTGTTCCAAGCCGTTCCAAGGCATTTTTCAGAAAAAAAAGATTGTTTATTTTTTACGGGCGCCCGGCACTCCTTGGTGTCTTGGTGGTTAAACCTCTGTGTTTCATCTGTGTCAATCTGTGGCCAAAGTCATTTTGCCTCTTGAATTTTCACTGTCACCCTGAATAATTCCCGCCATGTCAAATTTGCAAAATCAAGCGCTCCTTCAACTGGAACTGCCCGGCGTCAAGAAAATCCGCAGCGGCAAAGTCCGCGAAATCTTCGACCTCGGCAACCGCCTCCTCTTCGTCGCCAGCGACCGCATCTCCGCCTTCGACGTGATCATGCCCAACGGCATCCCGCGCAAAGGCGAAGTGCTCACCCAGATCTCCTATTTTTGGTTCGCCCAGACCGGCGGCTTCCAACCCAACCATCTCCTCTCGCGCCCCGGCGAGCCGTTGCCAAAAGAGCTGCAGCCCTTCGCCGACAAAATCGGCCCGCGCTACATGATCGTCAAGAAAAGCAAACCCCTCGCCATCGAATGCATCGTGCGCGGCTATCTCGCCGGTAGCGGCTGGAAGGAATACCAAAAATCACAAACCGTCTGCGGCATCAAACTGCCCCCCGGTCTCAAGGAATCATCCGAGCTGCCCGAGCCGCTCTTCACTCCCTCCACCAAGGCCGAAACCGGCCACGACGAAAATATCTCCTTCGAACAGGCTAAAAAAATCGTCGGCGATAAAATCGCTGAACAGGCCAAAGCCGCCAGCATCAAGGTTTATAACCACGCGCGCGACTACGCCCGCAAACGTGGCATCATCATCGCCGACACCAAATTTGAATTCGGCCTGGACGACCAGCACGGGCTTATCCTGATTGACGAAGTGCTTACGCCCGATTCCTCGCGCTTCTGGCCTGCGGACCAATACGCCCCCGGCAAAGGCCAGCCCAGCTTCGATAAACAATTCGTGCGTGACTATCTGGAAACGCTCGACTGGGATAAAACCCCGCCCGCCCCAAAATTGCCGGACGACGTCGTCGCCAAAACGACCGCGAAATACCTCGAAGCCTACGAGCGGTTGACCGGGAAAAAATTGTGACGGTTATTTGTCCGTCTGGAACGTCCCCGTCAATTCGCCTTCCCCGATGATGTGGCCGTTCATTGCGCTGACCACATCGCTCCTGTCGCCGCCTGACGACAGCAGGAGAATGATGTCGAGCGCATAGACTTTGAAAACATAATGGTGCAGCTTGCCTGCCGGTGGCGCCGGTCCGCCATAACCGATGTTGCCGAAGTCATTCTTCCCTTGGAGAAAACCATACACCATGGATTGGTCTTTGGGGATATTTTCGTTAAGGGAAGTGGTCGTCGGCGGCAAATTGTAGACCAGCCAATGGGTAAAAGTCCCCGACGGCGCATCGGGGTCTTCGCAAATCAAAGCGAAACTTTTCGTCTGTTGATCCGCGGCATCCCATTGCAGCGGTGGCGAAACATTATCGCCCTGGGCGGTATATTTATCGGGGATAGGCTGGCCGTCATCAAACGCCGGGCTTGTGACATTGATTTTAGCCGCGTCAGCCTTTGCGGCCGGTTCAACATTGTTTGAGCAGCTTGAACAAAGCAAACCGGTGAAAAGGATCGCAGCCCAGGGCAGATTCATCCGTGCGGTCATCGCCTTCAATGTCGCCTGCGCGCGCCTGAAAGCAAGCCGATTTTTCTGATAAACCGTCAGGAAACCTCGCCTTTTTTTTCCGGCAGGTTGGACAAATGACTTTTACGTCGCTCTCTTTATTGGTGGTTCGCGATGAGCGTTTCATGCGACGGCCAAAGCGCGATGTAATCCTGCATGATGCGTTCGCTCTCATCCAGCATCGGGTCGGGGCTCCAAACCCTCGTGACCGGAGCCGGATTATTTGTAGTGGCTAAGGCAGTGTCGTTAGCGGACGGATGGCTTTTAGCTGCGTCAGAGACAGCATTGGTGGCTTCATCTTGCGTCTCCAATTGCACCGGCAAAGGCAGGCCCGGACGGGTGGCATCGGCTACGGTAATATCATAAATCGTCTCCTGAGGCAGCTTGCGCGAGGCGACTTCCTTCTCACGCGCTTTGCTTTCCTTGTCGATTTTTTCCTTCTCATCCCACGCCTTACGCTCGTTAAGCGTGTCAGTCTTTTGGGACTGCAATTTTTGAAGCTCGGCAATGTCCTGGCGGACATACATGAAATCCTGGTTGGTGGCTATTTCCGCCTGGGACTTTTTCAATAAGTCACCCAAAAACGGCTGCACGTTATCCACGGCAGTGTAATCGGCGGCGGGAATCGTGTCCCAGGCCAGGGCGTTGGGCAGTGAGCTTTCCCCTTCGTCATCGCGATAGCTCCAAACATCCGGCAATACGATATCCGGTACGACGCCTTTGAATTGCGTAGTCGTTCCGTTAATCCGGTAAAACTTGCGAATCGTAATTTTAACTGTGCCGGGGTCGTTGGTGGCTGACGCATCGGACGGCCAGACCAAATTCGCCAGGGGCGTGAGATTCTGCACCGTCCCTTTACCAAAAGTGGAGGTATCGCCCACAATCAAGGCACGCCCGTAATCCTGCAACGCGGCGGCGACGATTTCTGAGGCCGACGCGCTGAAACGATTGACCAGCACCATCAGCGGCCCATGGTAGATATCGGGAGCGTCATCGTTGCCTTCGGTTTGGATGCGGCCTTCCGGCGAGCGGATTTGCACGACTGGTCCGTTGGTCACAAACAAGCCGGCGAACTGGATGGCTTCTTCCAGTGAGCCGCCGGGGTTGCTTCTCAAATCCAGGATGATGCCGCCAACTTTTTCCTGCTTCAATTTCATCACCAGGGTCGCGACATCAACCGACACATAATTCGTTGCCTGGGGGGCGTTTCCGGGCAAAGGAACTGGCGCGTAAAATGATGGCACCTCGATCACCCCCAGGCGATTTGTCCCACCATGGCCGTCGGGTGTCTCGATCAGCATAGCCTTGGCTTCCTGGTCTTTGAGATTGATTTCAGCGCGAGTCAGCGAGATTACCCGGCGCGTTTTGGGGTCGCTTGCAGGGATGATTGTCAGGCGCACTTCGGTCCCCTTGGCCCCGCGGATAAGCTGGACGATCTTGCCCAATTCCATGTCAATGACATCCACCGGCGGCTGTTTGCCCTGTGCGACAGCGATAATTTTATCGTTCTGGTTGAGCTGCTTGCTTTTTTCCGCCGGACCACCCGGAACGAGGTCGCGGATGATGCAGTAACCGTCTTCCGACCCGAGTTCCGCGCCGATGCCGAACAGGGCCAGGCTCATGTTGATGGAAAAATCCTGCGCATGTTCGAAGTTCAGGTAATCCGAATGCGGATCATAGGCGTGCGCGAGCGAATCAAGATACGTTTGCATAATATCGCCACTGTCCCATTCCTGCACCGCGCGCATCTCGCGGTCGAAACGGCGCTGGATCGTCTGGGTGATATCAGCCAGATTGGTCGCTGAGAGCGTCGAGTTCGGCGAGTTTTCGCGGGTCAGTTTTTCCTGTAAAAATTGTAGGAGCAATTGCTGGCGCCAAAGCTTTTTTGCCTCCTCTATGTTTTGGGGATAGGGCGCATTTTTGCGGTCAATTGGCACTTGTTCGTCTGAGTCAAAGGTAAAATGACCTTCCTTAAGTAAATTGCTCGAGTAATCCGCCCGTTCCTGCAGGCGCTCCAAAAAGCGCGCGTAAATTTTGAAAGCGGGACGCACATCAGCTTGTTCGTGGCTGCCGAGCGTCAACACGTCCAGGTTCGTACGGTAATGTGAAAATTCGTCAATGTCCGACTGCAAAAAATATACATGTTGCGGATCAAAAGCATCCAGATAGCTGTCGAAAAATTTTTCCGAAATATCAGTGTCCAGGGGTTGTTGCGAGTAATGATATAACCCAAGCAATCGCGCGGTAATATAGGCGATGTTTCCGTCGTTAGGACGGGGTGCCAAAGGCGCGGGCGCGTCCGTTTTGGCGGTGGATAAAAACGGCAGTCCCAGGAAAGTGATTAAAATGAGTAGGTTTAATTTAAAATGGTTCATGGCATCGGCACGAATCCGCAGAACATAGCTCAAATCGCCCTGAAATACAGTTTCTTTTTGTGGACAAATTCAAACGCCTGCCAGCCAGGCCCGAACATCCCAAAGCTTGCAACAGCCGATGCCATGTAAACGAATAGGCAATCATTGGACTTTCCGGCGGCAAAAACGTTCGCTCATTCATGACAATAACCCAATTTCGCGCTGCCCCACAGAGAATTAAGTGGATTTAACCGGCTGGCGAAAGCACATTGCCCTTGTGAAGATTTCGATTGTCGTCCCCGCCTTTAACGAGGAAAGGCTTCTCGGCGACTCGCTTGCCCAAATCAAAGCTGCCGCGAAAGCTTTTGAACCGCTCGGCTGGGAAACTGAACTAATCGTTTGCGACAACAATTCCACCGATCAAACCGCCCAAATCGCCCGCGAGGCTGGCGCCACCGTGGTTTTTGAACCGGTGAACCAGATCGCCCGGGCGCGCAATTGCGGCGCGGCGGCGGCCACCGGTAGCTGGCTGATTTTTGTGGATGCCGACTCTCACCCTTCGTCTGAGCTGTTTTCTGACGTCGCCACCCAAATCACCAACGGCAAATGTCTGGCCGGCGGTTCCACCGTCAGGATGGACGCGAAAAAGGTCTCTGGCAGAGTCGTCGTCTGGATTTGGAATTTCATCAGCCGGAATTTCAAAATGCTCGCCGGCTCGTTCATTTTCTGTGAAGCGGAGGCATTTCGAAAAATCGGCGGGTTCAATGAAAAGATGTTCGCGGCTGAAGAACTGGACCTCACTACGCGGTTAAAAAAACTGGCCCGCGAAGCTGGCCGGCGGGTGGTCATCCTCTCGCGGCATCCCCTTTTAACGTCCGCTCGAAAGCTTCATTTGTATTCCGCGCGGGAACATTTGACCCTCATGTTTCGCGCCGCCATGAACCCGCAAGTGCTGACGAAGCGTGAAGCCTGCCATTTGTGGTATGACGGCCGGCGTTAAATTTATCTTTCTTCCTTGATTTCCTCGGCCTTCGGCCTTTTCCTTTTGCCCACGATTTAAACATATAGCGTTATGGCATACCAAGACATCACCCCGCCAGCGGGCGGAAAAATTTCCATCCAGGCCGGCAAGCTCAACGTGCCGGAAAATCCCATCCTTCCCTTCATCCGCGGCGACGGTACCGGCCCCGACATTTGGGCCGCCAGCGTGCGCGTGTTTGATGCCGCGGTGCAAAAGGCCTATGGCGGCAGGCGAAAGATTTCCTGGTTCGAAGTTTTTGCCGGCGAAGAATCGTTCAAGCGCTTCAACAACTGGCTGCCGGATGATACTGTTAACGCTTTCAAAGAATATCTCGTCGGCATCAAAGGTCCGCTCACCACGCCCGTCGGCGGCGGTATCCGCTCGCTCAACGTCGCTCTGCGCCAGATGCTGGACCTCTATGTTTGCCTGCGCCCGGTGCAATATTTCACCGGTGTCCCTTCGCCCGTGAAACGCCCGGAAAAGGTGGATATGATTATCTTCCGTGAAAACACCGAGGACATTTACGCGGGTATTGATTTCGAGGCCGGCAAAGAAGCCGCGCTTAAGACGATTGAATTTCTGAAAACGGCCTTCCCGAAAGATTTTAAAAAAATTCGTTTTGGCGAAACGCCGGAAGTGGTCGGCATCGGCATCAAGCCCGTTTCCAAAACCGGCACGCAACGGCTCATGCGCTCGGCTGTCGAATACGCCATCGTCAACCAGCGCAAAAGCGTCACGCTCGTCCACAAGGGCAACATCATGAAATACACCGAAGGTGCCTTTCGCGACTGGGGCTACGAGCTGGCCAAACAGGAATTCGGCGCCGTTGAACTGGACGGCGGCCCGTGGTGCAAAATTCCCGACGGCAAACCCGGTGCAGGCATTGTTATCAAGGACAGCATTGCGGACATCACGCTGCAGCAGGTCCTGACGCGGCCGGATGATTTCGACGTCATCGCCACGCTGAATCTCAACGGCGATTATTTGAGCGATGCACTGGCCGCGCAGGTCGGCGGTATCGGTATCGCGCCCGGCGGCAACATCAACTACATTTCCGGCCACGCCATCTTCGAGGCCACGCACGGCACTGCGCCCAAATACGCGAACAAAGACATGGTCAACCCCGGCAGCGTCGTGCTGTCCGGCGAGATGATGTTCCGCTACCTCGGCTGGACGGAAGCCGCCGATTTAATCCTCAAGGGCCTCAATGGCGCCATCGGTTCCAAGCGCGTCACTTACGATTTTGCGCGTCAGATGGAAGGTGCCACGCAAATCAAGTGCAGCGAGTTCGGCGACAATCTGATCAAGTATATGTGATGATCGTGGCTGGTTTTTAAAGCACAAATTCCACTGAGATTCTTCCAGCCGCCCGGCGTTCAGCTTCACCAGGGCGGCTGTTTCGCCATGACATTTTTTCAGCAATTCGGCGAAGCATAACCTGTGGATCAATTTGCGGGGGGCGTGAGACGAAGCCCGGATCCCTTGGCAAATCCAGTGCTGGCTTCTTATTCGGCTCTTTATGCTCCGGCGATTTCATAGTTCACACGCTGTAATTCAAAACCGGCTTGTGATGGATGAACTGGTGCGCGGCGGCGATAAAGCCCCTGAACAACGGATGCGGCTGGTGCGGCTTGCTCAGGAATTCCGGATGGAACTGGCTGGCGATATAAAATGGATGGTCTTTGAGCTCGATGATTTCCACCAGCTTTCCGTCCGGTGAATTACCACTGAACACAAAACCTGCCTTCTCGTATTTTTCCCGGTAGGCGTTGTTGAATTCGTAACGGTGGCGATGGCGTTCGTTGATGACGAATGACCCATACAGCTCCGCCGCTTTCGTTCCCAAAACCACCTGGCATGATTGCGTGCCCAGCCGCATGGTGCCGCCTTTTTTGGTGATGCGCTTTTGCTCGTCCAGCATCGCGATGACCGGATGGGACGTGTTGGGATCAAATTCCGTCGAATGCGCCTTGGCGAGTTTCAAAACATTCCGGGCGAACTCGATGGTCGCGATTTGCATTCCCAGGCACAGGCCGAGATAAGGGATTTTCTTTTCGCGGGCGTATTGCGCCGCCAGGATTTTGCCTTCCACCCCGCGTTCGCCAAACCCGCCCGGCACTAAAATCCCGCCCAGGCCTTTCAATTTCTTTTCCGCGCCGTCCTTCTCGATTTCCTCAGCGTCCACCTGCACGATTTCCACGCCGCAATCGTTCGCGATGCCGCCGTGGATGATGGCTTCGTACACCGACTTATAGGCGTCCTGCAGGCCGATGTATTTGCCCACCACGCCCACGCGCACGCGATGTTGCGGCGCGATCAGCTTGCGGATGATTTCCTGCCAGTGCGACATGTTGGCCGCCGGGGTATGCAAATCCAGCAGCCGGCAAACCAGGTCGTCCACGCGCTCGCGCTGCAGCATTAGCGGCACTTCGTAGATGGAATGGTCCACGTCCTTTTCCTCGATCACCGCCTCGACCGGCACATTGCAAAACATGGAAATCTTCTGCCGCAATTCCTTGTCCAGCGGCTTCTCGCAACGGCACACCAGCACATGCGGCGCAATGCCGATTTCGCGCAGTTTAGCGACCGATTGCTGCGTCGGCTTGGTCTTCAACTCACCCGCTGCCTTGATGAACGGCACGTAAGTCACGTGCAGGAAAATCGCGTTGTTATAGCCCACTTCCAGCGCAAACTCGCGGATGGCTTCGAGGAACGGCAGGCCCTCGATGTCGCCTGTCGTGCCGCCGATTTCCGTGATGACGACGTCCGCCTTGGTTTTCTCGGCGAGCAGATGGATGCGGTTTTTAATTTCGTCCGTGACGTGCGGAATCACCTGCACCGTCTTACCCAGGTATTTGCCCTCGCGCTCGTTGTTCAGCACCGTCTGGTAAACCTGGCCGCTCGTGAGATTGTTCATCCGCGTGAGCTTGGTGCTGGTGAACCGCTCGTAATGGCCAAGGTCGAGGTCCGTTTCCGCGCCATCGTCCAGCACATAGACTTCGCCGTGCTGGTAGGGGTTCATCGTGCCCGGATCCACGTTCAGGTAAGGGTCAAACTTTTGCAGCGCGACCTTGAGACCGCGGTTTTCGAGCAGGGTGCCGAGCGCGGCCGCCGTCAGGCCTTTGCCCAACGAACTCACCACCCCGCCAGTTACAAATATGAATTTCATTTAAAAATTTATTTTAGCCACAGCTTGAACACAGAGTTTTATTTCAAAATCTGCGTTCAAGCTGTGGCTAATTCAATTCATCGCCACTTCAAAAAATCGTCTGCTGTAAAACCTGCCTGTTTCAAAATCTGCAATGCCAAGCCACGGCCAAGATCATGGCCACTATGGATTGGGACAGCCACCGACTTTCTCAAACCAAAATGTCGGAGAATCAAATGACTGCCGCGTTGACGGTCTTCGACGTAATCATGCGCCTTCAAAAATTTAACCAACTCCGTCGCGCGGATTGTCGGAAACCGGCTCATGCCGGAATTGCTAAATCAACCTTTTCAATCTGAACGGCATGTCGCGGTTCAGGAATCGGGTCGCCATGCGCAATCAAGCTTTCCAAAAAAAGTTCAATCGCTTCCCGCATATTTTTCTTCGCTTCTTTGACCGACCCGCCATTGGAAAAACAGCCCGGCAAGTCGGGAGAATAAACCGAGTAACCCGCCTTTGGGTCTTCTTCGCGCTCAATCACGATTTCATAGGTCAGTTTTTTCATATCTCTAATTTAACGTGACGCCAAAATTTTCTCAACGTGTTTCACGTCTTCCGGCGCGTCCACGCCGACACTGTCGTAATTCACCTTCACGACCGCGATTTCAATCCCGTTGTCCAGCGCCCGTAATTGTTCCAGTTTCTCGGCGTTTTCCAGCGGCGAGACCGGAAATTTCACCAGCCGCAACAGCGTCTCGCGCCGGTACCCGTAAATGCCCAGATGCTTCAAAAAAGCAAAGGCCGCCAACTGTTCGCTCGTCGAACCACTGGCGGCGTCGCGCACATACGGAATCGTGCGCCGCGAAAAATATAGCGCACGTCCGGCGGCATTGACAACCACTTTCACCACGTTCGGGTTCAACAGGTCAGCAGGGTTGGCGATGGGTGTGGCCGCGGTGGACATCTCGCAGCCTCCCAACGCGCCAGCCAGCGCGCCCGCCACGGCATCAATCACCGCCGGGTCAATCATCGGCTCGTCGCCCTGGATATTCACCACGGCGTCGCAGGAAACTTTCGAGGCCACCTCGGCGATGCGATCCGAGCCGCTGGGATGGTTCGCGGCGGTCATCTCCACGTGGCAGAACTTTTGGGCCGCGTTAAAGATGCGTTCGTCGTCCGTCGCGACGATGACCTCGGACAGGGATTTGGCCTTCTGGCATTGCTCCACGACACGTTGGATCAGCGGCTTGCCTGCGATGAGGGCGAGCGGCTTGCCGGGGAACCGTGTGGAACCATAACGGGCGGGAATAATGCCAACAACTTTCACGGGGTTACATTAAGCCACAGATGGCAAGGGAGAAGCAAGGAGCGAAAAAATGCGGTAGTGTCCTAATTTGGATTCAATTTGGATTTTCTTCGGTCCATCCAGCGAAAGAGCAGTCCCAAGAAAAACGCCCAAAACAATCCAGTCATCAAAATTCCCCAAGGAAAGAAAAGTTGCGGATAGAATCCAAATATAAATGTGCAAATCGTAAAAGGCCATGCTAAAAGACCCAAAAGAGCAAAACAAAAATTATCAAATGGCGTTGGCGAGTCTAAATCGGTGAACAAGATTAGAAATATATAAAGACCAAAGATTGCGAGCATTACACAAAAATGGCTGCAATTAATCTCCTTACCCAAAACGGAAGCGGCTCGGTCATTTCTTTGCCTCCTTTACATCCTTCACGATTTGAACCTGCACAGCCTTTTGCGCTGAATCTACTGGCGGTATTTCCAGCACGGCAACAAATCGCGTTCGCTCATCCTTCGCCCTGTCAAAATGTCCCCATGCGTAAGCGCGTCTGGCTTTTAGGTGTCGTGTCAGTTCAAACATGGCCTTAGGATATTTTACTTTCACTTGCCAATCCGAGTCTATGCCGTCCACATCGTCCATCAAGTCCATTTGTCCGTGTTTTTCCTCAAATTCTTCATTTTCATTTAGGGGTATTGACGAACTATCTCCTTTTCGTTTCCATGCTAAAATCCTCGCACGGTGGGCCAACGGCACGCGTGCCTGTGTTCACCAGCCCCGAAAACGTTCGGGGTTTTGTTCTTTGACATTTTGTTTGTAGGAGACGACGCTTGCCGCGTTTTACGTGGTGAGGAGTCTCTGACTTTGCCGGATCCCCAACCCGCAGCAGTCTGGTTTC
>Ga0181537_10003591_pt1 | contig 13233 bp, 8 predicted proteins | sample PEATcosm2014_Bin_39_FD_119765 | JGI IMG/M metagenome (GOLD analysis project Ga0181537, IMG submission 119765) | Peatland microbial communities from MTU Mesocosm Facility, Houghton, MI, USA - PEATcosm2014_Bin23_10_metaG | ecosystem: Environmental > Terrestrial > Soil > Wetlands > Peat | place...
GTTACTGGTCACTTCAAAGTAAGCGTCAGCACCGTTGTCGTTTAAGTTGATGACCTCCCAACCGAAACTGGCGAAACTGGGTCCGGTCGAGGTCGTGGCTGCCGCGCCGGCCGACGAATCCAACCCGGTAATAGTTCCCGCCAATCCCGCCAGCGCCAAACCTCTTCCCACAAAACTTCGTCGATCCGCTTTCATCGCAATATCCTCGGGCACTTTTGATTTTGGGTGGCGCAGCGCTTCCAGCGCTGCGATAAAGTTATTGTCCTGAGTGCGGCTTCAGCCGCTGAGGTCGAACTCCTCGGGTCTATCCCTTCAAATATGGCAACAACTCCTTGAACGCCGCCGACCCAGACGATCGCATCAATTCATAAATCATCATCTCGGTCGACGAAATAACCGCCCCCGCCGCGCGCATGCGGTCAAGCCCAATTTTCCAGTTCCACTCCGTCCGCGAACTGACGGCATCCGAAGCCACATGCACCAGATAGCCTTCGCGCAGCGCCCCCAGCGCCGTCTGCGTCACGCAGATGTGGCTCTCCATGCCGCACAGCAGCAGCGTATTACGCTGCCCCGGTAGCCGCTTGAGCAGCGAACAAAAAACTTCGCTGCCGAAACACGAAAAAAGCTGCTTGTCGATAGCCTCGATCCCCGGTTGAACCGCAGACAGCAGGGAACTGACCTCCGGAACTGTCCCGCCCAGACCCTTCGCGTATTGCGTACTCACTAACGCCGGAATCTTTAGAACCCCCGCCGCTCGAATCAGCAGTTGCGAATTCCGCACCAGCTGTTCTTTCTGAAAGATCGGCGCCAGCAGCCTCTCCTGGATGTCGATCACCAACAGCGCGCACTTATCGGCTTCCAGCGGCCGCCGCGCGATCTCGGCATAGTCGGCCGCAGCAGAAAGATTCTCGAAAGTCGTAGCCATGCCATCTCCTCTGCGTTCTCAGACGCGGTGTCCTCAAAAATGGCGGTAAGCTGCGAATCGCGCATTCCCGATGTCATCCTGACCACTGCGCAACGCGCAGGGGGAGGGACCGTGCGAAGCCCCACCATCACCGCGGAAGCGAACAGGTCCCGCGCGCCCCCGTCGCCATCCCCGCCATCCCCAGTTTATGTTGACCACACTTCCTCTCGCACCATAAAATCGATTGTAGGCGGCGAAAATCGTCCGGCGTAACCAAAACTGCCCCCTCGTTCAACGGCTAGGACACCTGCCTCTGGAGCAGGTTATCGGGGTTCGAATCCCTGGGGGGCAGCCAAATCGTTTCCAGTTCTTCCGTTCTCCTTTCTGACTCATTTCCAAGTTGATAGGCCCCAGATGCCGCGGGGCCTGTTCTCCGAAATTTGTCGACTGAGTTTGCGAGGAGCGACTCAGCAAATGCATTTTTTAATTTCCCGTTAGCCTAAGCCAGTTTATTTTACGGAGAACCGAAGTCCTTGCCACCCATCATCAACGCCCAGGGAATCACCAAAGCCTTCGGGGCCGATCCCCTGTTTCAGGATGTCTCCTTCACCGTTTCCGAGGGCGACCGCATCGGCCTCATCGGACCGAACGGCTCCGGAAAATCCACGCTCCTGCGCATTCTTGCCGGAACCATCAGCCCCGACTCCGGCGAACTAGCCGTCCGCAAGCGCCTCCGGTTCAGCTTCGTCGAACAGGACTCGCAATTCGAATCCGGCGAAACCGTCCGCTCAGTAATCCAGGACGCGATGGCCAGCGCCTCCGTACCCGACTCCGAGCGGGGGACGCGCTTCGCCGAAACCCTGGGCCGGGCCGGATTCGAAGATCTCGATGCCGAGGCCAGCAAGCTCTCCGGAGGCTGGCAGAAACGCCTGGCGATCGCCCAGGCTCTGGTTCGGGCCCCCGATGTTCTGCTCCTTGATGAGCCCACAAATCATCTCGATCTCGCCGGCATCGAGTGGCTCGAGGAATTGCTTCGACAAGCGGAATTCGCCTGCGTAGTCGTGAGCCACGACCGCTACTTCCTCGAAGGTGTCGCAACCGAAATGGTTGAGCTCAGCCGCGTCTACCCCGACGGCGTGCTCCGCGTGCGCGGAAATTACACCCGGTTTCTCGAAAAGAAAGAAGAATTTCTGCACGCGCAATCGAAGCGCCACGAAGCTTTGGAAAACCTCGTCCACAACGAAATCGAGTGGCTCCGTCGCGGAGCCAAAGCCCGCACCAGAAAATCCAAAGCCCGCATCGGCAAAGCCAACGACCTCATGGGCGAGTTGGCCGATCTCAACATCAGAACCCGCACCGCAACCGCGCAACTGGATTTCTCCGCCACCGATCGCCAGACCAAACGTCTCATCGAACTGGAAAGCATCAGCTACAAAATCGGCGACCGCTCACTCTTTGACGACCTCAGCTTCGTCGTAACCGCCGGAAGCAGAGTCGGCCTGGTCGGCCCGAACGGCAGCGGCAAGACCACGCTCCTGCGCCTGTTGCGCGGGGAGTTGACCCCCACCAGCGGAACCATCCGCCGCGCCGACTGGCTGCGCATCGTCTACTTCGACCAGAAGCGCGAACTCGATCCTAAAATAACTCTCCGTCGCGCCCTCGCTCCGGAAGGCGATTCCGTCATCTATCAGGATCGCGTAACCCACGTCGCGTCGTGGGCGGCGAGATTTCTGTTCACCGGTGAGCAACTCAATCAACCGGTCGGCCGGCTCTCCGGAGGCGAGCGCGCCCGCGTTCTCATCGCTCAGCTCATGCTCCAGCCTGCCGACCTTCTCCTGCTCGACGAGCCCACTAACGACCTCGACATCCCCACGCTCGAAATCCTCGAGGAAAGCCTGCTCGAGTTTCGCGGCTCGCTCGTCCTAGTCACGCACGACCGCTACATGCTCGATCGCGTATCCACCATCGTGCTAGGCCTCGATGGCTCCGGCGGCGCAGAAGTTTTCGCCGACTACCGCCAGTGGGAGTCCTGGCAAGCCGATCGCGAGAAGTCCACGTCTGCCTCCGCGAAGAAATCAGAGAACGGACCAGAGAAAGGGTCCGATAAGCGATCGGAGAACGAATCCGGGAAGCCGCGCAGTAACGGAAGCCAAGTTCCAGGCACCACAGCCGCCGCAGCGCCTGCCAGAAAAAAGCTCGCATATCTGGAAGCCCGCGAATACGCCACCATGGAACAACGCGTCGCCGAAGCAGAAGAAATCCTGCAATCAAAACGCGTCCAACTCGAAGACCCAACAATCGCCAGCGACGGCCCCCGACTCCTAACCGCCCACACCGAACTAGAAGCCGCGCAAACCACCGTAGACAACCTCTACGCCCGCTGGGCCGAACTAGAAAAGAAAAAAGTCTGATTCAGCATCTCTGACCAAGCTCTCGACTCCCCAGGTCAGTCATACTGAGAGTTTGTGACTTTTTTGAATTTTCGACGATTTTGTCGTCGTAACTGTCTTGTTTGCAGCATTGATTTTTGGCAACTTCGAAAAAGTCACAGACTCTGAGCGAAGCATGTGCCCCGGCGAAGCCGCGGCTGATGCGCAGTCGAAGGACCCCTTGCACCGCCTCACCGCCGTCGGCCCCAAAGGGATTTTCCACCACTATCCAGGACTTCACTGTAATAGCTACGGGACGCCCAATGGTTAATCAGCTAGCGCGCGGATTCCCACAAAATCCCGCCTGTATAGGAAAATAAGAGCCCATGACCTCCGTACGAATCGACAAGTGGCTCTGGGCCGCCAGATTCTTCAAGACCCGTTCCCTGGCTGCGCGCGCCTGCGAACTCGGACGCGTTCAATCCAACGGTCAGCCCGCCAAGCCCGCGCGCGAGGTCCGTATCGGCGACATGGTAGGCGTCACCAACGATGGCGGCGAATTTCACGTCGAAGTCCTGCTGCTCAGCGACGTACGCGGCCCCGCGCCGGTTGCCCAAACCCTCTACCGCGAGACCGAAGCCAGCCGCGAACTCCGCATGAAAGTAGCCGCGGAACGCAAAGCCATGAAGCAGTTCGAAGAATTACCAGCCGGCAGACCATCCAAACGCGACCGCCGCAGAATAATTCAGTTCCGCGGCCGATCTTGACCTTGGTGTTGCGCGTAGGTTAGTAACGGCTGATAGCTGACAGCCGAGTGTCCTTTCTCGGGTCTTTTGCCAGAAAGCCGGTCCTGAGAGTTTGTGATTTTTTCTGATTTTGGACGATTTTGTCGTGGTAACTGTCTTGTTTGCAGCATCGATCTTTGGCAACTTCGAAAAAGTCACAAACTCTGAGCGAAGTCGCTGTTTGGGAATTTCCCTGCCCAGGCTCCGAATCCCGGATGAAACGGTTGACCCAGGTCCCGTGGACCCTTGCCTCGGCCGCGCCGGAAGGGGCGCCCGAGAATAGCTCAGCGCTTCAGGGCTGGGTACATCGGAAAGAGGAGGGAACCACAAGTCCCGGATGGACAGCTGACGTTCCCAACGCATACTCTGGCGCCGCGACGAATCCGCCCAATCTACGAGCCCGCCATTTTTGCGCGCAAAACAAAACGCCCCAGACTCGTTAGAGTCACGGGACGTATGTTGATCAGCCCTCCCCCAAGTGCTGCTCAATTAGGAGATTAGCGTAACCCCGTAGTCCGGTAAATGGCTCGTCCGTGCCATACCCCACCACCAACGGGCCAATTCCCGTAACCACTAGCTCTTCAGAACGTTAACTTCCCGCCCAGTTGAATCTGCCGCGCCCCCGTCGTCCCGTCATTCTGTCCCACCTGCGACAACGAATAGCCGAAGTTGGCATCGGCCGTGCCGTTGTCCGGCTTGGTAAACTGCACCCGGTTGAAGACGTTGTAGACCTCAAAGCGCAGCTGGATTTTCACCCGCTCCCCCAGCGCAGTTAGTTTGGAGAGAGACATATCCCAGTTGTTGATCCCCGGCCCATACCAGTTGTTGCGATCCACATTGGCCGGAATTCCCCATGGAATCGGCGCGCTCACGCCATCTTCAAGATTGAACGCCCCGGAATTGAAGCCGGTGAAGACGCCTCCACCAGCGTTGATCTTTCCGGTTGAAGGAAGCGTCTTCAGCACAGAAGGATCGATCACCGTGGCCCGATCGGCGAGCCCGGTATGCAGCGTGTCCAAAGGTCCAAAAATGTCATACGGCAAGCCCGTCTGGAAACTCGCGATGCCACTAAGCTGCCACCCTTCAAACACGCGTCCCGCAAAACCATGGCTCAGCAGGCTCTTCCCGCGCCCGATACCTGGCTGGTAGATAAAGTTGATCACTGCCCGCTGCCGCGTATCGAAACCGGAGTTACCAAACTCTCGGTTTAGGGCGTACGAGTCCACCGGATAGTTGCCGTTGCCAATCGTCTGTGCCAAGGGATCGGACGAATCATCCAGCGCGTGCGACCAGGTGTAGGCCAGCCCCATCGTCAGACCGTGGTAATCGCGCATCGTCATCTTCGCCTGCAAACCGTTGTACCAGGACTGCCCCGTGGTCTGGTCGGTGAAAGTATGAAGGAAAGCATTATTGTTAACGGCATCGAACGGCAACGCCTGAATCTCGGCCCCGTAGTAAAGAGTGTTGTATTCGAGCGTTGCATTGCTGCAACCGTAGATATTGTTAGGATTTGCGCAATAGTTCACCAGCGCGGCGACCGTAGCAGGCTGCGGACCGTTCCCGTCCGCCACCCGCAGAATGCGTGTGCCGTGGTTTCCTACATAGTTGGCTTCCACCGTCAAGCGCGAACCCAACTGATGCTGGATGCCAAAATTCCAGGTCACCACGCTGGGAGGCTTCATGTTTGTCGCGAAAAGGTCGGGGAAAGTCAGCCCCCCTAAGAACGCTGGAGGCGGGCCGAGGTTCGTCACCACGGGAGAAGGTGTGAGTTGCGTCGGAGCGTAGAGTCCCTGCAGCTGTGCAGCCCCGTAAGAGCTCGCCGTCGCAATGATCTGATTGGCTACGCTCGGCTGAAAAGGCGCGTTGCCCCGCGCGTCGCTTACCAAGTTGCCGTACACGCGGTCGCTGAACACTCCCACGCCACCGCGAACCGAGGTCTTGCCCTTTCCGAACGGATCCCAAGCGAATCCCACCCGCGGCTCATAGTTGTTGTAGTAGCTCTGATAGAGTTGATGTCCCGTTCCCGGCCCTACTGGAGTAAACGTGAACCCGTTCCCACCACCAATCAGCGCCGGCGCCGGGCCGCTGGGATCCTGGAACAAGTTTGACAAGTTGCCATGCGCCTCAAAGGGCACACCGTAATACTCCCAACGCAAACCGTAGGTGAGGGTGAGGTTGGGGCGTACCTTCCATTCATCCTGCGCAAAAACACCGAACTCCCGTTGCCGGAAATCCAACTCGTCGTTTACCTCGCGTCCTCCGTCTTTGCTGAAGAACTGGGTTTGCGACTGCGAATTCACAACTCCGAGCAGCATGCTCGTCATGTCTTGGAGAGCATTTTCGTCCGGGATCATGTTCGGGTTCAGGCCTTGCAACACAGGAACGCCGTTCTCGGTGAATACGTTGAAGGTGAACGACGCTCGCGAGGAAAAGTCAGTGAAGTTATTGGAATAGACGTTGCGGAACTCGGCACCGAACTTCATGGTGTGTGTGCCCATCACTTTGGTCAGCGTGTCCCGGTACTGGTAAGTTCCGGTCTTGCGGCCTTGGTCATCGGCGTCGCCCAGTCCCTGGCAACCGAATCCGTTATACCCCGGCAGCGAATAATCCGCGCCCCGGCCGACCTGGTCGATAGCTTTAGGGTCTATGCTGTCAAACACGTCCGTCCCGTTGCAGCCAAAGAACAGATTGGTGCGGTTCACGCTAGCCCGCAGTTCGTTGACCATCGTGGGGCTGGGATTGGAGGTTAGCGACAGCGCCAAACCCTGCGTACGCTGGAACGAAAATACCGCTCCCAATCCGCCGGGCAAGAAGTCGTCGTGAAATGGGTTGGGATCGTGGAACCAGTTGTAGATGTAACGCCCGCTAAGCGTGTTGTTCTTCCCGATCTTCTGGTCGATCTTCAGAACCGCGTCCTCGTCCTTTTCCCGCGACTCGCTGGGAAAAAATAGGTTCCCGGTTATTCCGTCCGAGTTCGCGGTGTTAGGCGTCGGGTAAAACGAGAGGATCTTCTGCATGACGGGATCGAGCTGCAGGCCGGTTCCGTTGTTCGGGCTCGTCGGCGTGGACACGTCGAGTGCCTGGGTAGCGCCCGTGTTGGGATTGGTGTAAGTAAAGACGCCAGCCTTGAAGGCCGCCGTGGGCACCGTGGAAGTGTTGGTCGTGTTGGTGACGAAGCGGTCGCCCTGGTAGTTGACGAAGAAAAACGTCTTGTCCTTGATCAGTGGCCCGCCCAGCGAAGCGCCGTACAGGTTCCGGACATACGGATTCTGGGGTAGCACCGCGCCCGTGCTGGGATCGATCTGGTGGTTGAAGAAATCGCGCGCGCCCAGAGCATTCCAGCGGCCGAAGTAAAACGCATCTCCGTGCCAGTTGTTCGATCCGCTGCGCGTGATCACGTCAATGATCGCGCCATTGTTGCGGCCGTATTCCGGCGCGAAGTTGTTGGTGATAACGCGCAGCTCTTCGGTCGAATCCGGATTCTGCGACGTGATCCCGCCCAGTCCGCCCGGAACCTCCGTATCGTTATTGTCCGCGCCGTCCAGCATGAAGTTGTTGTTGCGCTCGCGTCCGCCGTTGGTCGAAATTCCGCCCATGCCGTCCGATTGGGTCACGCCCGGACTCAGCAACACCAACTGATAGGGATCGCGCAGAATCAACGGCAGTTCGGTCATCTGTTCATGTTCCACCACGTTGCTTAGCTGGGCGTCGGTGGTGTCAACCGTCACAGCCTTACCCTCCACCGTGACCTGTTCCGCGTTGGAGCCGATCTCCAGTTTGGCGTTGAGCGTCAGCGCCTGATCCACCGTCAGGGTCACCTCGGCAAACCTCACGGGGCGGAAACCCTCCTTCTCGACCGTCAGGTCGTAGAGGCCAGCCACGATTTCGTTGATGCTGTAGACTCCGGCGGCTCCCGTCTGCACGCTGCGAGCGACGTTGGTCGCAGTGTTGGTGGCCGTCACGGTCGCATTCTGGACCAATGCTCCGCTTGAGTCAGTGACGGTTCCGTTGATCGACGCGTTCTGCGCTTCTGCAGTGCGCACCAGAACCAGCGTCAAACCCGTGGCTACAGCGAACAGGACTAGTCTTCGCAGCATCGTTAAAACTCCTCGCATTTATTTGCAACGTTAATTTTCCACCGCAAGCATCGGCGGGCACAGGTTCAGTGTGAGTGTTTGGGATAACACTGCACACAGCGCACCATTAACAAGCACGTGTAACTTAAATTGTTTCACCAGTATGCATCAGTCTTGACATTGTCTTATATGACAACTTGTATTCCACGTTACCAACGTCTACGAAAAGCGGTAGAACTTGCGTTATGGTTTCGCAGGGACCGCTGTGTCCCGTCCCGAACCAGGCTGCGGTACACTAGCGGGCCGCTTATTCCCGAGCAGCCTGACCGACTAGCCTGATGACGTAAGCTGGTGACGTCATTACGTAGCCTGGTCACATCGCCGATTCCCATGCCACCATCGAGGCCTGCCGCGCCCCAAGCCAACAGATTCGCCGCGACGCATTCCGTCGATCGTTTCTTGAATCTCCTCGAAGCCGCCAGGGGCCGCTTCGGACCCGGCACGGTTGTGTCTCTTGAAAAATTGCTGGCACAACTTGGACGGAAGAAATTCGGCGACCCGGCCGCGCTCATCCGCTTCCACGAGGCGCTGCTGTTTTTTCGCGCATTTCCCCCCGGGCCGTCACTGATTCCGAAACTTGAGGAACTGCTACAAACTTTCCACGATCGCGTCGATCACATCCGACGCCTCGGCGTGGACATGTCCGCCTTCGACGATTTCGATACTTCCGGCATTGCGGGAACGGTCATGCAAGACGTCCTTAGCTTCGACGCCGTGCGCTGGCTCGCGCGCCGCATTCCGCGGCAAATTGAAATCGCATGGGACGACTATCTCGACGATCCGCAAAACGAGCGCGCTCTCGCTTCGCTCTGGCCTCGCCTCATGCCGCTTCTCGCGGAAGACTCCGACGTGGAAGCGAACATTCCGTGGACGCGCTGGCTTGATTCCGCCCGCGACCGCGAACGCCCGCTGGAATGGCTGCTCCGCCGCTCCGAACGACTTCTCGTCGAACCCGATTCCGCAGTTTCAAACGAGCCAGATTCAAAGGAGAAAATTAAGAAACGGAAAGAGAACAGAAGACCGACATCCCACGAAAAGAAATTCGCTCACGACCAGCAAGACCGCGCCCGCGCCGCGCTCTACGACTCTCTACGTTTGCCCGTGCGTTGGCGGCTCGATAACCTGCGCTTTTCCCGCACCCGCAACTGGCAGCGGCCGCGAGCGTTTTACTATCACCGTGAGCCGCTGATTATTCGCAGCCAGGTCTCGCTGGCGCGCGAACTTTCTCAGCCTGCGCCTCGCCTGACCAAACTTTCGTTTGCCGAGGGTGAGACCGTCATGAACTTCGTCCGCGAAGTGATGGCCGTCCGCTACCGCGAACTCTACGGCACCACGCTCGGCGATCCAGGCTCTGTCGTCCGCGTCAGGCTTGGCCGGGGATTGGTCGTCCATCTCTGGAATCTGCCGCCGGCGCGCCGTCTGCCGCTGCGCGCTTACGTTGCCGGCTTCACTCTCAAGAACGGAGTCCCCATCAACTACATCGAAGCCATCGGCCTCTGCGAATGGCTCGAGGTCGGCTTCAACACGTTCTACACTTACCGCCATGGAGAGACCGCGTGGATCTATGCACAGACCCTGCGTAGCCTCTGCGCCTTTACCGGTGCGCGATGCATTTCCGTCTATCCGTATCAGATTGGCCAGAACAACGACGAGGCCATCGACTCCGGCGCGTTCTGGTTCTACCGGAAACTTGGTTTTCGCAGCGGCCGCACCAACCTCGAGGAGCTTGCTCGAAGGGAAGAGCAGAAGATCGCCGCCGATCCCGCGCACCGAACGTCGCCCCGAATCCTGCGACGCCTTGCCGAGGCCCATGTCTTCTATGATCTAGATCATCACGATTCGGACGTGCACGACTCGGACCGGCACGATCGCGAATCCGGATCCTGGGATAGTTTCTCTACCCGCAACCTCGCCTTGCGCGTGAACCGCCGCATGGCCCGCGAGTTTGACGGCGACAGCGCGCGCATCCGCGACGCTTCGGTGGTTGACGTGAGCCGCGCACTCGGCGTGAACTTAGATCGCTGGAATCCCGCCGAGCGTCGAGCTTTCGAGAACTGGTCGCTCGTGCTCGCGCTGATTCCAGACCTGCGCCGCTGGTCGTCGTGCGAGAAACACGACGCGGCGCTGATCATCCGCGGCCAAGCTGCCTCCAGCGAAATGCGCTACCTGCGTCTTACCCAGCGGCATGCCCGCCTGCGGACTGAACTGCTGTGCTTGGGCTCGAAGAAAACACGAACGGCGCAGACCTGAAGGCCTGCGCCGTTGTCGTTACCCTATACACCCAGAATATCAAATTGACGGGGGAAATCGGACACGCTTTTGAACTTTATATTCCTCTGCGAATCAGTGATTCAGCCTCGGAAGCTGAGGCTTACGGTTTTGACAGGATTTCACGTGCAGATTCAAAAGCGGGCGGATGAGGGCGTACGCCCCTCCGCGGGCAAAGTCAGCCGTCCCCCACTTCTCGCGAGAGAAGCGAGAATGGGGGGGCCAGATCAAACCTAACTACCTCTGGTTTTGTTTTGGAGATTCTGGGCTCAGGAAAAATATCTCTCGCTCGTTGGCGGTCATCATCTCTGCCGAAAGCTTCTTGAAGCGCATCACAATTTCGTCGGGGGACATGGTTGCCTCCCGGAGCGCTTCCTCTATCTCGACCATCCCACTGCGCAACCCAGAGTACAAACGACACGCTGTTCAAAATTGAACAGGGAGATTTTTTGGAGAGGTGCACTGACAGAACCAGGTTGGCAACAATGGCCGGCCGTCCCGCAAAGGACGCGAGAGGGGGCACCCAAGATCAAGCCTTGGTTTCCAGTTGAAACTGAGGCACGACCACACGCTACACGAATACAGTCAAAAGCAGCGAGTAAGAGTGCCCGCTCCGCGCAGGCAGGGTCAAAGGCGGCTCGTCATCGTTTTTAGTCATCATCGGGATCTGTGGGCGGACTCTTGTCGTTGATGAAATGCGCGGCATCTAGGGGAGAGGGAATCATTTGAAACGTTATTGGGGTCTGATTCATGGTGAAACAACTGGAAAGGTCGTCGGCCGGGGCGTCGGCATAGCCCAGCGACGGGAGGTTGAAGGTGGTCTCGACGAACTTGAGGACGCTGCCAAAGTCGTGGTCGGTGTGGTCGATATAGGCGGCCTTGGCATAGGGCGAGACCACCACCAGGGGAACACGGAAACCGTAGACGTATCCTGACCCCCAGCTGACGCCGTCATTCACCACTTTCGGGGCGACGTGATCGTACCAGCCTCCCCAATCGTCCCAGGTGATGATGATGGCGGTGTTGCCCCAATACTTGCTATTGCCAATCGAATTGACAATGGAGGCGACCCAGTACGGTCCGCTGCCGTTGTTGCTTTGAGCGTGATCGGAAGCGGCACCGTCGGGGATGACCCAGGTTACTTGCGCGAGATTGCCGTTCGCGATGTCCTCGAGGACTCCCGTTTGCGGGATGACAACATTGTTGGTCCAGTCCGGACCGGTGCAGGTGAGCACTCCGTTGATGGTTTGCTGCTGGCAAATGTGTTCAATCGCGTCGGGGGCAGTCCAGATGGATCCGGCGGAAGGAGCGTAATAGCGCCAAGTTATACCCGCGGTATTGAGCAGGTCGGTAAGCGTGGGATGGTCGAAGCAGGGATACTCGGGCGGCGAGTTGCTTTCGCTCCCAGTAGCGTCAATCATGGTGACGGTGTTGGTGAGCGCAGCGATGCAGCCTGCGGGATTCGTTAGGGGATTTTCGGCGGCGAAAAGCGAACTGGTTGCTGTAGGGGCCGAAGTGCCGGAAAGAATGAACTGGTGGGCCGGAAAGCTGGGGCCTTCGTTGGTCTGAAACATGCGGTCGCCGAAAGTATATTGCTCGGCCATGGCGAAGTAGGGCTGCACGTCGGATGGCATCACGTACATGAACTGCGCGTTGGGATGGGCGTTGGGCGGACAGTTCGCGGCGGGAGAGCAGGGAATCAGGCTGGCCCCGTCCATTTTTCCGCCGTCGTACATGTCCACGAATGCAGCGTGGGCGTGACTCAAATCATAATTTTGCGGGTTGGCGCCGGCCGTACCCAGGTCGATGGGGCTGAGCGGAATGGTCTGACCGAAGGAATCTGCGGTGCTGGCGATGTCGGCGCCATGGGCAACCAGCACGGGATCCTGGAAGAGATTGTCTGGAGTGCGGTTCTCCTGGAAGATCACGACAATGTGCTGGAACACGGCCGCCGTCACCAGACTTAGGGACTGAGGACCATTGCTGGGAGCTATACTGTGCGCGTCGCTTCCCGTAACGTTGATGGATTGAGTGCCACCGGGTGTGTTGTTCGTAGTCGTGACTGTGAGCGTGGAACTCGCCGCAGTACCGCCCGAGACGGTTACGGGATTTGTGCTGAAGGAACATGTAATCGCCGCGGCGCTCGCGAGATTGGGGCAGGCGAGGGTAACGCTGCCGCTGTATCCGGTGGCTGGAGTTACGGTGAGGGCGGAAGTTGACGTCGCACCTGCCGTGATGGATGCCGGGCTCAACGCGGCGGCTGTCAGGGTATAGCCTGGGGCTGCGCTCACGGAGGATGACGGACCTCCGCAGGCGGAAATACTTAATAAACTCAAACCAAGCAGAACGGTGGTTGTGCCGAGAGTGGGGCGGGAGGCAAACAGGAAATGCAGGGGGTTCATCGCGAATCTCCTTGCCGCTACAGGGTGGGTTCCATCCCATAGCAACCCGGCGGGCGGGATTTTGACTCGGAAAAAGAGAACGGAGACCTGAAAATCGGGAGAGTCAAGAGCGGGCGGACGAGGGCGCGTCTGCCCCTCCACGTGCTCGTCGTCGCCGTCACGCGGTCAGGGCTTGCACGCGCCTGCGGATGTCGGAGACAAAGGCTGCGTCTTTCAACGAAGCCAGGTTGATCTCCACATTGGCCAGCGCGCCGGTGATGGCCGCGCGGGCGAGGGCGAGCGCGGTGGTGAGGTCCGACTTCATGTTCGGATTGGAAATAGGTTCGAGGGTCAGCGCGATGGCGGCGACTTCGTACGCTTTTTCGGCGA
>Ga0181537_10003593_pt1 | contig 13227 bp, 11 predicted proteins | sample PEATcosm2014_Bin_39_FD_119765 | JGI IMG/M metagenome (GOLD analysis project Ga0181537, IMG submission 119765) | Peatland microbial communities from MTU Mesocosm Facility, Houghton, MI, USA - PEATcosm2014_Bin23_10_metaG | ecosystem: Environmental > Terrestrial > Soil > Wetlands > Peat | place...
AACAGGCCCGCGACAATCAAAGCCGTGACCCACGTGGCATCGGACAGGACGTGAACGCCCAACAGGATTGCGCCGGCGATCGGCGCGGCGATCGTCCAGATGGGAAGTTGTGACGAATGCTTCCGATGCAGAAGCTTGAAGGTTGATATAGGTCGTTGACAGGGCAGAAGTCTACGCGAGACCGCGCGCGTGGATGGGGCACCTATGGGGGCACCCGCGCAGAACTCAGCCGAGCCTGTCTGCCCGACGGACCAACCTGATCTTTTCGCCGCTCGCTTGCGTCGTGGCCCAATGTGGCCCCAATGCTAAGCCGATGGCTATCCTGCACTACCGTCAATTCAGTACCTCTTGTCAATTTCCGACTTGGAGTCGACGTTCGCGCCAAGGGGGTATTGCCCGGTTTTGCCCGTAATCCCGATCTCTCGCTCGGTGACACGCGCCGCGTAGTCTGTGCCTCACTGACAATCAACCAAGGCACCCCAGCGAATGCATCGCAGCAACTCGAACCCGGATCAACCCGCGGAATTCGCCGCCGCACAAATCCTGAGGCTGCCGCAGGTCTGCCGAATGACGGGCCTCGGCCGCTCCATGATCTACCAGCTCGAAGCCGAGCGCCGCTTTCCGTGCCGGGTGCGGATCGGTGCTCGCGCCGTGGGGTGGGTCGAGTCGGAAGTACAGGGCTGGCTCGCGGCGCGCATCCAGCACTACCGCGCGAGACCGCGGCCCTGCATGTCGCGTCGGCCGCTGCCGCCAGCAAGCGAGCAAGCCCCGTTCACCTGTCCGGTGCCGCCGTCCCCAGCACGTCGATGAGCTCGGCGATGACCTGTACCGCGCCTTCGTCGCTCTCTTCGAGCTCGATGGGTGCAAACGCGGGGTTGTTCGGCTTCAGCCAGATTCGGGTGTGCCGCCAGCTATCGCCGTCGGCGGCTTTCTCGCTCTCGTATCGCTTCACGGTGTAGCGGTGGCCGGTCTCCGGGTCCACGGCACTGCGTAGCTGGACGAGCACGGTACGGCCCTGGCGCGAGCCCGCGACCGGGGCGGCGAAAAGGCAGTACGAGCCGTCTGGTATCGCAGGCTCCATCGACTGCCCGACCACCTGCGCGACGAACATTCCACTGCGCAGCGGCCGGTCGGTACCCGGCTCGACCCATTGCCAGTCGTTATCGACGACGTGCTGGGGATTGCCGAAGGCCCCGGCGGCGACCTTCAGCGGCACGAGTGGCACACACCGGACGTAGCGCTCGCGAGGGGCGCCCTCGACCAGCCGCAACTTCGGTTTGGCGGGAGTCGACTCGTCCACCCGAAGACGCCGATAGGCCTCTTCCGCCATCCAGGTGGTGACGACCTTCTGGAACGGCACGTCGTTCATGAACCGGACAAAGATGTCCTCGTTCTGGTCCATGCGGTCGACGAAAAGTTTCTCCAGGACATTCCTGAAAAGCAGCTCGAACTTGTCGCCGGGATTCACGGCGGCGGCGCGGCGCAGTCCGTCATCCGCCATCGCCGCCTCGACGATCTGGTCGAAGAAGAGCTGGTCGGCCTGGTTGAAATCAGTACCGAATCGATCGTTGACGACATCGATGAGCTGCGACAGCGGCACGGGCTGCTCGCGCAGCGCCCCACTGCCGACTTCCGTCGGTCCGTCGAGCTTCCGGGCTTCACCGTCCTTGAGCGCGATGGAGCCCTCGCTGATCTTCTGCAGGCGGTAGTACTCCAGCTTCACTTCGTCGTCGAACTGGTAGCCCTCTCCGCTCGAACGGCGGGGTAGTTTGGTGGAGAGGTGCCGCAGGAAGACGTACAGGCGCTCGAGGTCGGAGTCTTGATACGGGATAACCTGGCTCAGGAAGCCGTACAGGTTTAGGAACGCCTGCAGCTTGCCGCGCCACAGCTCCGCCTCATCCGCATCGTCATCCATCCGGGCCTTGAACCGCGACAAGGCTGGGTCGAGCGCCGCGTTCATCGTCTGATGGTCCAGCGGGCTCTGCTTCTGCCTTGGCTTGAAGTACACCTCGCTGAAGCGGGCCACCTCTTCGGCGAGGTAGATACCCGCGACGTCGAGCTCGCCCTTGATCGCATAAAGTCGGGCAGGTTCAACGGCGTCGCCAATCTCCGCGCCTTCGTAGTACGTCTTGAAAGCCTCGCGGATTTCATCGCGGTCGTTCACGAAGTCGAGGACGAAGGTATCGTCCTTCAGCGGATGAATGCGATTCAGACGTGACAGCGTCTGCACCGCCTGGATACCCGCCAGCCGCTTGTCCACGTACATCGTGTGCAGCAGCGGCTGGTCGAACCCTGTCTGGTACTTCTCTGCCACGAGCAGCACTTGGAATTCCGCTGTCGCGAACCGTTCGGGGAGTTCCTTGGCGCGCAGACCGTCGTTCATGCCCTCCTCGGTGTAGGCGACGCCGGGCAGATTGTCATCCTGCACCTGACCTGAGAACGCGACCAGCGACTTGATGGCGTAGCCCTTGGCCTTGATGTACTTGTCGAAGCTCTGCTTGTAGCGCACAGCTTCGAGACGTGAACCGGTGACCACCATGGCCTTCGCCCGGCCGCCGATCTTGTGCCGCGTGACGGCGTGGAAGTGCTCAACCATCACCTCGGTCTTCTGGGCGATGTTGTGCGGGTGCAGCTTCATGAACCGGGCCAGCGCGCGTGCCGCCTTCTTGCGCTCGACGTTCGGGTCCTCGTCGCAAGCCTTCAGCAGCCGGAAATACGTCGCATACGTCGTGTAGTTGCGCAGGACATCGAGGATGAAGCCCTCCTCGATGGCCTGCCGCATCGTGTAGCGGTGGTACGGCTGCCCGTTCCGCCCAAAGACGGCGAGCGTCTTGTGCTTCGGCGTGGCGGTGAAGGCGAAGAAGCTCAGGTTCGCCTGCCGGCCCCGCTGGGCCATGCTGCGATAGAGTTCTTCCATGTCCTCGGCGCCATCTTCGGCGGCCTGCCGCCGTGCTTCTTCATGCAGGTCTTCCCCGCCGAGCACACCCTTCAGTTCGGTGGCGGTCTCACCGCCCTGCGAGCTGTGCGCCTCGTCGATGACCACGGCGCAGCGCCGAGTCTGCAGCCTTCCGCTGCCCGCATCGCCGCGCTCCTCGGCCATCTTTAGTAGCTGACGCGACACGAACGGAAACTTCTGCAGCGTCGTGATGATGATCGGCACGGCGCTCGTGAGCGCCTCGGCGAGCTGACGGGAGCTCTCGTCGATCTTCTGCACCACGCCCTGCTTGTGCTCAAACTGGTAGATGTTGTCCTGCAGCTGGTGGTCCAGCACCACGCGATCGGTGATGACGATGACGCTGTCGAAGACGCGCTGATTACTGTCGTCGTGCAATGACGCCAACCGGTGCGTGAGCCAGGCGATCGTGTTGCTCTTGCCGCTGCCCGCCGAATGCTCGACCAGATAGTTGTGGCCGGGGCCTTCGGTCTTTGCCGCCGCGACCAGCGACCGCACGGCCTGAAGCTGGTGGTAGCGCGGGAACACCAGCTGCTCCGTCTTCACCTTGCGGCCCTGTTCGTCACGCTTTTCGTCGATCTGCAGGTGCAGGAAGCGGGCAAGCAGGTCGAGCAGGCTGTCCCGGGCGAGCACTTCCTCCCAGAGATAGGCCGTCCGGTAACTTCGCCCCTGCGGGTCCGGCGGGTTCCCGGCACCGCCGCCATCTCCCTTATTGAAGGGCAGGAAGTGCGTGGCGCTGCCCGCGAGGCGGGTCGTCATGAGCACGGCGTCGGTATCGACCGCGAAGTGCACAAGGGTTCGCTTCTTGAATTCGAAGATCGGTTCCCGCGGATCGCGATCCTGCTTGTACTGGCGGCGCGCGTGCTCGACGGTCTGCCCCGTCATGGCGTTCTTCAGTTCGAGCGTCGCCACGGGAATGCCATTGACGCTCAGCGTGACGTCCAGCGACTTCTCGGATCGCGTCGAAAAGTGGAGCTGCCGCGTGAGACCGAGGCGGTTGCGAGAGTAGCGTTCTTCCAGTTCCGGGTTGAGCTCGTGCGCGGCCTTGAAGTACGCGACGAACAGCGTGCGGCCGTAGCACTTGAAGCCATGGCGCAGGGTTGCCAGCGAACCGTTGGCATCCATCCACTTGCAGAGGTCGCCGAGAATCTGCTCGCCCGTCTTCGCGCCGTGGAGCGCTTCCAGCTTCGCCCATTCCTTCGGCTGCGTTTCCCGGATGAAGTCCAGCGCTGTGGAGGGAAAGATGGCGCGTTCCCGGTCGAAGCCTTCGCGAGGAATCGCGATGTAGCCGTGACCGAGCAGGTCGTACTCGACGACGGTCTCGAAGGCGGCTTCGGAATGGCGCGATACGGTCATTCCTGATCGTCCTTCTTGCGTCGAGACGTGCGCTTGGCGTCGAGGTTGTCGTTCGCAATGTCGCGGGCCACTTCGTGGGAGCCCTCGGTTCGAACCATTCGGATTTTCCGGAGAGTTACCTCTTCGGCCAGTGCGCCCGAAAGAACTCCGGAGCCGGTCACGGCGCCTTCTCCGCCCGGAGCTCGAGCTTTACGGCCAAGCTCCTCAACATCGTGAACGTGTTTTCCGCGGACACCGCAAACTGCGCACATACATCCGGGAGCTTGATTTCGGACTTGGAATCCGGTGCAGGTTGCTCATTCGTCACCACGATCGCGCCGTTCACTCTTGCGTAAGCAACCAGCCATCCGTCCGCGCCCGTGGCAAATTTCGCTTTGGCGCCATCGGTATATCGGGTATGCCGCTGTGCCCAAAGCATGATTTCAGCGAACGCGGCGACGACCCCAGCGCTGTCGACGTCCAGGAAGAAGGAGTCTGGGACTTGCTTTTGCACCCACTGCACCAAGTCTTCGGTTTTCCGACCAGACATGAGTTCGCCGCGAACACGGCTAACACTGAATACCTTCCCGGACTGGTGTTGCTGCAGCAGACCATTCCAGAATCCGGAGCAGATGTCGAAGGCGTAGTAGGCATTCTTCGCCGCGATGAAGACATCGGAATCCAGGACGAAGATCGCCGACTTCTTCATAGGAGCGGCACTCCCAGTCGACGGCCGTACTCCTGGAAGGCTCCACCTCGCAGCCCTGTGAGGTCATATGCTTCCTTGAAGCTCAGACGCCCCTCCAGCGCGGCTCGCATGACGGAGAGCGCGAACGTCGCGCCCAAACGCGTGTTCTGCGTGTTGTAGAAGTCGCCACCGCTGGTGGTCTTCGCTTTGTCCCGCTCCCGCTGCGTGTACTCGTTGTAGAAACCGAAGAAGGCGTCGCGCCCGACGAGTCGAAGATCCAAAGCCCGGCGCCCGGCGACGATGGGACTGACCTTGAAGTGTCTCGCCAATCTCTCGAAGACATCGCGTTCCTGCTTGATTGCTTGCCACGCGCGCCTGAGCTCGGCAGCGGGCACGAGAAACTCGGCGGCTGCGCGATCACAGAACTTCTCAACGCGCTGGTTTCCAGGAAAGAGGCCTTCGAAGCCGGAGATTCCCTCTCCCTCGCGGCCCAGCCAGACGTGCGCCAGCTCGTGGGCAAGCGTGAACATCTGTGCCGACTTGGCATCCGCACCGTTCACGAAGATTAGCGGCGCGTAAGGGTCTGTCAGAGCAAAGCCGCGGAACTCCTGAACGTCGAGTTTGCGGGATGTGTTGTTGCCGACGACGCCATTGATCACCGCGACGACGCCCAACGCCTCAATTCGCCGGCGTAGCTCTCCGACCGCCTCTGTCCAGGTTCTGACTTCCGATGCCCAGCCGTCATCGAGGCCGATGAGTCTTCGCATTTCGCGACCGGCGGCCTCCGGTTCGTCACTCAACTTTGCCCCGCCGACGAATTCCGGCGGCTCACCCTCTCGCTCTCGCCGCTCCTCCCTCAGCCAGTCCTGCCGGCGCTGCATCGAATAAATGGTGTCGAGCAGGTCAGCACTCGGTCGAGACGTTCCGGCGCGAACGGTACGGAAGTCCTGAATCGGAAGTCGTTCAACGGGAGGCTCCGGGAGGAAGAAGTAGCCAATGGGCGTGTGCGTGGCCTTGGCGAAGGTCTCCAGTTGTTTGAGAGTCGGCTGATTCTTGCCCCGCTCCCAGTCCGCGAGCTGCGGAAAGCGGATGTTGAGCTCAAATTCGTCGATCCGCGACCGCTCACACGCCCAGCGAAGAATCTGCGGGCTGACGTGCACGCGTGTCATGTCGCCACCCTCGCCAGGCGCTGATCGAGCCACCACACGGCGACGGGATCGAAGGGTGCAATGGGCCCTGCGCCCGCCGGAACTCTGCGCGCTCGCTCGCGAAGGAGTTGCACGCGGGGGACTGGTCCGCGAAGGCGAGCCCTCTCGCTGCTCCACCAATCCATCAGGCCGGAGAGCACGCCTTTGCGGCGATTCCTGAGCAGTGGCAGATTGAGGCCGAGGACGTCGCTGAGTTGCGTGTGGAACTCACCGTCACTGGAAGCAATCGTGCCGTCGGCCTGGAACTGAATTCGCTGGTCGATCCGGTGCATCGGGTCGGCCGGGTTGAACCTGATGTCCCGCTCGCCTTTTCGCGTGTCGCAGTGCTGAAGCGCTTCGGGTTGGCCGTGCCCACCCAGACACGCGGCGAGCAGGTTCGAGTAGGTGAGTTCGAGCGCCTCGTGGCGCGCCTGAGAACGCCAGTGCTCGATCTTCATTGACTCGCGTATGGGTTCGATCCTGGTCATGCAGTAGCAGCAGAGCCCGCGCTGCTCGCGGACAAGCGCGTCTCTCAGATCCTGCCTTGCCCCATTGCCGAGATTCGCGTAATCGCTGTTTGGCGTGGCGCGATGCTCGACCAGGCTGCGCGGCTCCACGTCTTTGTCTATGACCCTCATTCCTCACTCCCGAGGAAGTCCAGAAGGGTACGAGCGCGAAGCACCTCCGCGTCGTTGTCACCGAGACGTTCCGCGAGCTGGTCGACCAGCGCCGTGGCCGCACGCAAGTCCTTCTCCGCCGCGCACTTCGAAAACTTGTCCAGCAGCTCCTGCACCTCTGGCGCGCGCGGAGTCGCGTCCATGATCTCTTCGAGCACGCGGCTCGAATCGACGCCAAAAGAGTGGGTCGGGGAAAACACCGGGCCGCGTCCCATGATCTGGATCCGGTCATGCTCGACCTCGCCGATCACCTGGGGCGAGTGCGTGGTCGCGATGAACTGCAAGCGGGGAAAGGCATCCGGGAGACTACGGACGATCTCGCGTTGCCACTTCGGATGCAGGTGGAGATCGATTTCGTCGATCAGGACGACGCCAGTGCCGGTCGCGGCGGGATCAGGGAGATCGGGGTTCGCCTGAGCGAGTCGGCGCGTCAGGTCGAGCACGAGCGCGAGCGAGCCACGCTCGCCATCGGAGAGGTTTCGGACAGGCACCTCGACACCGCGGCGGTCGATGAGCAGTCGGGGTGCACGGTCGTCACTGACGCGGAGGTTTGAGTAGCCGGGAAGAAAGCGGCGTACAGCCTTCTCGAAGGCGTCCAGGACTCGCGCCTTGCTGGCCGTCTCCGCTGCGAGTGCGGACTGCGCTCGCATCCACGCGGCGAACTCACCCAAGCGCAGTTCTCGCGCCGAGAACGCCTCGGCGAATGCAGCCGCATACCCGCCTGTTGCCGCCGATTTGGTCGCAGAACGATCCGAAGGCACTGCGCGCCGCGTCGAGAAGAGTATGGCGAGCGGACGAATCAGCTTCTTGCCATCCGCATTTGGCGGCGCATCACCGACGAAAGCGGCCTTTGCGGGCGTCTCAACAGTTTGCTCGCGCGGAAGACCCTCCTTGCCTGTTTGGGCGACGACTTCCTCGCGCGGCTGATGGATGACGTAGCTAAAGGACTTGGCTTCGACTTCCACCTCGATCTCTACTGTGAGGGCATTGCTGCCAGACCGAATGTCAGACGCAACGAAGCCTTGAACCGGACCTTTCAGTCTGTTGATGTGCCGCGACACGGCAGCGAGGCCTACCGAAAGGGATTCGAGCGCGCTCGTCTTGCCGACACCGTTGACGCCAACAATCAGGTTGAAGCCGGGCTTGAACGTGAACTCAGCCGCCTCGACGGCGCGCACATTGGCGAGTTTGAGGCGGGTGACGATCATGCTGCGGCACCTAGGTCGAGCTGGCCCGTCACCGCAGCGGCAATTAGCGCGGAGCGGCGCTCCTTAAGAAGGCCGATCGTTCGCTCGGTTGCTATCCGCACGGCATCGAGCTTTTCAGCTTCGCGAGCGATGTGCTCCACGATAGCTTGCTGCTCTTCTTTCGGCGGCACCGGCAGGTACACCTCGAAGAAGCCTTCGGGGTAGAGCCGGAGTCGGGAGGACCACACGCCCTTCGAGTAGCGTGTCACTTCCTGGGCGAAAACCGGGAGGCGGACGAGTGCGTCAATATAGGGAGGCGCGAGGCGTGGCCCGGGCTCGTAGATGTTGTAGGCGGGGCTGACGATGCCCTTCACGGGAGCAATGCCCATCGCGCCCATCCACGCCCACAGCGTGTTGATCACGAGGTCTCCGGGCTCGCAGACCTTGTAGCCCTCGTTCGTCTCGGCCTCGAACATGTTGACGTCCTTCTCGGACCGAGGCGTCACCCCCGTCAGGTGCGAGACCGTGAGCATCTCCTCCTCACCAGTCGTAGAGCGCACATCGCGCTCGCGGAAGAGCCAGCGCGCGCGCTCAATCTCCCAATGCGCCGGAATATCGCCCAACCACGGCACCCCGGAGTCGCGCATCTTCACTATCGAATCGAGCCCGCGCACGACGGCGGTGGCGATGATGGCCTTGCGCTTCTCGGCGAGCAGGTTCAGGACGCGCTGCTTCGCGACGACCATTGCATCCAAGCGTGCCGTCTCTCGATCGAGAAAATCTGAGATCATCCGCTGTTCGCCGAGGGGCGGAACGGGGATGACTACTTCACGAAGCTCGTCGGGATAGACGTGCATGACGGTGCTTCCGCGTCCACCAAGAGACTTTTGCGCTGCGACCGGCGCGGCGTCTGTGGCGTATCCAAGAAATCGCGGAACGAACTGCTGCGTGGGCCTAAGGATGACGACATCCCCTCCACAGACTGCGTCGTGTAGTAAATTTACGGCGGACTTGCCTATCTCCTCGATCGTCTCGCCCGACGCTGCAAAGAGCACGTCGCCGTACTCAATCAGTGTGTACTCCTTCGCGCGCTCTGGCGACACGAAAGTGCGGGCGCGTTCCACAAAGTTCCTGTGCGTCGTATAGAGTTCTCCGTAACGTACGCAAGGAACGCCCTCCTCGACGGCGTCTTCTTTGGAGCCGCCTGTACCTTTCAGAAGGCGACCCAGAAGCCGAAGCGGCTTCAGGCTCCAATGGTTCGGCACTGGACCGATTAGTTCAAGGCCGCTCACGACGTGACCTCTCGCAGCAGCCGTAGGATTTCGTCCTCTGCTGTCTTCAGTTCAGCGTCGATTTCGGCGAGTGGTCGCGGCGGTGTGAACGCATAGAAGTAGCGGTTGAAGTTAATCTCGTAACCGACCTTATCCTTGGTCCGGTCCATCCATGCATCGCCGACGTGAGGCTTAACCTCTCGTTCGAAGTACGCTTCCACGTCCTCCTTGAGCGGGACGTTCTCGAACTCTCGCAGGTCCGCATCCACCTCGAAGCCGTAGCCGCGGCCGCCCGTCGGGACGGGCATGGCCTTTGCGTCGCGCTGCGTGAACACCGACCGGAACAGCTTCTGCTCAGTCGCCCTCCAGCGGCTGCCGCGCTTTTTCAGCAGTGCCTCGATCTCGTCCCAGGTCGCCGGCCAGGCCAGCCGAGGCTCGCGGCCGATCGACTTGTCGATGGCCTGCACGTCATCGAGCAGATGCGGACATGCGTCCAGGAAGCGAGCCTTGTCCTCCGGCGTCATCTGGTAGCGCAGCCGTAGCGGGCGCTCGACAGTAACGCGGGTGTAGCCGAAGTCGGCGTTGTCGAAGATTTTCGAGCGTTCGCCTTCCTCAAACCTGCCGTAGAGGCGCACCAGCTCATCGATCTGGGCAACGGTCATGTGCCGTCGCTTGTCGCCCAGGCTGCGCTTGCTGTCCTCACTGCCTCCGGGCGTCCAGACATCGCGCGCGTCCAGCAGCTGCACCTTGCCCTTGCGTCGCTTTTCCTTGCGGTTGGTCACCACCCATACGTACGTGCCGATGCCGGTGTTGTAGAACATGGCTTCCGGCAGCGCGACGATGGCTTCGAGCCAGTCGTTCTCGAGCAGCCACTTGCGGATCTCGCTCTCGCCCGAGCCCGCGCCGCCCGTGAACATGGGAGAACCGGAGAACACGATCGCGAGCCGGGAACCTTCCTTGCGCTCCTTCGGGTTCACGTCCTCGCGCTTGCTCCACATGTGCTGCAGGAAAAGCAGTGCGCCATCGTTCACGCGCGGTAGCCCGGCGCCGAAGCGGCCGTCGAAGCCGCGCTTGTCGCGCTCCTTGACGATGACCGACTGCTGCTTCTTCCAGTCGACGCCGAACGGCGGGTTGCTCAGGAAGTAGTCGAAAGTCTCGGTCGAGAACTGGTCTTCGGTGAAGATGTCGCCATAGCGGATGTTGTCGCCGCCGCCGTTGTGGCTGACTTCCTTCATGAGCATGTCGGACGCCGCCGTGGCAAAGGCGGGCTTGTTATAGTCCTGCCCGTAGGCGTAGAGCATGGCTTCGGTGTTGTGCTCGCGCAGGTACCGCTGCGCCTCGGCCAGCATGCCGCCGGTGCCGCAGGCCGGGTCGAGGAGCTTGCGCACGGTACCGGGAGTGGCGAGCAGCTTGTCGTCATGAATGAAGAGCAGGTCGACCATCAGCCGCACGACTTCACGGGGCGTGAAGTGATCGCCGGCCGTCGTGTTGTCGAGCTCGTTGAAGCGGCGGATGAGGTTCTCGAAGATGAGCCCCATCTGTTCGTTGGGTACGTTCGACGGGTGCAGATCCACGTCGGCGATCTTCGAGATAACGAGGTAGAGGATGTTGGCCTCGTGCATCTTCTCGATTTCGGCTTCGAACTCGAAATAGTCGAAGATGCGCTGGACGTTGGCCGAGAAGCCCTTGATGTAGCTGACCAGGTGTCTATTGATATTGTCCGGGTCGCCCTTGAGCTTCGCGAAATCGAACTTCGAGTGGTTGTGGAAGCGCTGGCCCGCGACCTTGTTGAGCCTGGTATCTAGCGCGTCACCCGAGAGCTTGCCGCCCTGCGCCCGCTCGTATTCGGCGACTACCTTGGCCTTCGTCGGTTCCAGCACGCAGTCGAAGCGACGCAGTACGGTCAGCGGCAGCATCACCCGCTTGTACTGCGGCGGAAGGTAGGGGCCGCGCAGCAGGTCGGCGACCTGCCAGATGAGGTTCGCGAACTGGTTGTGGTCAACGGCCATGCGGGCCTCCGCCGTCCTTGGCTTGGCGCGACTGCGCTGCCAGCCAGCGATCGAACTCGGCGCGAGTGATGCGCCACTGGCCGCGGATCTTGAAAGCCGGGATCTCGCCGGCCTGGGCCATCGTGTAGACGGTCTTCTCGGCGAGCTTCAGGAGCGCGGCGGCTTCCTTAATGGTCAGGACCTCATCGGGCATGGGGTAACGGCGCTCCGGGTTTAGGAAGCTGAAGGTATCAGATTCCATACGGTACCGGAGCAGTCTGCCTGAAGGAGCTGGATGCTAGGCCGCCTGGAATGCCTTCCCGAACCGCCCGATCACGACCTTCCGGCCCTCCTCGATCTGCGTGTCCACGAGGTCGGCCCACCACTGCAGCATTTCCCGGCGTTGGGCCAGGTACTCGGCCTTGTTGTAGACGCCGCGGACGCCCTTCTGCTCGTGCGCGAGGGCCTTCTCGATCCAGTCGGAGTTGAAGCCGGCTTCGTGCAACTGGGTGGAGGCCGTCCGGCGGAAGTCGTGGATCACGAAGTCGCGGACGCCGAGGTCCAGCGAGCGGATCGCCTGGTTCAGAGTGCTGTGGGCGATCGGCTCCTTCAGCGTGTTCCGGCTCGGCAGCACCCAGTGCGACTTGCTCGCGAGGCCCTTCAGCTCCTCGAACATCGCCATGGCCTGGCGGGACAGCGGCACGAGGTGCGGCTTGTCCTTTTTCATCCGCTCGGCCGGGATCAGCCACTCCGCCTTGTCGAAATCGATCTCGTCCCAGCGCGCGCCGATCAGTTCGCCCTTACGGACCATGCACAGGATCAGCAGGTGCAGGGCCAGCTTGTGCTGCCGGCGGATGGACGACTGGTAGATGCCGCGCAGGAGCTGCCCGATCTCCGCCTGAGTCAGCGCCACATCCCGGCTGCGGGCGGTCGCGATGAATCGCGCCTCGATGGCGGCGGCCGGGTTGAAGCGGGTCTTGCCTCGCGCGATGGCATAGGCGAACAGGCGCTTGATGACGTTGCGCGTCTGCAGCGCCATCTGGTCGGCGCCGCGGGCTTTCACGGCGTCCGTGATTGCGAGAACGTCCTGAATGGTCACGTCGGCCACGGGCTTCTCGCCGATGGCGGGCAAAACGTCCTTGTCGAGCACCCGCCGGATATTGCGCGGTTCGTTGTTGGTGCGGCTGACGATGTCCTCGTACCAGAGGTCGGCGAACGCGGCGACGGAATCCGTGGCGCGTGCGGCGCGCGCTTCCTTCTCGGCCTGCTTGGCGGAGGCCGGCGAGCGGCCGTGGGCGATCATGGCGCGGCACTGCTCGCGCCACATGCGGGCCTGGGCGATGGTGTGCGCCGGGTATTCGCCCAGTGTCACGCGCTCCTTGCGCGAGTCGCGCCCGCCCAAGCGGTACTGCATGCGCCAGACCTTCTTGCCGGTCGGCTGTACTTCGACGTACAGGCCGCCGCCGTCAGCGCACTGGTAGGGCCGCTCGCGGGCCGGGAATCGCTGGAGTCTGGTGTCGGTGAGCGCCATGCGTGCCCCCATGGAAAATCGGGCGGTGCCCCACGAGGTTGTTCAGACCCTCGGTATGGGGGCATCCATGGGGGCACATTAACAAGGCTGACCGTGGAGCGCAATCGACGTTAGTGGACGAAAATTCCTAGAAACTCAGCACTTCGTCAGTGGTCTGTGAATGTCCCCGGATGACTCCGGACGCTCCGCTATTTTCCGATGCAAAAGCGCCCGAAGATCTGGCCCAGCAGATCGTCCGACGTGATGATGCCCGTGATTTCGCCCAAGGCGTCGGCCGCAAGTCGCAAATCTTCGGCAAACAACTCCAGGCGTGCAAGTTGCTCCGCCCCCATGTCGCCGTGCAAGCGCGCCGACGTCAGGTGGGCCGCGGCACGATCCAGCGCGTGCAGATGGCGCTCCCGCGCGAGGTA
>Ga0181537_10003595_pt1 | contig 13224 bp, 13 predicted proteins | sample PEATcosm2014_Bin_39_FD_119765 | JGI IMG/M metagenome (GOLD analysis project Ga0181537, IMG submission 119765) | Peatland microbial communities from MTU Mesocosm Facility, Houghton, MI, USA - PEATcosm2014_Bin23_10_metaG | ecosystem: Environmental > Terrestrial > Soil > Wetlands > Peat | place...
ACCGGCAGGAGCTGCTTGCTGATCGCCAGCGTGATCGGATAGAGCCGGGTGCCCATACCGCCGGCGAGCACGATGCCTTTCATCGACACGCGCTCTCCGTAACGGCCGCCCGCGGCATCGCCGCGACGATCTCGTCGAGGCAGATCGACAAAGCCACTTGCCAGGGTGGCGCGGCAACACCGTAAACCTGGGCGATCTTGCGACAATCGAGCGTCGAGTTACGCGGCCGGGGCGCGGGCGTCGGGTAGGCCTCGGTCGCGATCGGTTCGATGGTGCGCGGGGTCTTGAACCCGTGTTCCGCCGCGCCGGCGAAGATTTTGCGGGCGAAGCCATACCAGCTCGTCACCCCGCCACCGCAGAAATGGAAAGTACCAAACCCGTCCTCGCGTGCCTTTTCGGGTCCCTGGGCGAGCGCGGCGCAAACCGCGATCGTCGCCGCGGCGATATCGGCGGCGGCGGTCGGCGAACCGCGCTGGTCGTCGACAATGGCGAGCTTGTCGCGTTCCTGCCCGAGCCGCAGCATCGTCTTGACGAAATTACGCCCGATCGGGCTGTAGACCCACGATGTCCGGATGATCACATGGCGGTCGAGCCGCGCGCGAATGGCAGCTTCGCCTACCGCCTTGCTCGCGCCGTAGACGGATAGCGGATTGATCGGATCGTCCTCGACATACGCATCGGTCTTGGTGCCATCGAAGACATAGTCGGTCGAGAAATGGATTAGCGTGGCGCCGATGTCGCGGCAGGCCTCGGCAAGCGCGGCCGGGCCATCGCGATTGACCGCGAACGCCATGTCGCGGTCCGTTTCGGCGGCATCGACCGCGGTGTAGGCGGCGGCGTTGACGACGATGTGCGGGCGCGCCGCCGTGACAATCGCGCGCGCCTCATCCGGCCGGGCAAGATCGAGTTGCGCGCGGTCGAGATAATCAACGGCGAGGCACGCAGGCCACGCTCCGCGCTGCAGTTCATGGGCGACCTGCCCGGTTCGCCCGACGACGAGGATTTTGCTGTTCATACCAGAATGGTGTCCTAGAGGGCTTACCATAGCATAAACTTACGCATACCGCCCGGCGCCGTTTCCAACCCAGACCTCAGTAACCGCGCGCCCGGTCAACGATATTGAGCAGCGTCTCACCGGCGCGCAGCCGATGGATATTCGCGACAACATCGCGCGCCGCGATTTCGGGCACCGCGATCGAGGCGGTGTGCGGCAGCACCAGGACCTGATCCATGGCCCAGAATGGATGATCCGGCGGCAGCGGCTCGGTCTCGAACACGTCGAGCGTCGCTTCGGCGATCTGCCCATCCTGCAGCGCTGCCAGCAATGCTGCCTCGTCGACCGTGCCGCCGCGCCCGCAATTGACGAGCTTGGCGCCACGCGGCAACTGGTAGAGCACGTCGCGATTGACAATGTACCGCGTGTCCGGTGTCAGCGGCAGCAGACAAACGAGGATTTCGGTGCGGGCGAGAAACGGCGCGAGGCCATCCGCCCCATGAAACGTCTCGACCCCGTCGATCGTGCGCGGCGAGCGGCCCCAGCCGGCGACCGGAAATCCGATGCCGGCCAACATTCGCGCCGCGGCGCCGCCCAAGAGCCCGATCCCCATGATCCCGACCGGACAGTCATAGCAGGCGCGCGGCAGCACGTATTCCCAACGGCTCAGGCGTTGTTGGCGCACATAGCGGGCGATATCGCGGTGGTGGCGCAGCACGGCAAAGGTTACGAATTGCGCCATCATCTGCGCCATGACTTCATCGCCGAGCCGGGCCACCGGGATATGCGGCGGGATCGTCGCGTCAGCGAGGATCGGGTCGACGCCGGCACCGAGATTGGTGATCAGTTTCAGGTTTGGCAGCGATGCCAGCTCGCCGGGCGGCGCCTTCCATACCAGCGCGGTCTCGATATCAGCGGGGTTGCCAAGCTCCGGCGAAATCCGGACGTCGAGTTCCGGCATCTCGCTCTTCAACGCTTTTGACCACGCCTCTGGATCATCGAGACGACTGGAAAACAACAGAGCGCCGGCCATCACTTCCCCCTTTGCTACATAGGAGACGATTTTCGCCTCATCGACTAACGGGATGCAATGTTGCCCAAAACCGGCCGTCGCATTATGTATATCCCTCTTGGATATACACCGAGATGATCAATGGCGAAATCAACCGTTTTCATCAGCAATCGCAGTCAGGCCGTACGCCTGCCAAAAGCCGTCGCCTTTCCCACGGAAGTTCACCAGGTCGAGATCATCAAGGTCGGTCATAGCCGTCTTATCACCCCGCTTGGCCGCCGCTGGGACGACTTCTTCGAGGGAGGGCCGCACGTCTCCGATGATTTCATGAACGAGCGCGAAGACTCTCCGGCGGAGGAGCGCGAACCGCTCTGATGCCGCTTTATATGCTTGACACAAATATCTGCATTTACGTGATCAAGAACCGCCCTGCCGGTCTGCGCGAGCGGTTCAACGAATTAGCTGGCGAACTTTGCATATCGAGCATCACATTGAGTGAACTTCAATATGGCGCGGAAAAATCTGCGCGGCGCTCGCTAAACCTCGACGGTATTGCGCGCTTTACTGCACGGCTCGATATCCTGCCGTTCGCCGCCGCCGCTGCCGTCCATTACTGCCAGCTTCGTGCAGAGCTCGAACGAGCGGGTCGACCGGTTGGGCCGCTTGACACGCTTATCGGCGCGCACGCACGAAGCGAAGGCTTGATCCTTGTGACAAACAATCTTCGCGAGTTTGCGCGAATGCCCGGATTGCGGGTGGAGAACTGGGTAACGAGCCAATGATCCTGACCCCGATCCCGCACGACCGGTTCGAAGCCGTGCTCGATCAATTCGCAAACAGTTTAACCGACCCCGTGGCGCGTGAAGCATTCGCGCTGATCCGCGCTACATCGCCCGACCGGGCGGAAGGCGCGGCGGCCGAACGGGACCGGCTGGCGGCGCTTGACTTTGCTCGCCGACATGGCCTCGCGGTCCACCCGCCGGAAGCGCCGTGTGCCTACAACTGGGATGGCGCCGCGCTCGACGGCACGACCGAGGCTTATGTGATCCTGCATGAGGTCGCGCATTATCTGTTGGCGCCGCCGGAACGCCGCGCGCTGCCCGATTTCGGGCTCGGACCCGGTCCCGACACGCGCGACCGCGTCGGCGCCGAGCGCGCCGCAGCGGTGCCGATTCTGGAGCGCGAGGCCGATGAGGCGGCCGCCTCGCTCCTCGGCATCTTGTGGGAGGCCGAGCTTGGTCAGCCGGCGCTCGCCTCGTTTCTCGACCAGAATTGGCTCGAAGGGTTGGAGCGCTCGGCCGCCGCGCACTTCACCGCGGTGTTGCGAAGGATCGCCGCCACGAAACTATGGAACGCCGGATGAGGCGCCTCATTTTCAAGGCTATACACCGGACCTAATCACCCGCTCGATACGTACCAGGCCAATGAGCGGCGCCGGGTGATCGGATCGATCCGATGGGTGTGGTCTGTCGTGGCCGCGCGATCGTGCTAAGGCGACCGTGAGCGATATTGGCATCCCCTTCCCGCTTTGGTTTACGGCAGCGCTGGCGCTGTTCCTCGCGCTGCCGGTCACCACGGCAATCATGGCGGGGCTCGGCATCGCGTGGTACCGCCTTCGTCGCCGCGATCCCGCCCAACGCCTGACAGGTCTCAAATGGGCCGCGATCACCGTCGCCCCGCTGTGGTTTATCGGGCTGGTTTTTGGCGGCGGGATGCTGATCGGCGAGCTGCATCGGCTGCACGAGGGCGCGCAACGCTATTTCAGCCTCGACAAAGCGGCGGAAATCGACGGCGTAACCCTGCCCGCAGGCACCCGGGTCGAGCTCGATGAAGATCGCGCCCTGCAAGCCGCCGAGCTACCGGGCGGCGCGACCTTGGCGCTCCACAGAGCAACGTGGCAAGGCAGGGTGGAATTCCTGATGCCGGCGCGCGCCCCCAACGGCGCGCACGGACAAGTCACCGAAGGCACCCTCGCCGCGCCCGCGGTGATCCAGGGCATCCCCTGTCAGGCGGGACAACAGGTCCAGTTCTTTTGGGACAACGAGCTGATGGCCTGCACGCTGTCGCAGGATGCCAGTGTCCCCGCCACGATCGCCGACCCCAAGGAGACCACGCACGCGCAGATGTTTCGCTGCCTCTCGGGCGACACGATCCAAATCGAGGGTCTGCGGCATGGCGAACTTGCCGGATGCCGGCTCGCCGAACCGGCCGATTTTGGCGAAATCACTTGCGCCGCGAGCGAAAGGATCCTCCTGGCCAATGGCGGTCTCTCCACCTGCGTGTTGGCGAAACCCGGGGGCTTCGGGCCGCTGACACTCCCGGCGGGGACGGCGGTCACCTATTACGACGCGCGCCCCAGCGGCTTCCGGCTGCCGCCAAGTAGCGCCGCTATCGACGGTTTCGGACTGAGCCTTCCTGCCGGTACCGAAGGGAGCTTTTGTTATCCCGGCGAGGCGCTCGCCCACCTCGCCGTCAGTCAGACCGCCTATGTCACGGTCGAGAGCATAAAGTTGACTGGGTGGATTGATTTTGATTGCGGCTCGTTTCGCAGCGGCACGCTGTTCGATGACACCATGATCAACGGCCGATGGCGACAGCGCGGTGAGTTGGTATCCAGCACCGACCTTGTTCCGCAAAAGAGCGGTTAGGCTTGCGCGCTAAGCCGCTTCTGCCCTGCCGATCGCGGCGGCGCGCTGGGCGAGACCGCGGATGCGCATCCAATCGCCTGCAGCGATCGCGTCACGCGGCGCCATCCATGAGCCGCCGATCATCGGGACGTTGGGCAACGCCAAATAGTCGGCCGCCGAGCGCTCGTCGATCCCGCCTGTCGGACAAAACTCAATGCCCTGGAACACCGGCGCCAGCGCGCGCAACAGCGCAACCCCACCCAACGAAGCGGCGGGAAAGAGCTTCATCACGCAAATCCCGAGCGCCCGCATCGCCATGATTTCGGACGGCGTCGCGACGCCCGGCAGATAGGGCAGCTCGGTTGCCAGCGCCGCGGCGGCCAGTTGCGGCGTCGTTCCCGGGCTGACGAGAAACTTGGCGCCTGCCTTGACCGCGGCCGCGACGTCGGCGGCGCGCAGCAGCGTGCCGGCCCCCACCGTGACCCGCGGCAACTCGGCGGCGATGGCGGCGATGGCGGCCGCCGCCGCCTCGGTGCGGAACATCACCTCAATGACGTGCAGCCCGCCCTCGTAAAGGGCGCGAGCGAGCGGTATCGCGTCGCGCTCGCGCTCGATCGACAGAACCGGGATGATGGCGGCGTCACGAAACAGCGGGTGCATCGGAGTGTCCTCCTGCCGCGAGCGCATTGAGCTATGCTAAGCCGAATGCCGTATGGTTGCAGCTTTGTCGATGGGCGCCGCATGGACGCTGCATCGAAGCGGGCTCTCCGATCCCGCCCGACGCGCCAACGCGACGAATCGGCGGGCGGAAAAGCGGTCGATTGACAGCCGACGCATCCGGGCGATTTGATCGGTGCGATATAGCGTTTGGGCGATATGGCGTTTGGAGGTAAGGGTGGAAAAGCGCAGGCTCGGCAAGACCGGTCTCGACGTCTCGCTGCTGGGATTTGGGTGCGGCGCCGTCGGCGGGCTGATGGTCGGCGGCGCGCCGGCCGACCAGGAACGCGCGGTCGCTCGCGCGCTTGAGCTTGGCATCAATTATTTCGACACCGCTGCGCAATACGGCAACGGTCGTTCGGAGGAAAACCTCGGCCGCATCATCAAGGCGCTAAAGCCCGACATTTATGTCGGCACCAAGGTGCGCCTGCCGCCGACCACCGAACCGGGGCAGATTGGCGCCGGCATTACTACCGCGCTCGAAGCTAGCCTCACCCGGTTGCAGCTTGAACGCGTTGATCTCTACCAGTTCCACAATCCGATTGTCGGTACGACCGGGGGCGGCAGCTTTGCGGTCGAAAGCATGCTCGAAGAGGTTGTGCCGGCATTCGAACAGCTCGTTCAGCAAGGCAAGATCGCGCATTACGGGATCACCGCGGTGGGCGAGACCGCATCGCTGCTGCGGGTCGTCGATGCCCGCGCGTTTGCGACCGCACAGGTGAGTTTCAACCTGTTGAACCCGAGCCCCGGCGCGGCGGTGCCGGCGGGCTTTCCGGCGCAGGATTACGGTGGGCTGCTGGCCCACACCAAGGCGGCCAATATGGGCGTCATCAATATCCGGGTATTGGCCGGCGGCGCGCTCAGCGGCAGCGAGGAGCGCCACGCGATCGCCTCGCCGCCGCCCGACCCGATCGGCTCGGGCAGCAGCTACAAAACCGATGTCGAGCGCGCCCGGCGCTTTATGCCGCTGGTGCACGAAGGTCATGCCGACAGCCTGGTCGAGGCGGCGCTGCGCTACGTGATCGCGCATGAGGCGATCTCGACGGTCCTGATCGGCATCGCGACGCTCGAACAGTTCGAGATCGCCGCGCGCTCGATCAACAAGGGGCCGCTGTCGCCCGGCGCGATGGCGCGTGTCGCCGAAATCCAGAGCACGTTTACCGGCGAGGTGCGCTGATCATGCTGCAGGTGATCCCGACCGGCGAGACCCTCGGCGTGACGATCACCGGCGTCGACCTGAACGAGGCGCTCGACCGCCGGGTGTTTGGCGACATCCTGCGTGCGCTCGGCGCGTACGGGGTGCTGCGCTTCCCGGACCAGAAGCTCGACCCGGCACGGCAGATGGCGTTTTCGGCGCGGTTTGGGTCGCTTGAAATCAATGTCGCCGGCGCGTTCCAGGAGCCCGGCCACCCTGAGATCATGATCCTGTCGAACATGACCGAGCCAAACGGCCGGCCGATCGGCGCGCGCGACGCCGGCCAGGATTGGCACACCGACATGTCGTATAGCGAGACGATCGCCTTCGCGAATGTGCTCTACGCACTGAAGGTGCCGCACCGCGACGGGCAGCCGCTCGGCGGCACCGAATTCGCCAACATGCATGCCGCCTATGACGGGTTGCCCGACGATCTCAAGACGCGGCTCGACGGCATGACCGTGCTGCACGATTTCAACAAATTCTGGGACATGATGCTAAAGCGGCCGGGAAGCTGGCGCAAACCGCTGACCGCGGAACAGCGCGCCAAGAAACCGCCAGTATCGCATCCGATTTTTCTGACGCACCCGATCACCGGGCGAAAGGTGCTCTACGCCAACCCCGGCTATGCGATGCGCATCAATGAGCTGCCGGAGCGCGAGAGCGACGAGATATTGGCATTCCTGTTCGACCATCAGCTCCAGGCGAAATACCGCTATGTGCACCGCTGGAGCGAAGGCGATGTGCTGCTGTGGGACGATATCGGCACGCTGCACAACGCGCATGCCGATTACGGCCCCGACGAGCACCGGCTGATCAAGCGCTGCCAGGTCATGGCCGATCGGATCTTCGACGCGGATTTTGTCAGAGCGGCGTTGGGGTAAGATCGTTTGTCGCTTATCCACGCCGCTTGCCGGCAAGCCGAGAGACCCCCGCGACGCTCCCAACATCAAGACGTGGACCAATGGGGTACCGGCTTTCGCCGGGAAGCGTCTCTTTGGGGACGGAGCGCTCGTCAGTGTCCGTCGCGCCTTCCCGGCATCGACAGAAAGGCGTGCGCCACATGCCAGAATTGGTGCCGGTTATGGCCAAAGACGAGCGCGTGCGCGGCGCCCGGCAGCACGACGAATTGCCGGTCAGGGTTGGGCAGGCGCTGGTAAAACTCGAGCAAATCCTCTTCGCTGGCGATGCCGTCATGCTCGCCGCGGATCAGCATGACCGGCGCCTTCACCTTTAGCGGATCGACCACCGGCAAATTCGCGCACATGTCGAGATAAGTGCCGGTCGGCACCTGGTCGCCAAACTGCAACTCCGCGTCGGCGAGCGCATCGGCGACGCGCGGGTCGCTGGTGCCGGGGTGGTCGCGGGTAAAGATGCTGCGGATCATGTCGCGGTCGCGCAGCCGCCGGTTATGGGTACGAAAATAAGGCAGCTGCTCGGCCCGCTTCTGCAAGGTCGGCGAGTTGCGGCCGGTATAGGTAAAGGCGTTGAGGATCAGCCGGTCGACAAGCTCCGGCCGCGCCATCGCGAAGGCGGCGGCGCGCAACGCACCGGACGATTCGCCGAGCATGTGCATCTTTGGCTGCCCGGTTTCGGCGACGACCAGCTCGCTCGCCGCGATCAGGTCGCCGACCCCGCTTGCGATATCGGAATTGCCATCGGTGCGCGACGACCGGCCGTAATTCTCGTGGTCCATCGTCCAGACGTCGTAACCGAGTTCGGCGAAGACATTCATCGTCGAATATTCGCCGCCGGGCGCGCTGAGATCGAACGACGACAGCGCCGAGTTCGACGAACCATGGACGAGGAACAATACCGGGCGCTTTCCGTCGCCATCGCGCTTGCGATACACGGCGAGCGACACGTCACCTTTCTTGACCCAATAGTCGGTGCGCTCCACCGCGGGCGCAAGGCGAACCGGATCAAAATCGCCATCGGGCATTGCTGACCCTCCCTCCGATTGTCATTCCGGGGCGACCCGCGGGGTCGGACCCGGAACCTATGAACACAGGCTTAGCAGCCAAGACTTTGGCGGTCGAGCCAAAGGCGCTGGGAGTCGGTGTTCATGGGTTCCGGGCTCTGGACTGTCGCATCGCGGAATGACGAGGTGAGTTGCGTTGGCGGCTTGGGCCGATGCACTGTGCGCCGCCGCGGGGAGAAACATGGCCATCGTCGAACTTTCATCGCTGACCAAGCGCTATGGCGATGCCGTCGCGGTCGATCGGCTTAGCGCGACGATCGCGCATGGCTCGCTGGTGTGCCTGCTGGGCCCGTCGGGCTGCGGCAAGACGACCACCCTGCGACTGATCGCCGGGTTCGCCGATCCGGATGGCGGCATGATCCGCGTTGGCGATCGGGTGGTGTCCGAGCCGGGCCGCAGCCTGCCGCCGGAGCGCCGGCGCATGTCGATGATCTTTCAGAGCTACGCGCTGTGGCCGCATATGACGATCGCCGAGAATGTCGGCTACGGGCTCAAAATTCGCAAAATCGAGCGGGCGGAGCGCGAGCGGAAGGTCGCGGCGATGCTCGACGTCACGCGCCTCAGCGAACTGGCGCGGCGCTATCCGCACGAACTCTCTGGCGGCCAGCAACAGCGCGCCGCGCTCGCCCGCGCGCTTGTCGTCGAGCCGGAAACCCTGCTGCTTGATGAGCCGCTCTCCAACCTCGACGCCAATCTGCGCGAGGAGATGCGATTTGAGATCCGCCGGCTGCACGATGCGTTCAAATACACCACGGTCTATGTCACCCACGACCAGGCCGAGGCGATGACGACGGCCGACACGATCATGGTGATGAACAACGGGCGCTGCGAGCAGATCGGATCGCCCGAGGACGTCTACCAGCGGCCGAGTTCGGAATTTGTCGCGCGCTTTATCGGCGGCACGAATATCTTGCGCGGCGCGAAGATCGGCGCCGACCTCGTCGATTGCGGCGGGGTCGTGCTGCGTTGCGGCGAGGGTGAATTTGCCCCGGCGGGCGAGACTGCGGTTTCGGTGCGGCCGCACGAAATTGGCCTTACGCCGCTCAACGGTGACGGAGTTGGCCGCGAACCTGGCGAGGCTGAAGGCACGGTGGAGCGGCAGACCTATCTCGGCGCGCATCGCGACTATCTGGTGTCGCTGGCGGACGGACAATCGGTGCGCGTCGTCGCGCCGCTATCCGTCGACCTATCTGTGGGTGATCGCGTTCGTCTGACATTTCCGCCGGAAAACTGCCGAGCGCTCGCGCGATAAGGAAAATCAAATGTTTAAGATGAGAACCTTTGCGCTCGTTATCATACTGACGATGCTCGCCGCGGTGTCGCCGACGCGCGCCGCGGCGCCCGCGCCGACATCGATCACGCCGGAGCTGATCGATGCGGCGAAGAAAGAAGGCACGGTCGTCTTCTACACGTCGATCGAGTTGCAGACGGCGGAGAAGATTGGCGAGGCCTTTGAGAAGGCCTATCCGGGCATCAAGGTTCAGGTGGAGCGCAACGGCGCCGAGCGCATCCTTCAGCGCCTGGCGCAGGAGCGCGGCGCCGGCATCCACGCCGCCGATATCGTCGAAGCCTCGGACATGACCGCGCTCTTCGCGTGGAAAGGCCAAGGATGGCTCGCTCCGTTCGTGCCGGTCGACGTGAGCAGATGGCCCCAAGACCAGCGCGACCCCGACGGCTGCTTCGCGACCGAGCGGCTGTCGCTGTCGCCAATCCTCTACAACACCAAATTGGTCAAGGCGGACGACGCGCCGAAGAGCTTTGCCGACCTGCTCGACCCGAAATGGGACGGCAAGATGGTCAAGGCGCATCCCGGTTATAGCGGCACGATCATGACGGTGACCTTTGAGATCACGCGCGACCTCGGCTGGGATTATCTGAAAAAACTCGGCCAGCAACACGTGATGCAGGTGCAATCGGCGGCCGACCCGCCAAAAAAGGTCGCGCAGGGCGAGCGCGCGATCGCGGCCGATGGCGGCGAATACACGCCGCTGCAGATGATCTCGCAAGGCGCGCCGCTCGCAATTGTCTATCCCAGCGAGGGCACGCCCACGATCCCCGGCGGCGCCGGCGTAATGATCGACGCACCGCACCCGAACGCGGCCCGGCTGTTCGATCTCTTCCTGTTCTCGAAGGACGGCCAGGGCCTGCTGGTGAGCTTGGCGCGGCTCCGGTCGTTTCATCCCGATGTGCCAACACCGGAAGGCGCAAAACCGCTTTCCGAGATCAAGATCATGAAGGCCGACCCGGCGGCGCAGGAAAAAGCCGCCGAGGAGATCAAGCAGAAATACGCGGAATATTTCGGGCTATAGGACGGCCTCGCTCGGTCGGCGTTACTGTACCGCGCCGCCCGACAACTCCGCGGTTTTCTGCTGCAGGCGAGCGAGCAAGCCGGCGGGGCCGGTCGACTTCACCAGTGAGCGGATCTCCTCCTGCTGCGCGATGACCTGGCTGATCGACCCGTCGGCCTTGACGTCAACCGCCTTCCATCCGGCGGTAGTCTGCCGCATCGCATAGGCCAGGACATGGGTTTCGTCGCCCGGCTTGCCGGGGACGATCTTGACCCGGACGACCGGGTCGGCCCCCGTCGCCGGCGGCGACAGGTCGAAATGCTCGCCGCCATAATCGTCGAAATGCGAGACGTAGGTGGCGATCGAATAGTGCTGAAACGCGGTCTTTAGCGCCGCCTGCTGAGCCGGCGGCAGCGACCCCCATCCCGGGATCGCGCCTTGCAGGATCGCGTCGAGATCGACGGCCTGACTGATTAGCGGCGCAAGTAGGTCGTAACGCTGCTTGAACGGCGCGCCCTTCCCTGCCTTCATCGCCTGCAACAGGCCGGCATCGAGCTGCTCGATCGGCGCGGTCACATCCGAGGCGGCGGCAGAATGGCCGAGCCACAATAAAACCGCCGCCGCGCACAGAGCCGGCCGCGACACGCCACGCCGGTCGGATAAAATCATCCGCATCGATCGTCCCCCCATTTGTCCCCACGAAACAATGGCTGCTTCGCACGGACGCTTCCACCGGCTTTGCGAATCCGGCCGATTGCCGGTTTCGTTGGCGCCTCTTGCCCGTTAGGCTCGCGGTTTATTGGGGGAATCGACGTGGCAATCGACGGGGCAATCGCAGCGGAGCCGACGCCACGTCGACGCGTCCGACGGCGGCTCGACGCGATGAGCCTGCTGCTCGCGGCTGTCGGCCTGTTGCTGTGCGGGCTGGTTCTGTTGCCGTTGGGCTGGCTCGTCTGGTACAGCCTCACCGACGACAACGGGCTGCCGACGCTGGGCAATTTTGTTCGGCTGGCAAGCGACCCGACTTTCGCCCGGCCCTATTTGACCGCGCTCGGCATCGCCGCGGGGGTGGCGATCGGTTCCTGCGCGGCGGCCCTACCGCTGGCTTGGCTGGTCGCCCGCACCGACATGCCGCTCGCTAGGTCGATCCGCGTGCTTGTGACGGCTTCGTTCGTGACGCCGCCCTTTCTCGGCGCGATCGCCTGGGAACTGCTCGCCGCCCCGAACAGCGGCATGCTCAACCAGTGGGCACGGGCGCTGCTTGGGCTCGGGCCGTACGATCATCTGTTCAACATCTACAGCGTCGGCGGCGTGATTTTCTGCATCGCTTGCTACGCGTTTCCGCTGGTTTTTGTGCTGGTCGCCAACGCGCTCGACAACATCCCGGGCGATCTCGAGGACGCGTCGGCGATCCTCGGCGGCAGCCGTGCCGTGACCCTGCGCCGCGTGACCTTGCCAATGGTGTTGCCGGCCTTGCTGGCGGGCGCGTTGCTATCGTTTGTGCAGGCACTGACGCAGTTCGGGACGCCGGCGATCCTCGCTCTTCCCGCCGGGTTTCACGTGATCACGACAAAGATCTGGAGCCTGTTCCAGTATCCGCCGCACGCGCATCTCGCCGCCGCGGCGTCGATGCCGCTGCTGCTGCTGACGATCTTGATGCTGCGCGGCCAGCAAGTCCTGCTGGGCCGGCGCGGATACACCGCCATCGGCGGGCGGTCGAGCGCGCCGCGCCGCGTAAGGCTCGGACTGTGGCGGTGGCCTGCCCTGATCTTTGCCGTCGGCTTATTGTCGCTGCCGATCTTTTTGCCTTATGCGGCGCTGATCAAGACGGCACTGGTCAAGACGCCGTCCGACCCGCTCGGCTTTGACACGCTGAGCCTGCGCAATCTGCTATTCGTGTTCGTCGAGTTCTCGCAGACGCGACAGGCGCTGTGGAACACCGTGCTGCTCGGCGTCGCCAGCGCAACGGCGGGCACCGCGCTGGCGCTTATCGTCAGCTACGCGACGATACGACGGCTCGTGGTGGGCCATCGCGTCCTCGGTTTTCTCGCGACGGCGCCGATCGCGATACCTGGGATCGTTCTCGGCGTCGGGCTGTTTCTTGCCTATACGCGGCCGCCGCTGGTGCTTTATGGCACGCTGTGGATCCTCTTCCTCGCCTTTCTGACGATCGAGCTGCCGGCCGGGTATCAGCAATTGCAGGCGGCGCTGCGCGGGCTGCATCCCGAACTCGAAGAAGCAAGCCGCATCTTTGGCGCCAACCGGCTGCGTTCGCTGTGGCAGATCACCGCGCCGCTGCTGCGCACCAGCGTCATCGCGACGTGGTGCTTTATCTTTATCGGCGTGATCCGCGAATTGTCGGCGACGATCATGCTGACGACCGCGAACACCAAGGTGGTCTCGGTGATTA
>Ga0181537_10003597_pt1 | contig 13223 bp, 12 predicted proteins | sample PEATcosm2014_Bin_39_FD_119765 | JGI IMG/M metagenome (GOLD analysis project Ga0181537, IMG submission 119765) | Peatland microbial communities from MTU Mesocosm Facility, Houghton, MI, USA - PEATcosm2014_Bin23_10_metaG | ecosystem: Environmental > Terrestrial > Soil > Wetlands > Peat | place...
CGCCGAGACTCCGCGCGAAAGTCTGAGTGGCGTGATCGCCCGGCCGCGTAAAGGCAAACACCGAGCGTCCTTGCCATTTAGCGACCTGCGCCAGGATATGGGCCGCGGCGCCGAAGCCGTAGAACCCCAGCTTATTCCCGTCGCCAGCAATCACTAGCGACCGCCAGCCGATCAGGCCGGCACAGAGCAAGGGGGCAAGGGCCACGTCGGTGCCGGCCTCGCCGAGTGGGAACGCGAAACGTGCATCGGCGATCGTCGCGGTCGCATAGCCGCCGTCGCGCGTGAACCCCGCGAACAGCGGATGGTCGCACAGATTCTCCCGTTGCATCACGCAATAAGGACATACGCCGCAGGTGTGGCCGAGCCAGGGAATGCCGACACGCTCGCCAATGCGCAGGTCCGCGACGTCGGCGCCGATCGCATCGACCCGGCCAACGATCTGATGGCCGGGGATAATCGGAATGTGCGGGTTGGGTAGCTCGCCGTCGACGACATGCAGGTCGGTGCGGCAGACACCGCATGCGGACACCTTGACGCGAATCTCACCCGGCCCTGGTTCGCGATCTGTGAGCTCCGTCCATTCAAGCGCAGTCTTGAGCTTTTTGAGCACCATTGCCTTCATGGTCTTGTCTTTGTTCGGTTCATGGAAACGGGTTCTCAGAAAGGCCGTGCGACAGAAGTTTGAGTTTCTGCAGAACACGCGGCAGAACATCCGGCAAATCCTCCGCGACCAGTCCCAACCCGTATTCGGTTGCGGCGGCGCCGTGCAGCCAAGCCGCTGCAGCTGCGGCCTCGAAGGGGCGCGTTCCCTGTGCGAGAAGCGCTGCGACAAAACCGGTCAGAACGTCGCCACTCCCGCCGGTAGCGAGCTGCGCAGGAGCGTTGGAGTTGATAATTGTGCGTCCATTCGGGTCGGCGATGACGGTATCGGGGCCTTTGAGCAGTACGACGGCATTGGACTGCCTCGCCGCGTTGCGCGTTCGTTGCAACTTGTCGCCCTCGAAATGAAAGAGACGCTTGAATTCACCGGCATGCGGGGTCAGCACGCATGGACCGACAATCGCTTGAAACAGATCCTGTGGAGCTTCAGCGAAAGAGGTTAGAGCATCAGCATCGAGGACCACCGAGCGCTTGGTCGCGAGTGCGGCTAGAACGAATTGCCTAGTCAATGCGCCAACACCAGCTCCGGGCCCGATAGCGATGACGTTGCGGCGGGCGTCGGCTAGCAAGCCCTCGAAATCTTCCAGGCCGTCAAAGCTATGAACGATCGCGTTGATCAGCGACGTCGCATAAATGCCCCACACCTTGGCGGGGGCGGCGAGCGTAACCATGCCAGCCCCGGCGCGTGACGCGGCCTGGGCGGTCATACGGCTAGCGCCCGTTATCGTCTCGCCGCCCAGGATGAGGACTTCGCCGCGCCTATACTTGTAACTCTCAGGCTGAGGCCATGGGTAATCGTTCAGCCAGAGATCGGGACTGTTCTCCCATGTGTTCGGGGCGATGTCCTTTAGGACAGCGGCCGGTGTACCGATGTCGGCCACTACGATATGGCCGCAACGCCCGCGCCCCGGAAACAGCAGGTGGCCAGGTTTCTTGCGAAAGAACGTCACGGTAAGGTCGGCCGGCGCGGCGGCGCCCAAAACCATTCCGGACGTCCCATCGACGCCGCTGGGAATATCTACTGCGCAAGTCGGTATCTGACGTGCTTTGAGCGTCTCGACGAGCGCAAGAGCTTCGCCGTCCAAAGGCCGCGAAAGACCCGCACCAAAAATCGCGTCGATCACGATACCGGCGCCTTCGAGGATCTCGGGTGAGAACGGCGCCACGCCGCCGGTCCAGAGATCGGCGGCGTGGGCCGCCTCACCGGTCTGCTTTTCGCGAGAACCAAGTAAGGCCAGCTTCACCGGCCAACCAGCGGCCGCGAGATGTCGCGCAGCGACAAAGCCGTCGCCGCCGTTTTTTCCTGGTCCGCATAGCACAGCTACCGGCCGCATCGGCCACCGTGCCCCGACCGCAACCGCGACCGCGCCGCCGGCCGCCTCCATGAGGCCGAAGCCGTCAACGCCGCTCGCCTCGGCCGCTCTGTCGGCTTCACCCATCTGGGCGGGTGTCAAGACAGCAAGCTCGTCGTCGAAGCCGCTGACGTTCGAGTCTGTAGGGGTGCCGGTGTCAGGCTTCCACCAATTCTCACGAGCATTTTTCGCCGGCAACCCGCGCTTGGGATTTTTCATCGAAGCCCGTGTCCGAATGATAGGTCTTTGACACTGCCCGCAAAGGACGTGCTCTGTGGTGCTCACCCACCCTTGCGGCAGGAGAAAGTCCGGCGGCTTGAGCGCCGCCATGACGCCGCACTCGTCGCAAGTCAGCGTCGCCTCCGGTTTCGGTGCGGTTCGCGGCTTTTCAGATAAACTCATCGACACGACGCCACTGATCGAATGCTAAGCTTCAAAATAGAAAGCAGCAGACAACTTCACACGTTGCTACACGCCGGCATCTAGATGGCGGCCGCTTCCAGTTTCTTCGTCGCAGCGGCTTTCGATTTGTGATCGTCCGCCTTGGCGCCGATGAAGTCGAGGACCACGCGGCCCGCGACCTTGCCGTGCTCGAGCCGATCGAAGATGTCATTGATCGCCGACAGCGGCTGCAATTCGATGTCGGCCTTGACTTTGCCATCGGCGGCAAATGCCAGCGCCTCGGCCATGTCTTCGCGATTGCCGACGAACGAGCCGCGGATGGTGATGCAATTCGCAACGACGTCAAATAGTGGAACCGGAAAATCGCCGGGTGGCAGTCCGACCAGGACACAGGTGCCGCGCTTACGTGTCATACCGACGCCCTGCTTAAAAGCGCCGAGCGAGGGTGCGGTGATCAGGACGCCATGCGCGCCGCCGCCGGTGGCCTTCTTGACGGCCGCGGCCGGATCGCCGTGCTTGGCATTGACCACGAAGTCGGCCCCGACCGCCTTGGCCAGCGCAAGCTTGCCGTCGTCGATGTCGACGGCGCAAACTTGGAGGCCCATGGCCTTGGCGTATTGAATGCCAAGGTGTCCGAGACCGCCCGCGCCGGAGATAGCGATCCATTCGCCCGGTCGTGCTTTGGTCTCTTTGATGCCCTTGTAGGTGGTGATACCGGCGCAGATGAGGGGCGCTGCCTGTTTGGGGTCGAGGCCCGCCGGTATGTGGGCGACGTAGTCAGGATCAGCGAGCAAGTATTCCGCAAAGCCGCCATTCTTAGTATAGCCGCCGAACTCCGCCTTGGCGCAGACCGTCTCCCAGGCAGTCAGGCAATACTCGCAATGGCCGCAGGCCGAGTAAAGCCACGGCACGCCGACGCGATCGCCCTCTTTGACAATCTTAACACCCGCGCCGACCGCGGCGACCCGGCCAATAGCTTCGTGACCGGGAATGAAAGGCAAAGTGGGCTTGAGCGGCCAGTCGCCGCTCGCCGCGTGAAGGTCGGTATGGCAAACGCCGCAGGCCTCGGTCTTGACCAGGATCTGACCGGGACCCGGTGTTGGGACATCAACCTCCTTGCTCACCAGCGGCTTGCCGAACTGCTCGACGAACTCAGCGTGCATTTTCTTTGTCATAGTCTTCTCCTACTGTTTGTCTTATTGAGCTATTTTTACGCGCCACCAATCAGGCTGCAGCTTTCGTCCCTAACCCGCGCACGGCCTCGATCATCATCGTCATCACGGCCGCGGCGTCGCCGTAGACCATGTTGCAGTTGTCCGCGTAGAAAAGGGCGTTGACGATGTCTGCGTAGCCTTTGCCCTGACCGCGCTTGACGACATAGACCTGCTTGGCTTGGTCGGCGTTGAGTATCGGCATGCCGAAGATCGGCGAGGACTTGTCGGTGCGCGCCGCCGGGTTCACCACGTCGTTAGCCCCGATGACGAGCGCCACGTCGGTGGTCTTAAATTCCTCGTTGATATCGTCGAGCTGGAAAATTAGGTCGTAGGGCACGCCGGCTTCGGCAAGCAAGACGTCCATCTGGCCAGGCATGCGGCCGGCGACGGGATGGATCGCGAATTTTACCGAGACACCTGCCGCCAGCAGCAGCTTTACGAATTCATAGAGCTTTTGCTGCGCCTGTGCGGCAGCCAGGCCATAGCCGGGGACGATGATGACGCTCTTGGCGTAGCGCATGAAAATAGCAGCATCGGCCGCTGCGGTTGGCTTCAGGCTACCCTTGATATGACTGGTTTTATGTTTGGCGGCCCCGCCGAAATTCGTGAACAGTACGTTGGCGACGGAGCGGTTCATGGCTTTTGCCATGAGCAGAGTCAGTAGCGTGCCTGCGGCACCGACAACCATGCCGGCGATCATCAACGCCGGGTTCTCCAACACGAACCCTTCAAGGCCAACCGCGAGTCCGGTGGCGGCGTTGTAGATCGAGATCACCACCGGCATATCCGCGCCGCCGATCGGTAGCGTCATCAGTATGCCGTAGGCCAGGGCGCAGCCGAAGAACAGATAGATCAGCTGCGGCGTCGGCAGCAGCTGGCCGATCCCACCTTGCGCCACGTAGACGAGGTAGGCAGCGACAGCGAGCGTGCCCAGCAAGACGAGAATATTGAAATACTGCTGCCCAGGAACGCGCAGCGGTTTTTTGATGACACCTTCGAGCTTGGCCCACGCGATTAGCGAACCCGACAGCGAGATCGAGCCAATCAAAGCACCCAACAGTGTTACGACCAGCTGGGTTGCTCCCGGCGTCTTGGTGCCGAACAGCTCAACTGCAGCGATCGCGCCGGCGGCGCCGCCACCCATGCCGTTGTACAGCGCGACCATCTGCGGCATGGCCGTCATCGCAACTTTCTTGCCGCCCCACCAGGCGATGCCGCCGCCCACAACGAGCGCTAAGACGCCGAGGCCGACATTGACTGTTAGATGCGGCTTGGCGGCCGCGCCAACGTCGAATGCGTAAAAGAAGCCGGCAAGAACGGCGACGAGCATTCCAATGCCCGCAACGAAAATGCCCGACGGCGCGGTGACCGGCGACGACATGCGCTTGAGGCCATACATGAAGAGAAGCGCTGCGACGAGATCGGTGACGCCGATAATAAGTTGAGCAATGCCGGTCATTGTCATGAGTTCCTCACGTCGCCTTGAGGTGGCGGGCCTTCGCGCGGCCATGTTTAGCGCTGTGGGTTTTCTGTCCGCTGGTCTGGAACATCGCCAACATTCGAACGGTGACCGCATAGCCGCCGGCGGCATTGCCGGCGCCAAGGAGTACTGCGAAAAACCCGATCGCCTGCTCCTGCACCGTGCTGGCGTTAAGCAGTGCGAACATCCCGCCCACCACCACAATGCCATGCACGAAATTAGAGCCGGACATCAAAGGCGTATGCAGGATCGCCGGCACATGGCCGATGATGACCCAGCCGGCAAAGGCGGCGAGCATAAAGATGTAAAGGGCAACGAAGCCGGTAATGTGAATTGAAAAGTCCATCGTGTTGTCCTTGTTCGGCTCAGGCGGCTTTCACGGGTGCCTTGGCTGCGAGTTTTTCGACTTGGTTATTGGGATAAGCCTCTTGCTCGCTCTTATCGCTGTGCATCCTGCCCTCATGGGTCAGAACCGTCTTGGCGAGTACTTCGTCGTCCCAATTCAGCGTAACGATGTTGTCTTTGATCATCAGGGCGAGCAGGGCCGCGACATTCTTCGCGTACAGTTCGCTGGCATCCTGCGCGAGCAACGAAGGCACGTTCAGCGGGGCGACAATCGTTACCTGGCCGATCCGTGCGGTTTCGCCCGGTCGTGTGTCCTCGCAATTGCCGCCGCCTTCGGCGGATAGATCGACGATCACCGCGCCGGCTTTCATGCCGGCGACCTGCGACTTGCTGATGAGCTTTGGTGAGGGTCGCCCGGGAATGGCCGCCGTGGTGATAATCAGGTCCGACTGCTGGATATGCTTGGTCACGACAGCGTCGACTTTGATTTTCTCCGCTGCAGTCAGCTCGCGGGCATAGCCGCCCTTACCGCGGGCATCTACGCCGGTCTCGACGAATGTGGCGCCTAGCGAGACCACCTGTTCCGCGGTCTCGGGACGAACGTCGTAGCCCTCTACAACGGCGCCGAGACGGTGTGCCGTGGCAACGGCCTCGAGGCCCGCGACGCCAAGGCCCATGACAAGAACATGCGCTGGCCCGATCGCGCCCGCGGCCGAGGTGATCTTCGGCAGCACGCGGGGCAGATTGGTCGCGCCGAGTTGCACCGCGTAATATCCCGCCAGGGCGGACTGACTCGAAAGGGCGTCCATCGCCTGCGCGCGCGTAATTCGTGGAATCCGCTCCATGGCGAAGCAGGTGATCCTTTTTCCCAGAAGATGCTTCACCAACTTGGGTTGTTTGCCGGCGTAGATGAATGAGACCAGAATCGCGCCTTCCTTCATCTCGCTGATCACGTCCACCGCCGGTGGCTGCACAGCGAGAACAACGTCGGCGTCCTTAACCAGGGCGTGGCGATCGGTCGTGAAAGAAACGTCCTTGAATACCGTATCGACTATGCCGCTAGCATCGGCCGCGCCTGACTGCATATGCAGTTTCGCGCCGAGCTTGGTGAGCTTTGCGGCAACCGACGGCACCAGCGCCACGCGTCGTTCGTGCGGCTGAGTCTCCTTCAAAACGGCGACGTTGACGTACATGAGGCGCTCCAGTTGCCGCGATGTTCGAAAAGAAGGGAGGTCGACGGATGAGGCATTCTGAACGCCTCATCCGCTTTTTTGTTAGCCGGATGCGTCAGAGCGGCGCTTCGGCAACCACGTAACGAACCAGTTTCTTGTTGACGAATTCCTGAATGCCCATGTCGCCGAGTTCGCGGCCATATCCGGTGTCCTTGATGCCGCCGAACGGAAGATCGGCGTCGGACCAGGAAATGTTATTGATGAACATCATTCCGGTATCGACTTGGCTTGCGACCCGCTTGCCGCGTGCGAGGTCCTTGGTGAAAACGGACCCGCCGAGACCGAAATCGGAGTCGTTCGCCAACGCGATCGCGGCGGCCTCGTCCTTCACCCGGAAGAACATTGCCACTGGGCCAAAGAACTCGTCGCGAAAAGCCGGGTTGTCCGGCTTAATGTTCGTCAGAATCGTGGGCTCCATGTACGCGCCGGGCCGGTCAATCCGCATGCCGCCAATTTCAATCTTTGCGCCATGGGCTACTGCGGTTTCGACCTGTGCGAGGAGCTGTTGCAGCGCCGATTCGGTGGACAGCGGACCGAGTGTGGTCTTCTCGTCCATCGGATCGCCAGCCTTGAGTGCACCAAGCGCCTTCTTAAACTCCGCGAGAAACTTGTCCGCCACGGCTTCGACAACGATGAAGCGCTTCGCGGCGCAACAGGTCTGGCCACAGTTGTACATCCGGCCCCAGACCGCCCACTTGACGGTGTGCGCCATGTCGGCATCTTCCAACACGATGAAGGCGTCGCTGCCTCCGAGTTCCATCGAGGACGGCTTGAGGTTCTTCCCTGCGCCGGCAGCAATAGTTCGGCCCGCGGCAACGCTGCCAGTCAGCGCCACGCCCTTCACCCGCCGGTCGTCGATCAGTTTGTCTGACTGCTTATGCGAAATCAGAAGGTTGGTGTAGAGACCGGGAGGTGCGCCAGCGTCCAGCCAAAGCTTCTCGAAATCGATCGCGCACTGCGGAACGCATCCGGCATGCTTCACAACCACGGTGTTGCCGGCCATCAGATGAGGGCCCGCGACACGCGCCAGCTGATAGTACGGAAAATTCCATGGCTCGACGCAAAAGATGACGCCGATAGGACTGCTCTCCATATGGCCTTCGCCGTGGCTCGGATGAAGCGGCACGTCTGCGAGAAAGCGCTCGGCGTTCTTGGCATAGTACGTCAAAATCTGTGAGCTGAACTCGACCTCGCCTTTGGCCTCACCGATACGCTTGCCCATCTCCGAAGTCATGACGTGCGCAAAATGGTCGGCCTGATCGTGGAGCAGTTTAGCTGCTCTGTTGACGATCTTGGCGCGCTCGGCATAAGTCTTGTGCCGCCAAGTCTCGAAGCATGCTTCAGCTGTCGCGATCTTGGCATCGAGCTCTTTATCCGTCAGCTCTTCAAACTTCTTGAGGAGTTTTCCGGTCGCGGGGTTGAGGCTTTGGTAGGTCATGGCTTGATTTTCTTTCAATGATGTATTGCGAATACCGAATTGTCGGCGATCCCCAACTTTCGCTGATTACCTTGAGTGCTTTCGCTTTTGCCGCGTTAGCCGACTAGAGTCTGAGCAGTTTTGACCACAACCAAGCCGGGGGAGGGTAGCTTCTGACAGCAGCGTGGTTCCAATGAAAACACCAATCGTCTGCTGAGGCAGTACTTCCCGAAGGGGACCGACTTGTCGGTGCATTCGCAAACTCATCTGAACAAAGTAGCTCGTCAGCTCAACGAGCGGCAACGCCAACCGCTACAGCCGATCGTCTAAGCACAGTCGCACTCAAGAGCGGGTCGATCCGAAAAACAGACTTTTTCGACAGCATCGACCCCACAGCGGACATTGACCCGCGATACCATCGACATACACTTCGGTTTTTTCCGGCTCCCGGGTTAACAGGCGTTCGATGACGCAAGGAGAGACGTCCAATTTCGGAGATCAGCCATGGACCAGATCGATTTGCACGAAGCCATCGACCATGACCGCCGCCGCTTTTTCGGCGCTGCTGCACTCAGCTTTACTGCCGCCGAACTCGGCGTTATCAGCGCGGCACATGCCCAAACCAAACCGGCCCAACTGCCGGCGATCAAGGCCGGGACAAACAGATCATTAGCCTCGCTGAAGCAGATCGACGCCGGTGTGCTCAACGTCGGTTGTGCCGAGGCAGGGCCGCCGAACGGGCTCCCCGTGTTCCTGCTTCACGGCTGGCCCTACGACATCCATGACTACATCGACGTTGCGCCCGTCCTCGCCGCGCGGGGCTACCGCGTCATCATCCCGCATTTGCGCGGTCACGGATCCACCCACTTTTTGGACACCGCCACGCCCCGCTCCGGTCAGCAAGCGGCGATCGGCGTGGATGTGATCGCCTTGATGGATGCCCTCAAGATCCCAACCGCGGTATTAGCTGGTTACGACTGGGGCGGCCGCGCGGCCTGCGTTGTCGCGGCACCTCTGGCCCGAGCGCTGCACCGGGCTGGTTCCGGTCAACGACTATCTTATTCAAGACATCGCCCACGCCGGGACGCCGCTCCCGGCTAGATTGGAATGGGGCATCTGGACTCAATTCTATTTCGCAACGGAACGGGGTCGCGCGGGCCTCGCCGCCGATCGAAATGACATCGCGCGCCTCTTGTGGACCAATGAATCGCCGACCTGGAAGTTCGACGATGCGACCTCCCAGCGAAGCGTCGCTTCATTCAATAACCCGGATTATGTCGACGTGGTGATCCACTCCTATCGGCATCGCCTCGGCCTGGCGCCCGGCTATCCGCAATATGCGGATGTCGAGGCTAAGCTCGCGGCGCTGCCCGTCATCACGGTGCCAACCGTCACGCTTGACGGGGAGGCCAACGGCATCATCCCTGCTTCCGATGGTCGGTCTTCCGCGGTCAAGTTCTCCGGCAGACGAATCCACCATCGCGTGCCGAATGCCGGTCACGCCCTCCCGCAGCAGGCGCCGAAGGTCTTCGCCGACGCAGTTATAGAAGTTGACGAAACCAGTTTGATTTGATCGAACAAGGGAGGGGTTGTTATGAGACGGATAGCACTGGTTGCGGTAGCAGTTACCGTAACAGCAGTCGCCGGTGCCGCCGCCTACATGGAGTCCGCATCCGGGCAGTCCAACGGAGAGGCCGCACCGATCTATGGAGTTAAACTCCCCGAGGGATACCGCGACTGGCGTTTGATTTCCGTAAAGCGGCTTACAGGCAAGCAACTGACAGGTACTGGAGGCGGACTCAAACAGCTGCGCGCGGAATTGGGCAACGATCTGGCGATCAAGGCGTATCGCGACGGCACTCTGCCGTTCCCGGATGGCGCAATCATTGCCGCGCTGCATTGGAATGAAGGCTCGTCAGACGCAGACAACAAAGTCTTAGCTGAGGGTTTTCCCGGCGCCGGCCTCGAATCCACCTTCGCCGGGTCTGCCGTGAACGCTCAATTCATGGTCAAGGACTCAAAGAAGTACACCGCATCCGGCGGCTGGGGATTCGCCGACTTCACCAAGGGCAAACCCGGCAGTGAGGCGCTGCACGCAACGTGCTTCCCCTGCCACCAGCCCGCGAAAGACCACGACTATGTTTTCACTCACTACGCACCTACGCCCTGAACCCAACAGGCGCCGATTTCAACCTGGTTTGAGCCTGAAGGAGAATTCAATGAGCGCCATCGCTAAAGACATCGCCGTTCAAGAACGGCCGAGTAAGGCGCCGCCCGCCTACCTTGTCGCCCAAGGTACATTACTTGATCCCGCTACTTTCCACACATATGCGCAGCAGGTTCCCCAGACGCTCACGCAATTTGGCGGCCACTTTCTGGTTAGCGGCGGCAAAGTCGAAGCTCTCGAAGGTGATCCGCCCAAGTTCTCGGTGATCATTGCTTTTGGCAGTATGGAAAAGGCAAATGCCTGGTTCCAAGGATACTACGCCGCCTTCATCCGCGATCCCGATGGCTCGCATCGAGGCAGTGACGTTCTTGCGGGACTAGCTTTCACGACGTCGGCTTGCGCAGCCGGTCTGGCAGCTTGGCCGCTGCACGACGGCCGGTTAGACGCTAGGCTGCCATCCAATCGCCGCGGGTTTGATTGATGGGCCGTAATTCCGGGTTAATCGCGTTGTTCGGTAATCTCCCGGACCGTCGTTAGGTATGCTCGGGTTTTACCCGGTGCTGCGTTAGCGTTCGCGCACCAGCGGCTTTCGCGGTCCGCACCTGAAGGGACATCGCCGATGAACTATCTCGTCGCCTTGGCGCTGTTCGTCGCCGCGGCGGCACTCGCTCTCTTCGCCCTTCTCCAATGGCTACGTGATCGGCGGAAGGCGCTTCCGCTACAGGCCCGTTTCGAGCCGTCGCCAGATCGCCGGCAATTCGGGACCACGCCCACACCCGACACTCGTGCGGGGCACGCTGCGCAGCGCGGCAAGGAACAGTTTCGCCCGCATCGCGACAAGCCGGCGCCACCGCCGACCGGCGACGACGCGCCGCCGTTCCCTGCCCCTCCGGCGCTGACTCCGCAAGGGGCGCAAGAAGAACAGGCCTAAGCAGCGCCAACCGCGCGAGAACGGCGACGCGCACTAAGAAAGCGCGCCTCGCGCTGGTCCGGCGTTTAACATGATGGGCCCTCTCCGAATACGGACAAGCGAAAAATCAAAATAGAACAATTGATTTAGCAAAGTGCCGCTGATGGTCGGGCTAATGTGGCAATGCCCAGAGGGAAACCCGAAGGGTGGGCGGTCCGGGTCGAACCTGTCTGGGCTCCGACCTTGGCCGCTCTTTTGGACACGCCCAGGGGAAATTAGGCCGTTATCGATCTGGCGGCCCGGATATAATCGAAGTCTCATCTTGAACAGCCAGCACAATCGTTATCGTGCTACGCGCCTTCGTGCCCCGGAGACGGGCGACCCTTAGGGTGTCGGGGGACACCGGGGATGGGTCGTCCTCTCCGGCCCGGCGCTTGCGCTCTCGATCGTTGTCGCTCTTTTTCAAACTACAAGTTGACGGAATCAAGAACGCCAGAATGGCTTGTCGGCCTCTTGTTCGGCATCCATCCGCGTCAGCCCCATGTCCCAAAGCCCTCCATCATCGAGCATACTCAACTCGTAGCGTGAGCGCATCCGCTGACGCCACTCGACCAACACGGCCTGAAACTCACTCCACTTCGGCAGGCGACGCGAACGCACTACTGTGGGGGTAAGGTCCAACATGCTCATGGCTCGCTCCATGTGCCCGGCAAGGCCGTAGCGGTGTGATCGAGAGCACAAATCGCGCTTTTTGCTAATTAGCCGGTGCGGATGTTCGCGCTCCGACAAAAACTAAAGGCCCCGGCGAGAAGTCATTGGGGGGAAAACTCAGCCGGGGCCTTTAGCGCGAAGTGCACAGGAGCGCGGAGGTGTCGGGGGATGGGGAGCGCGCCTGTACGGTCGTAGCTTTGCGCCGTTCGGCCCCTACATCTGTATCAAATAGCTCACGTGGAAGGTGCATCTCGGCTTGTCGATGCTGGTCCCGCGTTGCGTGATACAAAAAAACCGGCGCGAGTTGGGAACTGATGCCGCCTTTATTTCTTCCGCTTTGGCGGGTGTAGCACAGCGTCCGCCAGCTTCAGCCATTCGGCCGCCATTTCGCGCTGAATGGCGCGATATTCTTGAGCGGGCGCCGCGGGCAGCATCTTCAGGCAATGCTCGGCGTAACGCGCGTATTCTTTGTGCTTTTGATTGGTGGCCAAGGTTTCCTCCCGAGGAGTCCAAAGTGGGCGGAAATCTCTAGCGCCTCAGGGGCAAAGTCTGATCAAAATTGACCACAACGAGGCGAACTGCACAGGGATAGCAGGAATGTTGCACATTCCACTCCGACTTTATTTTAGCGGCGTCTCAAGCCGGATTGACGCAATGGCCTGAGAGTCCGATTGAGGAAAGTGAGCTACTTTATACAGGCCGTCGGCGCGACTCGTGCCAAAACACATAATGGTTGAGCAAAACATAGACACGAAAACTACAAGAGCAACGCGGCGATTTGATCCTGCGGTGTTTTTCGAAACCTCGGGCAAGGGCCGAACGATCTCTAAGCATCGCAAGAAAGAAATCATCTTTTCGCAAGGCGATGACGCTAATGCAGTTTTTTATATTAAAAAAGGCAAGGTCAAAGTTACCGTCATATCCAAGCAGGGCAAAGAAGCGGTTGTCGCAATCATGGGTGCTGACGAATTCGTGGGTGAAGGATGCTTGATCGGGCAGCCGAAGCGATTGGCTACCGCGAGTGCAATGTCCGACTGCGTCACCATGCGAGTGGATAAGGCCGAAATCCAACGGGTTCTTCGGGACGAGCCTACTTTTTCCCAAATGTTTGTCTCGCATGTGTTGGCGAGGACGGCCCGTGTAGAAGAAGATTTGGTCGATCAGCTATTCAATTCTACAGAGAAACGGCTAGCCCGTTTGTTGCTGCTGCTGGCCAATTTCGGCAAAGAAGGTCGGCCCGAGCCGCTGATGGCCAAGATTACTCAAGAAACGCTCGCGGAGATGATCGGCACCACCCGGTCGCGGGTAAGCCATTTCATGAACAAGTTTCGCC
>Ga0181537_10003598_pt1 | contig 13222 bp, 11 predicted proteins | sample PEATcosm2014_Bin_39_FD_119765 | JGI IMG/M metagenome (GOLD analysis project Ga0181537, IMG submission 119765) | Peatland microbial communities from MTU Mesocosm Facility, Houghton, MI, USA - PEATcosm2014_Bin23_10_metaG | ecosystem: Environmental > Terrestrial > Soil > Wetlands > Peat | place...
CCGCCCGGGTTGTGGTGTATTATGACGCCGGTTGGACGAAACCAAAACCCCGGCGGCAGTCAACATTGACACATTATGCAGACCCAAATCGAAGAATCCGCCGTCATCCAAAAAACCAAGGAGCTCTGCCAGGCCATCCTTGACCAGCCGGACATCCGCGCCCTGCGGAAAAACATTGAAGCCTTCATGGCCAATGACCAGGCCCGGAGCCATTACGAGTCCCTCATGACCCAGGGCGAAATGCTCCACGAAAAGCAGCACGCCGGCACGCCGCTCACCGAGGCCGAAATCGCCGCCTTTGAAAAGCTCCGCGAATCTTTCCTGAACAATCCCGTCGCCCGCGGTTTCCTCGATGCACAGGAGGAAATGCAGAAAGTCCAAAAGTCCGTCACCCAGTACGTCAGCAAAACTTTTGAGCTTGGTCGCGTTCCGGAGGAAAGCGACCTCGAATCCGGCTCCTGCGGCCACGGCTGCGGTTGCCATCACTGAACGATTTGTAACCTGTCGGACGGCCCGGCCGTCTGTTCCCCCGGCAGCCTTGAGTGAGGTTGTCTTATTGATGTCAAAAGGGCCGGTCTCTCGCGAGGCCGGCCTTTTTGCTTTTCCTGCTCGCCGCCTTCCGATCCGGTTGCCGATTTCAACCGGTTGCCCTATCTTCCCCGCATGAAACTGGATGAAGTTCAACGGGCGGCGCAGGAACAATTCGGCCGCCAAAGCCATCGCTATGGCCGCGGCCATGTTTTGGAAAACACCGAGGACGTCCGCGCCGCCCTGGAAAACATTCCCCTGCCGCCCGGCTCCAAGGCCCTCGACCTCGCCACCGGCGCCGGCCACACCGCGCTGTATCTCGCCAGCATCGGATTCGACGTCACGCTCGCCGACCTCGCCCAACCCATGCTCGACCGCGCCGCCAAAACCGCCGCCGAGCGTGGCCTCACCGTCCAAACCCGCCAGCACGCCGCCGAACAACTCCCCTACGCCGATGCCGCTTTCGACCTCGTAACCTGCCGCGTCGCCGCGCATCATTTCAGTTCGCCGGAAAGTTTCATCCGCGAAACCGCCCGCGTCCTGGTGCCCGGCGGCTTTTTTCTGCTGATTGACGGCACCGTCGAAGACGGTCAACCCGAAGCCGAAGCCTGGGCGCACGAGGTGGAAAAATTGCGCGACCCCAGCCATCATCGCCTGCTGACTCCAAACACCTGGAGCAGCCTTTGCCGTACGAACCAACTGGCCGTGCGGGTCGTCACCGTGGCGCCCTTCAAACAACCCGACCTCAACTGGTACTTTGAAGCTGCGGCGACCTCGCCCGAAAATCGCGCCAAAGTCCTGGAATTGGTCGCCCACGCGCCGGCCTCCGCGCGCAATCTTTTCCAATTGGGCGAAGAAGACGGAAAAATCATCTGGTGGTGGCAGCGCCTCACTTTGATCGCGCAAAAATAGGCGCTGGGGACAGGAAAGCATTTCCTTCCTGCTATTGTATTCAAAAACCAAGCGGGTTAATCTCTGCGCGCATTGTCGCCGGCGGTCACTGACCGGCGCAAAGCACTGTTTACAAAAACTATGGATTCATCATCGCCCGCCCTGCCCACCGTTTTGCTCCGGCCCGGAGAAGCCGACCGCGTCGTCGGCGGTCATCCCTGGATTTATGCCGCCTCTGTCCTTCGCCTCACTCACCCGGCCGTGGACGGCGCGCTTGTGCAGGTCAAGGACCATCGCCAACGATTGCTCGGCGTCGGCTTCTACAATTCCAAATCCCGCATTCACGTCCGCCTGCTCGCGCCCGAACGCATCACGGTGGACGAGGCTTTCTTCGCCGACCGAATCCGCGCCGCGCTGGCCGTGCGCCAGAAACACCTGCCCGGCGCCACCTCCTTTCGCGTCGTCAATTCGGAGAGCGATTTTCTCAGCGGCCTGATCGTTGACAAATACGAGGACGTCCTGGTTCTGCAAACCACCGCGCTCGGCATGGACCAGCGCAAGGACATGATCGTCACCGCCCTCCGTCAGATTCTCTCGCCCCGTTGCATCATCGAACGCAGCGACACCGCCTTCCGCAAATTCGAGGGCCTCGCGGACGCGAACGGAATTCTGTTCGGCGAGTTGTCCGGACCCGTCGCCATCAAACTCAACGGCCTCGCCTTCGAGGTGGACATTCTCGGCGGGCATAAAACCGGGTTGTACCTCGACCAGCAGACGAATTACGAACGCGTCGCCCAGTTGACCAAGGGCGCGCAGGTGCTGGATTGCTTCAGCTTTCTGGGCGGGTTCGGCCTGCACGCCGCGCGCGCGGGCGCCGCGCACGTCCACATGCTCGACCAGAGCGCCGACGCCATCGCCGCCTCCACCCGCATCGCCGCCGCGAACGGACTTTCCGGCCCATGCACCTTTGAAGCCGTCAACGTGTTCGACTGGTTCAAGCAGCACACCGCGGTCAAGCCCCACGAGAAGGTCGCGCCCCGCTTCGATGCCATCATCCTTGACCCGCCGTCCTTCACGCGCACCCGCGCCGCCGTGCCGGACGCCTTGCGCGGCTACAAGGAAATCCATCTGCGCGCGCTCAAGCTCCTCAAGACCGGCGGCACGCTCGCCACCTTCTGCTGCTCGCATCACGTGGACGCCGTCACCTTCCAATCCGTCATTCTCGATGCCGCCTATGACGCGCGCCGCGTCCTGCGCCGCGTGGCCGCTTACAGCCAGTCGCCGGACCATCCCGTGATTCCCGCCATCCCCGAGACGGAATACTTGAAGGGCTTCGCGTTCGAAGTCGTGAGATAGTGGAAGCTGCCGACCGGGCGTCGGGCCGGGTTTTGCTCGCGAATCATTTCAACAGCTCGCGCTGCCAGGACATTAATTCCGCTTGATGCCGTTCCCAATCCTCCGCCAGGTCCAACAGCACGGCCCGGCTGGCAATCAGCGTCGGGTCAATCTCCAACTCCCGCGCGCGCGCGTCCCTGCGCGCCTGCAACTCCGCCAGCCGCCGTTTGGTTGCGTCGCTGATGCGCCGGAAGATTTGCCGGACCGGTTCCGGCCGTTTTTGCGCCGGCACCGCCAGTCCCTGGCGGATGGCCGCCGTCAGTCCCGAGTGTCGCCGGCGTGAAAACCGGGGTGGTATCAACGGCTCAATCGGGCGACCAGCCGACGCCGCGGCCGCCAGTTCCACCAGCGCCTCGTGTTGCAGGATAAAATACGGCGGCTTGTTCGCCTCAATCGCTTCGAGCTCGCGCCAGTGCCAGATCTCCCGCAGCACGGCCAGCCCCGGGCGCGTCAGCCGATGGTTGCCCTTCACCCGCCAGATCATGTCCAGGTCGGGCGGTTTGACTTCGCCGCAGTCGCGAATGAGCCGCGCGCAGGATTCCTGGTGCCAGGCCAGCCGGCCTTTGGCCTCCAAATCCGTCGTCAATCTGTCCGCCAGCGCCTTGAGGTGATGCGTGTCATTGCGCGCGTAAGTCTCCATCCGTTCCGTCAACGGCCGCCGCGCCCAATCCGCCTTTTGCGACCCTTTGTCCAGCGTCACACCCAGATACTGGCTCACCAAATTCGTCAGGCCAAATTGCATCACCCCGAGCAGCCGGCTGGCGAGCATCGTGTCAAAAATGGCGCGCGGCACAAAATCATGATGCTTGCGCAGCAACCGCAAATCATAGTCCGCCCCGTGCATGATCAGTTCATGCCGGCCCAGCGCCTTGAAGAGCGGCCCCAGGTCGATGCCCGAGAGCGGGTCAATCAACTCATCTGCGCCCGGCAGGCTGATTTGCATCAGGCAAACCTTCTCCGGATAGGCGTGCAGGCTGTCGGCCTCCGTGTCCAGCGCAATCCACGGCGCCGAAGCAATCGGCCCGAGCAGCGCCGCCAGTTTCAGGTCATCATCTGTCACTAACCCAGTGTAAGACAAAATCCGCGCGCCCCAAAGTCAAAATGTTCCGCGGCCACGCCGCCGTCACAAGCGGCTCTCCAGATCCACGTTGACCATCACATCCATCGGCGTTTGCTCGCCGTAACCCGTTTCCCCCGGTTTCGGCGCGGTTTCCTTCTGATATTGCGCCCACCACGCCAGCCGCGCCTCGGCGGTCCATTCGGACCAATGCGGGCTGGCCTGCAGCAGGTCGCGCAGCTCCAGCGCCGATTGCGGTCGTTGCCCCGGCTCTTTTTCAAGGCATTTCAAAATAATCGCGTCCATCTCCGCGCTCACGGGATGCGTCGCAAACTGGCTGGGCGCCGCCGGAATTTCCTTCAGGTGCTTTTCGCACATTTCCGCAATCGTCTGGCCGTCGAAAACAAACCGTCCCGTCAGCAGATAATATCCCAGCGCGCCCACGGAATACAGGTCGCTTCGGGGCTCGCTCTTGGTTGAATCCTTGATGGATTCCGGCGGCATGAACCACGGGGTCCCCTCCAGTCCGCGGCCGCCGGACGTTGAAACTTCGTCCTCCGCCCCGCCGCCATACTCCCGCACCAGACCGAAGTCCAGCACCTTCACCCAGTCCGGCACGCCGCCCCGGTTGCACAAAAACACGTTGGCCGGCTTGATGTCGCGATGCACCAGCCCCACGCCATGCGCCTCGCTGAGCGCGTCGCAAACCTGCGCCAGCACAAACGCCACCCGGCTCTCCGGCTGCGGGCCGTAACGCGCTACCAATTCATGCAGGTTCAGCCCCCGCAGAAACTCCATCGCATAATAGAAAATCCCGTCCGGCGTGTGGCCGTAGTCATAAACCTGGATGGTGTTCGGGTGCGTGAGCTGGCACGTCAGCCGGACTTCGCGCTCGAACCGCTCGATGGCCACCGCGTCCGCGCGGTCCGGCGTCAACAGCTTCACCGCCGTGTCCCGCCGCATCAACGCGTGCCGCGCAAAATACACCACCCCCATGCCGCCCTCGCCGATCTTTTCCTCCAGCGTGTATTGGCCAAGCTGCTTCAACTTGAGTTCCGCCTCCGTCAGCCGACGCTGCCAGCGGAAGTTGGCATACGAGAACAGGAACATCCCCGTCGCGCATAACAACAGCAGCAGGCACAGAATCGTGAACAGCAGCTTCAGCACGCGCAACGGTTGAAACGCCTCCTCCGCGTCAATCTGCGTCGCGACGCCAAATTCATAGTCCGGCAGCCACCGCCATGCGCCCACCACCTCCACGCCCCGGTAGTCGCGCGACGATTCCACGCTCACGCCGTCCTCGCCCGCCACCGCCGACGCCACAATCCGGGTCAACGGACGCGTGCCGTCCACCTCCAGCCCCATGGGATCGTGCAAGCGCAGGTTGAGCGCCGAGGTCGTGTTCGTGTTCGTGGCGCCCAGCAAACCCGCCTTCCGCAACTGGTCGTCGAACCGGCTCTCCGAAATCATCAACCCCGTCTGGTCAAACGCGTAAGTTTCGCCCGTCTGCCCCACCTGCGCCGCCGATAGTATCTTGGTAAACTCCATGTCCGGACGGATGACCAGCGCCAGCGCGCCCAGCACGTCCCGGTCGTTGTCCCGCACCGGCGCGGCCACCTGCATCAGCGTGATGTCCCCGCGCCGCCCGCGCGCCACGTTCATGGCCGCCAGCCGCGCGCTTCTTTCCGGATCGTTCGTCGCGCCCGCCCGCGCCCCGCGGCCGCGGAATCCCCGCGACAATTCCGGTTTGTAAGGCGTGATGACGACCGGCTCGCCTGTGTCAAACACCTCCTCAAATTTGTTCGTGTGCGCGTCGGAAATCCGGCCCAGCGCCATCCGGCGCGGCATCGACGAATTCGCCACGATGGTATAATTCGTGTCCACCAATTGCGCCTGGGTATAACCCGCCGCATACAGCCGCGGCCGCAGATAAGTGCTGAATTGCTCGACCGCCGTCACATTCGTCGCCGATGTCCCCTCCTCCTCCGCCTGGCGCCGGTCTTCCAGGATTTCCACCGCCAGCGTCCGCAACCGCGGCTCGTCCGACAATTCGCCCGCGAGTTTCTTCTGGTCCACCATCCAGATTTGCAACGCCGTGGCGTTCGCATTCAAGGTGGTGTTCAACTGCGCCCTGAGCTGCTGCTCAATCGTGTGGCGCAGGCGCACGTTCCCCCACCAGCCAAAAATGGCCACCAGCACCGCGATTACCAGCGGCACAATCCACATCGGCTGTCTGAAACGCGCTTCAGTCATGCAACTTCATGTCATTATGACGCTTCCATCGGCCTTTGGGTTTCATCGGATGTGGCGTTTGTTCCCTCCAGCTTAAGCTGCGGCCCGCCTTTTGCAAAGCGATATGAAAACCTATCGCGCGAATTCCCGACGAAGCTGAAATCGTGAAAGCCCTCTCCCGGGGGAGAGGGCTTGGGTGAGGGCGAGCGTTGCTTCGCTCCTCCATCCGAAAAATCCTTCTTTCAGATTGGCCAAATCAACGGAGGCAATACAGTAATTGGCGCAGGAATCCAACCTCCTCTCGAGAGTTTAAATGTTGCATGCCACTGTCCGGGGGGAACGGAAGCTCCCGCCGCAGTTTACTTGCTCCTGCTCCTGAAGTAACCTCCTTCCGACATGCACCGTTTTGTCCCCTTTATAAAACGCCTCGGATGCCGCCTGCTCCTGCTCGCGGCCTTGCTCTGGCCGGGTACCCAATTGCAGCCCGCCGACGCGCAGACTTCCGCCAGCCCCGATGCCCCGCGCTTCACTCACACGGACATTCTGGCGTGGCATCTTTCCACCAACGCCGCCGGCCGCGCCCGCGGCCTTGCCGGGAACTGGCAGGACAAGCTCGCCTTGTCCGGCTGGCAATATGCCGATTACAACGCGACCAACCTCGCCCTGCTCACCAACGCCACCTGGTCGACAAAATTCTGGCTCGCCGGCGTGCGCGGATTGAGCGCCACCTGCATTGGCTTCAGCAACGGTCTGGGCGGCCAGGGATTGGTCACCATGGTGTCGCCGCGGCATTACCTTTTCGCAACCCACATGCACCCGGAAGGTTATCTCGCCGCCTTTCTCGACACGAACAACGTCATCCATTGGCGCACCACCTTGGAACGCGTCGACGTCACCAACGATACCTCCGTCGGCCCGCTCAACGCCGACCTGCCACCATCCGTCGGCTTTCTGCCGGTGCTCCCGCCCGACTTTGCCCGCTATCTTCCGACCAACAACACCGCCCCCGTCCAGGGCATTGGCGTCAACCAGGACTGGTCCGTCTTCAGCCAGCCCATGACCTTCATGTTTCCCGGTTTCGTGGCCTGGGACAGCCGGCTCGCCGCGCCGTTCGGCCTCGGAACCAACTGGAACATCACCATTCGCTCCGGAGATTCGTCCAATCCCGACATGCTGCTCATCAGCAACCAGCTCGTGCTCGTGACCCACAACTATGGTGTCCAGGCCGGTCCGAACTACGCCCTCCAGTTAAACGCCATCAACCGCCAGATGCATTATCTCTCCGAAAAACATCGCACCGGCACGGATTATCAACTCACGCCGTTTTCCCTGACCAGCTGGCCCGTCGTCAACCATTGACGCCGCTTCTCCGTCTTTTGTTGCCTCCAGATGTTGGAATTTGCCCAGGAATTTCTTGCCCGAAATGCAATTGTGTGCTAGTGAATGGGGATGAAAACCCGTTCTGAGAAAGCCCGTAGCCGTCTTGTCATTGCCTCTGCCGTCCTCACGTTTCTCCTCGCCGCCGCCTCAAGCGTTTTTGCTCAGGCCAACGAGGTCATTTATGACGATGCTTTGGAAAACGGCTTCCAGGATTGGGGTTATGCCACCGAGAATTATGCCAACACATCCCCGGTTCATTCGGGCAGCTACTCCATCAGTGTCACAATTACCGGCGCCTATCAGGGAATTCAAATTGTCAATCCTACCGGGATTAACGATAGCACATTCACGAACATCACCTTTTGGTTGAATGGCGGTTCGAGCGGCGGACAAAGACTTCAGGCTTATGGCTTGTTGTCCATCGGCGGCACTGGCAACGTGGCCCAAGCCCCCCGGGTCGCCCTCGCGACGGTTCCAGCCAATACCTGGCAGCTTTATACCGTTTCCTTGTCTTCCCTGGGCGTGGCCAATGCCACCAACTTCTCCGGATTTGTCGTCCAAGATGTGACGGGTGCCGCGCAGCCGACGTTTTACATGGACGACATCACGCTGGTCGCCGGCACTGTCACCAACCCGGTTTCCTCGGGCACCAACGCACCCATCACCCTCCTCGTCAACGCGCAATCGAATCGCACGGCCATCAGCCCGCTGATTTACGGCGTGGCCTTCGCCACCCAGGCGCAGGTTGCCGATTTGAACGTTCCCATCAACCGCTCGGGCGGCAATGCCGAAACGCGCTACAACTGGCAGACCAACGCCCACAATCGCGCCGCTGACTTTTACTTCGAAAGCATTTCCGACGGCTCCACAGTCGCGGGCGCGTACGACGACAGTTTCATCAGCGCCACCAAGGCCGGCGGCGCGGCTCCCGCCATCACCATTCCCATGATCGGCTGGGCGCCCAAACTCGGCTCCGGCGGCGCGAAACTCGCCAGTTATTCCATCGCCAAATATGGCCCCCAAACTAGCAGCGACTCCAACTACTTCCCCGACGCCGGCAACGGCGTCAGCGTCACCAACAACACCCCCATCACCTGGAACAATCCCAACGACGCCAATTTTGCGGTGGGTGTCAGTTTTCAACAGGGCTGGGTGCAGCATCTGACCAACACGTGGGGATTGTCCACCAACGGCGGCGTGGGCTATTACCTCATGGACAACGAGCACAGCATCTGGTTTTCCACACACCAGGACATTCATCCCGTCGGCCCGACCATGCATGAGATTTATTCCGACATCACCAACTACGCCGCCATGGTCAAGAGCCTGGACCCGCACGCCCTTGTGCTCGGCCCCGAGGAATGGGGCTGGAACGGCTATTTCTACAGCGGTTACGACCAGCAATGGTCCGGGCAGCACGGCGACTACAACCCGGCCGATTATCCCGACCGCGGCACCAACGGCGGCATGGATTACATGCCCTGGCTCTTGAACCAGCTTCATCTCTACAACACCGCCACCGGCGTCCGCCTGCTGGATTATTTCACGCTCCATTGCTACCCGCAGGAAGGCAGCGTTTCTGGGAACGCGGTGGACACCGCCACCGAACTGCTCCGCAACCAGACGACGCGCCAGTTCTGGGACACGAATTACGTGGATCCCAGTTGGATCAACAGCGTCATCGATCTCATTCCCCGCATGAAGAATTGGGTCGCCACCTATTATCCCGGCACGAAAATCGGCATCACCGAATACAACTGGGGCGCTGAATCCTCCATCAACGGCGCCACCGCGCAGGCGGACATCCTCGGGATTTTCGGGCGTCAAGGCCTCGACCTCGCCACCCGCTGGACCACGCCCAATTCTTCCACGCCCACCTACATGGCGATAAAAATGTATCGCAACTATGACGGCAGCAAATCCACTTTCGGCGATACGAGCATTCTAACCACGGTGCCCAACCCGGATGACCTTTCCGCGTTCGGCGCGGTGCGGACCAGCGACGGCGCGATGACATTGATGGTCGTGAACAAGGACCTCACCAACGCCTCGCCGTTCAATGCGACCATCACCAATTTCAGCGCCACGGGCACCGCCCAGCGCTGGCAGCTCACCAGCACCAGCGTCATCACCGCGCTTACAAATATCACCTTCTCGAACGGGATTCTCACCGACACCGTGCCATCCCAGAGCATCACGCTGTACGTCTTGCCGACCCTCCTCTCATTCAGCGTGCAGAAGCAGGCGGGCACCAATCCTCCGGGCCAGATCAATCTCCAGCTAAACGGCCAGTCCGGGCTGACCTACGTCCTGCAGTCCTCCACTGATCTCGTTCACTGGACCCCGTTCAGCACCAACAAACTCTCGAGCAATTCCCTGCCGTTCTCCGTCCCGACCACCGGCGGCGCCAAGTTCTATCGCGGCATGTTTTTGCAATAGCCGCTGGCGCAATTTATCGCGCGCTGCCGCGGCCAAAAAAACCATTTGACACTTTCGCGATGTTATATCATTCTATCCGTATTCGTTGATATAACGAATCTCATTAAGAGTGGTTGAGGGACTGGCCCGATGAAACCACGGCAACCGATTGAAGCGTGATCTTCAATGACCAGGTGCCAATTCCAGCCCGGACCGGCGGCGGTTCGGGAAAAGATGAGAAGAGTCACCAGAGTCGCCTCTTCTCATCCCGGGAAGGGGTTTTTTATTCCCCTAAACGCCGCGCGGCGGGTTGCCGCCCGAAATCAGCGTATTAACTGCGATATTATGGACAAAAACGACGGTTTCATGAAGGCGCTCAAGTGCCGCGAATGCGGCCGTGAATACGCGCTCACCGCCACGCACGTGTGCGAATTCGACTTCGGCCCGCTCGAAGTCGCCTACGATTACGAGCGCATCAAACGCTCCCTCACCCGCGCGGCCATCCTCGCCCGCCCCCAGACCATGTGGCGCTACCGCGAGTTGCTCCCCGTCGCCGGCGAGCCCACCGTCGGTTTCGAGGTCGGCTACACGCCGCTCATCAAGGCCGACCGTCTCGCCAAACGCCTCGGCATCCGCGAACTTTGGATCAAGAACGACACCGTCAATTACCCGAGCCTCTCCTTCAAGGACCGCGTCGTCAGCGTCGCCTTGAGCCGCGCCCGCGAACTCGGTTTCACCACCGTCGCCTGCGCCTCCACCGGCAACCTCGCCAACTCCGTCGCCGCCAACGCCGCCTCCGCCGGCCTCAAGGCCTACGTCTTCATTCCCACCGATCTCGAACAGTCCAAGATCGTCAACTCGCTCATCTACGGCGCGACGGTCATCGGCATCAAGGGCCATTACGACGAGGTCAACCGCCTGTGCGCCGAAATCGCCGGCAAGTTCGGCTGGGCCTTCGTCAACGTCAATATGCGCCCCTATTACGCCGAAGGCTCCAAGAGCATGGGCTTCGAAATCATGGAGCAGTTGAACTGGCGCGTCCCGAAACACACCGTCGTGTGCATGGCGTCCGGTTCGCTGCTGACCAAAATTTACAAGAGCTACCAGGAATTCTCCAAGCTCGGCCTCGTGCCCGAAACGCCGTTCAAGATTTACGGCGCGCAGGCCACGGGCTGTTCGCCCATCACCACGGCGGCCAAGGCCGGCCTCGATTTCTTCAAGCCGGTCAAGCCCAACACCATCGCCAAGTCCCTCGCCATCGGCACGCCCGCCGACGGCTTCTACGCCCTGCGTGTCATGAAGGACACCGGCGGCGCGGGCGAGGACGTGACCGATGATGAAATCCGCGACGCCATCAAGCTGCTCGCCGAGACCGAGGGCATTTTTGCCGAAACCGCCGGCGGCGTGACGGTGGGCGTCGCCAAAAAGCTCATTGCGTCCGGCAAGATTCCGGCCCATGATTCGGCCGTCCTCTGTGTCACCGGCAACGGCCTCAAGACGCTCGAAGCCATGGCCGGCCACGTGGGCCATCCGCGCGAGATCAAGCCGAGCCTGCGGGAGTTTGAGGCGCTGCTGGCCGCGGAAAATTTGTCACCGGCGAATGCTTGAATTATCACCAACCAAGCTCCCGTTGCGTACGTAAAGGCGGGCCAATCATTCATGCCGCTTACAAGCTTCAGTTTCTGTCCCGATTGCCGTCAAAGAATTATATTGGCCAAACGGCAGGGACTGTTCGTATGTCCTGTCTGCGGTTGTGAGTTTCGACACAACTTGCGCAAGTGGCTTATCGGGCTTCCGCTTGTTGTCACCGTGGCCGTTATTATCTGGCGCGTTTGGCAGATTCCCGCCCGAGCCTGTGCATGGATCGCCGCGATAGTGGCATTGATCGTTACCTCTTCGCTGCCCACCTACATCGTTGTTGCCGGGGGCAGGGACATTACTGACGAGGAAAGAGCTGCCTTGGTACCTCCGCGGCCCAAGGAAAGTCGCTGGTTTGTGGCGCTGTTGATCGTGGTAGTTGCGATAGTTTTGGCAATTTTGATTTGGTCGATTTGGAATTCAGTATAATATGGTAGCGTTCATATTCGGCTGGACTGGACAATAAACTTTGATTATGCCCAAAAAAATACGAATCCCCACCCCGCTCCGCAAACTGACCAACGGCGAGGAACTGGTCGAAGTGACCGCCTCCGACGTCGGCGCGGCCATCGTCGAACTCCAGTCGCGCTTTCCCGGCATCAAGGAGCGCCTCGTGGACGACACCGGCGAGGTCCGCCGCTTCGTCAACGTCTACGTGAACGAGGAGGACATCCGCTTCCTCCAAAACCAGCAGACGCCGTTGAAGGACGGCGACGAAGTCAGCATCATCCCGGCCATCGCGGGCGGTTAACCCTTTTTATCAAAGCCATGCCTCCTAGGAAAAAGCCGGCCAAATCGAAATCGGACAGCGCCAAGCAGCAAACCCGCCTCTGGCTCATGTACCCGCCCAAACTCATCCAGCAGCCGCTCATCTGGCAACTCACCCACAAATTCCCGGTGATTGCGAACATCCGCCAGGCGAGCGTGAACGACGAAATCGGCGTCGTCTGCCTGGAACTCGACGGCAAGCGCGCCGACATCAAGGGCGCCATCAAATGGCTCGAAAAAATCGGCGTCAGCGTCGAACCGGTCGAGATCAATGTGATTGAGAGTTAAAACGGGCATGATCCAATGCGGGCTGTCCTATCACTCACGTTTTTGATGTTTTTTACAGGCGTCTTGGCAGGCTGCGGCAGCACCCCGTGCGTGGCATCAAAACAGGGCCTTCACCAATTCGATGGAGGCACTCAACCGGTCTATGTGGCAAACCCCGGGATGCAGCCTGAGTATAATATACTCAAAGCATCCGGCATCTATCCGCTTTCAACGACACCCGACGGTGCACGCCGCTTGACACTCCTGCCCATTCGCTACGGCGGCAGATGCGCAAATCCCCTGATGTTGACCATTATAACTCTGGGGATTGTTCCGGGAGTGCTGCCAGACGCGCGCTTTTTTGCGTATGATTTGGACACAGACGGGGTGGTGGAGCGACGTATCCATTACCTACCGATTTATGACCGCATTTCCATCTGGGAGCACTTGGTGCGTTACGACGATCAGCGAGTCCTGGCCGAAGGACTTGCGTGGTCTAAGTTGGAGCCTTTGACTGCTTCGCAATCAATGCCGGTTCCGAAGTAGAGCCTGCGCTGAGGACCTGTTCGCTGTTCGTCCTTGCTTCGTATTTAATGACTGGTTTTTTGCGGGAACGGTGCTATTCCTGTCTCGTCATGTCACAGCCAA
>Ga0181537_10003599_pt1 | contig 13218 bp, 6 predicted proteins | sample PEATcosm2014_Bin_39_FD_119765 | JGI IMG/M metagenome (GOLD analysis project Ga0181537, IMG submission 119765) | Peatland microbial communities from MTU Mesocosm Facility, Houghton, MI, USA - PEATcosm2014_Bin23_10_metaG | ecosystem: Environmental > Terrestrial > Soil > Wetlands > Peat | place...
AAGGCAATGTCCTGCGGAATTCGCAACCCGGCGACGAGCGCGGCCCGGATGCCGCCAATTGCCGTCAGGTCGTTATAACAGAAGATTGCGTCCGGCCGCTGCTTCCGCCGCAGCAGATTCTGCACGGCCTGATACCCCTCAGCATCCCCGGTCTCTTCAAAACGCTCCCGCATCAACACATACTCCTCGGGAATCTCCATGCGGTTCCGCTGCAGCGCCGCACGGTACCCCCGCAGTCGCTCTTGTCCTGTGCTGATCTTGTCGGTGCCGATGTGGGCAATGTTTTTGCGGCCCGTCTCGATCAGATGCTGTGTCGCCATCTCGCCCGCCTTGAAGTCGTCCGATCCCACAAAGTGTGCACTCAGGTAAGGGAAGTTGCGATCGACGAGCAGGTAGGGGGTACGCTCTTCGCTCAGGTCGTAGAAATTCTTCAGTTTGATCTGACATGACGCGATCAGCAGCACGTCGATGCCGCGTGTCAACAGCGTCCGTATCTCCTGGTGCTCCAGTTTCGGGTCCTCTTCCGAGGAAGCAAGAATCAGCGCTCGGTTGCTCTCGCGCAACACCACGCTCAGGCTTTTGGCGAACTCGGCAAAGAAGGGATGCACCAGGTCCGGCACGACCAAGCCCACGGTGTACGTCTTGCCGGTGGCCAGCGCGCGTGCCATCAGATTCGGCCGGTAGTCCAACTCCTGCATACGCTTCAGAATGCGCTGTCTGGTCTTCTCGCCAACGTCCTTGCTGCCGCGCAGAACCTTCGATACGGTCACCGTGGACACGCCCATATCGCGCGCTATGTCTTTCAGCCGCACCCCCATTGCCGCAAACCTCCGCCGTCATCCGGTACTACCATATATTCGCTATCCCAAAGTCGGGCCTTGGGTCTGCCAAAACCATAAATCCTTTAACTTGTCGCAGCGTAGAGACAATCGTCGGGAATCCGGTCGATGGTGAATAGCAAGCCGCCGCAAGGGTCGCGCGGCGCGCCGCTACCAGTCGAACTTCTCGGGCAGAAACTCTTTGAACAGATCGTCGTAGTAGGACTTCAGTTCCTGAATGTTGGGCTTGCTATCCCCTTTCGAGTACAGATCGTAGGGGTTGAACTTCTTCACCCACTGCAGCATCTCTGCATCCTTTTCATTCATCAGATGCGTATATGCCGCATGACGGTGCCACGGATAGAAGGAGTGGAAGCGCAGTATATAAAGCGCCTCGTCAGGCAGGTAAGGCTTCATTACCTCCGCAATGTACCCGTCGTGGCCGAAAGACATATGCACGTTCTCCAGTCCGCAGTTCGGCTCATAGATGCCAAACTTGGTCTGATACTCGGTCACGTTGCGATCCGTATTATTGTCGAAATATTCAGGAAAGACGATCTGATCCGACCACGCACAGCCTACTGGGAAGGTGTCGCCCACAACACCCCACTGCGGCTCGCCATACAAACAGAGGCACTTGCCGAGGTCATGCAGGAAACCCACTAACACCATCCATCGCGGTTGGCCGTCGCGGCGAATCGCTTCAGAGGTCTGCAGCAGATGCTCGATCTGCGTCAGGTCCGTGTCCGGATCGCTGTCATCGACAAGCGTATTCAGAAACTCCGCCGCCTCCCAAACGGTCTTCTTGCCCTTCTTGAGGCCGAAATATTCCTTCTCTTTGCGAAGCACGTAGTCCACCGTCTGGTGCTCATGGTTGAGGCGGTAGAACTCGGCCACGCTGGGGTTCGACTGGGCTTCGTATTGGCGAAACTCGGTCTCGGACTTGCCTTCCTGATAGCGGTGTTCAAGGAACTCATCCAACTGATCCAGATCCTTGAGTGGCTGTGCCGAAACCGGTGGGGTCCCATTCATAGTTGCTTCCTTCCGCGCCAAATTAGGATCTGCGTAAGCGCTTACGTTACCACGCTGCACGGTTCGGTTGCAAGCCCATATCTAGGCCTGAAACTCAATGAATCCATCCGCGTAATCGATTACGAAAACACTCACTGCGCGTTCGCCTCTTGGCGTGCCGGGAGTATCGCAACTTTTAGGCTTCATTCCGAAGGGTCGAGCGCATGGGACGAGTTTCCCGCTGGACTTTCACAATCTGTCCTCTTTTCAGAGGCGGCATCGGGCCGATGCAACAGGGCTACGAAGCCTTATTCGCGACATGCAGCCGGGAGCGATGCTCTTCTTTCCTCTGTTCGACCGAGAGGACTCGTCTGCCAAGGAGGGCGAGTTGAGCAAGTTCCTGCTGGATTGCTTGTAGCCGCTCCTGTCTCTGACCGTGGGCGACTTGGGCCTGTGTTTCGCTGCGGCCTTGACGTCCCGCACATCGATACTCGGCGTTCAATTCTAGAAGCTGAGCGATCTCGTCGCGGAGACGCCCGATCTTTTCGCGAAGCACTTCGAGGTGATCCATAACATTAGGATAGCTCATCTGGGAGAAGTGAGCATCAGCATCATTCCCGTCCGCGACGAGAACTGAATACCTCGTCCGGAATTGCGCGAAGAGAGCGCAAAATCTTTCATCTTGACAACTCTTCGTGATTCGCTAGAATCCCACCGCTCCCAAGGTCAACAGCTGGCAGAAAAATCAGGGCCGCACCATCCCCGCGCTAAGAACCCTGCACTTGCTCATGCGGCCGCGGTGATATGTCGTTGTTCAGCAGCCGGGCGCTCGCGCGGTCTAACTACTGGGCGATTCCGAGGTTGTCGTGGCGGGTAAGAGGGTGGGTCCCCTGATAGGCTGGCCTCCCGCGAGAAGGCTATAACACTCAGAATCCCGGTTCCGGGCATTGCCACCTAATACGCCCGGATCAGCTCAGCACTTACGCCGCCGATTTTGTCCGTGTCCATATAGTGGTACTGTCCGGAACTGGGCTTTCCGATATCCCCCCATGCACCGGCTTGCCAGACCGCAAAGCCCATTTTTTCATATGCGGCAGTAGCTTTGGAGAGGTCGCCCACCGGCATGCCAATGTGCTGGATGCCTTCCCCATGGCGCTTCAAGAAATCTTCATAAATATTCGCTGGAGTGGATGGTGGCTGGATCCACTCATAACTGATGGCGCCCATCCGTTGAAAGCCCACGTCAAACGCCAGCAAGAGGGGCTGGCCGCGATAGCGGGAATCGTCGCGTGGCGTAGCATGCTCCAGCTCGAACCCAGGCAAGCCAAGTTTCTGCCAGAAACTGGAAACCGCCGCCGCATCGCGAACCGCAAGCGCAAGGTGGGAGACGGTTTTCTGATCCAGAGGCTTGGGCGCTCCGCCCGGCCAGTAAACAAGGCCAAGAACGTATTTGCCCTGTGGATCCGTGTCGAAGTAGGTGTAGGTGACCGGCGCGCCGTCGATTTCAAATGTGACCTGCTGCAGCACACTCACTCCGAGGCGGGCCATGCGCTGAATCTCCTTGTCCATAGCCTCCCGGGACGGAACCTCATGGACAATGGAAAAAATCCCATCCTTATGCTTCTTCAGAAAATCATTGTAAGAGTCCGACTTGCCTTCGTCTGGCTGAAGGAAATTGACGGTCAGGTTGCCCAGACGTCCGGTAGCCTGCCAGGTATCGATGGTGATAGGCTTACCATGATCGGTTCCCACGGCCTTGATCTTCGCGGACTTATGGATATCGGTCATTCCGAGTGCAGTCCACGTCGGCAATATCCCGTCGATGTTCCGCGAGAGCCACGTAACGCGGTTGATGGTTTGATAGTATTCCGGCAACTGGGCATAACAAGTTCCCAGCAAAAAGCACATCACAGCAAGACAGCGCAGAAGCTTCATCTCCCTCTCCATTTCTCAGAATTTCCCACGCGACTCGGTCACGGAAACGATGATGGCGCAGTTCGATTGTCATTCCGATCGACCGCAGTTTGCGTCTGTAAGTAGGTTGAGGGGTGCGGGATTTCCATATGCACCGATTCAATTTTTCTTGATTCGACACCCCGACCGACGTGCACGACTGTCATTCGAGATGCATTGCGTTCGCGTTCACGGCAAGATTGTACCCTCATCGTGTCAATGAGATTTTTCCACAACTGAAGGGTAGTTATCGGAAATTCCTCACCAGCATCAGATTCGACTCAGCGAATTGATCCTGGATGTACACCAGCGACTTCCCGTCCGACGACAAGCTCAAACCCCATCCAAGTTTCTTCTGCAAAGGCCAGACCACATGCGCCTTACCGCTGGCAAAATCGAAAAAGGCAAGATCCGCATGGGAAAATTCGCCGAATTTCAAGAAGTAGATCCCCTCCGGAGTCAGCGCCCAATTCGGCCAGCCCTCAGGATCTATGTCGTTAAGCACTTCGCTTTCTTCGCCGCCTTGCAGTGGCATACGCCACACACCGTTCTGTTCGAACTTAGAATAATAAAGGTCACGCTGGTCAAAAGATTCCACCGGCGAGATTCCGCCGTGCTTGGTCAGTCGCACAGGTGTTCCCCCCTGTACGGGGGTTTTCCAGATCTGAAAAGCTTCCGCACCACGCTTCGAAGCGAAATAGATCCACTCACCGTCGCGCGACCAGCTTGGCGAAAGATTGTCGGATCCCGGTATGGTTGGCAGCAACCGCGGCACGCCCCCGGGCACTTCCACAATGTAAATCTCACTCCGCTCATTGGGGTGAAATTCGAACGCAAGATAACGCCCATTCGGCGACCAGCGCGCGCGCCCCGCCGTGCCATGCAGAGATGTGATCTGATCGCACCGGCTGCCGTCGACATCGCACGTCCAGATATCCCAAAAGCCCAGGCGATTTGACTCGAACACTACTTTTTCGCCATCCGGCGATAGCTGCGGACGCATTTTGTCGCCCTTCTCCGAAACCAGAGCGAACGGCGCTCTTTGCGGGTGCTTCGCATCCTTCAGGTCGATTCGCCAGACATCAGCCTTGCCCGTGCCCTGTTCATAGACGAGAGTGCTGTCGGTCCGGGATGGAATCGTGGGCCAGGCGGCCTCACCGACCGGCCCTGCCACAGGCATGGGAATGCATCCCTCGGCCGCAACCATCCACAATCCCATTTCGCCGCTGCGCGCAGAAGCAAAAACGATCTCACGACTGTCGCTGGTCCAGGCGAGCGATCCTGACAGCGGCCGGTGATCAAACGTGAGGCGCTTCGCCGGTCCTCCATTCGCTGCCATAACATAGATGTCATTGCTCACACCCGCCACCGCGGAGCGAATGAAGGCCAAGCGCTTGCCGTCGGGAGAGTAGCTTGGAGAACGATCGATCCATCCCGGGGGCGGAGACGAAATTTCCTGTACGCTTGAATCGGAAAGCGAAAAGGCTGAGATCCAGGCTCGCGTCGGGTCACTCTCACGGCTCTCGGTAAATGCGATCAATCTCCCATCCGCAGACCACGAGAGTCCTCCTCCCAAGTGATCGGGGCCACGGTACAGGCGCCGCTCCGCACCTCCTAACGCAGGAGTCGTAAAGATAGAGAAAGAATTTCCAGAGAATCGAACGAAGGCAATCTGCCGCCCATCCGGGGACCAGACAGGACAACAATCCCCCGGCATATTCGTCAGCTGGATCGACTTTTCCCCGCCAACGACCGCTGCATAGATGCCGGTGCTGCTTCCTCCGTCGCTTTGCCGAAACGCGACCAGAGTCCCATCCGGCGAGAACGCAGGTGTCGCCTGGTACCCGCGCAATCCGATCAGCGGGACTACCTCAATCTTTGACGCTTGCAGGTTGGCGCGAGGCCAATACAAAGCCCAGATCGATGCTGAGCAAACCAGCGCCAGACAGATCGTAGCCGCGATCCAAAACTTTCCCCACGGGGTCCGCGACTTCTGTGCCGGAACGGTCCCACTCCCTGCCGCTGTTGGAGCTCCCTTATTCGCCTGGATGGGCGCAATAAATCGGTAACCACGCTTTGCCACCGTTTCGATGAAACGCGGTTTCTCGGCAGAATCCCCCAGGGCCTCCCGCAATCGGGCGACGGCGCTGTTGAGCCCATGATCGAAATCAACGAAGGTATCGACGGGCCAAAGCTCTTGCCTCAGCTCATCCCGCGTAACCACCTCTCCCCCCTTCTGCAGCAGCAGAAACAAAACACGAAATGGTTGTTCTTGTAGTTTGATCTTTCGGCCTTCTTTGAGCAGTTCGCCTGTCCGAGGATCCACCACAAAAACGTCGAACCGGATCTTTTCCGCGGGTGACTCGATAGCTGACATTTTCCCACCTTTGCGTTTGACGTCAGCTCATCACCGACGTTAGTGATCACTCTGGAAAACGCTTTCGAGCCTCAGTGATCTTCATCCTAAATCCAATCTGCTCAAGAACTTGCTTTGGTGACTCAACGGTGTAGCAGTCGTGTGCCACGTTGCATTGCCGACCTACATAGATTGCGAAATTGTGATGGCAGACGAAATTTCGCCGGCGCCCCAGTTGAGGGGATTTTGACTTTACGAGGCCTGAAGACATGCTGACACGAGTACTTTTTGCAGTTACGTTAATGTCGATGCTCCGGTTCGACGCGTCGGCAATCACCGGAACTCAACACAACACAACACCGGGTGTCCGTTCCAATGCCGCTGCTCTCGAGACTTCATCCATTTCGCAGCGCGCCGAGCAGAACGATCCCCAAGCCGAGTACCGGCTGGGATCGTTGTACAGGACCGGCACAAATGTTCGTCTGGACTACCAGCAGGCCCTAATGTGGTATCGCAGAGCGGCAGAGCAGAACTATCCGGATGCAGAATTCGCACTCGGCTTCATGTACGAGCAAGGCGAGGGAGTGAACAGGGACTATCGAGAGGCCAGAGAATGGTACACCGCTGCTGCTCATCAGGGCCACGCCACAGCGGAAAACAATCTTGGCTCTTTGTATGAACATGGTGAGGGGGTCCGCAAAAACATTCGGCGGGCCGCGGATTGGTATCGAAAAGCGGCCCAGCACGGGGAGGTGGTCGCTCAATGCAACCTCGCCTCCTTATACTTTCGCGGCAAAGGGATCCCTCGAGACTACGTGCAGGCGGCAACCTGGTTTCGTGCTGCCGCCGAGCGCGGCTACCCTCCTGCCCAGGAGAATCTCGCGTCAATGTATTACACCGGCACTGGAGGAAAACGAGACTTTGCCGAAGCAGCCAAATGGGTGCGTAGCGCCGCTGCGGCTGGGTATGCCCGCGCCGAACTCGATTTAGGCTTCCTGTACGAACAAGGCAAGGGCGTGCCCCTGAACCACATTGCTGCTTATATGTGGTATAAAACTGCCGCTGCGGGAGGAGAGCGCCGCGCCGCCGCACAGCTGAAGATCCTCTCGTCCGTCATGACTGAAGCGCAAATCCAACAAGCCACAGCCGCCGCCGCAGAATTGAAAATCTCCACCCCGCTCTCCTCAGCAGCTAGAGACTCGAGCTCGGTCGTAAACTCCTGGCTTCCGGCGCGCTAGCAGGTTTGTTCAAATTGGCTTGCCAGAATACGAACTACGGCCACTCCAGGATCACTGTCGAACCGCACGGTTAACTGTCGCAATCACATGGGATGAGAAGGCCGGTCTCCGACGGGATGCGGTAGGCTCCCAAGATAGATCAGCGGCAACGTTGAACCGTTGAATTCTGGCTCGCCGCCAGGGCCCGAAGTCTCCAATGCGTGGCCTCCTTCGGGGTGGTCTTCATGGTCGCATTCACAATGGCTGCTTCCTGTTCTGCGGAGATCTGCCTGGGGCGCCCGCTACGCGGCCGATCCTCCAGCACGGCCGCTAGGCCGCCGCTGTTAAATCGCCTCCGCCACAGCATACGGTAGGCAGAGAGGTAGATAGGTTGCGCGCCAGAACGTGATTGGCAACACTGACTGCGCGGCGGTGCGGCATGCAGAATAGTGCGGTACTGACAGGTATCCAGATGCCGCCATTGCCTCTCGGCTTGATGATCGTAGAGGGCACAACGGGCTCCGCATTCGGCACAGGGGCACTCCAGTTGGTTTTCATGGGCGAGATAGACGTGCACCTCGCCCTGCTTCAGTTGCAGTTCCACGCGCTCGACTCGCCAAGGAGCCGCGATGCCTAATTGCCGTGAGGGTTATATTCCCCTACTTGTCTCCACCTATCGTGAGAATTTTTTCTGGCATGTTCCAAGCACGCATACCGAGGACCGGTGAAGATTTCACGGCTGAGGCTAGCGCTTGGATATCGATCTCCTTGATTTCACCTGGCAGCAACGAGAAGTAGTTGTCATCGTAGTACGCGGGAAGGATTCGTGTGTGGCCGTCATTCTCGAACAAAGTAAGTTTTGTCTCGATGGCGGCGGAGGTACCTTTGTTCTCCAGGCGCACGTGGACTGCGAGGAAGTCCTTTTGTTTATTCGCGGTGGCTTTGGCGACAACTTGTGCGGGGGGGAGGCGATTCAGTTTGCGGTAGTCGGCACTCTCGCCGCCGAGCCAATAGAAATTGTCAGACAACAGTCTGCCCGAGGAGTCGCGTAGTTCCAGCTTGACGAGCACGACGTTGTTTTTGAGGCGAGAGGACAAGTCCAGGGAAAACACTTCGATAACGCCTGTGGGTGCGTCCGTTTTCTCCTCGCGCTCAGCCAGTAACGTATTTTCCAGTGAGAATGCCCTGGCGCGAACCGAGAGACCAGACGCGGTCGCCGGAAGTGAATTGGCCACTTGCACCTGAAACGTGTTGGGGTCGAGCTGAACGTGAAGCACCTCGCTGGCCTTCTTGACGGCATAGTAGGAAGCCTGCGTGTCGTAATCCGAGCTGAGGATTTGCCAAGTGGAACTGGGCCAGGCCGGTTGTGTCATCCAAAGCATGCGGCCGGTGTTGGGAGCCCAGAGATGAGCGTTCATCCCCTCAAAGATGGCGCGATGTTGGACGTAGTTGAGCATCTGGGCCTTGCGTTCAAAATCTTCAATGCTGGTTCCAGCGCCAAATTCCTTTTCCACCTCAAGCATGAAAGGCCTCATGTCGCCGTTCCCCTCCATGTGCCAGTCGTGATAGGCCCAGGCATCGCTGAGAGGCCACAGATCGCCTTCCGGAATCCACGCCTTCCACATTTCCAGTGTGGGGAACGACGGAGTTCCGGTCTCGACGGAGAATCCTCGATTCAGCACAGTGTAATAGAGTTTAGGGTCCACATAGCGATAGGGCCCGCTGTTTTGGAGGTTTACCTGATTTGAGGTCGGCGTGTAATAGCGCGTGCCATCGATGCTGCGGATCAGAGAATCCAAGCCCTCATTCAGAGTGGGTTGCGGAACGCCTTCATTCCTGCCGCACCAAATGGCGATGGAGGGATGGTTGCGGAAACGCAGAATCGTGTCGCGGGCGTTGTCCAGAAACAGTTGCGGATCCTCCGGCTCTACATTGTAGGATTGTGTTGACGCCCAGAAATCGTTCCACACGAGGAGTCCATACTCATCCGCGAGATCGTAGAAAACCTCTTCCGTGCTTTGTCCGACCCAGTTGCGAATGATGTTTAGGTTGGCGTCGCGATGGAGGCGGAAATAGGGTTCCAGTTTTTCTCGGGAGACACGCTTGCGGGAATCGTCCATGCCCCAACTGCCGCCACGCGCGGCGATGCGAACGCCGTTCACACGAAGAGCAAGATACGGAGTGGAACGAGTATCTTCCACGAGCTTTACAGCGGAAGAGTTTTCGGCGCGCGGTTTCAGCGAAGCGACCCACCACTTCCATCCTTCTTTCCATTCCTGGGGAAAGATGCTGGGGTACGGTTCGGTGGAGGGAATGTTGCGGATGCCTTTATGAGTGACGTCGACAATCTGCTCATTATTTTCGCGAGCGCGGGTTGGAGAATATTCGACTCTGCGCAGATGACCAGAGCTGTCCAGCAAGCTAAGCTCATAGCTAATTTCGCGGATGCCGAAACGAGTCTTCTTGGAGTCGGATTCTTGGTTGCCCTCGGAGAAGGACAATTTCATGTCGTACAGTTCCGGCCGGCCGTAGCCGCTGGGCCACCAGAGCCTCGGATTGTGCAAATTGAGCTGAGAAAACTCGGCGGGAGTGAGTTTCACTTCGGTCAGGCCGGGAGCGGCTGACACGGATTTTGTGACGGTGACGTGTTCAAACGATGCCTTGACGATTCCGCTGATGGATTGGGCCGAATCATTTTGAAGAGGGATCGTAATTTCGATAGAGGCCTGATCGGTGGCGGGCAGCGGAAGGGTGGTGACGATCTGAGGATCGCCAAGCCGAACGGCGCTGGTGGCCCGCAATGTGACCGGCTGCCAAATTCCGGTATCGCGATCGCGGATGGCGGGAATCCAGTCCCAACCTTCGGTATCCACAAACGTGGGACCATCCAGGCACATTGCGCCACCGTTTTCTCCCGGACCTGCTCGAACGCTTTGTTCGTGAGGAATACCGGGATGAGGCGGCGGCGAAACGCGCACCGCAATCACGTTCGGCTGATCGAATTTAACGATATTACTGACATCAAAAACGCCGCGGATGAAGGCACCCTTGACGGTTCCGAGTGTCTGGCCATTGAGCCAAACGGTAGCCACGTAGTTGATGCCTTCAAACGTCAGGGTGAGATGCCTGCCTTTCCAGTCGGCAGATACGTTGAATGGCTTGCGATACCAGTAATCCTGTTGATTCAAACTCTCGGGAATCGCCAGGTTGTTCAGGCCATAGTCTGGATCCGGGTACACCCCCTGATTCACCATTGTGGTCAGAACAGTGCCGGGAACAGTCGCGGTCCACCAATCGTCGGAGAAAAAATCGAGTTTCGAGAGGGTCTCGCCAGACGCGTGAACCTCGGGAGCGGAGCGCAGCTTCCAGCCGGCAGACAGGACCATTTCGTTCTTTCCTTGATATTCGTCCGCTGTGCTTGAGGAAGAACTGGACGATCTCACAGGTTTAGAAAAAGGGGTATTCGTGTGTGGGAGTGAGGCTGGATCCTGTGGCGCGCGATAACCAGCCTGCTGGCTGGTCTGAAAAGGCCAGGGCTTTGACGCCTCTTCAAAGAGGGCGAGGTCGAAGTTTTGCTGCTTCCCGGCGAGGTCGCTCACTTCGTCGTCGGAGAGACTACGGCGAAGGACGGTGAATGCCGCGATTCTTCCCCCAAAGTGTTTGCCGTTTGGCCAGGGTGAGACTGGGGGCGCCAACTGCGCAACAGCGTCCACCGATCCCAAGTCCAGTCTTCCGGCGGCGATGCGAGTGCCTTCGCTGAACAGGCGAAATTCGTGCCCGTCGAAGGTAGCAGCGACAAAGTGCCAGGCGCCTGGGGAAAGAGAGGCGTTCGCAGAAAGGCTGGCGTCAGCGCCGGTCCTGAGAAGCAGTCTATTTCCATCGAGAGCAAGGTAACGGGAATATTCGGCCATCGGATCGCCAAGACCAGCAATCAGAGTTGGCCCCGCGGGCACTTCCGGAAGAAAAATCCATGCGTATAAGGACCAAGCCGAATCGGCGCGAGTGACCGTGTCGTTCTTCGCTAGCGGTTTCTTAAGGCCTTCCCCGTCTGGCAAGAAGACTCCGTTGTAGGGACCGTAGAATGGCGGGTCATTCGAGGCGATCACTGTTTGTGCCGCGACAGAAACGGCGAAAAGAGAAACGACACACGCAGCAGAAAGAAACGTTCTCATGAGTTCCACCTCTTCCTGGAGAATGCGCTGTCCGACACTGTTGGTGTTCCTTGGCAAGAATAATATCTCCGCGACAGTTCTAGTCGGTCGAGGAGGATATCGGAATGCGCCTTATTGCGGTTCGGATTCCACTGGCGGCGACCCCAAAATCAGGGCCTGGTCGCGTTCCAGAAAGGATTGCCGGAGTTCCTGCGAGCGAGCCAGCGCCTTCTGCGCGAGGTCGGCTTGGCCGAGCTTTCGGTAGGCCAAAAACAACTGATAATGGACGTTGCCGTAGTGGTCCAATGCAGCCGCCTTCTCGAGTCTCGGGATCGCATCGGCAAACTGTCCCATGTGCACGTAGGCTGTGCCCAACAGCCCGCTGGCTTCATTCAGATTGGGTTGAAGTCGCAGCGCACGCTGTAGATAGGGCACCGCCTTTTCGTTCTCCCGTTTCTGCACATACAGGCGTCCCAGCAGATACAGCGCCTTGGTGCGCGAAGGATCCAGCGCCACGGCCTTCTCCAACTCACCCTGCGCGTCTCCCTCGGTGTGATTATCGAGGTAAAACTCTCCCAGTGCTTCGTGAAGTTCGGCCTCATTCGGGCGCAACTGCAGGGCCTGCTGATACTCTTTGATCGCGTCGTCAAGATCCCGGCGAAGGACGGAGCCTTCGGCACGCAGTTGGTGGGTTCGCCAGGAGTCGGGAAAAGAATCTTCGAGCCGCGTATAGGTCTCTGCCCCCAAGGCTTGGTATGTCCGCTCCAACCAGTAGCTGGCCTCGGCATTCACATTGGTTTCGCCATGCACTTGCGCCAACTTGTCAGCCGCGCGTTCGTATTGCTGCAATGTAAAGTAAGTTTTTCCGAGGAGGAGTTGAGCCGAGCCGGTCAGGGATTTTGTCGCTTGCAGCGATGCGATGCATCGAGAATAAAGATGGGCTGTGCAGGGATCCGTGTTCGCATGTGTTTGCACCGTAGTACGAGACGCCTTTTGCCACTTCGCGACGTCGTCTTGGAAGGACTTCCATTGGCTCTGCGAAAGAGCGTTCTCACTTAGAGCGGCGTAAACACCCGCCAGCAGGAAATCCCTGCCTGGTCCATCGGGCTGATCCAGTATGTGCGATAGGGAAGCATGTGCCACCTCTGCGGTGAGTTCGATCGAGGGGAATTCCGGGCGCAACTCCAAAAATTCCGGAGAGATTTTCCAAACTTTGCCGACTGAAGCCAGCGCCTCTGTAGCTTGGCCTTTGGCCAGTTGCAGGGTTGCCAGTCCAAGCCATGCCCGCTCATATCGAGAATCATGCTGAAGCTCGAGGTGGAATTCTGTTTCTGCGTCTTCCAGCTTTCCGGCATGCAGATAGCATTCGCCGAGCAATGTGTGCAAGCCGGATTGTACCGGCTCAATGGCGAGAGCTTTCTTGTATTCCTGTGCGGCATCTTCCCAGCGATTGCGTTCGAATAATATATCGCCAAGAAAACGATGTCCCCAGGCCGACTCGCGATACAGACGAGCGCCCCTGTACGCCAAACGAGCCGCCAGATCGAGGTATTCGTGTCCCAGTTTGAACCAGGCCTCGGCCTTATCGGAGTCGAGGGCGGCAGACTGACGGAACTCCTCAGCCGCGCCGCGAAAGTCCTCCTGACTCAAGGAATACAAAGCCATGGCGTCATGCGCATCACGGTTGGAAGGGTCGAGCTTCAATGCACGCT
>Ga0181537_10003600_pt1 | contig 13217 bp, 15 predicted proteins | sample PEATcosm2014_Bin_39_FD_119765 | JGI IMG/M metagenome (GOLD analysis project Ga0181537, IMG submission 119765) | Peatland microbial communities from MTU Mesocosm Facility, Houghton, MI, USA - PEATcosm2014_Bin23_10_metaG | ecosystem: Environmental > Terrestrial > Soil > Wetlands > Peat | place...
CGGCGGCATGTCGTCCCGCCTGTTCCAGGAAGCGCGCGAACGGCGCGGCTTGTGCTATTCGATCTACTCCTTCCACATCCCGTATTCCGACATCGGCATGTTCGGCCTTTATGCCGGTACCGACGCCGCCGACACATCGGAACTGATGCGGCTGATTGTCGACGAAATAGCCTCCACCGCCGAAACCATTTCCGAGCCCGAGGTCGCGCGTGCCAAGGCGCAGATGAAGGCCGGCCTATTGATGGCGCTGGAAAGCTCCGGCGCGCGCATCGAGCAATTGGCGCGGCAGATGCTCACGCGCGGACGGCCGGTTCCGCTCGACGAATTAGTGGGGAAGGTCGATGCGGTGACCGTGGAAAGCGCACGCGCCGCCGGCCGCGACCTGCTCTCGGGCGGCAAGCTCGCAACCGCCATGCTCGGTCTCGGTTCCGGACTTGAAAGCGCAGCGGCGATTGCAGAAACTCTCACGCGCCGGGCTGCATGACGACATGTTTTTGAGTCCGCCCATGGCGTTTTTTCGCACCATCAATTTCTCCGAGCCGCTGCCCTTGATCGAAGGCGAGGGTGTGGTCCTGCGCATGCCGCAAATTACCGACTTCGAGGAATGGGCGGCACTACGCGAAGCCAGCCGCGATTTCCTGACGCCATGGGAGCCGACCTGGCCGGATGATGATCTCACTCGCGGCGCCTTTCGCCGCCGCATCAAGCGCTACGCCGAGGATCTGCGCAGCGATCATGGTTACGCCTTTTTGATTGCGCGCCACACCGACGGTGCGCTCCTCGGCGGCCTGACGCTCGCCAATATTCGGCGCGGCGTCGCCCAGGCCGGCAGCCTCGGCTACTGGGTGGGACTCCCCTTTATCCGCCATGGTTATATGACAGCCGCAGTGCGCGCCGTCATTCCCTTCGCGTTTTCAAGCTTGCGGCTGCATCGGGTCGAGGCCGCCTGCATTCCAACAAACAATGCCTCGATCAGGCTTCTCGAAAAGACCGGCTTCGTGCGCGAAGGCTTTGCCCGGGAATATCTGTGCATCAACGGCACCTGGCAGGACCACCTGCTTTATGCCCGGTTGAAGGACGCCCCCAAGCAGTCTTAACCAAGCCGATTGCCCCGCCTTGGGATGGCCACGGTTGGCTTGATATAACCCTCAGGGGGATCGCGGTTTTTAGTTCAGCATCATCTTGTCCGAAACCGGCACCCACTGTTCGGGATGATGCTCTGGCGGTGAAACGGGGAATGCTGCTCGCCATCTATCCGGCTCGTTTGTACGATCGCGTACCGGCTGCGGCCATGCTGGTGCTGACGCTTTTCGCCGCCGGATGCTCCGGCGGGGGCGGCAGCTTGGGTGGACCGGCTGCGCCTCCGCCGGTGACGAGTGCTTCAGCGACCCCGCCGCCCCCGGCGCCCAATCTGAAAGACAAAATAGAGAACTTCTTCACGACGTCGGCGACAACGGAGCCGCATCCGACCACGGCCAACCAGCAATCTGACGTCGATTGTCCTTTGATCGATATCCGCGAGGGCGCGGCGACCCTGACCATTCCGCCGCCGCCGCCGGATGGCTCCAACGAGGCGATGTCGCTGCAATACCAGGGCATCTTCGTGCGCGCCGCGCGCGACTGCAAAGCGGTTGCCGGCCAGTTGGTAATGCGGGTCGGCGTCGAGGGCCGCGTTATCGTCGGCCCTGCCGGCGGGCCCGGGCAGGTCGACGTGCCGTTGCGCGTCGCCGTTGTCGACTCGCCGGCCGGCAATCCGAAGACGATCCTCACCAAACTCATCCACATTCCGGTGACGCTCGGGCCGACCGACGGCAGCGTGAACTTTACCCATGTCGAGGAAGGCCTAGCGTTCCCGATGCCCTCACCGGCTGAGATCGACAATTATATCGTCTATATCGGCTTCGATCCGATTGGAGCGGCGCAAGAGGGCAAGGCCAAGCCTAAGCCTGTGCCCAAGCATAAACCGAAGGCAAAGCCCAATCCGAACACCCCGACGGGCTGACGCAGGCCTACCAGCCGCGTAGCTCGGCGATCGTATTCTTGAGCGCCCGTAAATCGCCGATCACGGTGCGGGCGCCGGCCGTAACGAGCTCATGGGCCAAGCGGCCCGGCTTGGAATTGCTGCCGACGAAGCCGATGGGCGTCATGCCGGCCGCCGCCGCGGCGGCGATGCCCGGCACCGAATCCTCGACCACGATGCAATCGGCCGGATCGACCAGGCTGCGCGCGGCGGCGAGCAGAAAAAGATCGGGCGCCGGCTTGCCGTTGCGCACCGCGCTCGCCGAAAAAAGCCGCGGCTCGAAGAAGCGGACCAGCCCAGTGATTTCGAGGCTCTCACGCATGCGCTCGAACGGCGAAGATGAAGCCACCGCCTTGAGGCCGCGGATCCAGGTCAGCGCATGCGCGGCATGAGTGATCGGCCGTAGTTGCGCCCGCAGATGCTCCATCGTTTCTGCTGCGACGGTCGTGGCAAAATCACGTGGCAGCTTCTTGCCAGTGGCGGTTTCGATTGCGGCAACGACATCGGCCGGCCGGCGACCGTGAAAGCGGCGCATCACGCCTTCGGTGGATGCCGCCACGCCAACGCGCCGCAATGCGGCGGCGAGAACCGCGGCCGCAATCGGCTCGCTGTCGACAAGCACGCCGTTACAATCGAAGATGACCAAGGGTCCCTCCGACGGTTTCGGCCACGTAGAGTGGCAATCCAGCTTTCCGGGGAAGTTCGAAATGGAAGATACAGGATCACGTGGCAATGCAAAGTGGCTCAACAATCCAAGTTAGAATTATGCACAGAATTTCACTCTAGACCGTGCGCCGCGCGATCTAAAAAACGCGTAGCAAATTCATAAAGCCTTCATGCCGGAGCAGCGCGTTGAGGCGCCGCTCAGTTGAATTTCTCTTTGATATCTTCGATGCCCTGGCTCAGCAGGTTCTCGGCGACTTTGCCCTTGGCGGCTGCGGAAAGAATCTTCTCGGCGGCAGCGACTGCGGCGTCGGCCGCGGCGGAGCGGACGTCGGCCACCGCCCGGGCCTCGGCTTGGACGATTTTTGCTTCGGCGATTTTGGTTCGGCGCGCGACCAACTCCTCAATTCTTGCCTTGGCTTCGGCGCCAATGCGCTCGGCCTCAGTCATGGCGCCGGCGATGATGGCCTGGGCCTCGGTTTCCGCCTCGCGCCCTTTGCGTTCGAGCTCGGTGAGCAGCGTCTCCGCCTCCTCGCGCAGCCGCTTCGCCTCGTCGAGTTCCGATTTTATGCGCGTCTGCCGTTGATCGAGCGCGTCCAGCAACCTGCGGTGGACGCCGAGATAGACGAGCAGGCCGATGAAGCACAAAAACGCGATGGCGACCCAGTTTTCGGTCTCGTGCATGGCAGTACCCTAGCGCTTGCCAAGATCGCCAAGCGCGGTGTCGACCTCTTCGCCGGCTGGCTTGCGCCCAATCAGGCGCTCGACGATGGCCGCGCAGGTATCGGTGGCAATGTCCCGCACATTGGTCATACCCCGATTGCGTGCGGCGTCGATCGTCTGCTGCGCTGCCGCCAGGCGGTCGCGGAGCTGGGTCTCAAGTTTCCGCTCGATTACCTCCGCCTCCGCGGTATGTTTCGCGCGCGTCGAGCTGGCGATGGTCTTAGCGCGATCGCGCGCGTCGGCGAGCGACTTGCGATAGGCCGCCTGCGCGGCATCCGACCTTTCCTTCAGCCGTTCTGCCGCCGCGATATCGTCGCCGATACGTTTGCTGCGGTCGGCGAGAATCGAGCCGATGCGCGGCAGCGCGATCTTCGACATCAGGACATAGAGCAGCACGAAGCTTACCGTCAGCCACAGCAGTTGCGACGGGAAGTGCTCTGCCTGGAACGGCGGGAATGCGCCATGCTTCGCTGGCACTTCGGTTTGGGCGGTCGGCTCGGCCATCTGGCGTGCCTTAGTTCATGCCGTAACGGCGAACGCTTAAAGCCCGAACAGCAGCAGAAGCGCGATCAGCAGCGAGAAGATGCCGAGCGCTTCGGTGATGGCGAAGCCGAAGATCAGGTTGCCGAACTGGCCCTGAGCGGCCGATGGATTGCGCAGCGCAGCGGCAAGATAATTGCCGAAGATAATGCCGACGCCGACTCCGGCGCCGCCCATCCCGATGCAGGCGATGCCGGCTCCGATATATTTTGCGGCCGTTGGATCCATGAGAAGTCTCCTTTTCGAGGTTGTAACAGGCGGCCGTCAGTGGCCAGGGTGGATTGCGTCGTTGAGGTAGATGCAGGTGAGAATGGCGAAAACGTAGGCTTGCAGGAAGGCGACGAGCAGTTCCAGCGCGGTCAGCATCACGACCATCGCGAACGGCAGCACCGCGCCGAACCAGCCGAGAATCCCAGCGCCCGCCAGCATGATGATAAAGCCGGCAAAGACCTGAAGCGTGATGTGGCCGGCGAGCATGTTGGCGAACAAACGGACGCTGTGCGACACCGGCCGCGACAGAAAAGACAGCACCTCGATGACGACGATCGCCGGCAGGATCAGCTTGGGCACGCCCTTCGGTACGAAGAGATTAAGAAAGTGCAGCCCGTTGCGCCAGAATCCGTAGACGACGACGATCAAAAACACCAGAAGCGCCAGCGCCGCCGTGACGATGAGCTGGCTCGTCACCGTGAAGGAATAGGGAATGAGCCCGATCAGGTTCGCGAATAATACGAACATGAACAGCGTGAAGACGAATGGGAAGAATCTCATGCCTTCGTTGCCAGCCGTGCTGCGCACGGTATTGGCGACGAATTCGTAGGATAATTCGGCGATCGATTGCAGGCGTCCTGGAACCACCGCGCGCGGTGCGGTCGCACCGATTAGCAGCGCCGAAACCGAGCCGACAATAATGAACATCACCAGCGCCGAATTGGTGAACTGGAACACATGCCCGCCGAACCTGCCCATCTGCAGCAGGTTGTTGATCTGAAATTGGTGGATCGGATCGACCTGCATGGTCCCATTCGCCCTCGATCACCTCGCGGCCCGCCGCCGCGACTGAATTACTTGTGACGTCTACATTACTTTTCGCGTCTATGTCTGACGCGATCGTCGAACGCGGTGCCCGCGACAATTCCCGCCGAGCGCATCACATTGAGCACGCCCGCGGCAAAGCCGAGCAACAGAAATATCATGAGCCCCCACGGCGAAATACCGAGCCAGCGGTCGATGAGCCAGCCGATTCCGGCACCGACCACAACGCCTGCAACGAGTTCGCTTGAGAGCCGAAAGCCCCTGGCGTAGCCCGATGCAGTCGCCTCCCGATCCGTACCAGAACTTTCGGAAGGCGGGCCGGCCTGATGACGAATTTGGCCGAGACCTTCGTTGAGCCGCTGGAGTCTCGCGGAGAGAGCAGCTTCGTCGGTTTGCCGCGTGCCGCGTTCGCCGTTTTCGCGCGCGTCGCTCATCTGTTCGACACTCGCGGCTTGCAGCGCCCGCGTCAGGCCAGCACCTTAAAAGCCGCGCGGACCATACTGAGGGCGTTCACCCAAGTCAAGGAATGGACACCTGCACTAACCAATTGAAATAACTTCCTATATTGCTTGTGCGCAAGAGTATCTTGGAGGCTTTTTCGCGCGCTGCGGAGTCGCCGCAGAAGCTCTAAGATGCAGACCGTTTCGGGTGCGCCAGAGGAGCTTCGTCATGATCCTGAAAAGCATAGCCTTCGTTGTCGCCGTGCTGTGCGTAAGCCTGCCGGTCATCGCCGATGAAGCAACGCCGGACACAGCCGGCGGGCGATACGTTTTCGAAAAACAGGCGGACGGCTATTTGCGTCTCGACGGCCAGACCGGCGAAGTGGCGCTATGCAGCGCCAAAGCCGTGGGTTGGGCCTGCGAAGCGGTGGCGGAGGACCGCACTCTGCTGGAAAACGAGATTACGCGATTGCGCACCGAGAACGCGGAATTGAAGAAAACGATTCTGTCACATGGACTGGCATTGCCTGCCGGCATTCTGCCCGAACCGCTCGCGCAAAACGACGGATCGCAAAATGGCGGACTTACTGTGCGGCTGCCGAGCGATGCCGACATCGACCGCATGATGTCGTTTGTCGGTAATGTCTGGCATCGCTTCGTCGACGCCGTCGAGCGGGCGCAGAAACAGGTCTTCAACAAGAGTTGAGAGCCCGGCGTTGAGTAGGCTTTCCGCGATCAGTGTCACGCGCGTCGAAACGATGGCGACGGCCACCCTTTCGATGCAAACGTCCGGCGAAGGCTTCGTTGAGGTCACCCGCGACGTCACGCGCTTTCTTGAGAGCATCAAAGCGCGGGACGGCACTGTGCTCCTTTATCTCAGGCATACTTCCGCTTCACTCGTGATTCAGGAAAATGCCGACGCCGACGTGCGCACCGATCTGGTCACCGCGCTCAAGCGGCTCGCGCCGGCGCATGCCGGCTGGGTGCACGAAGTCGAAGGCCCGGACGATATGCCGGCCCATATCAAATCCATGCTCAATGGCGTGTCGTTGCAGGTTCCGGTTGCCGGCGGCCGGATGGCGCTCGGCTCCTGGCAGGGCGTCTATGTCGCCGAACATCGCGCCGCGCCGCACCGGCGCGAAGTTATTCTGCAATTTCTAGGATCGTGCGATTAAGGCTGATTTCTACCAAACGCATATTGCCGTATCTGTTGTAAATTCACATATTTTGGCAGTTGTGTCTGACCTTGGGGGGCGAAGGCCATGTCCGCATTGAACATGTCTGCACCGGCTAGGTCCGCACCGACCGAGATAGTTGCTGCCGCGCTATTCCTCATCGCAGCCTGTGGCGTCGCGCTGGCGCAAGGGGCGCCGCCTCCCGCGGTCACGGTTAGCCCGGTGGCGAGCCGCAAGGTCACAGAGGTCGGTGATTTCGTCGGACGCGTCGTGGCGATCGATAAGGTCGATATCGTTGCGCGGGTTCCCGGTTTTATTGAGCAGCGCAATTTCACTGAGGGCCAGCACGTCAAGAAAGGCGATCTCCTCTTTCAAATCGAGCAGGACACCTATAAGGCGGCGGTCGATCAGCAGACTGCAAGCCTCGCCAAGGCAAAGGCTACCGAGGTCAACGCAAATTTGCAGCTCCAGCGCGCCCAGGCGCTGGTTAAGAACGAGAATGTGCCACAATCTACCGTCGATCAGCTTTCCGCCGCCGAGCAGTCTGCGCAGGCCGACGTGTTGCAGGCTCAGGCCTTGCTGGAGCAAGCCCAGATCAATTTCGGTTACACCGAAATCCGCTCGCCGATCGAAGGCCGAATTGGGCTCGCTGTTTTCACCGTGGGCAATTTGGTCGGTCCGACGTCGGGCAAGCTGGCGACCATCGTCAGCCAGGATCCGATCTATGTCACCTTTCAAGCCAGCGAGGCCGATGTCATCGAATACCGGAACCGCGTCGCAGCCTCAGTAGACAAAAACCCCCACGTTACCGTCCATATCAAGCTGCCGGACGGCTCCGAATATGCACATCCCGGCATCACAAACTTCCTCGACGTCCAGGTCGAGGCCGATACCGATACGGTAACGGCGCGCGCGCAACTACCGAACCCCGACGGCGTACTGATCCCTGGCGGCATCGTTGGCGTCAGCGTCGAACGCGGCGCGCCGAGCTTAGCGCTGATGGTACCACAATCGGCCGTGTTGCTCGATCAAGCCGGCCGCTACGTGTTGGTTGTCGACGATGCAAAAAAGGTCGAGCAACGGCGCGTGACGACCGGCACCGACCAGGGCAAGGACGTCGTGATCACCGACGGCCTCAAGGAAGGCGAGTTCGTCATTGTCGAGGGTATTCAGAAAGTACGGCCGGGCCAGACCGTAGCGGCGACCGTCGTGCCGGAAAACTGAGCCGATGTTTTCCAGTATTTTCATCGATCGCCCGCGATTTGCAGTCGTCATCGCCATCGTCATCACGCTGGCCGGCCTGATCGCCATTTCGTCGATTCCGATCGCGCAATTTCCCGAAATCGTGCCGCCGCAGGTGACGCTGACCGCGAACTATCCGGGCGCGGACGCCGAGGTGGTCGAAACCACCGTGGCGCAGCCGATCGAGGAACAGATCAACGGCGTCGACAACGCGCTCTATTATCAGTCCGCCAGCGGTTCCGACGGCAGCTACACGCTCAACGTTACTTTCGCGCTGGGTACCGATCCGGACATCAACACCGTCAACGTGCAGAATCGTGCGAGCCTCGCCATACCGCAACTTCCCGACGAGGTGTCGCGCTCGGGTCTCAGCGTGCGCAAGAAGTCGGCCGCACTGCTTCAGGTCATCAACATCTATTCGCCGAAGAACACCTACGATGCGGTCTATCTGAGCAATTACGCCATCATCAACGTCATCGACACCCTGGCGCGGATCAAAGGCGTCGGCCAGGTCACTTTGTTCGGGCCCCTCAATTATTCGCTACGCATCTGGCTCGATCCCGACCGTTTGACCCAGCTCAGTCTAACGCCGAATGACGTTATCAGCGCGGTGCAGAACCAGAACGTGCAAGCGGCGCTCGGCCGCATCGGCTCCGCTCCGACCGCGAGCGAGCAGCAGGTCCAGATCAACATCAAGACCAAGGGCCGGCTGACGCAGCCGGAAGAGTTTGCCAATATCGTCCTGCGCGCCAATCCCGACGGTTCAGTCATCCGCGTCGGCGACGTCGGCCGCGTCGAAATGGGCGCGCAATCGGAGGATCGCTACAGCCGCTATAACGGCGCGCCAGCCGCAGCACTCGGCATCTATCAGTCGCCGGGGTCCAACGCCGTCGATGTGGCAAAACAGGTGCGCGACACCATGGCGGCACTGGCGACACGATTTCCCTCCGATCTTGCCTACACGATGTTTTTCGACACCACGGTTTTCGTCAACGCCACCATCGTCGAGGTGGTGCGCACACTGATCATCGCCGTCATCCTAGTTGGCATCGTCGTTTTCCTGTTCCTCGGCAAGCTCCGCACCACGCTAATCCCGCTGGTCGCCGTGCCGGTGTCGATCATCGGCACATTTGCTGTGATGCTGGTGATCGGATATTCGGCCAACACTGTTTCACTACTGGCGCTGGTGCTCGCCATCGGCATCGTTGTCGATGACGCCATTGTCGTCGTCGAAAATATCGAACGGGTAATGGAGGAAAATCCCGATCTGTCCGTGCCGGATGCCTGCAAGAAGGCCATGACCGAGATCACCGGACCGATCCTGGCCATCACTTTCGTTCTGTTGTCGGTCTTCGTCCCGGTGGCCTTTATACCCGGCATCAGCGGCCAGCTATTTCGGCAGTTCGCCGTGGCGGTGTCGATTTCGATGCTGATCTCGGCGCTCAATGCGCTGACGCTCAGTCCCGCTCTATGCTCCGTCCTGCTCAAACGCGGCCACATCGTCCGCGGTCCTATGCACTACGTGCTGGGTGGAATCGACAAGGCCCGCGACGGTTACGTCGCGGTGGTGCGCCGGCTGTCGCGGATCGCGATCGTCGCCGTCTTTGTCGTGGTGGGCGTGCTGGCGGCATCGGCGTTGTTGTTCGCAAGAGCGCCGCAAAGCTTCCTCCCGGACGAAGATCAAGGTGCGATTTTCGCCGCGCTACGGCTGCCGGAAGGCGCTTCGCTCAATCGGACCGAGGCCGTGGTCAAGCAGGTCGAAGACATCGTGCGGCCGATACCGGGTGTCGAAGGCATATTGTCGGTCGTCGGCCTCAATTTCATCGATTACGTCGCCGCCTCCAATCAGGCGTTCTTTGTCATCCGGCTCAAGCCCTACGAAGTGCGCACCGATCCGGCGCAGAGCGCCGGCGCGATCATCGCGCGGCTGCGTCCGCAATTAGCGGCCATCGAGGGCGCCATCGCATTTCCGTTCAACCTGCCACCGATTCTCGGCCTCGGTAGTACCGGCGGCTTCCAATACGTACTGGAGGCGTTGCAGGGCCAATCGGCGACCGATGTGGCGTCGGCGCTCGGCGGGCTGATCGTAGCCGCCAATCAGCAACCCGAGCTTGCCGGCGTGTTCAGCACCTACGCCGCCAACACACCGCAGATTTATCTCGATATTGACCGCGACAAGGCGCAGGTGCTCGGCATCAAGATCAGCGACATATTCAACGCGCTGCAATCGACACTGGGCAGTTTCTACGTCAATGATTTTAACGTCTTCGGCCGGACTTGGCAGGTCAACGTGCAGGCCGACACGCCGTATCGCCAGCGCATCGACGACATCGACCGGATCTATGTGCGCAATGCCACCGGCGGCATGGTGCCGCTTCGCGCGCTGGCAACCGCCAAGCTGGTACAAGGGCCGCAAACGGTCGTGCGCTACAACGGGTATCGCGGCGCCATTGTCAACGGCGCGGCAAAGCCCGGCTATAGCTCAGGCCAGTCGCTTGCCGCGATGGAGCGCATATCGGCAACGACGTTGCCGGCGGGATACGGCTACGAATGGACCGGCACGGCGCTTCAGGAAAAGACCGCGAGCGGCCACACCGGCGGCGTGCTCGGGCTGGCGGTTCTGTTCGCCTACTTGTTCCTGGTGGCGCTTTATGAGAGCTGGAACATCCCGATTCCCGCCCTGCTTTCGGTAAGCGTTGGTGTGCTTGGTGCCATTGCCGCCGTGGTGATCGCCGGATTGAGTTTCGACGTGTACGCCCAGATTGGATTGGTGGTGCTGATCGCGCTGGCAGCCAAGAACGGCATCCTGATCGTCGCCTTCGCTGTGGAGCAGCGCGAGCTGGGCAAAGACATCGTCGCTGCTGCTATTGAAGCGGCGTCCCTGCGCTTTCGCCCGGTGATGATGACAAGTTTTGCCTTCATCTTCGGGCTGTTTCCTCTCGTCATTGCCCATGGCGCCGGCGCCGTGACGCGCCATGCGGTCGGCACGCCGGTGTTCGGCGGCATGATCGCTGCTTCCGCGTTCGGAATTTTCCTGATCCCGCTTCTCTTCATCAATGCCGAACGGCTGCGTCACTGGGACAGGAAAGAAAAATGAAAACGGCCGGGCCATGATGACCCGGCCGTCCCATCGGCGCATTTCACCCCGCGCGGTTAGCCCCACTCAATTGGGCCAGCATTTCTTGCCTTCCGGACCGAGATGGTATCCGGGCGGGCAGGCGCCAGCATTTGCCATCGGATGGCAGCGGCCCTCGGGCCCGCGCCACCAACCCGGGCCGCAGCCTTCCGCGACCTTCACCACCAGGCCGTCGTTCGGCGTGGCGAGCGGAATGGGGGTAAATCCGGCGGCACTCGCGGCTGTCGCAAGACCAAAAACCAGAGCGGCGCTCAATACAATCTTTCTAACCATCGGCATGTTCCTTCCCGGCTGTTTTGCGCCACCAAGGGGGTGGCGGCGACGCCGATAAAGCAATCGCGCGATGAACGCCCGCTGAACGGTCTTTGCAAAATGGAACCCGTGGTGGACCATGCTTGCTGAACGGCGGTAACATATTCCGTAAACACAGTCGCGAATAACCCGGGGCGCGCCATTGGGCGAGGCGAATTTCCATCATCTGCTGATCGCCGACGATCATCCCTTGTTCCGCGGCGCGCTGCGCGAGGCGGTCAACGGTCTGTTCGATCGAGTCCACATCGGTGAGGCAGGCACCTTCGAGGAGGTGATCGAACTTCTCGAGCGTGGTGGTGCCGTCGTCGATCTGATCCTGCTCGATCTGCGGATGCCTGGCGCCCGCGGCTTTTCCGGCCTGATGTATTTGCGCGCACAATATCCCAGCCTGCCGATTGTCGTGGTGTCGGCCAATGATGACCCCGCCGTGATCCGTCGCTGCATGGAATTCGGCGCATCCGGCTTCATTCCGAAAACGCTCGGCGTCGAAGCGCTGCGGGGCGCCATCGCGCGGGTATTGCAGGGTGAAGTCTGGACGCCGCCCGACGTCGATCTGGCGCGCGATGCCGATCCCGAAGGCGCCGCGACGATCGCCCGGCTTGCCACCCTTACGCCACAGCAGGTTCGTGTATTGATGATGTTGTCAGGTGGCTTGCTCAACAAGCAGATCGCCTATGAGCTTGGCGTGTCGGAGGCGACGGTGAAGGCCCATGTTTCGGCGATCCTGCAAAAGCTCGGCGTCGAGAGCCGCACCCAGGCCGTCATCGCTGCGGGCAAGATCGAAGCCGGCCAGTGGCCGCAATACACGTCTCCGCGCTAGCGAAGATGCGGCCCGCGTCAGGCGTGACGCGTGGCAGTTGCCAAATAGGCGTGCTCTAGCCGGTTCGGCAGATCAGCCTCGTCGGTTTTGGCTTCCAGCACGATCGAGCCGCGCGCTAGCGCGTAGACGCGGTCGGCGAGGGCCAGTGCTTTTTCGATCAATTGCTCGACTAGCAGCACCGCTGTGCCTGTCTCGCGCAGACGCCGCACCACGACGAGCACGCGATCGACCAGAACCGGCGACAGGCCGGCGGAAGGCTCATCCAACATCAACAACCGCGGCCGCCGCACCAATCCTTGGGCCACCGCCAGTATCTGCTGCTGGCCGCCGGACAACGCCGCTGCACGTTCATGACGCTTGGCCGCAATCTCAGGAAAGAGATCGAGCACTTCCTCGACGCGCCCAGCACGTTCGCCGCGCGGCAGATCGTAGGCCGCCAATAAGAGGTTATCGAGCACCGCGAGCTGCGTGAACACGCGGTGTCCCTCGACGACATGGACGAGTCCCGCCTTAACGGTATCGCGCGGGGTCGAACCGACGAGATCGCGGCCGCCGAAATGCACGCTTCCTGACCAGGGCAGCAAGCCCGACACTGCGCGCAATAAAGTGGTTTTACCCGCACCGTTAGGGCCAAGCAGCGCCACCACTTCGCCCGCGCCGATCGTCAGATTGATGCCGCGTAGCACGCCGATCTTGCCATAGCCGGAGGAAAGCCCGGCCACCTCGAGCAAAGGTTCAGCCGCCGAGATAGGCACTGACCACCTCCCGATGCGAACGGATTTCTGCCGGTGTTCCGGCCGCCAGCATCTTGCCGAGATTGAGCACGGTGATGTGGTGGCAGATGTCGAAAATCAGATCGGCATGGTGCTCGACAAGCAGCACGCCGGTGCCGGCGCGGGCAATCCCGAGCACGAGCGCGCCGAGACGCGCGATCTCGTCGGCCGATAGTCCGGCCGCCGGCTCATCGAGCAGCAGGAATGCCGGACGCAGCATCAGCGCGCGGGCGATCTCGGTGAAGCGCAGTTCACTGTGCTGCAAACGGTCGGCGCGCACCGGCGCGAGCCGCTCCAGGCCGACCGCGGCCAAAGCCAGCGTCGCGGTGTCGCGCAGC
>Ga0181537_10003601_pt1 | contig 13214 bp, 14 predicted proteins | sample PEATcosm2014_Bin_39_FD_119765 | JGI IMG/M metagenome (GOLD analysis project Ga0181537, IMG submission 119765) | Peatland microbial communities from MTU Mesocosm Facility, Houghton, MI, USA - PEATcosm2014_Bin23_10_metaG | ecosystem: Environmental > Terrestrial > Soil > Wetlands > Peat | place...
ACGCCAGCGCGCATTGAAGATGGGCTATACGCTCAATGAATACAGCCTCGCCCGACTGGACGATGGCACCGTCGCCGCCGGCAAAACTGAAGAAGAGATTTACGCTGCGCTGAAGTTGGATTACATTCCGCCAGAGTTGCGCGAGAACCTGGGCGAGATCGAAGCCGCCGAAAATAATACACTGCCCAAACTGATCGAACTTGGCGACCTTCGTGGCGACGTTCACATGCACACCGTCGAAACCGATGGCCGCAACACGATCGAAGAAATGGCAGAAGCGGCCCGCGCCCACGGCTACGAGTATATGGCGATCACAGATCACTCGAAAAACTTAGCCTTCGCCAACGGACTCGACGACAAGCGCGCGGTCGAACACATAAAGCGCATTCGTGCGGTTAATGCGGAAGAGCGGGGGATCAGTATCTTCGCCGGAATTGAAGTCGACATTCTCGGTGACGGGTCGCTCGACCTCTCTGACTCGGTGCTCGAAGATATGGATCTCGTCATAGCCAGTGTCCATTCACACTTTGGGCAGTCGCCAGAAGAGATGACCGCGCGACTGATTCGCGCAGTGGAGAATCCCAACGTCTCGATTCTGGGCCATCCCACGGGACGCCTGCTGCTACGCCGGGATGCCTACCAGTTTGACATCGAAGCTGTTTTTCGCGCCGCGGCTAAGAATAAGATCGCCATGGAGTTGAACGCGTATCCGGATCGCCTTGACCTCAACGATCGCCACCTGCGGCTGGCAAAACAGCACGGAATTCGCATCGTCATCAACACGGATTCGCATCATACTTCACACATGGACAAGATTCGCTACGGAATCTTACAGGCGCGACGGGCATGGCTAACCGCGGACGACGTTCTGAACACTCTCCCCGTGAATAAATTCGCAAACGCCATGAAGCATGACTGGCCGATAAGCCTCGGACTGGGGGCAGCGTAAAGGGAAGGTGATCGCGTAGGACGCACGAGCGGGCACTCGCGCCTACACTAGCTTGTATGACAACCGACGACCCTAAGCCGCCTGAAAGCCAAGTGAATACTCCGGCCCCGATTCCGTTCCATCTCGGCGAAGAGATGAGCACGCCTTCGAAGAAACTGCCGCCGGTCGGAATCGTTCTCATTGGCGTAGCGATCATCGTGGTCATCGCTGGAATCTTCAGCTTCATACAGCGCCCCCATTCACAGACGACCGGATCGATCGACACGATCACCACCGCCGATGTAACCGGACAAGGCGCGGTCATGGTGGCATTGAACGTCACGGTCACCAATCCCGGCGAGAAGACGTATTACATCCACGAAATTGGAGCGAAGCTGGAAACGACGGCGGGAAGTTTTTCCGACTCAGCGGCGTCGGCGGTCGACTTCGATCGCTACTACACCGCATTTCCGCAACTGAAACGTGCCCCTCTGGATCCCTTGCTGCCGGAAGAAAAAATCGCTCCCGGCCAAACCGCCCGAGGAACGATCATCGTGTTGTTCCCTGTTACTGAGGACGCATTCAAAGCGCGCAAGGCATTGAGCGTCACCATTACGCCTTATGATCAACCAGTTCCGCTGGTGATCACGGCGCACTGATGGTACTTTCGCTTCCGCTGACCGCTGTCGAAGACATGCGGCGTTTGTTTTAAGTGATGAGCTTGGCCAGGCAGAAGGCCGCGGTTGCGGCTAGACCGCCGATGAGCATGGTTTGTCCGGCACTGCGGAGGGGGCCGGTGCCGGTGTAGCGTCCTTTCATGTAGCCGAAGATTCCGAGGGCGGCGAGCGTGACCGCAGCGGACACGATTAGTCCCCGCGCCGCCGTAGCGGTAAGCGCGTAGGGCGACAATGGAATGAATCCGCCGACGATGTAGGCTCCGGCAATGGTTGCGGCGCTGTTGCGGGCGCGAGCCGGCTCCGGTCGTTCCAGTCCGAGCTCGTAACGCATCATGAACTCGACCCAGGCATCGGGATTATGACTCAGGGTCTCGACAATGGGGGCGCTCTGGGCCGCCGTGATGCCATAGGCTTCGAAAGCACGGCTGCATTCGGCTTTCTCTTCTTCTGGAATTTCGCGAATCTCGCGGTATTCACGTTCGCGTTCTTGCGCGTAATGTTCCGCGTCGCCCTGCGCGGCGAGATAGCCGCCGAGGCCCATCGCGATGGAGCCGGCCGCGATTTCGGCGAGGCCTCCGATGATGATGAGCCGAGTGTTTTGCACGGCGCCGGAGAGACCGGCGGCTAGGGCGAAGGGTACAGTTAGACCGTCAGACATGCCGATGACGACGTCGCGAACGAAGTTTCCAGCGGTAAAGTGAGTTTCGGTATGCGGTGTTCCGGCCAAGTTTAACCCTCGGAATGAGATTGCAAATATTCGATTGCCTTCTGCGCCATTGACTTTTCGCCCTTGTACGCCAGCCGTTGCGGAGCTTCCGCCAGGGAGATCCAGAGCGCACGCTTGACCTCGACGCGCATCTCGGGCGCGATGTCGCCGATACGGCCTGACACGTAGCGCAGCAGATAGAAGCTGACAATCTTGAAAACTCTTTGCTTGTCGCCCCAGGTGCGTACGTAAACATACTTGCTATCGCCTAACTTGGCGATGGGAGTGGCGACCAGGCCAGATTCCTCGCGGACTTCGCGCAGGGCTGCCTCCTGCGGTTTTTCTCCGGGATCGACCAATCCTTTGGGTAAGGCAAGTAACACTTTTTGTGATTTATTTTGCTTCTTGGCGGCTGCGGATAGCGTTTCTTCGCTTACTTGCGGCTCGATGACAGCAACTTGCCATCCGGTTTCTGCCTTGCGAACGACCACGCCCCCGGCTGAGATTTCCCGCGCCATACTGCTCCAAACTAGCAGGAATAGGGCGTTTAGTCACTTATGGTAGGAGGCGAGAACGTCGTAACTGGCCAAAGTAACTTTGAGCGTAGTCGCTCCCTGGAAGCTTGGCAGGCGATTTGCATCCAATATTTATGGGGGACCGTCGAAATTTGACGGTGAGTTGCCGGTGAAGCGTTTACGACGAATTATTCGCTCGGTTCAGGCCCTGGGACGTGAGCTCTCAGGGCAGCCCGCAGCGGCGCGCACCGAAGCTCCGGCGATTGGTCTGGCGCTGGGTGGAGGGTTCGCCCGCGGCATGGCGCACATCGGTGTGCTGAATGTCCTTGAGCAGGAAAACATCCCCGTAAGCTACGTCGCCGGGACCAGCGTCGGCGCGCTGATCGGTGCGGCGTATTGCAGCGGGCTTTCGCCATCCGAGTTGGAGGAATTCGCCGCCCGCGCCCGCTTCAAGCACTTTGCGCAGTGGACGCTCTCGCGTCTCGGCTTTGCCAGCAATCGCCGCATGATTGGATTTCTCGGCGGCATACTCAAGGTCAAGACATTTGAAGAATTGAGAGTTCCGTTGGGCATTGCCGCGACCGATTTTTGCAGCGGGGAAGGAGTCGTGTTTCGCTCCGGCTCTTTGCTTGACCCGGTGCGCGCGAGTTGCGCCTATCCGGGGATGTTTCTGCCGGTCGAGGTTGACGGACGTCTATTTGTCGATGGCATGTTGGCCTATCCGGTGCCGACGATTCCGGTGCGAAAAATGGGCGCGGAGCGCGTAATCGCGGTTCATTTGAAAGGGACTTGGACCAATGGTGGATCTGGGCCGCGTCATGTGTTCGACGTAATCGGGCAATGTTTCGCCATTGCGCAGGACATGAATTACGGGGTGTGGAAGCAGGCCGCCGATTTAGTGATCGAGCCTGACGTCAGCGGATATAAGTACGACGACTTTCAGCACAGCGCGAACTTAGTCCGCGCGGGAGAGATCGCTGCGCGATCGGCGTTGCCGCAAATTCGGGCGTGGCTGAAGACGGCGGAGCGTCCGGGCGAGACCTTAGCGCACGTTCATCCCGTCGTCGCGACCGCGAAATAGATTCGCCGTGCTATCCCTTCGCCAGTTCGAAAAGCAGGATGTCACGCCTTTTGTTCGCCAGTTCGTCCGCTAGCCTCAGTGATACTGCGTATCCCGCCAGCGATGCTAGGATGAGCGGAAGAAATATGCCGGCAACCAGCCATGGCTTTTGCAGACGGTCAGACAGCAGCCACGTGGCCGCCAAAATGGCGAACACGAAGAGCTGGATTCCGAAGCTGGCCAGCACAGTCGCCGGCGCGGCGCGCTGGCGTCCGAAGATAGCGTAGTCCACACGCTTGGGGAAGTAGAGAGATAGCAAATTTCCCGCGGCCAGGTTGATGGGAAGCGCGAAAAAAGTTGCGGCCGCAGTCAGGGCGATCGCTGCGAGGGTTGGCGGGTGATTCATCGCGCTGAGGGCGGCTGCACCGATGAACAGCTCAGCCAGCAAGATGAGAGCGTGGGATAGATTCTTGCCCGCAATGACCTGCCAGAAATGGACAGGTGCGGCGTAGAAGAGTTGTACGCCAGAGCCGTCGTTGCCGAAGTTGTTGTAAATGAGATTCGTGAGAAGCAATAGAGAGTAGCCGCCGATCAGAGGCAATGCGATTTCGCTGCGTTGAGCGAGGAATGAATTTCCTGCCGCATTGCGCACCACCAATAGCATGAATGCAGGTACGATCAGCGTGAATAGCATCGGACCACTACGGAGTAGATAGCGAAGTTCTTTTTCTAACACGGAGGCGATTGGCCCGTTAGGTCCGAGGCGCCCGTGGGAGGAAGCGTCGGTCTGGCGGCGCGCTTTGGAAATCTCCACCGCGTTCAGGTTCTCTCCCCTGTATTGTTTGCGTAGGCGCAAGTCCAGCAGGATGAGTGCGAGCAGCGTGAACGCGCAGAGAAGAGAGAAGTATCCAAGACTCCGGACGAAGTGGCTCCTCGTTGCCTGCGCAATGGCCTCCGCCGCCAAGCCAGGAGGCAGAACACGCTGCACTGGAGAGACCTGACTCGCGGTCCGCAGGGCTTCATACCGGACTCCGCGACCATAACGGTGCATTGCGGGCGTGATGAGTTGCAGGCTGAGGATTCCAAGGAAAAAGATAATTCCCATGAACTCACGAGTGCGGCGGTGCGCCAGCCAACGTTCCAGCCATGAGAAGATCGTCCGCGAACAGACGACATTGAACACACCAAAGATTACGAGGACGATTCCTGCTGCGAGGAAGGATTTTGGGCTGGCGACCGTGATGCCGATCCAGATGCCAAGCGTCCAGCAGGAACCGAGAATCGTTGCGGGATCAAGCGCTCCAAAGGCCAGGCGAATCAGGAAATACGAAGGATAGTTCAGCGGGAAGCGGATCAGGTTGGAGGAGTCGAGGTTCTCCGTGAACGCAGTCGCCATGAGCGGAAACACTTGCCAGAAAACGAAGACCGGCCACAGCAGGATCGTCAGTAAAGAAGCTTGACCGTGCGAGAGGAAGAACCAGGCTGCGCCGCCGAGTCCGGTTCCGCCGCCCACGGCGCCGAGCGCGAAGATGCATCCCACGACGATGCGCGAGGCGAGTTCAACCTGTCCTCGCAGGGAGCCGAGCGAGTGCACGAACACCAGCCAGCGCACGCGCGAGATCGCCGCCAGTTGTGCGAAAGAAAGTTGAGGTGCGTCGTTCATGGTTGCAAGAGGCTACTCTAGCCACGATAATTCGCTGTTCGTGCGAGTCTCGCCGACCGTGCTCAGGAAAATCTGTTCGAGCGTTAGCACTTCCTTCGACTCGATCTTACCTACGGACGCCTGGACCCCAGCGCGCAACTCTTCGAGCGATCCCTGCGCAACTAGTTTTCCGTGGTTAATGATGGCTAGATGGGTGCAAAGACGCTCCACAATTTCGAGTACGTGAGAAGTGAGAAAGATTGTGGCTCCATGTGCGGCCATGCGTTGCAGCATCGCCTTGAGAGTGTTTGCGGCGATGGCGTCGACGCCTTCGAAGGGCTCATCGAGGAATAAAATGCTCGGTCCGTGAATGACTGCGGCCGCGAGGGCGAGTTTTTTCTGCATGCCGTGCGAGTAATCGGCGACCAACTTCTTGCGCTCGTCGGCGAGTTGCATGAAGGCCAGCAGTTCGTCGGAGCGTTCAGCAGCGACAGGGCGGGACAAACCATACATCCGTCCCACGAAGTTCAAATACTCCGAGCCGGTGAGGCGGACAAAGAGTCCCATGCCTTCGGGCACCACGCCGATCTTGCGCTTCACTTCTACGGGAGTCTTTTGCATATCCATGCCTAGGATCTGGATCGAGCCCGCGGTTGGCGCGAGCAGCCCGGTGAGCATCTTGATGGTTGTGGATTTGCCTGCGCCGTTCGGTCCAAGGAAACCGAAAAACTGCCCCGGCGAAACTCGCAGGCTCACATCTTCGACGGCCGTCAAGTCGCCGAAGCGGCGGGTCAGTCCGGCGGTCAGAATCGATGGTTCGTCCATGAATTTCTTACCCTAGCATAGGCGCCGAAATCTTGGCGGCGCATCGGTCGCCAGCACTTGATAAATTGGAGTCAGGAGTGTCGCCAATGAAAGTTGTGGCTGTGATTCCAGCGCGCATCGGATCGACCCGACTGCCGCGAAAGATGCTGCGCGAAATCGGTGGCCTGCCGCTGATTGGCAGGGTCTACGAAGCGGTGCGTTCGTCGCCGCTCTTGGCTGATGTAATTGTTGCGACCGATTCCAATGAGATCATGGATGTCTGTCAGCGCAGGGGATGGAAAGCGCAGATGACTTCACCCGAACATCGCAGCGGAACCGAGCGCGTGCATGAAGTTTCTTCGACCGTCGCTGCGGATTTGTATCTCAACATTCAGGGGGATGAGCCGTTGACCCGGCCTGAGCACATTCGCGATCTGATCGCGGTGATGGAGAGCCCGGATGTGATGGTAGGAACGCTCAAGACCGCGGCATCCGCCGAAGATGTCGGCAATCCGGGAGCCGTGAAGGTCACGTGCGATCACACAGGCCGTGCACTTTATTTTTCGCGGGCAACGATTCCCTATGATCGCGACGGGACGAGCCCGAAATACTTCAAGCATCTGGGATATTATGCGTTTCGCAAATCGGCGCTGGGTCAATTTGTGGCATGGCCGGAGTCGTCCTTGGAGCGGGCGGAGCGTCTGGAGCAGTTGCGATTTCTTGAGAACGGCATTCCGATCTTCGTAGGGGAGACGGCATTCGACACGATTGGCGTAGATACGGAAGAGGATTTGGTACGCGTGGAAAGTGTCCTGCGGGATCGTGCCGCCGGCTAATCTCGCTCGAAGAGTTGTGCTAGGGCGTCAATGTCAGCCGGGTTTGTATCGCTGATAGCAAAGTAACGCAGACCGCCTTGACTCCAGGTTTCGACATTGAACGGAGAATTCTTCGGTGCGAGAGAATTCGCACTCCAGTTCACCGGCACTGATCGTTCTTGAAATATGAAGACAGAAATGTGGTGCTTTCGTACGTCATAGAGGAGTTGTGCGCCCGGAGTTTGATCGAGATAAGTCATGCGTCCGCCGACGAGCGTAAACTCGGTGTTTTGCACTTCGGGCAAGTTGAACGCGAAAGGGATTTTTCCCTGGAACCACGGTTTCACGGTATGCCGATCGGTGGATACGACGTCAACCGGGGAAGAACTGGCCAGCGTCGCCACATGCAAGTCGGCGATTTCACTGAAAACATGATCCCGGCTGGATCGCGCGGCGAGGTGAGTTAACGCCAATGTGCCCGCGACAAGAACGGCCGCTACGGTTGCAAGGGTCCAGGCGAGACTGAAACTTCGTTGTGGTTTCGCGGCGATACTCTTCTGAATGCGCCTGCGAAAATCTATGCTGGGAGCGAATCGTTTTCCGGCAACTTGGAGGCTTCGCTTCATCTGGACACGAGCCAGCGCATCCGCCGCACAGGAAGAACAAGTGCGCACGTGCGCGTCGAAAGCCTTCATCTCGTCCGCCGACAGCTCTCCGTCGAGGTAGGTGTCGAGTTGTTTCTGCCACGATTCGCAAGCCATAATCATGCTTCTTGCAACCTTTGCCGCAGAAGAAGGCGCAAGTGTCTCCGCGCACGGGAGAGGCGCGACATCACTGTGCCGATGGGGATGGAAAGCGTTTCCGCAATTTCCTGATAGGACATTTCTTCGACCTCGCAGAGTAAAAGGATCTCGCGGAAGAGGATGGGCAAATTCTCCATCGCACTTTCCAACGTTTGGCGATTCGACCGGTCGATGAAGACAGTTTCCGGCGTCTGATTGTCGATGGCTAGTTCTGGTCCTCCGTCCTCGGCATCGAGAGGCACGGTCACCGTCGCCTTCAATCCGGTGCGCGAGGTTAGGAACGTGTTGCGCAGAATGCGGTACATCCAGGCGCGAAAATTCGTGCCTAGTTGGAATGATGAGAATCCGCGCAACGCTTTGGCATAAGTCTCCTGCACTAAGTCTTCGGCCTCCTCACGGTTCTGCGTCAGCCAGTGCGCGAAGTTGTAGAGTTGGTCGAACAGCGGCATGGCCAGAGCTTCAAACGAACCGGATTGATCCACTCTCGACACGCCCACCAGAGTAAACCAGCGAGCGGCGGTTTTATTCCCAGATAACCACAATAAGTTTCTGGGAATAAATCCGAGTTCGAATCGTTATCCGTCTTGCGCACTCGGTCATAGACGAAGGCACATACGACATGAGAAATCCATTCGATCTAAAGGCTGCACTCCTGGCCAAGCACGCGCAACACGTGGTGCTGATCCATTTTCCGATAGCGCTTTTCATTGCGGCCGTGACATTCGACCTAATCGCCCACTGGACCAATCGCCGCGGCCTCGCAGATGCCGCCTACTACAACCTGCTGGGAGCGTCGATTTCAACCCTTCCCGCGCTCGTTACCGGCATTCTCGCCTGGCAGTTTCAATTGGAAGGACAAAAGGTGAAGGGCATTCTCCGCATGCACCTGGTTTTGGCGTGTGCATCCAGTGCGTTGATCTGGATAATACTCTGGCTACACTCTCGTACCCGACGATCAAACAAGGCTTTACCCGTTTACCGTCTCCCGCTCGAGTTCGCAGGAGTCATCGTCATCGCGTTGACCGGGCACCTGGGCGGATTTCTCAGCGGCGTCAACGGAACCGGATAATCGTCGGGAATAAAACTACTGCATTCCAGTTATGACTCCAGAACGCTACAAGTCCAAGGAGGACACAATGCCGCCCCAGAAGCACGATTTGATCAATCAAGAAATGCAAGACCTCAACAATGACGGCATCGATCGACGCGGATTTCTGAAGTGCATGGCGTGGGCTGGCACGGGATTGATTTGGACGATGAGTGGCGGTGTCCCGGTATCGCAGGTTTTTGGCAAGAACCTCAATAGCGGCAAGCCTGGAAACTTCAGCTTCGCGCAAATCAGCGACAGTCATATGGGATTCAACAAGCCCGCTAATCCAGATGTAGTCGCAACCCTGCAAGCCGCCGTCGACAAGATCAATGGCTTAGCAACTGCGCCTGAATTCTTGCTGCACACCGGCGACATCAGTCATCTCTCGAAGCCAGACCAGTTCGATACTGTCGATCAGGTGTTGAAGGGCGCCAGCGCGAAGGATGTCTTCTTTGTCCCTGGCGAACACGATGTACTCGACGACAACGGTGCTTCGTACCTGGCGCGCTACGGCAGGAATGCGCAGGGCGCGGGATGGTACAGCTTCGATCACAAAGGCGTTCACTTCATCGGGCTGGTGAACGTGATCAATCTGAAATCCGGCGGCCTCGGTTCACTGGGCGCCGAACAACTGGAATGGATGCATAGAGACGTCGCCCATCTCAAGCACAGCACGCCCATCGTCGTATTCGCGCACATCCCGCTGTGGTCGGTCTATCCCGAGTGGGGATGGGGCACGGATGACAGCGAACAGGCACTCGGCTATTTGAAAAAGTTCGGATCCGTGACGGTGCTGAATGGACATATTCATCAGACAATGCAAAAAGTCGAAGGCAATGTGACATTTCATGCCGCGATGTCGACAGCATTTCCGCAACCCGCGCCGGGTCAGGCGGCTTCTCCGGGGCCAATGAAAGTTCCGGCGGAACGCCTGCGCAGCGTACTGGGAGTTGCGGATCTTAATTATCTGCGTCACCCCCATTCGCTGGCGATCGTCGATTCGTCGCTGGCATAGAAGCAAACGAAGGGCATAGAAGGAGGTTGAAAATGAAGAAGATGGCTATTGAAGGATTAGCGATGTGTCTCATCGTTGCTGTGATTCTGTTGGCGACATCGCCGAGCATGCAGGCTTCGAACGAGGCTTCCGCGGCGGTCGCCGGGGTAACAATCGACAACTTTAGTTTCACGCCGCAGACGCTCACGGTGTCCGTCGGGGCGACCGTCACCTGGACAAACCGCGACGATATACCGCACACAGTCGTGAGCACTGACGATGTATTCAAGTCCAAAGTGCGCGATACAGACGAAACTTTCTCCTACACGTTCACGAAACCGGGCACTTACAACTATTTCTGTTCGATTCATCCGAAGATGACCGGCAAGGTCGTCGTGCAATGAAAGGCAATTGATGCGGATCTTCGGCGCAAACTCTTACGCTGCTAAACCACTGCGGTCGCGGCGTTTGCTGGAGGATTCGATTTCGTCCATTGCGACGCAGCTTCGATCCGGCGGGCTGTTGAGGGATGCGAATGGAACAAGATTTCAACGATGCGCGAGGGAGTTCGTTCGGCCAAGTTTTGTTCGGAGAGTTTATTCATTGCGGAGATAAAAGGCTCGACACTGGGAATCGACAGAAACGCATAGCGGTCCGCCTGACGCTCGTTGTAGCGCGAATAGGCATTCAATGCGGGCAAAGCGAGGAAACTAAAGATAGTGGAAACGAGTGCCAGCAAAGGCAGATTGGCGAAGTCCGAAAGGCTTTCGAAGAGATGGAAACGGTCGGCGGCGAAGTGTAGCGTCCAGTTGGCGGCCCAGAAGACGATAAACGTTAGAACCGCTTGGACTGCGATGCTCTTCAAAATGTGTTTGTGAACTTGATGGCCGAGTTCGTGCGCCAACACTGCTTCAATTTCTTCGGGCGAATAATTGTCCAGCAACGTGTCGGCCAGGATGATGCGGCGTGTGCTGCCTAGCCCCGTGAGCGCGGCATTGGCTTTCTTACTTTTCTCCGAGAGTTTCCACTTATAGACGCCGCGGACTTTTGTGCCGGAACGCTCGCCGAGGCGCACCAGACGTGCTTTCAAGTCTTCATCTTGCAGAGGCTCAAACTTGTAAAAGATGGGGAACAGAATGACCGGAGCCAGTTGCGCCATCAATACGAATAGGGCCAGGAATGCGGCCCAAGCGACCAGCCACCACAACTCTGGCGACTGGCGGATGATGAAATAAAGCAACTCGGCGGCCAGTCCGGCGAGAACCACTCCCAGGACGAAGCCTTTGGCCTCGTCCCATAGCCATGCGCGAACCTTTAGGTTCGATAATTCGAACTTATGTTCGATGTGGAAGCCGTAATAATCAAGGCCAAACCCCAATATTTTGCCGATCAGCAACAAGCCAGCAACGTAGTAAAAAACGGCTAAATTGTAGTTTTGGAAGGCGGCGCGGTAGGCGAGATCGCGCAGAGAGCTAGTCCAGCCTGTAGCTAAGAGCACTACGAGCAAGCCCAAGCCTAGAACGTAGTCGGCGATCCCCAGCCATCTGCGGATGCGGTTATAGCGCAGGGCCGCGGGGGTGTCAGCCTGAACGGTGGTGGGGGCGCCTGTCCAGTTCATTGCTTATATTATGACGCATTCCAGCGAGCATAGTGAGCCTTTTAAGGTGCGAAAGTGCCATTTGGACTAGGAACTAGACGCGATGTCGAGTGGCCGAGTGGGGATGACCTTTGGTCAAGCGTTGACAAATTTCTCCGCGCTGTTGAGGATCTCGGTGACCAGTTCAGGCGAGGACGCCTCGCAGTAAACTCGCAGCATGAGTTCAGTACCAGAAGCGCGAAACAGAATCCAGGCTTCCGCGCCGTTGCCGTTTGTGGGAGCGTCGAGGAAAAGCTTGGTACCGTCGAGATGTTCTTTGCGCAGGATATTGTATTTTCCCAGGCGCTTCGTGGCGTCGTCACGGGCGCGGCTGACGGCTGCTTGCTTCTTTTCCTCGCTCACGTGAAGGTCGCGGCGTTCGTAGAAGTGCGCGCCGTAATCGCGCTGCAAGTCGGAGACCAGCACTCCCAGCGGTTTTCCCTCTTCGGCCATAACATTGGCGAGCAGCAAGGAATTCAGTAAGCCGTCGCGCTCGGGCAGAAAGCGCGAGTAACCAATGCCGCCCGACTCCTCGCCGCCGATGAGGATGTCGCGTTCCAGCATAAGATCGACGATGTACTTGAATCCGATGGGGCACTCGATGAGTTTGCGACCGTAGCGAGCGCAAATGCGGTCTAACATGCGCGTCGTGTTGAAAGCGCGGACAACATCCCCAGGCCATTTCTTGCGCTCCAGCAGCCAGCGCAGCAGAACGGCGAAAATCTTGTGTGAATCGACGAAGCTGCCGTCTTCGGCCACCGCACCGATGCGATCGGCGTCGCCGTCGGTGGCGAACCCCGCTTGACAGCCGTTTTCAACAACGGTGGTTTGGAGCAAGGCGATATGCGGCTCGATGGGCTCGGGGTTGATGCCCGGGAAAAGTGGATTCACGTCCTGGCGGATCGCGACGTGGTTGATGCCGCGTTCGGAAAAGACTCTCGCTAACACACCGCGACCCGCGCCGTGCATGGAGTCAATGGCAAACTTGAATTCCGCCTTCGCAATCATGTCCATGTCGGCAAAGTCGCAGATCGCTTTGCGATAGGGCGTGAGCAAGTCGGCTTCCTCGATCGAAGCGCGCGTTCCGGTAGGCATGGCTCCGGCGTCGACGGCGGTTTCGATGTGCTTCATGATCGCCGGAGTTGCCGATCCTCCGAAACTGCCTTTGAATTTCACGCCATTCCAATTCCATGGATTGTGGCTGGAGGTGATTGGGATTCCTCCGGCCGCGCCGTTCGCCTTTACCGCAAGCGAGATTGCGGGCGTAGGCGTGTAATCATTTGCGATCTTCACCGGAATGCCCGCTTTGGCGACGACCTCTGCGGCGGCACGAGCGGCGGACAGGGAAGCGAAGCGGGTATCGTATCCGATGATGACGCCGCGCTTCGGGTCTTCATGCGCGAGCACGTAGGCGGCGATTCCGCCCGCGACCCGGCGCACATTGGCGAAGGTGAAATCGTCGGCGATAAGAGCGCGCCAGCCGTCGGTACCGAATTTTATGGGAGCGGCGCTCAAATCAGTTTGTGAAGCTCTTTCTCATCCAG
>Ga0181537_10003603_pt1 | contig 13214 bp, 11 predicted proteins | sample PEATcosm2014_Bin_39_FD_119765 | JGI IMG/M metagenome (GOLD analysis project Ga0181537, IMG submission 119765) | Peatland microbial communities from MTU Mesocosm Facility, Houghton, MI, USA - PEATcosm2014_Bin23_10_metaG | ecosystem: Environmental > Terrestrial > Soil > Wetlands > Peat | place...
AGCGAGGTCGGCAGGAAGCGCACGAACGCGCTATTGGTCTCGATCGCGACCAGGTGCGCGTCGCGGTGCATGCGGCGCAGGATCTCACCGGTGATGGTGCCGACGCCGGGCCCATACTCCACGATGACGCGGGCGCGCTCCCAGTCGATCGGCTCGAGCACCTGGTCCACCAGGAAGCGTGAACTGGGAATGATCGAGCCGAGCATGTACGGGTGGCGCAGGAAGTTGCCGGCAAACAGCAGCATCTCCACCGTCCGCGATCGGGTTGTCTTTTCCATGGCGGGCCTCAAGGTGAGAAGGAATTATTTATCCGGGTACTCCGGTATGTGCCCGAGCGCGCAGGAATCTTAAGGGATTCAAGGGCTCATTTCTACGCGCATGGCTGCCGGCCGTCGAGCGTGAGCAGCGGCTCGCCCATGCGGATCACGCTGCCCTGGCGCAGCCGCTCGCTCAGTGCGATGCCGGGCGGCGCGAACGCGATGATGGTCGAGCCGTGCTGAAACCAGCCCATTTCCTCGCCCTTGTGCAGCGACGTGTCGCACGGGATGACGTTCGGGCCACGGTATTTCAGATGCAGCAGCACGTCCAGGAAATGCAGTCGCACGCTGGCCACCAGGATAGCCGCCACCGGCACCAGCGTGATCAACTCTCCTCCCGGCGCCAACCGGCAACGAATGATGGCGCGCTCGTTCTTGCAGAACAGCCGCTCGACCCGCCGCAATGCGATCGGATTGACGTTCCAGGTGTCGCCGGAAATGTAGGTGACCTGCTCGACACGGCAGTCATACGGGGCATGGAAGCGGTGGTACATGCCCGACGTCAGCCGCAGCGTCACGTAGCAGCCGTCGAGGTAGCGGCGTACCAGTTGCTCGTCACCCAGCAGGTCCATCAGCGTGTACGGAAATCCCTTGGCCTGAAGTACGGACCCGTCGGCAATAACGCCCATCGCGCCGATGATCGCGTCGCACGGGCTCACCAGCACCGCCGGGTCCGGGTCGATGCGGCGCGCACCGTCCTTGAGCTGGCGCGTGAAGCAGTCGTGCAGGCTGCTGAAGCGCGTGCTGCGCGCTTCGCTCAGGTCGAGATCGCAGAACACGCGCCACAGCGCGATGCACAGGTCGCGCACCAGCGGCTGCTCAATGCGGCTCAGCCAGCCGGTGAACAGCGTCAGCCAGCGGCGCGGCAGGCGATTGGTCAGCAGGAAATTCAGGTCTTCCTGCTGGGTAACCTTGGCGATTATCGAACGCGGCGTCATCGAACTGTCATTAAGGCGCAATAGTTTGCGGGCCATGCTTTGGTACGTTACCGGCGCGTCGATTCTGGTGCTGCTGCTGCAGCTGGTGAAATCGCGCCTGGCATTGTCGCGCGCCAAGCACCGCTCGATTGCCGGACATGCGCGCATGGCACGGTGCATCGCCGCACTGATCCCACACTACGAATACGACGAGGCGGAATTCTTCTGTGCCGACGATGCCCCGGCCGAGGTCGCGGCGCGGCGGCGCGCCGGATTTTTCCAGCTCGCCGCCCTGTACCGCGAGCGCTTCGCCAACACCGCGGCGCTGACCGACCAGATCCAGGAAACCGTCTCTGACCTGCAGTTCACTGCCCGCTACCGCGTGCCGTTCCAGTTCAGCCGCCTGGTGCGCGAGCAGCTGCGCGGGGGGGCGTTCCTGCAATCCTCCTCGGGCACAACGGTGACCGACCTGGATGGCAATCGCTTCTTCGACCTGACCGGATCCTATGGCGTCAATCTGTTCGGCTACGACTTCTACAAGGAATGCATCGAGCGTGGCTGCGAGCGGGTGCGCGAGCTCGGGCCGGTGCTCGGAGCGTACCATCCGGTCATCGTCTACAACCTGCAGCGCCTGCGCCAGATCTCCGGACTCGAGCAGGTGTCGCTGCACATGTCCGGGACCGAGGCGGTGATGCAGGCGGTGCGTCTCGCCCGCTATCACACGCGGCGCAAGTACCTGGTGCGCTTCTGCGGCGCCTACCACGGCTGGTGGGGCGACGTTCAGCCCGGGGTGGGAAACCCGATCGCGGCGCGCGAGACCTATACCCTCAAGGATATGGACCAGGCTTCGCTGCAGGTATTGCGCACCCGGTCGGATATCGCCTGCGTGCTGGTGAATCCGCTGCAGGCGCTGCATCCCAACGCCAGCGCGCCCGGCGACTCGGGATTGATCGACAGTGTGCGCAGCGCACACTTCGATCGAGCGGCGTACGGCGCTTGGCTGGCGCAGCTGCGAGCGGTCTGCAGCGAGCGCGACATTGTGCTGATCTTCGACGAGGTATTTGTCGGTTTCCGGCTGGCGCTCGGGGGTGCGCAGGAATATTTCGGCGTTCGCGCCGACATGGTGACCTATGGCAAGACGCTCGGCGGCGGCCTGCCAGTGGGCGCGCTGTGCGGTCGCGCCGACCTGATGCAACGCTTCCGCGAGCAGCGCCCGGCAGATATCTGCTTCGCGCGCGGCACCTTCAACTCGCACCCGTATGTCATGGGCGCGATGCATGAGTTCCTGCAGCGGCTCGAGAGCGAGCCGTTGCGCGCAATCTATCGGGATCTCGACCAGCTGTGGGACCGGCGCGCCGCGGCGCTCAACCAGCGCCTGAGCGCCGCGCAGCTGCCCGTTCAGGTCTCCCATCTGTCGTCCATCTGGACCATTACTTACCTGCGACCATCGCGCTATAACTGGATGTTCCAGTTCTACCTGCGCGCCGCAGGACTGGCGCTGAGCTGGGTCGGCACCGGCAGGCTCATATTCAGCCTGAACTACAGTGACGCCGACTTCGAGGCGGTCACCGACCGGATACTGTCGGCGGCCGTGCACATGGCGCGCGACGGCTGGTGGTGGGAGGGCGTCGCGCTCACCAACAGGCAGATCAGGAGACGTGTGCTGCGCGAGCTGCTTCAGGCGCGCTGGGATACGTCCTCCATCGGGTCGATCAGCTCGCCGCGCAGCAGGTAAAGCGGCGCCCGGTAATACAGCAAGATGTCGTGGAACGGATCGGTGATGATCTTGGTGAGCCACACCAGGCCGGTCTGCACGTCCTGCTGGAAGAACAGCTGCACGGTGCGAAACACCAGTGCACCAAAGCCCAGCGTCAGCCACACCTGGCCGACGTGACGCAGGAACTGTGCATCGCTCACCGGCCGCGCGAATATCCCGAGCAGCGTCGGGTCGAGCCACAGCAGCAGCGGCGACAGTGCCCACAGCGACAGCAGCACGATCTTGCGCTTCAGGTTGTAGCCGACCTTGATGTCCTCCTTGTGCTCATGGCTCGCCTGGTTGACGTCGTCATAGCCCTTGGGCTCGAAGAAGAAGTGACCCACCTGGCGGCTAACCATGGCCCCCAGCCATCCAATCAGCGCGGAGGCGACCGGATTTGTGAAGATGGCGCAATACGCGGCCAGGAAGCTCAGCGCACTCACCAGGTGCAGCGACTGGTTGATGCGGCTGTGGTGGTAGTAGCGATGATCGTCCCATCGTTGTTGCTTCAGTGCTTGGAGGAAGCTTTGCATTCGGGTTCCCTTCAGTGTTGACGGCCCGCAAACATGGGCATGAAGGAAATATAGGAAAATGATTACCGCAGCATGACAGCAGCGCACGCCGGCGCAGCGCTGCGCGCAAGAAAAGCTTTGCCATACCTTCATGCCGGCGTCACATGACGCGCTGATGCTTGCGTCACGCATGAGGATCATGATCGTCAGCGACGCGTGGTATCCGCAGACCAACGGCGTCGTCCACACACTGAGCCAGACCGCAGCCTGGCTGGGCAGATTCGGGCACGAAGTGCGGCTGATCACGCCAGCCGACTTTCGTACTTTCCCGTGCCCGACCTATCCGGAAATCCGCGTCGCATGGCTGCCGCAGTTCAAGATCGCGCGCGGTATCGCGGCGTTTCGCCCGCAAGCGCTGCACATCGCGACCGAAGGGCCGCTCGGCTTCGCCGCCCGCCGCTACTGCCTGCGCCACGGGCTGCGCTTCACTACCTCCTATCACACGCAGTTCCCGCAATACCTGCGCTCGCGCCTGCCGGTACCTCTGGCGGCCTCCTACGCGCTGTTGCGCTGGTTCCATGGCGCCGCGCACAGCTGCATGGTCAGCACTGCGGGGGTAGAGGCTGAACTGGCCGCGCGCGGCTTCAGCAACGTGGTGCGCTGGCGCCGCGGCGTCGACACGCAATTATTCCGACCGCAGAGCAAGGGCTTCCTGGATCTGCCACGGCCGATTGCGGCCTGTGTCGGGCGCGTGGCGGTAGAGAAGAATGTCGCGGCATTCCTGCGCATGCCATGGAGCGGCACCAAGCTGGTGATCGGCGATGGACCGGCACGGCAGCGGCTGCAGGCGCAGTACCCCGATGCGGTCTATGCCGGCTTTCGCTTTGGCGAGGACCTGGCGGCGCATGTTGCCGCCGCCGATGTGCTGGTATTCCCGAGCCTCACCGACACCTTTGGACTGGTCAACCTGGAAGCCATGGCCTGCGGCGTACCGGTGGCGGCGTTCCCGGTCACCGGCCCGATAGACGTCGTACAGGACGGTGTCACCGGTGCCCTGGACACCGACCTGGCGCGGGCCGCCCGGCGGGCGCTGCTGATCGACCCGCGCGCCTGCCGCGAGCGCGCGCTGCAATCGAGCTGGGACAGCTGTACGCACGAATTCGAGAGCAACCTGGTGGCTTGCCGCCAGGGCGCGCTGTCGCGCAGCTCGTCTTCGCAGCGAGCCGCTGAACGACTGTCGACCTGACGCCCACGACTGCTCCACTGACTGCCGCGGCGTCGCTTCGCTGCTGCTATGATGCTGCGTGCCCGATGCATTGCTTGTACGCTCCGTTGCGCCCGGCGAGTTCGACGCCTGGTTGGCACTCTGGGACGGCTACAATGCGTTCTACGGGCGGCACGGCGCGACCGCGCTGCCGGCGCATATCACCCGCAGCACCTGGCAGCGCTTCTTCGACGCTTATGAACCGGTTCACTGCCTGGTTGCCGAACGGGCGGGACAGCTGGTCGGCCTGGTGCACTATATTTTCCACCGCACCACCATCCAGATCGAACCCACCTGCTATCTGCAGGATCTGTTCACCAGCGCTGCCGCTCGCGGCCAGGGCGTCGGGCGGGCCCTGATTGAAGCGGTCTACGAGCGCGCCCGCGCCGCCCATTGCGCCCGCGTCTACTGGAACACGCACGAGACCAACCACCAGGCGATGCAGCTGTATGACAGGATCGCCACGCGCTCCGGCTTCATCGTCTACCGCAAGCCGCTCTAGCCGCCGGATCATGGCGCGGGCTCTGTGCAATGCCGAGACGCGCGAATACCGGAACCTTTACCAGGTCCAGGACCAACGCGAAGATCACCGCTGCCGCCAACATGCCGCCCACGAGCATGGGCGGCAAGGACGTCATTGCGAAGCCGCCGATGGCCAATGTCGAAGCAATTGAGATATCGGCAATGGACGACACGGCAAGCAGCGCGCTCGGCCGGGAGGTCCACAGGTGCCGACGTTCGCGGATGGCATAGATGGTCGCCTGGCTGCCGAATACCAGTGCGATGAAGGTCAGCGTTCTGAGGGCATCGGCGCCAAGATGCATGGCGTATTTGCCGAGCGCGAGCTCGCCACTGCAGAAGGCCAGCAGGCAGGCACCCAGTATGACACCGGCAACCGTCAAGCTGCCGATGTGCCACGCATTGGGTGCCGGGGATGGGCGAACGTTGTCGGTCGTCAATCCCATGGCCAGAAAATCGCCGGCGACCATCACAATGACCATCAGCATCGGAGTCAGGATCGCGCGACCCGTCATGACCACGCCGACCACGAGCAACATCACGGTCGCGATCTTCTTGATGATGGAGTTCAGCGTGTAGGTCTGTATACGTTGGAACGTTATCCGCCCTTCCTTGACCGCCGCGACGATGCCGACGAGTCCTGGTTCGGTCAGCACCATCCCCGCGGCGGACTTGGCGACATCGGTTGCGGTCAGCACCGCGATGCCGATCTGCGCTTGCCGCAGCGCCGGCGCATCGTTGGCACCATCACCGCACATCCCGACGGTGTGGCCGCTCTTCTGGAATGCCTTCACGAGCTTGTACTTGTCCTCAGGCAGGACACCGGCGAACACCGCAAATTGCTCCGGATGCAATCCATCGGGGAGCGCTCCGGGCGGACAGATGGCGCCATCGAGGCCAACCGCGTGAGCGACGATGGCGGCGGTTGCCGGCGCGTCGCCGGTCACCATCACGGTGCGCACGCCCAGCTCCCGCAATTGCGCGACCAGCTGGCCCGAGTCCGCGCGCGGCGGGTCGCTCAGCGCGATCAGTCCTGCCAGCTTCAGCGCGTTCGGCGTTCCGGCCGCGACCGCCAGGACGCGAAATCCCTGCCCTTCGAGCTCCCGAGCCGTTGTTTCGGCGCTTGACGACGCGTGTGCGAGAGCGCTGATCACTGCAAACGCACCTTTGACGACACGTAGCGTCGCCCCGGTGTTATCAGCGGCGGTCGCCGCGGACATTTTTTTTGCCGGATCGAACGGCTCGAACTTGAGCAGCTTGGGCGCATCGGCGACCGTCTTGACCGCCGCAGCGGCGCGGATCGCGCCATCGACCGGATCCTGCCCGCCATCGCCACTGGCCAGCGCGGCCAGCACCAGAACATGTGCCTCATCGAAGCCTGGCATGGGATGAACGCTCGTCACCGTCAGCGCGTTCTGGGTCAACGTGCCGGTCTTGTCGGCACACAAGACATCGGTTGATCCCGCTTCATCCACCGCCGAAAGGCGAGTCGGAAGCACGCCGCGCTTTGCCAGCGACCGCGCACCCAGCGCCGCCGCAAGCGTGAAGGTGGCCGGCAACGCGACTGGGATCGATGCCAGGATCGCCGTCAGCACAAGCGGAACGATCTCGCCAAACGGCATCTTCAGGAAGTGGGTATAGACGACGACCATCACGATGGCCACGCCATTGAATGTGGCGAGATTTCGCACGACGCGCAGCACCGCCTTCTGCTGGGAACTCACCACATGCGCCGTGCGCACAAGCTCCGCGGTGCGACCGAACCTGGTGCGAGATCCGGTCGCCGTGACCAGCGCCACCGCCTCGCCCCGGCGCACCAGGGCTCCGGCGAATGTCTTGACCCCAGGGCCGGCTTCGATAGGGATCGACTCGCCGGTCAGCATGGATTGGTCGAGCAGCACTTCGCCCTCGGAGAGTGTGGCATCCGCCGCCACCACGCCGCCGAGCGACAGCTTCACCGTATCGCCCGGGACCAAGTCGGTGGCGGGAATGATGTTCCAGGCGCCGTCGCGGCGGACCGACGCATTCAGTGCCAGGCGCGACTTGAGGGCGGCAAGGGTCGCCTGCGCGCGGCTCTCCTGAAACACTCCCATCGCGGCATTGAACACCAGCAGAGCGGCAATGATGGCGGCTTCGACGTACTTGCCGAGCACAAACTCGAGCGCGATCGCCGCCTCCAGCATCCATGGAACGGGCGCCCAGAATTCGTCCAATGCCTGGCGCAAGGGATGCAACGCCGTGTCGGGCGTCGCGTTGGGACCCACTTGCTCGAGCCGGCGGCGAGCCTCCGCGGCTGTCAACCCGCTCGCTTGATCTTCCCGGGCCCCTGTCCCCGGGTCAGCGAGCGGCGTGCTGGCGGCAGGCATGGCTCATCCGCGCACCGTGCCTACTTCACGCTGTAGCCGCGCGCTTCCAGGCATGCGGTTTGGGCGCGCAGGTAATTCTCCCGTGTCGTCGGAGCCGTCACGGCGGCGGAAGGAGCTGCCGCAGGAGCGGCCTCAGGCGCGGCGACCGGCGCCGGCACGCCGCCTGGCTGCGTTGGGTCAAACCCGCTCTGATCTGTGGCCCAGCGATGACACTCGTATCGATCGCGCGCCTGCAGCTCGGCATTCTGATCATTCTTCGGATATACGAACAGGTCGACAGCCGTCGGCTCCTGCGGCGCGACCTGGCTCTCGACCTCGGGCGGGGGACGAATCGTCTCATACTCTCCTGCCGCCGCGTTCCACGAGTAGTAGTTCGCGTCCGCGTAGTAGTACGGGACATTGTTCCACCACAAAGTCGAGTAATAGAGCGGCAACGCGCCAAAGAACAGGCCGTACCCGAGCACGCCCCATCCCCCACCGCCGTAGTAACCGTAGCCTCCACGTAGGCCGCCGTAACGACCACCGTAAGCGCCCATGCGCCCGCCATAGTGACCCGAATAGCCCCGCGCGCCGCCGCCATGCCCGCCACCACGGTATCCACCACCGCCGTGCCCGCCGCCGGGCGGACGCGCCAGTGCAGTGTTCTGTAGGGCGGCCGTTGCCATCAGCGCAATTGCAATGGACAGCAGGCCGCGACGGATCGATTGTCTGCTCATGGTGACCTCGACTTCCCGCGACCGGCGATCGTGCGGGGCGTCGGGATCGTAATCAACTCACGAGTCTGAACTCACCGGTGCGGGACGTCGGTGCGCCAGCACGCATTGGAGCTGGGGCTCAGGCAACGCGTCAGCGTCCCGCATACAGGAAGCAGCCGCGCATGTGGTCATTGACGACGCCGACGGCCTGAAGGTAGGCGTAGATGATTGTCGTACCCACGAAACGGAAGCCGCGCTGCTTCAAATCCTTCGAAATCCGGTCGCTCAGCCGGGTGCGTGCCGGCAGCCCTGCGCCGGCGCGCGAGCGGCGGGTCACAGGCTTGGCGTCGACGAACGACCACAGATAGCGATCGAACGACCCGAATTCGCGCTGAACACCAAGGAACGCGCGCGCGTTGCTGACCGTGGCATCGATCTTCAGCCGATTGCGTACGATTCCTGGATCCAGGAGCAGGCGCGCCTGTCGTGCCGCGGTGAATCGCGCCACCCTGGCGGGATCGAATCCGGCGAAGGCTTTGCGATAATTGGCGCGCTTGCGCAGGATCGTCAGCCACGACAGTCCGGCCTGCGCGCCTTCGAGGATCAGCATCTCGAACAGCAGCCGATCGTCGTGCACCGGCCGTCCCCACTCCGTGTCGTGATAGCGCACGTAGTCCGCGTCTCCACCGGCTACCCAGCGGCAGCGCTGCTTTGCGGACTTATCTCGCGTCGTCATCCGCATTATGCCGGCAGGCCGGACTCGCGCAGGCGTGCGACCTCCGCGCGCGGCGGCGCGCCAAACAGGCGCCGGTATTCGCGGCTGAACTGCGACGCACTCTCGTAGCCGACGCGATGCCCGGCGGCCGCGCAGTCGATGCGGTCGGTGAATATCAGTCGCCGCGCCTCATGCAGCCGCAGCTGCTTCTGGTATTGCAGTGGCGACATCGCGGTGACTTCCTTGAAGCGGTGATGCAGCGCCGACGGACTCATGTGCACCGCCGCGGCCAGCTCCTCGATGCGCAGCGGCGCCGCATAGCGCTGCTTGAGCCACTCGATCGCACGCGCGATGCGATGGCTGGCGCCGTTGCCCGCGGCCACATCGACCAGGCGGTGACCGAGGTCGCCGCGCAGCACGCGATAGTAGATTTCGCGCTGCACCACCGGCGCCAGCACCGCGATGTCCTGCGGCGCGTCGAGCAGCCCCACCAGCCTCAATACCGCGTCCAGCAACGGCTGGTCCATCCGCGCGACAAACAGGGCGCGATCGGCAGCGACCGGCGCGGCACCGCGATCACCCAACTCCAGCAGCAGGTGCGCGATCTCCTTCAGGTCGAGGTCCAGGCGCAACGCCAGGTACGGTCGCTCGACGCTGGCATCGAGCAGCTGGCCCATCGCCGGCAATGTCACCGACACCACCAGGTAGTTGAGGGCGTCGTAGTGATAGACCTCGCCATCCAGCAGCGCGCGCTTGCGGCCCTGCACGACGATCGCCAGGCAGGGCTGGTAGACGGTTGGCATGCACAGCGTCGGTACGCTGCCGCGCATCAGCGCCAACGGCGCAAATGCCGTTTGATGCATACCGTCGACCGGCGCCAATCGGGCAACCCGCTCTGCCAGCTCCTGCTGCCGTTCGGTGACGCCCCTGAGGTCGGATGAACTATGCAACCTGCTGTTAAACATGAGTATTATCTATGTCCCGTGGTAGCGCCGCATTGTAGTCTGCCGCGGCACAACGCGATAGCATGGATGGCGCTGCGTGCAGAATCAGGCAATAACCGGACAGGAATCATCTAGTACTGCGGCGCCGCCAGCGTCTAGTATCGATGGCACCCCTGATCGATGGCATCCACTGACCGGAACATTCACCATGAGCATCAACATTCCCCGTCGCACGCTTGGCCGGCAGGGCCTTACAGTCTCCGCGATAGGCCTGGGCTGCATGGGCATGTCCGACTTCTACGGCCCGACCGATGAGGCAACGAACCTCAGCGTGCTCAACGCCGCGCTCGACATCGGCATCAACTTCCTGGACACCGCTGACATGTACGGCATCGGCGGTGCCAACGAGCGCCTGCTGGCACAGGTCCTGAAGACGCGCCGACCGGAAGTCGTGCTGGCCACCAAGTTTGGCAACGTGCGTGGCCCCGACGGCGCTTTTCTCGGCATCAAGGGCAGCGCCGACTATGTACGTGCCGCATGCGACGCAAGTCTTGCGCGACTGGGCGTCGAGCAGATTGATCTGTACTACCAGCACCGCGTCGACCCAAAGGTCGAGATCGAGGAAACCGTAGGTGCGATGGCCGAGCTGGTGAAGGCCGGCAAGGTGCGTTATCTCGGACTGTCCGAAGCCTCGGCGAACACCATTCGCCGTGCCGCGAAGGTGCATCCGATCGCGGCGCTGCAAAGCGAGTACTCACTGTGGACGCGCGACCTGGAGGCCACGATCCTGCCGGCCTGCGAGGAACTCGGCATCGGTGTCGTCGCCTACAGCCCGCTCGGCCGCGGCTTTCTGACCGGCGCGTTCCGCAAGCCGGAAGATTTCGACGCCAGCGACTATCGGCGCAGCAACCCACGGTTCCTGGGCGAGAACTTCGCCAGCAACCTGCAGCTGGTCGAGGTCGTCGAGGAGATTGCGCAGCAAGGCGGCTACACGCCGGCGCAGATCGCGCTCGCCTGGCTGCTCGACTGCGCGCCGTACGTCGTGCCGATTCCCGGCACGCGTAGTGTGAAGCGCCTGAAGGAGAACGCCCTCGCCGTGATGGTGCGGCTCACCGACGCACAGCTCGAGCGGCTGTACGGCATCCTGCGCGAGCGACCGGTCAGCGGCGCGCGCTACGTCGAAGCGTCGATGGCCACCATCGACACATAACGTGTACGGAACCGATCACAGACGTGCGGGCGACGAACGTGCCGGCCGTGTACGTTAAGTAAAATCCTTTGCTCAGCGGCGTCGGCTCGTTGACCGAGGCTCCCCCGCAGGGATATGTTCAGCACGAAGTTGCGTCGAATGCTCGCCGCCCGGTCGCGACGACATCAGGTGCAGCGCTGATCCGCGACGATCAAGTGTCGAATAACAAGCGAGGAGAATCCGATGTCTGCATTCAAGAGAGCTCCACAGGGCAGAACAACAGAATTGGGCAGAGAAACACTCTGACTCGAGCCGCGATCCGGTCGCTTCGCGGCGGCCGGATCGCTGTGTTCCTGACTGATTATCACGTCACCGAAGGTGTGCGCGGTTCGCGGTCGGCACGCGCGGGGGACAGCGTGGACCGATCGATCGACTCCAAGCCAGCGCAGCAGGACAGTTACCGAACTTTAGAAAGCCTCGCGCTGCACACTCCTGGCAGTTTCCCTGAACCACCCTACCCGCTACAGGCGGTTGGCAATGCCCTGCGGCGCGGCACCGAAGAATTCTCAGTTCGCCTGCAGCGATCGATCATCAACCGGCAGTTCCGCGCCTGCCTCGGCTATGTCGGTGACTTCGATCATCCGCAGTCGTTCCAGGAAAAAATCCAATTCAGAAAACTGTACGGCAACCACGCGTTCTACGCCTCGATGGCGGACAAATTCCTGGTCAGGGACTACGTTGCGAAAAAAGTCGGCAGCCAGCACCTGATTCCCCTGCTCGGCGCGTACGACAACCTACAGCTGTCAGACTTCGAGTCGCTCCCGCAGCAATTCATCGTCAAGGCGAACCACGGCTGCAATTGGAACCAAGTCGTTCTGGACAAGGACCAGCTCGATGTTGGCAAAGCCGCTCGCCGGTTCAACCGGCTGTGTCGTCGCCGCTTTGGATGGAAGCGTGGGGAACGGCACTATAACTTCATCCGACCGAAAGTCGTCATCGAACAACTGCTGCGGGACGACAGAGGCGAGCCACCATGGGAATACAATTTCCAGTGCAGCCATGGCCCCGATGGTTTCGACTGGTACTACACCATCCTGTCGCCTTCCGACCAGGACGCCTGGGCCATCATCTCCAAGGACGGACGGATTCTGGCGGCAGCTAAAGTGTCCGATCAGGAACTGGCGGCGCATGCGCGGCCCGCAAAGTTCGCCCAGATGGTGGACGTGGCAGAGGCGCTGTCCTCCGATTTTGATTTTGTGAGAGTCGACTTGTACTGTGTCCACGATCAGGCCTGGTTCGGAGAGATGACCTGTACTCCGCGTGCCGGCTATATCAAGGCGACGAATCAATCGTTGCAGCAGATGCGCGATGCCATGTGGTATCTCGATGCCGGCAACCCGCGGCTGTATGTCCCCGGCAACCCGATGACCCGGCGCATAACCTGAGGCGGAACACTGGGCCTGCTTGGATTCGAACCAAGGACCAAGGGATTATGAGTCCCCTGCACTAACCGCTGTGCTACAGGCCCGCCGCAAGGTCTGCAATCTTACCCGATCGGCTTGCCAGCGCCTTCGCCCGCCGCTGCCGGCCTGACGCGCACCGGTATCCTGGCGTTGCACAGCTCCAACCGATCGGTGGGCTCGACGAACCAGTCGGCGGTGCGGCTTCGCAGCGCATGCAGGTAGTCGCCGAAGATCGGCGCGTCGGAGCGCAGCACCTCCAGCTCGATGCGCTGGGCGGCCGGCAGGTCCGCCGCCACAGCGATCGAACGGATCGGCACGTACTGTGTCGGGCTTTCATAGAACCCGAGGTTCCCCGTCCCGCGCGGCAGACTGGAGAGCAGTTCGATACCGCGCACCACCCGCCCGGCCAGGGTCACGTTGCGGTCCAGATGACGTGGAGCGTGGCCGATGATCACATACAGCTCCACCCCGGTGCCGCTGTCGGGTGCGGTGTCGCGTCCGACACCGAGCATCGCATAGCAGTGGGTCAGCCACTCCTGGCCCCGACCTGGATCGCG